>SWBZ01003356.1_pt1 | contig 17024 bp, 17 predicted proteins | sample 4693031 | NCBI WGS metagenome assembly SWBZ01 (sample SAMN10267274, study PRJNA491770) | bioreactor metagenome | isolation source: DHS bioreactor inoculated with | place: Japan: off Shimokita Peninsula
ATCGCCGGTTTCAAGACAAAAGACGGCGCCATGGTCGGCGGCGGACTTGCCGAGATGGCTGCCGTCTACGGCTGGGTCGGCGCGGTGTGGCGCGGGGTATTGCTGTCGGCGCTGGAGCGCGACCTGGCCGATGGCCAGTTGTTGATGGATGGCATCGCCGTTGCCCCGCAGGCGCGTGGCTTGGGTATCGGATCGGCGCTACTCGATGCGGTCTGCCAGCACGCGCTGAAATGCGGCGTTGCCGAACTGCGCCTCGACGTGATCGACACCAATCCGCGCGCCAGGGCGCTTTACGAGCGCAAGGGGTTTGCCGCCGGCGCTACCAGTCAAACCGGCCTGCTGCGCCATGTATTCGGGTTTTCGTCGGCCACCACCATGGTCCGTGCGGTGGCGTGATGGCCGCGGCCCGTCGCCACGTTCCCCGTGTTCTGCTGACCGGGTTCGGCCCTTTTCCGGGAGCGCCGGTCAACCCGACCGAGGCTTTGGTCGCACAACTGACCGCTGCGCCGCCGCGCTTCGACATCCCATGCACGCTGCGCATGGCGGTGCTCGACGTCGACTATGCCACCATCGCTACCCAGCTCTCGGCCATCGGCCGCGATTTCTTACCTGATATCGCCATTCATTTCGGGCTTGCCGCGGAGAGTTGTGGCTTTCGTCTGGAGCGCCTCGCGCGCAACAGTCATGCCGGCGCGCGTCCCGACCAGGCAGGGGGGCTGCCCGCGTCCGAGCGTATATACGTCGGGCCGCCAACCCTGTCCTCCAGCCTGCCGCTCGACGCGATCGCCGCGGCCCTCCGTGGGCACGAGCTTCCGGTCGAATGGTCCGACGATGCCGGCGGCTATTTGTGCAACACGGTCTTTGCCCTGTCGCGCGCCGGAGCCTGCGATGGGCTCGATCCGGCGATGAGCGGTTTCGTCCACGTGCCGTTGGCGGGCGAGGGGCCGCAATTCCGCCTTACGCCTGCCGCCTTGCGCCATGGCGCGTGCGTGATCGTGCAAACCTGCCTGCGCCAATGGGCGTCGGGCCGAAATGCTTCCTAGAGATAGCCAATGGCGCGCGCGCGACGCGCGCGTGTCGGCAGCGAATGTCAGCATCGCTCTCCTCCCCACGTGCCGAGATCGCCAGGGTCTGTTATAGGCGTCTGCCCTCGATGCGGCCGTCCGTCCGGCCGTCTCGCCTCAGGAAACGGATCGGCCCCATGAACGACCTATCGCCCGCGGTCAAACCGCTTATCGACACCGTCACCGCCCAGCCGGCCATATCAGCGCGCGGTCTGGTCAAGCATTTCGGCGCGGTCCGCGCCGTCGACGGCATCGACCTCGACGTGCCGCGCGGCATGATCTTTGCCATTCTCGGCCCCAACGGCGCCGGCAAGACGACGCTGATGCGCATGCTCGCCACGCTGTCGCGGCCCGATGCCGGTTCGGCGATCGTTCTCGGCCACGACCTGGTGAAGGAACCGGCCGAGGTGCGCGCCGTCATCGCCATGACCGGCCAGTTCGCCTCGCTCGACGAGGATCTGACCGGTCGCGAGAACCTGTTGATGCTGGCGCGGCTTTGGGGCTTTCGCGGCCGCGCCGCCAAGTCGCGCGCCGAAGAGCTTCTGGCCGCCTTCGACCTGGCCGATGCCGGCCACAAACAGGTCAAGGATTATTCGGGCGGCATGCGCCGGCGGCTCGACATTGCCGCATCGCTGGTCGTCACGCCGGGCGTGCTGTTCCTGGACGAGCCGACCACCGGCCTCGATCCCAAGGCGCGCAAGGCGGTCTGGCGCATGATCCGCGGCCTGGCGGATGCGGGTGTCACCATTCTGTTGACGACCCAGTATCTGGAAGAAGCCGACCAGCTCGCCGCCCGCATCGCCGTCATCGATCATGGCCGCAAGATTGCCGAAGGTACCAGTCGTGAACTGAAGGCGCAGACGGGATCGGGTTTTTTGCATGTCGCGCTCGCCGACCGGGAACGGCTCGACGAAGCGGCGCGGTTGCTGGAGGCCCGCTTGGCCAGTCCGGTCCAGAGCAGCGTGGAGGGCGCCCAATTGTCGGTTAAGGCCGGCAGCGCCGAGATTGCCTGCCAGGCGATCGCCGCGCTGATTGAAGCGGGGATCGAGCCGTCAGATTTTTCCATGGGCCAGCCCAGTCTCGACGAAGTGTTTTTCGCGCTCACCGGTCAGGGGGTGGAGAGCGGTATGATGGTGGAGGACAACCGATGAGCCGAACCCGTGCCCTGGAGGCCGCCTTGCATGGCGTGGAGCGTCCGCGTCGTCCCTCTGCCTTTTCCAACGCGCTGGTCTTTGCCTGGCGGGCGGTGTTGAAGTTCAAACACGTGCCCGAACAGCTTTTCGATCTGGTGATGACGCCGATCATGTTCACGCTGCTGTTCACCTTCGTGTTCGGCGGCGCGCTCGCCGGATCGACCAGCGATTATCTTCAATTCTTCCTTCCCGGCATCCTGGTGCAGACCGTGGTCTTCAACGCGGTCTATTCCGGCATGGGCCTGTCGACCGATCTCGGCAAGGGCCTGTTCGACCGCTTTCGCTCGTTGCCGGTCTGGCCGCTGGCGCCGTTTGCCGGGTTGATGGTCGGCGACATGCTGCGCCATCTGATCGCCGCGGCGATCATCTTGACCATCGGGCTGATCCTCGGCTACCGGCCGGAGGAAGGCTTGGTCGGAGTGGTTGCGGCCTTCGCGCTTCTGGTTGCGATCGGCTTCGGCACGGGCTGGATATTCCTCGTCCTCGGCCTGGTGATCCGCACGCCGACGACGGTGATGACCGTTGGCTTCACCTTCCTGTTCCCGGTCGTGTTCGCTTCCAACATCATGGTCGATCCCGCCACCATGCCCGACTGGCTGCGTGTCTTTGTCGACATCAACCCGGTCTCGTTGATGACGACCGCCATGCGCGGTCTGATGAATGGCGGCGCGACCGTTAACGAGATCGGCCTGGCGCTGTTTGCGCCGGCGCTGCTCACCATCGTGCTCGCGCCGACCACCTTGTGGCTCTACATGCGCCGCTGAGTCAGGAACATGCAACGGCCCGGCGCATGCGCCGGGCCGTCGCCGATTGCGTTTCGCGATCCGCGCCTATTCGTTAGCGGTGATCTTCATGCCAAGCTGCTGCGGCAGGGCCTGCGGCGCGGTCATCGCGCCGGCCGCGACCATGGCGAAGGGCAGCGGGGTTTCCGGGGCTACGCGGATTTCCAGGCTCCGCGGATCGTCGAGGAACTTGCCCACCGCCGCGCTCACCGCCGCCGTCAGTTCGGGATTGTTGAGCTGGGCCATGGCGAAGGGCAGGATCGCCTTGGCCTGGTTGACGATGGCGGCCGGCTTGGCGCCCTGCTGGGCGGCGACGAACTCAAGTGCCTTTTGGGTCAGTGTGTCGTCGTCGAAGCGCAAGGTGGCGCCGTTGAGCGTCAGTTGCTGCATCAGGCCCAGCATGGCCATGCCCTGCGCGGACTGGTCCTGACCCTCGTTATCCCCCATTTTGGCTTGGATGTCGCGCAGAGCCTGCATGAACTCCATCGTATAACCACCGATATCGAAGGTCATCCCGATCGTACCGGCCTGATCGACAGAGATATCGTACTGGTCGAGCACCATGCGCCCGTCGGTGGGCGACCACGAGCCGGACAGCTCCAGATAGCCGTTGATGGTCTCGTAGCCGAGCGCCTGAACGACCGCTTTGGTCTGTGCGTCTTCGATGGTGGTCAGGTCGGCGGTGAATTTCTCCGCGGCGCCGCTGAATTCCAGAGGAGCGTCGTCGCTCAGCGGCGACATTTCGACATGAAGCTGTTCGAGCATGAACAGCGACCGGCCCTCCCTGGTCACGCGCAGAAAGTCCATGTCGGCACTTTCATAATAGCCAACCAATGCCGCGACACTGTCGTCGCCGTCAGCCGCCAATTGGAGGCCGGTGACGCTGATGCCGTCGATCGCCACGTTCACGCCTTCGTTGGAGAAGGTGTAGGAGGGCATCGCCAATGTGCCGACGATGATCGTGTCGCCATCCTCGCGAATGTCGGAAAGCTCGATGTTGCCGAGCGCAAAGGCTTCGTCCTCGCCGGCCGGCTTGACCGTGACACCCTCCATCGTCATTCGTGAACCGTCGCCGGCAATGCCGGACCAGGACGCTTCCATGCCCTGTTTTTCCATCAGCGCCTTGAGGCGCGCCGCCACCTCGTCGGCATCGGCGGCCAGGGCTGCATGCGGCACGAAGGCGGCCATCAGTCCGGCACAGAGATAAGCGTGGGGGCGAAGGCGTGGGTAAGACATGGAGGTGTTCCCTGAATTGGCTCGAAGTCCCTTTGCCCAGTCTACGACGAACAAATGGACGGGATAATGTCGAAACGCGGAAAACGCCGCGATTTCAGTGAATTTGCCCACATTGGCGGATATTCTATGGCCCGGCCATAGGCCAGCGTGGAATTCGCATATGGTTCGGAAGGTGCTTATATACCGGGAAAGCTGGGGGCACAAAGCCGTTCTGGCGCGCGCCTACTTGCCCGGCGATACCTACTCCATTAACCGGAAAACATGGGAAAAAGCCTGATTCCGCCCGGTGGCGATGGCGGTGACGCGATCGAGCCCGTCGACCTCAAAAACGCGCTCGAGGAACGCTACCTCGCCTATGCGTTGTCCACCATCATGCATCGTGCGCTGCCGGATGTGCGCGACGGGCTGAAGCCTGTCCATCGCCGCATCATGCATACGATGCGCCTGCTGCGTCTCAACCCCGAGCAGGGGTTCGCCAAGTGCGCCCGCATCATCGGCGAGGTGATGGGCAAGTTCCACCCCCATAGCGACCAGGCGATCTACGACGCGCTGGTGCGTCTGGCCCAGCCCTTTTCCATGCGCTACCCGCTGGTCGACGGTCAGGGCAATTTCGGCAATATCGACGGCGATAGCGCCGCGGCCATGCGTTATACCGAGGCGCGCATGACGGCAGTGTCGCCGCTGATCCTGGAGGGCATCGCCGAGGACGCGGTCGACTTCCGGCCCACCTATAACGAGGAGGAGGAGGAGCCCGTCGTCTTGCCGGGGGCCTTCCCCAATCTGCTCGCAAACGGGTCCTCGGGCATTGCGGTGGGCATGGCCACGTCGATCCCTTCGCACAACGTGGCCGAGATCTGCGACGCCGCGCTGCATCTGATCGACAATCCCCAGGCGAGCGTCGCAGACCTGCTCAAATTCGTCGAGGGACCGGATTTCCCGACCGGCGGCATCATCGTCGACGACCGAGCGTCGATCCTCGATGCCTACGAGACCGGCCGCGGCGCGTTCCGCGTGCGCGCGCGCTGGCATCAGGAGGATCAGGGACGTGGCACGTGGATCGCCGTCGTGACGGAAATCCCGTTCGGCGTGCAAAAGTCGCGGCTGATCGAAAAAGCCGCCGAATTGCTGCTCGCCCGCAAGCTCCCCCTGCTTGAGGATATCCGTGACGAAAGCGCCGAAGACATCCGCGTCGTCCTGGTGCCCAAGAGCCGGGCGGTCGATCCTGCGCTGCTGATGGAATCGCTGTTCAAGCTGACCGATTTCGAAAGCCGCTTTTCGCTTAACATGAACGTGTTGACGCGCGGACGGGTGCCCAACGTCCTGTCGCTCGGCGGTGTGCTTAGGGAATGGCTGGACCACCGCAAGGAGGTCTTGGTCCGCCGCTCGCGTCACCGGCTCGGCGAAATCGAGCGGCGGCTGGAGATTCTGGCCGGCTATCTGATCGCCTATCTCAACATCGACGAGGTGATCCGCATCATCCGCGAGGAGGATGAGCCGAAGAAAACGATGATGGCGCGCTGGGAGCTTACCGACACCCAGGCCGAAGCGATCTTGAACATGCGCCTGCGCGCCCTGCGCAAGCTCGAGGAGTTCGAGATCCGCAAGGAATTCGACCAGCTTGCCGAGGAAAAAGCCAAGATCGAGGCCTTGCTCGCATCCGAGGCCAAGCAATGGCGCATGGTCGCCTGGGAAATCGGCGAGATCCGTGAGAAATTCGGGCCGGAAAAGAACCCCGATCTCGGCAAGCGGCGTACCACTTTCTCCGAAGCTCCCGATCATGATCTCTCCGACATCCACCAGGCGATGATCGAGAAGGAACCGGTCACGGTCGTGGTGTCGGAAAAGGGCTGGCTTCGCGCGATGAAGGGCCATTTGTCGGACCTGTCGAGCCTGTCCTTCAAGGAGGGCGACAAGCTCAAGCTCGCCTTCCACGCCCAGACCACCGACAAGGTGTTGATCTTCACCACCGGCGGCAAGTTCTATACGATCGGCGCCGACCGGCTGCCGGGCGGGCGCGGCCATGGCGAACCGGTGCGTATCATCGTCGATATGGACAATGACCAGGCGATCGTCACCGCCTTTGCCCATGATCCCGCGCGCAAACTGCTTTTGGCATCCTGGGCCGGCAACGGTTTCGTGGTGCCGGAGGCCGAAGTCGTGGCCAACACCCGTAAGGGCAGGCAGGTCATGAACGTCAAGGCGCCGGACGAGGCCAAGCTGTGCATTCCCGTCGCCGGCGACCATGTCGCCATCGTCGGGGAAAATCGCAAGCTTCTGGTCTTCGCCTTGGCGGACGTGCCCGAACTCACCCGTGGCAAGGGCGTGCGCCTGCAAAAATACAAGGACGGCGGCATCGGCGACATCAAGACCTTCTCCATCGAGGAAGGACTTTCCTGGAAGGATTCGGCCGAGCGAACCTTTACCCGCGCCCGCGCGGAACTGACCGAGTGGATGGGAGCGCGCGCCTCGGCCGGCCGCATGGCGCCGAAGGGCTTTCCGCGCACCGGCAAGTTCGGCTGACGGTCGCGCGCCGTCGTCGAGGCGTTTCCGCCCCTTTGACGTTGAGCCGCAAGACGATGCGGCCGCCGTGCAGCAAAACGCCGCCCCGAGCGTGGCGGCTTTTTCGCCGCGGGGCGTTGCGGGCGATGGTCGGTCTCGGCTAGTAAGGCCGACAGGCTGAAGCTCCGGACGCGCGTTGCCGTCCGGCACGGCGTTAATTTCCGAATCTAGAGCGGGTAATCTTGCGAGGCGACCACCGGGGCCGATGATCCAGACGCCATATTATCTAATCGACAAGTCGAAGCTCCTTCGCAACCTGGAAAAGATCGCCCATGTGCGCGAGCGCTCGGGCGCGAAGGCGCTGCTGGCTCTGAAGTGCTTTGCCACCTGGTCGGTCTTCGACCTGATGCGCGACTACATGGATGGAACGACCTCGTCGTCGCTTTACGAAGTCGGGCTCGGTCGCGAGAAGTTCGGCGGCGAGACCCATGCCTATTCGGTCGCCTATGCCGATCACGAAATCGACGCCGTGGTCGGCTATGCCGACAAGATCATTTTCAATTCGATCAGCCAGCTCGACCGGTTCGAGGCCGCCGCCTCCGGCATCGTGCGCGGCCTGCGCCTCAATCCGGGTATCAGCAGTTCCGGTTTCGACCTTGCCGATCCGGCGCGGCCGTTCAGCCGGCTTGGCGAATGGGACACCGACCGCATCGCCAGCGTGCTCGATCGCATTTCCGGCTTCATGATCCACAACAATTGCGAAAACGCCGATTTTGCGCTGTTCGATCGTATGCTGGGCGAGATCGAAAATCGTTTCGGCGATCTGCTCGGCCATGTCGACTGGGTCAGTCTCGGCGGCGGCATTCATTTCACCGGCGAGGACTATCCGCTCGGCGCCTTCTGCGACCGCCTGTCTGCGTTTGCCGACCGCTTCGGGGTCCAGGTCTATCTGGAGCCAGGCGAGGCGGCGGTGACGAACTCGACCACGCTCGAGGTTTCCGTGCTCGACACGCTCTTCAACGGCAAGCATCTGGCGATCGTGGATTCCTCGATCGAGGCGCATATGCTCGATCTTTTGATCTATCGCGAGCGCGCCACGATCCGCCCCGATACCGGCCCGCACAGCTATATGATCTGCGGAAAATCCTGCCTGGCCGGCGACATTTTCGGCGAATTTCGCTTCGAGAAGGAACTCTCCATCGGCGATCGGATTTCGATCCAGGACGCCGCAGGCTACACCATGGTCAAGAAGAACTGGTTCAATGGCGTGAACATGCCCGCCATCGCCGTGCGCCAGCTCGACGGCAGCGTCGATGTCATCAGGACGTTTTCGTTCGATGACTACGTGACGAGCCTGTCTTAACCGACACGCCGGCGCTCCGGCGCCGGATCATCATTGTTTCCAACTATGGAGTTGAACGAGTCAGGATGAAAAAGAATGTCTTGATCGTCGGCGCCGGTGGCGTCGCCCAGGTGGTGGCTCATAAATGTGCCCAAAACAACGACGTGCTCGGTGATATCCATATCGCCTCGCGCACGGTGGAAAAATGCCAGGCCATCGTCGACAGCGTGCGCGAAAAGGGAAGCCTCAAGCAGGACGGCGTGTTGGAGGCGCATGCGCTCGACGCGCTCGATGTCGCCGCCACCAGAGCGTTGATCGAGCGCACCGGCGCCCAAATCGTCATCAATGTCGGCTCCGCCTTCGTCAACATGTCGGTAATGTCGGCCTGTCTGGAGACCGGCGTGGCCTATCTCGACACCGCCATCCACGAGGATCCCGCCAAGGTCTGCGAGACGCCGCCCTGGTACGCCAATTACGAGTGGAAGCGGCGCAAGGAGTGCGAGGACAAGGGCGTGACCGCCATTCTCGGCGTCGGGTTCGACCCGGGCGTCGTCAACGCCTACGCAGCGCTGGCCAACAACGACTATTTCGACCGGGTCGATTCCATCGACATCATCGACGTTAATGCCGGTAGCCATAATCGGTGGTTCTCGACCAACTTCGATCCCGAGATCAATTTCCGCGAGTTCACCGGACAGGTCTGGTCGTGGCAGGACAGCAAATGGACGTCCAACCAGATGTTTGAGGTCCGCAAGGTCTGGGACCTGCCGGTCGTCGGCGAAAGCCAGACCTTCATGACCGGCCATGACGAGATCCATTCCCTGTCGCAGAACCTTGGCGTGCCGGACGTCCGTTTCTGGATGGGCTTCGGCGAACGCTACATCACCGTCTTCACCGTGCTGAAGAATCTCGGCCTGTTGTCGGAACAGCCGGTGACGACCGCCGAGGGGCTTGAGGTGGTGCCGCTCAAGGTGGTCAAGGCGGTGCTGCCGGATCCAGCCTCTCTGGCGCCGCACTACACCGGCAACACCTGTATCGGCGATCTCGTCAAGGGCGAGAAGGACGGCAAGCCGCGCGAGGTCTTCATCTACAATATCTGCGACCACAAGGCCTGCTACGAGGAGGTCGGTAGCCAAGCGATTTCCTATACCGCCGGCGTGCCGCCGGTCGCTGCCGCCATGCTGATCGCCGACGGCACCTGGGACGTGCAGAAAATGGTCAATGTGGAGGAACTGCCGCCGCAGCCTCTCCTCGGCCTGCTGAACCGCATCGGTCTGCCGACGCGGCTGCGCGAAGGCGACAAGGATATCGCCCTCGATTTCTAGCCGGCCGGTCCCGCTCGGATACGACGTCGGATCGCAGAAACGATTCGAAATCAGTCTGTTCGGACGCTGCGCTGATTCGGTTCTTGAACGCAGCAGGCCCCCTCGCGAACCGCCGGCCATGGGCCGGCGGTTTTTTCTGACGCCTCACGATGCCGTGGTGGTCGTTGCGCCGGACTGTTCGAGCAAGGTTCGCAGCGGTCCGGTCTCGCCGGCGCGCATGCGTCCGTCCTCGCGCACGAACACGGCGCGCAGTTCGAAACCCTCGACCACAAGCCGCTCACCCACCGTGCCGCGGTAACCGAGCCGCAGCGTCTTGCGGTTCCAAGCCTCCACGGCAAGTGCCATCTCCAGCACGTCGCCCTCCGTTGCCGGCGAACGGAAACTGGCCCCCGAATCGACCAGTCCCACTCCGACGCTGCCCAGAGCCTCGCAAAGCCGGGCATGGCTGCCGGCCGCGGCGCGGAACCAGGCGTGACAGGTCGCGTCGAACCAGCGGTAGAAATTGGGGTAGAAGACGATTCCGGCCGGGTCGCAGTCGCCGAAGCTGATCTGGAAACGTGTGGTGAAGGCGGGCGTTGTCATGCTTGTCCGTGCGATCGATGGCGTTGCAGTGTGTAGCGGGCGGCGGCCTCGTCTACTAAGCATGACGGCGCATTGCATTGATAGCCTGTCCGTGGCCGGCTGTCGTCCAATGTGCCGAAGACAGGGCGCCGGCCGGCCCCGACGGGCGTCAGAGCCCGTCAAGCGGCTGCAATAATTCCGTCATTGATGCGGGCTAGATCTTTGCAGCATTGTGCGGGTTCGCGGCCGGGCGAGCCCGTGCGCAGGAAAGATGAGGGACATGATGCACAGCACCGATGGCGGCAAGGACTGGCTCGAGGCCGAGCTTGCCGACACGCTCGACGAGGATTACGAGCTCGAACTGTCGGAGCCGGCCCTGTCGATGGAAATCCGCAAGGTCTACAAGAAGGCCCACCCCGATACGATCGACCGGCAGACCTATTTCCGCGAACTGATCCGGCTCCAGTCGGAACTGATCAAGCTTCAGGACTGGGTCGCCCATCACAAAAAGAAGGTGGTGGTGATTTTCGAGGGGCGCGACTCGGCCGGCAAGGGCGGCGTCATCAAGCGCATCACCCAGCGTCTCAATCCGCGCATTGCCAGGGTGGTCGCGCTGCCCGCGCCGACCGAGCGCGAGACCTCGCAATGGTATTTCCAGCGTTATGTGCCGCATCTGCCAGCCGGAGGCGAGATCGTCCTGTTCGACCGCTCCTGGTACAACCGTGCCGGCGTCGAGCGGGTCATGGGATTCGCCACGCCTGACCAGGTCGAGGAATTTTTCCGCGACGTGCCGGAATTCGAGCGCATGTTGGTGCGCTCGGGCATCCTGGTGATCAAATACTGGTTCTCGATTACCGACGAGGAGCAGCAGATGCGCTTTCTGATGCGCATCCACGACCCGATGAAGCAGTGGAAGCTGTCGCCGATGGATCTGGAGAGCCGCGTGCGCTGGGAAGGGTACACCAAGGCCAAGGAGGAGATGTTCGCCCGTACCAACATTCCCGAGGCGCCCTGGTACATCGTCCAGGGTAACGACAAGAAGCGGGCGCGGCTGAATTGCATCGATCACCTGCTCAATCAGGTGCCTTACGAGCCGGTGCCGCACGAGGAGATCGCGCTGCCGGAACGGGTCTTCAACCCCAATTACGAGCGCAAGGTGTTGCCGCCCGAACTCTACGTGCCGCAGAAATACTGATCGCCGGCACGCCGCGTCGTTTCGCTCAGGCCGGGTGGCGCACCGCGAGCGCGGCGCGCCGGCGCCTGCCGTCGCGCAATTGCCACAGGGAATGCGCGATCAGCGTCACGATCAGGATCGCGCCGCCGGTCATCGAGGCTGCGGTCGGCACCTCGGCGAAGATCATCCACACCCAGACCGGCGCCAGCACCGTCTCCAGCAGATAGAACATCGCCACCTCGGGCCCGGAAATATATTTCGGACCGGTCGCCAGACAGAAGAACGAGATCGGCATGATGACGGCGCCGTTGAACAGGATCCATCCCGGCGCCTCGACCCGGTAGCCGGTCTTGGCGACCATGAAGACCGAGATCACGAACGGCAGCGACAGCGCCACCAGCGAGGTAAAGCCCATATCCTTGCCTGTCGCCCGTGAAATCGTGATCGCGGTGGCCAGCATGAAGGCCGAGGCGAGGGCGAACAGGTCGCCGACCAGATTGCCGGTGCCGATGCCGTCATAGACGATGATCAGCATGCCCGTCAGCATCATAGTCATGGCGATCAGCGTCGCCGGTCGCGGGCGCTCGTTCAAAAACAGCCACGACAGCAGCGCGGCGAAGACGGTGTTGAAGGCCAGAAGGAAGACCAGATCGGCGGTCGTGGTGTTGTAGACGGCCATGATGAAGGTCACCGATGAGACCGCGTAGAGCGCGGCGACTATCAGCCCGGCCCGTCCGGGAATCAGGGCCGGCGCGTTGCCGCGCACCAACCGCCAGATGAACCAGATGATCAGCGCGGCGACGACCGTCGTGCCGGTGCGCAACAGCAGGATCGACCATGGATCGCCGTCGGCGAGCCGGATCAGCGGGATGTCGCTGGTCAGCGTCATGCCGCCGATCGCCGTGATGACGAGGCCCTTGGTGTGGTGGCTGGGGGGAGCGGTCATGGCGGCTGAGGCGGGTCCGGTTGAAAACAGCGCGATATGCGGGGACCTTAGCCGGGTTTCGGCACGGCACTACCCGGCCGCGCGTGACAAGTGTTTCAGCGTTTTCCGTTCGACAATGCCTGCCCCGGTCGCGGCTGGCCGGGAACCCGGCGCGGCGGGCCTCGTGCCGTCAGGCCGCGCCGTCGTAGCGCTCCCACCCTTTGGGACCGAGATGTTCCTGCGGTTGGAAGCGTATCTTGTAGTCCATCTTGGGTGAGCCGTGGACCCAGTAGCCCAGATAGACATGCGGCAGTCCGGCTGAGCGTGCCCGTGCGATGTGATCGAGAATCATGAAGGTGCCGAGCGAGCGTTCTTCCTGCGCCGGATCGTAGAAGGAATAGACCATCGACAACCCGTCGGCCATCGTGTCCGACAGCGCCACCGCGATCAGCTCGCCCTGGCCGGTGCCGGTGATGAAACTCTCCGGGCCGCGGCGGCGATATTCGATGATCTTGGTGTCGACATGCGTGTCCTCGACCATCATGGCGTAGTCGAGCACGGTCATGTCCGACATGCCGCCCTTGCGGTGGCGTGCGTCGAGATAGGCGCGAAACAGCGAATATTGCTCCGTCGTCGGCTCCGCGTCGTGCACCGCCCCGATCAGGTCGGCGTTTTTGTGCGCGATCCGCTTCATGTTTTTCGAGGGCCGGAAGTCCTCGGTCAGGATGCGTACCGAAACGCAGGCCCGACAGGTTTCGCAGGCAGGCCGGTAGGCGATGTTCTGCGAGCGACGAAACCCGCCCTGCGTGAGCAGGTCGTTGAGCTCGGGGGCTTTGTCGCCGACCAGATGCGTGAACACCTTCCGCTCGAACTGCCCGTCAATATAGGGGCAGGGCGAGGGCGCGGTCAGGAAGAACTGCGGCGACTGGGTCGTATGCTGCGTCATGGTTTCCGATATCTGCGGACAGGCCATAGCTTGGGCGGTGCACGCAAAACGTCAACCGTTTCTTGGGCTTTGCCAAGGCCAAGTGTGATCAGAAATATTGAATGGAGCCTGAACGTGGCGCGGCCGGCAAGCCGCGCATTACCGGTCGGCGCGCGTCACCACCGTGCCGAGCAGCAGATCGTGCAATGTGCGCTTGCGGTCGGCAAACAGCGAGACCAAGAGCACGAACGGCGTCAGGATCGCATTGCCGGCCCAGAAAAGCACGGTATGGACCACGGCCAGGAGACCGTCTACCGGGCGTTCGTCGAGCCGGTCCAGGCGCAGGCTCATCAACTGCATGCCGGGCGTGGCCTGCTTTGCACCGCCGAGCGTGCTCCAGATATAGATCAGCGCCACGATCGGGCCGAGAACGCCGAACAGCGCCCAGCCCAGTCCGAGCGTCAGCACGCCGAGCAGGAACACCAGCACCGCGAAGGGGATCACAAGCAGGCCGATGAACAGATAGTCGAGCAGGAAGGCGAAGACCCGGCGCGTGCGCACACCCTCGTAGACGCGCCAGTCGTCGAGGCGCGTGGCCAGAATTTCACCGTCGAGAATATTGTCGCTCATCCTGTCCTTTCCGCAGTCGCGGACCCGTCCGCCTGCCCATTGCAGATGGGGATCGACCGGCCGAAATCAAGAATTGCGCACCCGGTGGTCGTCATCCCGTCCCGCGCGGCGTGGCGAGGGCCGAGCCCGCGACGCCAAGCCAGCCGAGGAACATCAGCGTGCCGCCAGCCGGCGCGGCCATTGCGAAAAGCCGGATGCCGGCATAGTGCCGCATCAGAAGGTCGCCGGAAAACAGCATCAGGCCGGCAAGAAGAGCAATCCCGGCCGCGTGCGACAGGCGCGCGCGCGACAAAAGCCCGAGCGCCAGCAGGGCAGGGGCATGGAACAGCAGGAATTGCGCCGCGGTCGCCACATTGCCGCCGCCGGCATGCGCGGCCGCCGCCGACAGCGCCACGCCCGCGGCGCCGGTCAGTCCCGCGGCCAGGACGAGCAGACGCGCCGGGTTCATCGGCTCGCGCCCTGTCGGGCTAGGCCGGGGCACAAAATCCGTGTCGCGGCCATCAACGGTCTGCCAGCACCCGCGCCACCTGCGGCGCGAAATAGGTCAGGATGCCGTCGCAGCCGGCGCGCTTGAGGCACAGCAGCGATTCCATCATCGCGCGGTCTTCGTCGATCCAGCCATTGGCGCCCGCCGCCTTGATCATCGCGTATTCGCCCGACACCTGGTAGGCAAACGTTGGCACCGCGAAGGCGTCCTTCAGCCGGTGGACGATGTCGAGATAGGGCAGGCCGGGCTTGACCATGATCATGTCGGCGCCTTCGGCGAGATCCTGCTCGGCCTCGCGCATCGCCTCGTCGGAATTGGCATGGTCGATATAGTAGGTCTGTTTGTCGCCCTGAAGCAGGCCGGCCGTGCCGACCGCCTCGCGATAGGGGCCGTAGAAGGCCGAGGCGAACTTGGTCGCGTAGGACATGATCGCCACGTCCTGGAAGCCGTTGGCGTCGAGCGCGTCGCGCACCGCGCCGATGCGCCCGTCCATCATGTCCGATGGCGCAATCACATCGGCGCCGCTTGCTGCCTGCAGCACCGCCGCCTCGGCGATCTGCGCCACCGATTCGTCGTTGACGATCACGCCCTCGCGTAGAATGCCGTCATGGCCGTGATCGGTAAACGGGTCCAGCGCGGCGTCGGTGATGATGCCGATCTCCGGCACCGCCTGCTTGATTGCCCGGCTCGCCTTGTTGAGAATGTTGTCGGCGTCGAGAATGTGCGAGCCGGTCTGGTCGCGCCGGCCGCGCTCGATATTGGGGAAGGTGGCGATCGCCGGGATGCCGAGTTTTGCGGCTTCCTCCACCTGGGAGACCGCCAGGTCGAGCGTCATGCGGTAGACGCCGGGCATGGCGGCGATTTCCTCGCGCCGGTTCTCGCCCTCGATGACGAAGATCGGCCAGATCAGGTCGTTGACGGTCAACCGGTTCTCTCGCACCATGCGGCGCGACCAGTCGGCCTTGCGCAGGCGCCGCAGGCGCCGGCTTGCGGTGATCTCGTCGACGCTGCGCGCGCCGGTCTTGGTGTCGCGAAACATGCGGTTCATGGCGCACTCCATGGCGGGGGCGAATTCCGGGCGAGGGATAGCATGGGTGCGGCAGCGCACAAAGCCCGGCTTGGGTCATCGGTTCCAGCTTTGTCGCCGGCGAGATTGACGCCGGCGCGGTCGCCGCATAAGCCTCGGCCTCGGGCGAGGCTGGCCGGATCATGCGGTGCGGCGACCTTGCGGCGCAGACGACGCGAAGGACGATCGGCATGGATTTCGGCGGCGGCGAGGACATACGCTTCGAAAGGCTTGGGGCCGCCGGGGTGGTGACGTTGACGCGCCCCAAGGCGCTGAACGCGGTGACGCACGCCATGGTGCTGGCGCTGACAAGGGCGCTCGCCGTCTGGGCCGACGACCCCGAGGTGGCGCTGGTCGTCATCAAGGCCGAGGGCCGGGCGTTTTCCGCCGGCGGCGATATCCTGCATATCTACGAGGCCGGACGCGCCGGCAATCCGCCGCTCGACTTTTTCGCCGACGAATACCGCCTCAACCTCGCCATTGCGCGTTATCCCAAACCCTATGTCGCCCTGGTCGACGGCATCGCCATGGGTGGCGGCGTCGGCGTGTCGTTTCACGGCAGCCACCGCTTGATGAGCGAAAACGCCGTCTTCGCCATGCCGGAGGTTGGGATCGGCTTTTTCCCCGATGTCGGCGGCAGCTACATCCTGCCGCGCCTGAAGGATCGCTTCGGCCTCTATCTCGGTCTGACCGGCGCCCGCATCCGCCAGGGCGACGCGGTGTGGAGCGGGCTTGCAAGCCACGCCGTCCAACAGGCCGATCTCGAGGCGATCCTGGCCGCGCTCGCCGACAGCGGCGATGCCGACGCGGTTGCCGCGCGCTACGCGCAAACGGTGCCGTGCGAGACCGCGGTCGACACGCTGTCATCCATCGCCCGCCATTTTGCATCGGCCGATTTCGATCAGACCCTGACCGACCTGCGCCGCGAGGCCGAGGCCGGCGAAAATTTCGCCGCCGCGACGCTGGAGACATTTTCCAAGCGTTCGCCTACCAGTCTGCGCGTCGCCCACCGCCAGATCATCGAGGGCGCGGCAATCGACATGGCCGCGTGCATGCGCATGGAGTACCGCATTGTCAGCCGCATGCTCGCCGGCCACGATTTCTACGAGGGCATCCGCGCGGCCATCATCGACAAGGGCGACACACCGGTCTGGCGGCCGGCGACGCTCGATGCGGTGACGCCGGAGATCGTGGACGCATATTTCGCGCCGCTCGACCGGGACCTGGACCTATGAGCGAGGACGGCGTCGATGCCGCGGCCTGGCGCCCAAGGCTGGTCGAGGCGGCGTTTCCCTGGTTCCTGCGCGTCGTTGCCGCCTACAGCTTGATGTTCGGTGTCGCCTATTGGGTCCGGTTGATCGGCTATTATGACGGGCCGCTCTGGCGTTTCGACACGATGCCAGTGGAATGGCAGGTCGCGTCGGTGTCGCTGTCGGTGCTTTTTCCGTTCGCCGGGATCGGCCTGTGGATGACGGCCTCCTGGGGGCCGGTGATCTGGTTCCTCTGCGCGGCGATGGAGACGACGATGTATTGGGGCTTTCCCGAGATGTTCGGCGCCCGTCCCTTGATCGCGCTGTCGCATCTGCTCGTGGCGCTGGTCTTCGTCGCGTTTCGCATCGTCATCGCGTTGCAGCGCCGCAAAGCTCGAATTGATTGAAAATTGCGCGATGCGGATTGGGAAAAAATTAACGCATCTTTTGATCTCCGTTCCGTAATCGCTTGTTAAGGCTGAGGTTTAAGTCGAATTTTATTCGTCCGCGCTAAGGTCGGCGCCAAGGTGAAAACAAAAAACAATCACCGGGCGTCAAACAAGAG
>SWBZ01001703.1_pt1 | contig 16965 bp, 17 predicted proteins | sample 4693031 | NCBI WGS metagenome assembly SWBZ01 (sample SAMN10267274, study PRJNA491770) | bioreactor metagenome | isolation source: DHS bioreactor inoculated with | place: Japan: off Shimokita Peninsula
GTCGCTGCCCTCATGCGGGCGGAGGAGAGCGTCGTAGAGCGGGTTGGGCATGGCGGCCTCGAACGGAACCTTGGTGGCGGGTCGTTCCGTTTCCCTACCTTATGCCCGCCGCTTCCGCGACCCCTCTCACGTGGCGCGGGTCTTGCGTATGGCGGTGCCGGCGCCGCCGACTGCCTCCGGCGCGCGCCATCCTTCCAGCCGGCGACCGTCGGCGTCGAAGGCGTGCAGCCGCTCGGACGGCACGGCGATGCCGATCCTGTCGCCTTCGCGATGCGGCGCCCGGCCGTCGATGCGCACCACAACGCGTTCGTCGCCGACCTTGCCGTGCAGATAGCTTTCCGAGCCGACCGGCTCGACGGCATCGACGACAAAGCGCAACGACAGGCCGTCGCCGTCCTCATTGTCGTTGGCGACCTCGATGATGTCCTGCGGGCGAAAGCCGATCGTGGCGAGCGCTGCGTCGCGCAGGCCCAGCCGGCCGTCGTCGCCGAGGGCCGAAAAGGGGATGAGATTCATCGCCGGCGCGCCGATGAAGCTGGCCACGAACGTGCTGGCTGGGCGTTCGTAGACGTCGAGCGGCGCGCCGATCTGCTCGACCTTGCCGGCATTCATGACCACCAGCTTGTCGGCCAGCGTCATGGCCTCGAGCTGGTCGTGGGTGACATAGACCGAAGTGATGCCGAGCGAGCGCTGCAGATGCTTGATCTCGACGCGCATGTGGCTGCGCAGCTTGGCGTCGAGATTGGACAGCGGCTCGTCGAACAGGAAGGCGGCCGGGTTGCGCACGATCGCCCGGCCCATGGCCACGCGCTGGCGCTGTCCGCCCGACAGTTCGCGCGGCTTGCGGTCCAGAAGCGGGCCCAATTCGAGCGTGGTCGCGGCGTCGCGCACGCGCCTGTCGATCTCGTCCCTGGCGATGCCGCGGTTGCGCAGGCCGTAGGCCATGTTGTCGTAGACCTTCATATGCGGATAGAGCGCGTAGTTCTGGAACACCATGGCGATGTCGCGCTCGGCCGGGTCGAGGTCGTTGACGACGCGCTCGCCGATGGTGATCGCACCCTCGGTGATCGCCTCGAGCCCGGCGATCATGCGCAAAAGCGTGGACTTGCCGCAGCCGGACGGGCCGACGAGCACGAGGAATTCGCCGTCGTCGACGTCGATCGACACCGTGTCGACGGCGCGCTGGGTGCCGGTATAGATCTTGGAAACCTGGTCGATATGCAGCCGGGCCATCTGTGTTGCTCCTATTTGTCGCTCTCGGTCAGGCCCTTGATGAACCAGCTTTGAAACACCACCACGACGATGACGGGTGGCAGCATGGCGAGGACGGCGAGCGCCATCGCCTGACCGTATTCGGGAATTTGCGATCCGACCCAGACCTGGATGATCTGCTTGATGCCGCGCACGAGGGTGAAATACTCCTCGTTGGTGGTGATCAGCGTGGGCCACAGATACTGGTTCCAGCCGTAGACGAACATGATGATGAAGATCGCGGCGATCATCGTGCGGCTGAGCGGGAGCAGGATGTCGAGGAAAAACTTCAGCGGTCCCGCGCCGTCGATGCGCGCCGCCTCGATCAGCTCGTCGGGGACGGATTTGAAGAACTGGCGAAAGAAGAACGTACCGGTCGCCGAGGCCACCAGCGGTACGATCAGGCCGGTATAGGTGTTGATCAGCCCCATCGACTGCACGATCTCGTAGGAGGGCAGGATGCGCACCTCGAGCGGCAGGAGCAGGGTGACGAAGATCGCCCAGAAGGCGAATTCGGCCAGCGGAAAGCGGAAATAGACGATCGCATAGGCGGCCATCATCGAAAGCACGATCTTGCCGACGGCGAAACCCAGGCCGAGGATCAGCGAATTGAGCATCATCGTGGTGCCGTTGACCGCGCCGGAAAAGCCGAGGCCGTCGAACATCACGGTCGCGTAATTGTCGATCAGACTGCCGCCGGGCAACGCCTGGACGCCGCCGGTGTGAACCGTCACGGCGTCGTGGGTCGACGTCATGAAGGCGAGGAAGACCGGCACGAGCATGAAGGCCGAACCGGCGATCAGGATGGCGTGGTCGAAGACCGGGCGCCATTTGAAGGCAGGCCTGTGGCTTGCCGGCGCAAGCGGCCGGGCGGCGGAGACGGCGTTGCTCATCTGGGCCTCACGCATAATGCACCCGGCGTTCCATGAAGCGGAACTGCACGACGGTGAGCACGAAGACGACGATCATCAAGATGACGGACTGCGCGGAGGAGCCGCCGAGATCGTTGCCGCGAAAACCGTCCAGGAACACCTTGTAGACCAGTGTTACGGGGTTGTTGCCCGGCTCGTTCTTGGTCATCAGGTCGATTAGCCCGAACGTGTCGAACAGCGCGTAGGTGACGTTGATCACCAGCAGGAAAAAGGCGGTCGGGGTCAGCAGCGGCAGCGTCACGGTGAAAAACCGCCGCAGGCCGGATCGACAGTCGATCAGGGCGGCCTCGCGCACCGCGCGCGGGATCGACTGCAGGCCGGACAGGAAGAAGATGAAGTTGACCGCCACCTGGTACCAGACCGCGGTCGCGATCATGGCGAAGGCGGTGTCGTAATAGTTGACGCCGATGCGCAGGTTCCAGCCGAACCAGGAGGCGATGTCGACGAACGGGCCGACATGCTGGTCGAACAACAAGATGCCGAGCAGGCCGGCGACCGGAGGCGCGATGGCGTAGACCCACATCAGCAGCGTGCGGTAGGTCTTGGCGCCGCGCAGCACCGCGTCGGCCTTGACGGCGAGCAGCAGCGCGATGGCGAGCGCGAAGAAGGCGACCAGCACGGTGAACCAGACGGTGAAGATCGCCACACGGCGATATTCCTTGCTCGACAGCACATCGGCATAGTTGTCCAGGCCGACAAAGGTGGAACTGAACCCGAACGGATCCTCCAGGAAGAAGGACGAGCGCACCGCCTCGCCGGCGGGCAGGTAGAAAAACACCGCAACGACGGCCATCTGCGGCAGCAGGAACAGATAAGGGACGATTGAATGGCCGAACCGGACCTTGTTCATGGCGCGAGGCTCCGTTGCCGGGAAAGGAAGGGGCGCAGCCGTTGCCGGATGCGCCCCGCTGTCGGGAAGGAACCGATGCCTAGCTACCGGTCTTGGCGAAACGCTCGAGAAGCTGGTTGCCTTCGGCCTCGATCGCCTTGAACGCCTCGTCCACGGTGGTCTCGCCGGTGAACAGCTTGCCGTATTCGCGGTTCATCACGTCGCGGATCTGGGCGTAGAACCCCATCCGGTAGCCCCTGGTCCATTCGCTGGCCTTCATGTTGAGCTGCTGGATGCCGATCTCCGCCTGCGGCGTCTCGTCGTAGTAGCCCTGCTTTTTGGCGAGCTCATAGGCGGCGTTGGTGACCGGCACGTAGCCGGTGCTCTTGTGCCACATCAGCTGGACGTCCGGCGATGTCAGGTATTCGAAGAATTTGGCGGTGGCCTTGTTTTCTTCCTCGGATTTGCCGGCCATGGCAAACAGCGCCGCGCCGCCGATGAAGGACTGGTAGCCTTCCTGGCCGGCGATCGCTTCCCAGTAGGGCAGCGGCACGGCGCCGAAGGGCATGGTGGCCGACTTGGTCAGGCCGCCGAAGGATCCCGACGAGCCGACCCAGAGCGCGACCTTGCCCTGTTCGAACGGGGTCTGGTTATCGCTCCAGCCCGTGCCGTACCATTCGAAATGACCGTTCTGCTTCCACTCGGCGAGCTTGGCGAACATCATCTTCAGCCCGTCGGTGTTGACGAGCAGCTTGGTGCCTTCGGCGCCGTCATAGCCGTTATTGTTGGTGGCGAACGGCAGATTGTGGCGGGAGAAGAAATTCTCGGTGAATTCCCATGTCAGATGCGACTGCACCAGCGGGATGTAGCCGGCCTGTTTGAGCTTGGGCGCGATCTGCTCGAACTCTTCCCAGGTCTTGGGTGCTTCGACGCCGGCCTTTTCGAGGGCTTCTTCGTTGTAATACATGATCGGCGCTGAGGAGTTGAACGGCATGCCGATCATCTTGCCGTGGCTGTCGGCGTAGAAATAGCGCACGCCGGAGATGTAGTCCTCGATGTCGAAGGACGCGCCGGCGTCCTCGAGCAGATCCTGCACCGGCTTGACCGCGCCCTTGGCGCCGATGACGGTAGCCGCGCCGGCGTCGAAGACCTGAAGGATGTTGGGCTGTTCGTCGGCGCGGAAGGCGGCGATGCCGGCCGTCAGCGTTTCCTCGTAGGTGCCCTTGAAGACCGGCGTCAGGACGAACTCGTCCTGCGAGGCGTTGAAATCGGTGGCGATCTCGTTGACGGTCTCGCCGAGCGCGCCGCCCATCGCATGCCACCACGAAATCTCGGTGACGGCAAAGGCTGAATTGACGGAAAGGAGCGACAGTCCGGCCGCGAGACCGGCTGCGATACCATAGGGCTTCATGATGCTCTCCCTGGATTGGGTTGGCGAAAGTTCCAGTACTTTCAGCCCGTCGCCTATCGGCAGCGCATGACAGTCCGGCTACGGTTTTGTTGCAGCGGGATGAAATCCACTGCTGGCGCGGTGGAGTGCTGGCGTGCAGACGCACCCGTCGTGCCGCTTGGCGTCCGTGTTCACGAAAAATTAGTGTCTGTCAGATTTCGGCCAATTTCTGGGGCTTCAATGCTGGCCAAGGAGGAGGTTGCGATGCAGACGCAGTCCCGGAATATTCCCTACAGCGCGTTTCTGGCCGCCAAGGCGGCGTGCGACCGGCCGGGTGAAATCAGGCGCTTTCTGGAAAACAAGCGGCTTCCGCTGGCATGGCATCTGGATTTAGATCCGGTCGCGCGGGCGAGCGACGATGACGACGATGATGCAGTCGTCATGACGATCAACTGACCGCGACCATCCCCCGAGACGAGCGCCTCCGCCGCGCCGCATAATCGCGTCTCCAGCGCCGCCGCGCCGTTCCGGGGCCGGCATGATCCTTGAACGGACCTTTGGGAAATTGGTGATCCCGGCAGGATTCGAACCTGCGACCCTCAGATTAGGAATCTGATGCTCTATCCTGCTGAGCTACGGGACCCCGTCGCCCTCATAGCGGTTTCGCACCGCTTCGCCAACCGCGTTTTGGCCATGCCGTAACGGCCATAGCATCGCCGTCGCCGTGCTTCCGGTTCTGCGATGGAGCCCGGCGGCGTCGGAACATCCGCCGTGGCGTCTGCGGCAGCCCGCGCCGACCGGCGCGGATCCCGGTTCAGGCGGCGAGCGCCTTTTCCGTCAGCCGCACCCAATAGGAAATACCGTGCGGGATCGCCTCGTCGTTGAAGTCGTAGGCGGGGTGGTGGAGGTTGGCGGTGTCGCCATTGCCGACGAAGACGAACGATCCGGGCCGGGCCTCCAGCATATAGGAAAAATCCTCGCCGCCCATCATCGCGGGCATCTGCGGATCGACCTTGGCCTCGCCGGCGACGTCGCGCGCCACGTCGACGGCGAAATCGGTCTCCTCGGCATGGTTGAAGGTGACGGGGTAGTTGCGGTCGTAATGGATATTCGCCTCCGCCCCGCTCGCCACGGCGATGCCAGTCACCAGCGCGCGGATGCGCTCTTCGGCCAGATCCGCGGTCTCGCGGCGCAGCGTGCGCACCGTGCCGGCGATCTCGGCCGTTTCGGGAATGACGTTATAGGCGTCCCCGGCGTGGAATTTCGTCACCGACACGACCAGCGCGTCGACCGGGTCGGCGCTGCGCGAGGCGATCGACTGCATGGCGCCGACGATCCGGCTGGTGATGACGATCGGGTCCACCGTCTGGTGCGGAAAGGCCGCGTGCCCGCCCTTGCCCTTGATGGTGATGGTGAATTCGGCGGTCGAGGCCATGATCGCGCCGGGCCGGGTCGCGAACTGGCCGACGGGCAGGCCGGGCGCATTGTGCATGCCGAAGACACGCTCGATGCCGAAGCGTTCCATCAGCCCTTCCTTGACCATGACGCGCCCGCCGCCGCCGCCTTCCTCCGCCGGCTGGAAGATGACCGCCACGGTGCCGTGGAAATTGCGGGTCTCGGTCAGGTATTTGGCCGCGCCGAGCAACATGGCGGTATGGCCGTCATGGCCGCAGGCGTGCATCTTGCCCGGGGTTTCCGACGCGTGCGGAACGCCGCTGGCCTCGTTGATCGGCAGCGCGTCCATATCGGAGCGCAGCCCGATTGTCGGCCCGTCGCCCAGGCGTCCGCGTATGAGGCCGACGACGCCGGTCTTGGCGATCCCGGTGGCGACCTCGTCGCAGCCGAATTCGCGCAGTTTTTCGGCCACGAAGGTCGAGGTTTCGAACAGGTCGAAATTCAGTTCCGGCCTGCGATGCAGCTGGCGGCGCCATCCGCTGACTTCCTCCTGAAGCTCGGCCGCCCGGTTGAGTATTGGCATTCGTTAGGCTCCCACTCCACATCAAGGCGCAAATCCGCCCTGTCGCGCCGGTCCCGGCCGGCTTTGCCATCATGGCGTCACATGCGCTAAATAAGACCCGCCGACGCTCGACTGAAGCGTCCCGACCCGCCATCCGGGCCTGTCGGGACCGGGCGAAGGTAGCGCAAATCCCCGGAGAGGCCATAGTGAAATCGACACGGAATTGGGCGATGCGTCTTGTGAAACCGGCATGGCTGGTGGCGGCGGCGATCATTGTTGCGGCATCGCCGGCGCAGGCCGGCCCGTCGATCGTCGTCGACCTGAAATCCGGCAAGGTCTTGTCCCAGGAGGAGGCGTTCCGGCGCTGGTACCCTGCATCGCTGTCGAAGCTGATGACGGCCTATGTCGCCTTTCGCGCCGTCAAGGCCGGCGAGGTGACGCTGAAATCGCCGGTGACGATCTCCAGGACCGCGGCCAAGGAGCCGCCGAGCAAGATGGGCTACAAGCCCGGCTCGGTGCTGACCCTGGACAATGCGATCAAGATCATCATGGTCAAGTCGGCCAACGATGTCGCCACGGCGATCGCCGAAAGCATCGCCGGGTCCGAAAAGGCGTTCGCCGCGCGCATGAACGCGGAATCGCGGCGCCTGGGCATGAGCGGCTCGCACTGGGTCAACGCGCACGGGCTGCACGACGACGAGCAGTACACCACGGTGCGCGACATGGCGCTGCTTGCGGTGGCGATTCGCCGGGAATTTCCCCAAAATGTCGACTATTTCGCGATCGAGGGGCTGGCCGCCGGCAAGGTGAAACTGCCCAACCACAATACGCTGATCGGCCGGTTCGACGGCGCCGACGGTATGAAGACCGGCTTCACCTGTCCGGCGGGCTTCAATCTCGTGGCCTCCGCCACCCGCAAGGGGCGCACGATCATCGCCGTTCTGGTGGGCGAACCGTCCGTCTCCGAACGGGCCGCGAAGGCCGCGCAGTTGCTGGAAGACGGGTTTAAACGCAATCAATCCTTCGCCTCCTCGCTCGCCACGCTGCCGGTCGACGGCAACATGCTCGTCGAGGCGACGAACATGCGCCCGGTGATCTGCACCGAGGATGCGCGCAAGGAACGAGCCGAAAACCGCGACGAAGACGGCCGCATGATCATCCGGTCGCCCTATATCCGCGATCTCGACCGCGAGCGGCGCTTGGTTGCCGTCGGCCTCGGCGGCGCGACGGGGCCGAAATCGCCGGCGGCGGCGGTCGAATACGCCAACGTGCCCATTCCCACGCCGCGCCCCGACTACAAGCCGGCAACGCAAACGGCGGTGCAATAGCGGCTTGGACATGGACCCGCAGAACGCTCCCCGCCAGCCCGTTCCCGTCAGCGTGCTCACCGGATTTCTCGGTGCGGGCAAGACGACGTTGCTCAACCGGCTCCTGAAGGCGCCGGGCATGGCCGGAACCGCGGTCATCATCAACGAGTTCGGCGACGTGCCGATCGACCATCTTCTGGTCGAGCAGGCCTCCGACGGCATCATCGAACTGTCCGACGGCTGCCTGTGCTGCACGGTGCGCGGGGAACTGGTCGACACGCTGGCCGATCTCGCCGACCGGGTGCAGACCGGCCGGCTCGCCCCGCTGGCGCGCGTCGTCGTCGAGACCACCGGGCTCGCCGACCCCTGTCCGGTGCTGCAGTCGATCATGGCGCATCCGGCGCTGTTGGCCGCCTATCGACTGGACGGCGTGATCGCGGTCGCCGACGCGCTTAACGGCGAGGCCACGCTCGACGCGCACGAGGAAGCGGTACGCCAGGTCGCGGTGGCCGACCGGATCGTTCTGACCAAGTCGGACCTGGCTTCCGCCGAAGCGGTGGCGTCCTTGCGCGCGCGGCTGGCGCGGATCAATCCCGGCGCGCCGGTGCTCGATGCGGCCGGCGGCGAGGCGGATGTCGGGTCCTTGTTCGATTGCGGGCTCTACGATCCGTCGACGAAGAGCGTCGATGTCGAACGATGGCTGCGCGCGGTCGCGGCCGATGATCATCACCACGATCACGCCGACGACGGGCACCGGCACAACCACCGGCATGCGCACGACCATCGTTTCGAGACGTTTTCGCTGACATTGGACCGGCCGATCGCCTTCGCGGCGGTGGCGAATTTCCTCGACCTCCTGCGCTCCACGCATGGCGAGGGCCTGCTGCGCATGAAGGGCATCGTCGAGACGATCGAGGAGCCGGATCGGCCGTTGGTCATTCACGGCGTGCGGCGCTTTCTGCATCCGCCGGTGCGGCTTGCCGCCTGGCCCGACGGCAGGCGTGGGACGCGGCTGGTGCTGATCACCAGGGATGTGCCGCAGGACTATATCCGCCGCCTGTTCGACGCCTTCGCGGAGCGGCCGGGGATCGATACGCCCGATCGCCGCGCGCTGGAGGACAATCCGCTCGCAATCGGCGGATACCGACCCTGAAGAAGCGGTGCGCCGCCGGTGGGTGCGCTACCCGCCCCGTTCGATCAGGAAACGGTGGCCGCCGCTTTGTGCGGCCTCGCTCGACATCAGCCGGTGCCCGGCCTCGGCGCAAAAGGCGGGAATGTCGATCACGGCGAGCGGATCGGTGGTTTCCACCCACAGCCGTGCGCCGGCCTGCATGCCCTCCAGCCGTTTGCGGGTCCGCAGGACGGGCAGCGGGCATTGCAGCCCCCTCAGGTCGTAGACATCCGTGGCAGCGGACATGGCCGCGGCATCAGCTTCCGAAAAGATTGGTAAAGCGCTTGCGCACCGAGCCGAGCATGCCGGGATCGTCCTGCGGGGCGGTCTCGACGGGAGCCTCGGCGGCGCGCGTGGCCGCTTCTTCGTCCGCCTTCCTGGCGGCTTCGGCGGCGGCCTTGGCCTCGGCGGCGCGGCGCACGGCTGCGGCCTTTTCCTCCTCGGCCTTGCGCTTGGCCGCCTTTTCGGCGTCGATCGCGGCCTGGCGGCGGCCGGCGGGCGAATCGATGCGTCCCATCACCGATGTGGTGACCACGGTGCCGTCGGGCGACAGCGATGGCGGCTCGACCGGCACGCGCTCGCCGCGGGCGCGGCGGCGGGTCCAGTCGGCGACCAGATCGGCTTCCTTGAGGCCGGCGATCGAGGCTTTCGGCGCCTCGCCGCCGCCCTGGGCGGTGTGGGTGGCGAAGGCGGCGTCGTAATTGGACCGATAGCTTTGAAAGGCGGTCATCAGCGCCTCGGGCTGAACGCTCGGCGGGCATGCGCCGGTGGGCGAGAAGGCGGCGCCGCCTTCCGTGGTGCGGTTGAACACGTAGCGCTTCTCGCACACGTCGACCTTGGGCGGTACCTTGGTGATCTCGAAATGATCGTAACCTTCCTTCAGCATCGTCCAGAATTTGTAATTCGGGTCGTTGCGATAGCGCGCCATGTTGCGCGCCGTCATGCGGAACGGAGGCCTGGATCTGGAATTCGCGCTGCCCGCCGCGGAAGGCGTCCCGGGCGAGCGCGTAGATCTCTTCCATCTCCTTGTCGTTCATCGAATAGCAGCCCGCCGACGAACAGGCGCCGTGCACCATCAGATGCGACCCGGTGCGGCCATTGGCGCGGTCATAGGCGTTCGGGTAACCCATGTTGAAGGCGAGATGGTAGTTCGAACGCGGGTTCATCTGTGCCGGTTTGACGGTGTAGAACCCTTCCGGCGCCTGGCGGTCGCCCTCGGTGAATTTGGGGCCCAGCTTGCCGGACCATTTGCAGATCTCGTAGGTGGCGAGCAGGTCGTAGCGCCCGTTGGTCTTCTGCTTCCAGACCTCGAGTTGGCCTTCTTCCTTGAAGACGCGGGCCATGACCGGCGAATTGCGGTTCATGCCCTTGGCTTTCATCTCCGAAACGAGGCGGGCCGGCACCGGCCGCTCGGCCTTGCCGCTCGCCGATTGCAGTGTCGATTCCGTGCAGCCGGCCAGGGCCAGCGCCATCGCCGCGACAAGGAGTCCCCCTCGTATCAGGTTTGAGATCATCGGTGTCGGCTACCTACAAACATCGCTTCGGGTGCGGTCGCGTCCGGCGCGGCCCCGCATTCGGCGTACGTTAAGGTCGTTAACCTTGAAAAATCCTTATCACAAGGTCCGTCCCGCGTGCCTCACGCGCTTGTCATTGACGGCCAAGACTTGGCGATTTTGTGGCGAAGCGGGTCCAAATCGCGCCGTTCGCGGCTCGTGACGGCCGTTTTCCGGCCCGTCGACAGCGCGGACTTGCCGCGGCCGAGGCGGATCAGACCGAGCGGCCGATGGCCAGGAACTTTTCGCGCCGGTGCTCGCGACAGTCCATATCGGCGCCGGCCATTTCCTCCAGGGCGGTCGCGATCTGTTTGCCGGTCGCCTCGATAACCGTTTCGGGTCCGCGATGGGCACCGCCCATCGGCTCCTGGATGATGCCGTCGATGATCTTCATCTCGAGCAGGTTCTGCGCGGTGATCTTCATCGAGGTGGCGGCATCCTTGGCGCGCGTGGAATCGTGCCACAGGATCGAGGCCGCGCCCTCCGGCGAAATCACCGAATAGATCGAATGTTCCAGCATGTAGACCTTGTTGGCAGTCGCGATCGCGATCGCGCCGCCGGATCCGCCTTCGCCGATCACCACCGACACGACGGGCACACGCAAGGCCAGCGAGGCGGAAATCGAACGCGCGATCGCCTCGGCCTGGCCGCGCTCCTCCGCGCCCACGCCCGGATAGGCGCCGGCCGTGTCGACCAGCGTCACCAGGGGCACGTTGAAACGATCGGCGAGTTTCATGATGCGCACGGCCTTGCGGTAACCCTCGGGCCGTGCCGAGCCGAAATTGTGCTTCAGCCTGCTTTTGGTGTCGGCGCCCTTTTCCTGGCCGAGAACCGCTACCGGTTGGCCGTTGAAACGGGCGAATCCGCCGATAATGGCGTTGTCTTCGCCGAAACTGCGGTCGCCCGCCAGCGCGGTGAAGTCGGTGAACAGGCGCTTGACATAGTCCAGGCAGTGCGGACGGTCGGGATGGCGCGCGACCTGGGTCTTCTGCCACGGCGTCAGCGCGCGGTAGGCATCTTTCAAGGCATCGGCGGCGCGTTTTTCCAGGCGTGCGATCTCGTCGGCCACGTCGACGGCTTCGCCGCTTTCGTTCAGCTTCTTCAATTCGAGGATCTTGCCCTCGAGATCCGCGACGGGTTTTTCGAAGTCGAGATAATTATACATTCGCTGTGGATCAGCCGTGCTCACGAAACGCGAAAAAGGCGCTAAAACCGGTCTTGTCGGCCGGTTGCAGCGCTGGACAGGCCCTCACATAACGTTCGCGGGTCTAATCGGCAAGCGGATGATGGTCGTTGACCAGCCGCACCAGCCGCTCCTCCAGCACATGCGTGTAGATCTGCGTCGTCGAAATGTCGGCGTGGCCGAGCAATTGCTGCACCGCGCGAAGATCGGCGCCGTTCTGCAGCAAATGGCTTGCGAAGGCGTGACGGATCACGTGCGGCGATATTTTCGACGGCGCGATGCCGGCGCGCGCGGCCAGCGCCTTCAACTCGCGCGCAAATGCCTGCCGGGGCAGATATCCGCTCGCCGAGGCGGCCGGAAACAAAAAAGCGCTGTCGGCGGTGCTCTTGCTGGCGGCGCGCGCGTCGAGCCAGGCGCTCATTGCCCGTCGCGCGCCGTCCGTCAGCGGCACCATGCGCTGCTTGCCGCCCTTGCCGCGCACCATGAAGAACCGGTCGTCGCGCAGCGCCACGCTGATCGGCAGTGCGACCAGTTCCGAAACGCGAAGGCCCGTCGCGTAGAGCGTCTCGACGAGGGCGTGCAGGCGAACGGCGGCGGCGGGCGCGATGCCGGGTGGCGGATTTGCCGCCTCGGCGGCCGCCAGATCGAGCAGCCGTCCGGTCTCGGCTTCGCTGAGGATCTTGGGCAGGGAAGCGGTCCTGCGCGGCGCGCTTGCGGTTCCTGTGGGGTCGTCGGTACGCAAGCCCTCCGCATAGAGGAAGCGGAAGAACTGACGCAGGGCGGACAATTTTCGGGCCTGGGTCGAGGGCGCGAAACCCCGTGCCGCGACCGCCCCCAGATAGGTGTGAATGGCGCTGGCATCCGCGTCGGCGAGGCCGCCGGTCATGTCGCCGTGGGCTTCCTCGAGGTCGCGCCGATAGGCGTCGAGCGTGTTGGCGCTCGCTCCACGCTCCGCGCTCATCATTTCTAGAAATGCTTCGATCGCGGTCCGACTGTTCATCGTGTCCCATCCCGGGAGACCGCCCGGGCCTGAACCCTAGGGGTTGAGCCTTTCAGGCGGAATCCTGACCGACATCTCGCCCTTCCTGGGTTCCACGAATGTGGCCAGCGCGAACATTGCTCCGTACGCGATGCCAACCAGTACCGCTATGGTCACCAAGAACCGAAAAAGGGTCGGCATTCGCCCTGAAAATCCCCAATACTATGCCCGCTGGTCTACTTATGCTTTGGCGAGGGGGCGAATTCAACCCCGACGACGGCGCGCGCAACCGCTTGACGCCCTCGCGGTTTTGATGTGCATACGCGCGGCGAAGGAACTGTTGCATGACGACCGCGCCGAATGCCGTTGAATCCAAGCTGCGTGTGCTGCTCGGCAAGAAGACGATTGTTTTCACAGGGCTGATGGGTGCGGGCAAGACGGCTATCGGGCGCAAGGTCGCGCAGGTGCTCGATCTACCGTTCATCGACAGCGATCATGAAATCGAGGCCGTTTCGCGCCTGTCGGTGGCCGATCTGTTCGCGCTCTACGGCGAAACCGAATTCCGTGCTCTCGAGCGCAGGGTGATCGCACGGCTGCTTGAGGAGGGGGGGCGCGTCGTATCAACCGGCGGCGGCGCGTTCATGAACGCACAGACCCGGCAGGCGATCGCGGAACGCGCGGTCTCGGTCTGGCTTAAGGCGGATATCAATGTGTTGATGGAACGGGTCATGAAGAACAGGAACCGGCCGCTGCTGAAGACCTCGGACCCGAGGGCGGTGATGGAACGGCTGATGGCGGAGCGTCACCCGGTCTATGCCTTGGCCGATGTCACCGTTCAGTCGCGCGATGAGCCGAAGGAGGTGATCGCGCAGGACGTGCTGGGCGCGCTTGTGCGTCATCTCGAAGCCGGAAAGGATAGGGAGGTCGCGCCATGATGCAGGACGCTGCGAACATACCGGTTACGCGCGTCGAGGTCGGCCTCGGTGCGCGTGCCTACGACATCCTGATCGGTCCGGGCCTGATCGCGCGCGCGGGCGGCGAGATCGCGCGCAGGATGGCCGGTGTGCGCTGCGCGGTGGTCACTGACGAAAACGTCGCCGCCGTTCATCTCGACGCGCTCGCCGACAGCCTGGCCAGAGCCGGGATCGACCATAGCGCCATCACGCTCGACCCGGGCGAAAAAACCAAGAGTTTCGGACCGTTCGAGCAGGTCGTCGACGCCCTGCTGGGCGCTCGCCTCGAGCGCGGCGACCTGGTGATCGCGCTCGGCGGCGGCGTGATCGGCGACCTGGCCGGATTTGCCGCCGGCGTCGTGCGGCGCGGGATGGAGTTCGTTCAGGTGCCGACCTCGCTGCTGGCGCAGGTCGATTCCTCCGTCGGCGGCAAGACGGGCATCAACACCGCCTGGGGCAAGAATCTGGTCGGCGTGTTTCACCAGCCGCGCCTGGTGCTTGCCGACACGGCCGTGCTCGACACGCTGCCGTCGCGCGAATTCCGTGCCGGCTATGCCGAGATGGTCAAATACGGGCTGATCGACCGGCCGGGCTTTTTCGACTGGCTGGAAGAAAACTGGCGCGCGGTGTTTTCGGGCGGTGCGGTGCGGGCCGAGGCGATCGCGGAAGCGTGCCGGGCCAAGGCGGCGATCGTGGCCCGCGACGAGACCGAGGCCGGCGAGCGCGCGCTGCTCAATCTCGGCCACACGTTCGGTCACGCGCTCGAGGCCGCCACCGGGTATGATGGCGCAAGACTGGTGCATGGCGAAGGCGTTGCGATCGGCATGACGCTGGCGCACCACTTCTCGGTGCGGCTCAACCAGTGCAGCGCAGATGACGCAGCTAGGGTGGAGGCGCATCTGGCGGCCGTCGGCCTGCCGACGCGCATGGCCGATATTTGCGGGCAGCTTCCGGACGCCGAGACATTGCTCACCTATATTATGCAGGACAAGAAGGTCTCGCGCGGCGCGCTGACCTTCGTCCTGACCCGCGGTATCGGCCAGTCCTACATCGCCAAGGACGTGCCGGCGGCGGAAGTGCTGTCCTTTCTCAGGGAGAACCATCCGGGATGACGTCCGAATTGTGGGTGACTGGTACCGTCATCCTTTTCCTGATCATGCTGTCCTTCCTGTTTTCGGGCAGCGAAACCGGCATGACGGCGGCCTCGAAGGCGCGGCTGCATTCGCTTGCGGCCTCAGGCCATGTCCGCGCCGGAATCGTTGAAAAGCTGATCGAGCGCAAGGACCGCCTGGTGGGCGCGCTGCTGATCGGCAACAATCTGGTCAACATCCTGGCCTCGGCGTTGACGACCAGCCTTTTCCTCAGGCTGTTCGGCGAGGCCGGTGTGGTCTATGCCACACTGATCATGACTGCGGTGCTGGTGATCTTCGCGGAAATCCTGCCGAAATCGCTGGCGCTGTTCCGGCCCGAGCAGTTCGCGCTGACGGTGTCGCCGTTCGCGCGCGCCGTCGTCTTCGTGTTCGGCCCGGTTTCCTCCGCGGCCAATGTCGTCGTGCGCGGCATCCTGGTGCTTTTCGGCATCAACCTGGCCCGCGACGCGCCGATGGTGTCGGCGCACGACGAGTTGCGCGGCACGGTCGAGGTCCTGCATCGCGAGGGCGCCTTCATCAAGCAGGAGCGCGACCGGGTCGGTGGGCTGCTGGATCTCGCCGAGCTCGAAGTCTCCGACGTGATGATCCATCGCACCGGCATGCGGCTCGTCAACGCCGACGATCCGCCGGACGTGGTGGTGCGCGAGATCCTGCAAAGCCCCTACACGCGCATCCCGGTCTACCGGCAGTCGACCGACAACATCGTCGGCGTGGTCCACGCCAAGGATCTCCTGCGCGCCCTGCACGATGTCGACAACGACCCGCGGCGCGTCGACATCCTCAAAGTGGCCAGCAAACCCTGGTTCGTGCCGGACACCACGACGCTGCACGACCAGCTCAACGCCTTCCTGCGCAAAAAGGCGCATGTGGCGATCGTGGTCGACGAATATGGCGAGGTCGAAGGGCTGGTGACGCTGGAGGACATTATCGAGGAGATCGTCGGCGAGATCGCCGACGAGCACGATGTCGACGTTCAGGGCGTCAAGCAGGAGGCGGACGGCTCGGTCGTGGTCGACGGGTCGGTGCCGATCCGCGACCTGAACCGCGCGCTCGACTGGCACCTGCCGGACGAGGAGGCCACGACGATCGCCGGGCTGGTGATCCACGAGGCGCAGTCGATCCCGGAGGAAAAACAGGCCTTCACCTTTCACGGCAAGCGCTTCATCGTCATGAAGCGCAACAAGAACCGGATCGTGAAATTGAGGGTACGCGAGGCCGGGAAATAGCGCTTGTTGCGTCAGCGCCGCGTCTTTTCTCCCGGCGCGGTCGGTTCGATGGCGAGAGCGTGCAGGCCGGCGCGCAGTTCCTCGGCCAGCGCCTCGTTGACGGCGCGGTGGCGCTCGACCCGGCTCATGTCGGCAAAAGCCTCCGCCACGATCCGGATCCGGAAATGGGTCTCGCCGCTGCCGTCGAAGACGGCCTCGTGCCCGCCGTCGAGGTGATGATGGCCGGCATGAAGATGACTTTCGTTGATGACGTCCAGGCTTTCGGGCGAAAAGCGTGCGCGCAGCTTGGTCTCGATCGCGGATTGAAGGCTCATGCGGGATCTCCTGGGTGGCCGGTTCGGGCCGGAATACGCAAATCACCGGGGTAGGGGGAACCTTGCGCAAATGTCAATTCTTGTTTCCGGGGCCGAAGCCCCCATAATCGGACAGGCATGAAACTGGATTCGAAACTCTTTGACCGCATACGCGTCCGCCCCGATCCTCAGGCAGAGGTTAAGTCGGCTGCGCCGCGTTGCCAGTGGGACGGGTGCGGCGAGGCCGGCCTGCATCGCGCGCCGGTCGGGCGTATGCGCGAGGGCGAGTATTTCTGCTTTTGCCTGGATCACGTACGCCAATACAACAAGGGCTACAATTATTTCTCCGGCCTCGCCGACAGCGAGGTCGCGCGGTATCAGAAAGAGGCTCTGACCAGCCACCGCCCTACCTGGGCGATGGGCGCCAAATCCGCCTCCCGGTCGAGCCCCGACATCGCCGACAAGCGCTCCGGCCGCGCCGGGTATTATCGGCGCGTGCGCGACCCGTTCAACCTTTTCGGCGACGCCGAACCGTCGCGGCCGCGCACGCGCAAGGCCAAACCGCTTGAGGCCAAGGCGCTGGAAACGCTTGGGCTTGACGAGAAAGCGACTGGTGCCGACATCAAGGCGCGCTATAAAGAACTCGTAAAGCGCCACCATCCGGATGCGAATGGCGGCGACCGGGGTTCGGAAGACCGGTTCCGCGACGTGATCCAGGCCTACCGGGTGCTCAAACAATCCGGTTTCTGTTGAAGCCAAGGTCTGGTAAGCACTGCCCCCGAATTCGAGA
>SWBZ01003285.1_pt1 | contig 16804 bp, 18 predicted proteins | sample 4693031 | NCBI WGS metagenome assembly SWBZ01 (sample SAMN10267274, study PRJNA491770) | bioreactor metagenome | isolation source: DHS bioreactor inoculated with | place: Japan: off Shimokita Peninsula
AACCTTCCAGGATCCACACCGCCAGCGGCACGTTGAACAGGCAGTGCGCGATGGCGACCGCGATATGGGTGTCGATCAGGCCGAAGGCCGAATAGAGCTGGAAGAACGGCAGCGCGAACACGGCCGGCGGCGCCATGCGGTTGGTCAAAAGCCAGAAGAACAGATGCTTGTCGCCGAGGAAGCGGTAGCGCGAGAACGCATAGGCGGCCGGCAGCGCCACGGTGACCGAGATCACCGTGTTCAAGACCACGTAGATGATCGAGTTGATGTAGCCGGAATACCAGGACGGATCGGTGAAGATCACGGCGTAGTTGCGCAGCGTCGGCTCCTGCGGCCACAGCGAGAACGTGCCGAGGATTTCCTGATTGGTCTTGAAGCTCATATTGGCGAGCCAGTAGATCGGCAGCATCAAGAAAACGATGTAGAGCGTGGGCACCAGCCAGGCGAAGCGCGCGCGCTCGCCGCGCCGGCGGATGCGCGCGGCCGCGGCCGGGGCGCGGGTTGCGGTCATCGTGTCGTCGGTCGCGGCCATCTCACTTCTCCGCGTCGTAATTGGTCATGACGGTGTAGAACACCCACGACAACAGCAGGATGATCAGGAAGTAGATCAGCGACATCGCCGCCGCCGGGCCGAGGTCGAACTGGCCGATCGCCATCTTAACCAGGTCGATCGACAAAAACGTCGTCGAATTGCCCGGCCCGCCGCCGGTGACGACGAACGGCTCGGTGTAGATCATGAAGGAATCCATGAAGCGCAGCAGGATGGCGATGGTCAAAACCCGCTTCATCTTCGGCAGCTGGATGTAGCGGAACACCGCCCAGCGCGAGGCCCCGTCGATGCGCGCGGCCTGGTAATAGGCGTCGGGAATGGAGACCAGGCCGGCATAGCACAACAGCACCACCAGGCTGGTCCAGTGCCACACATCCATCACGATCACCGTGATCCAGGCGTCGAACGGATCGTTGACGTAATTGTAGTCGATGCCCAGCGCCCAGGTGGCCCGGCCGAGAAGGCCGATATCGATGCGGCCGAAGACCTGCCAGATCGTGCCGACCACGTTCCAGGGGATAAGCAGCGGCAAGGCCATCAGCACCAGGCACACCGACACGCCCCAGCCGCGGCGCGGCATGTTGAGCGCGATCAGGATGCCGAGCGGCACCTCGATGGCGAGAATGACCGCCGAAAACACCAGATTGCGGCCCATCGCGGCCCAGAACCGGTCCGATGACAATATTTCCTCGAACCATTCCGTGCCCGCCCAGAAGAACTGGTTGCCGCCGAACGTGTCCTGGACCGAATAATTGACCACCGTCATCAGCGGGATCGCGGCCGAAAATGCCACCAGCGCCAGCACCGGCAGCACCAGGAACCAGGCCTTGTTGTTCCAGGGCTTGTTCATGCCGCGTCTCCCTCGGCCGCGTTGTCGTAGTCGACGCGCCAGGAGCCGGCATAGATATTGATGCCCTCGGGCGCGAAGCTGATGCGCGGCTCGGCCGGTATCTCGCCGTCCTCCGGCAGGACCGCCGCCAACGCATGGCCGTCGACCACGGCGCGCACGATCTTCTGGCGGCCGATATCCTCGACCTTGTGGATCGTCGCCGGCATGCCCTGGCGGCCGATGCGCACGAATTCGGGGCGCACGCCGAGCTCGATCGCCCCGCCCATCGGCGTTTTCGGCGCGCCGGGCAGCTCGATGGTTTCGTCGCCGAAGCGCGCCTGGCGTCCGGAGACCGAGACCGGCAGCACATTCATGCCCGGCGAGCCGATGAAATACCCCACGAAAGTGTGCCTGGGCCGTTTGAACAGATCGGCCGGCGTGCCGATCTGGACGATCTCGCCCTCATACATCACCACCACGGAATCGGCGAAGGTCAGCGCCTCGGTCTGATCATGCGTGACATAGACCATGGTGTGGCCGAAGCGCTTGTGCAGCAGCTTGAGCTGCGAGCGCAGCACCCATTTCATGTGCGGGTCGATCACCGTCAGCGGCTCGTCGAACAGGATGGCGTTGACGTCGGAGCGCACCAGGCCGCGGCCGAGCGAGATTTTCTGCTTCTGGTCGGCGGTCATGCCCTGGGCCTTGCGGTCGGCCCAGTCGTTCAGGTCGATCATGTCGAGCGTCTCGCGCACCTTGCGCTCGACCTCGGCCTCGCCGACGCCGCGATTGCGCAGCGGAAAGGCGAGATTGTCGTAGACCGTCATCGTGTCGTAGACGACCGGGAACTGGAACACCTGGGCGATGTTGCGCGCTTCGGTCGGGTAGTGCGAGACGTCCTCGCCGTCGAACAGAAGCCGGCCTTCGGAGGCGTGCAGCCGCCCGGAGATGATGTTGCGCAAGGTGGTCTTGCCGCAGCCCGACGGGCCGAGCAGCGCATAGGCGCCGCCATCCTTGAAGACGTGGTGCACTTCCTTCAGCGCATAATCGTCGTCGCGCGCAGGCTGGGCGAGATAGGAGTGGCGGATATGGTCGAGTTCAATCCTGGCCATCGTGTCCTCCCCGCCCCGTCAGAGCGTCGACACCGGCAACCGTGCGTCCCTGCGCATCGAAGATCATCACATGGCGCGTGTCGATGAACGCCCTGATCTGGCTGCCGACCTCGAAATCGTGGATGCCCGGCGCCAGCATCACCCAGCTCTGGCCGGCAAAATCCAGATGCACGAAGCTTTCCGAGCCGGTGAGTTCGGTCACCGTCACCGTCGCCGTCAGTTCGCCGGCGTCCGGCGACGGGCCTTCAAGCGTCAGGTGGTGCGGGCGGAAACCGGCGCGGTAGGCGCCGTCGGCGAGTGCTGCAAACCCGTCGGCGACCTTCAGGCGCACGTCGTTGCCCAGTTCGAAGGCGGCGCCCGTCTTGACCACGTCGATCGTGTTGAGCGGCGGGTCGGAAAAGGTCTGGGCGGTGACGAGGTCGACCGGGTTGCGGAAGACGTCGATCGTGGAGCCGAACTGCGTCACCCGGCCCTGCGACAGCGTGGCCGTATTGCCGCCCAGAAGCAGCGCCTCGTGCGGCTCGGTGGTGGCGTAGACGAAGATCGCGCCGGATTCGGCAAAAATCTTCGGCAGTTCGTCGCGCAGTTCCTCGCGCAGCTTGTAGTCCAGATTGGCGAGCGGCTCGTCGAGCAGCACCAGGCCGGCATTCTTGACCATCGCGCGCGCCAGCGCGGTGCGCTGCTGCTGCCCGCCCGACAGGTTGAGCGGGGTGCGCTCGAGATAGGGCGTCAGCCGCAACAGCTCGGCCGCGCGGCGCACCTCCTTGTCGATCTGGTCGGCGGCGGTGCCGGCCACCCTGAGCGGCGAGGCGATGTTTTCGTAGACCGTCATCGCCGGGTAGTTGATGAATTGCTGGTAGACCATGGCGACGTTGCGCTTTTGTACCGCGACCCCGGTCACGTCGGCGCCGTCGAACCAAACGCTGCCGGCGGTGGGCACGTCGAGCCCGGCCATCAGCCGCATCAGCGTCGTCTTGCCGGCGAGCGTGGGGCCGAGCAGCACGTTGAGCGTGCCGCGCTCGATCGCCAGCGACACGTCGCGAATATGCGGGTCGCCGCCGACGATCTTGGACACGTTCCTCAGTTCAAGCATCCGCCCGCTCCAGCCTAGCCCGCGGCCGCGTTGCCGGCCCGGGCGCCGGTCTCGCGCATGAACGCCTCCAGGCCCGCCGCCGCCTCTTCCGACAGCCGCAGCCCGCGCTTGGTCCGGCGCCACAGCACGTCCTCGGCGCTGACCGCCCATTCGTTTTCCATCAAATAGCGCACCTCGCACTCGTAAAGGTCGGCCCCGAAACAGCGGCCCAGATCGGCGTGCGTGCGCGCGGCGCCGAGTATGGTGCGCGCGCGCGTGCCGTAAAGACGCACCAGCCGGCGGGCATGCGCGGGTTCCAGAAAGGCGCAATCCGCGCGCAGCCCATCGACCGCGTCGGCAAAACCCGTGACCGGAAAACCCACCCCGGACAGGCTTTCTGCGCCCGTCCACGGTGCGCCCTTCTTGCCGATCTCGGCGCCGATCCGCTCCAGCACCGCCTCGGCCAGCCGCCGATAGGTGGTGATCTTGCCGCCGAAAATATTCACCAGCGGCGCCTGGCCGTCGCCGCCCTCGCCCTTCAGCACGTAGTCGCGCGTTGCTTCCTGCGCCTTGGAGGCGCCGTCGTCGTAAAGCGGGCGCACGCCCGAATAGGTCCACACGATGTCGGCGCGACGAACCGGCTCGACGAAATACTCGCTGGCCGCCGCGCACAGATAGTCGATTTCCTCGTCGCTGATCGCCGCCTTGCCGGGTTCGCCGTCATAATCGCGATCGGTGGTGCCGATCAGCGTGAAATCCTCCTCGTAGGGGATGGCGAAGATGATGCGGCCGTCGCGGTTCTGGAAAAAATAGGCGCGCGGATCGTCGAATTTGCGCTTGATGACGATATGGCTGCCCTGGACCAGCCGCACATTGGCGACGCCGTTCTTGCCGAGCGCGCCCGCCAGCACCTCGTCGACCCAGGGACCGGCCGCGTTGACCAGCATACGCGCGCGCAGCGTCTGCTTGAAACCGGTGTCGCGATCCAGGGTTTCGATGCGCCAGACGTCGCCGTCGCGGGCGGCGCGCACGATCTTGGTTCGGGTGCGGATATCGGCGCCGCGATCGGCGGCGTCGCGGGCGTTGAGCACCACGAAGCGGGCGTCGTTGACCCAGCAGTCGGAATATTCGAAGGCGCGCGCGAACAGCGGTTTCAGCGGCTTGCCGGCCGCGTCGCGGCGCATGTCGAGCGTCTTGGTGGCCGGCAGCAATTTACGCCCGCCGATGTGGTCGTATAAAAACAGGCCGAGCCGCAGCAGCCAGGCCGGCCGCAGGCCCTTGTGATGCGGCAGCACAAACCGCATCGGCCAGATGATGTGCGGCGCCAGGCGCCACAGCACCTCGCGCTCCATCAGCGCCTCGCGCACCAGCCGGAATTCGTAAAACTCGAGATAACGCAGGCCGCCATGGATGAGCTTGGTCGACCACGACGAGGTGCCGCTGGCGAGATCGTTCTGCTCGGCCAGGAACACCGAGTAGCCGCGCCCGGCCGCGTCGCGGGCGATGCCGCAACCATTGATGCCGCCGCCGATGACGGCGATGTCGTAGAGCCGGTCGTTGCTCAAGAAATCCTCCCGGCCTTTGCCATGCAGCATGAACGCGCGGCAAAAGCGTTAAAAAGAACTAAATCGAAATAAAAGCGCGTGTCAAACGAAAGTTTCCGCGACCTGGTCGCTATTGGCCCGACTCGATCAGCCGCACCTCGGCTTCGGCGCAGATGGCGCGGATCGCCTTGAAGCCGCACTGGTCTGTGATGAAGGTGTCGACCTGCGACAGATGGCCGATGCGCACCGGCGCGGTGCGCTCGAACTTGGTCGAATCGGCGACCAGGATGACGTGGCGCGCATTGGCGATGATCGCCTGCGCAACCTTGACCTCGCGAAAGTCGAAATCCAGCAGCGCGCCGTCCTGATCGATCGCCGACGCGCCGATCACGGCATAGTCGACCTTGAACTGGCGGATGAAATCGACCGCCGCCTCGCCGACAACGCCGCCGTCCGAGCCGCGCACCACGCCGCCGGCGATCACCACCTCGATTGACGGGTAGACCCGCATCCTGTTGGCAACGTTGATGTTATTGGTAATCACCATCAATCCGTTGTGATCGAGCAGCGCCCGCGACACCGCCTCCGTCGTGGTGCCGATATTGATGAATAGCGAGGCGCTGTCGGGGATCAGGCGCGCGGCCGCGCGGCCGATCGCCGCCTTTTCGTCGGCCGCGATCTTGCGCCGCGCCTCGTATTGCATGTTTTCGATGCCCGACGGGTAGAGCGCGCCGCCATGGATGCGGGTGAGATGGCGCTGATCGCACAGATCGTTGAGATCCTTGCGGATCGTCTGCGGCGTGACGCCGAACTCCGCCGCCAGCTCCTCCACGGTGACCCGCCCGTCCTGCTTGGCCCGGTCGATGATGGCAGTGTGGCGCGGGGTCAGATACATCGGCGCTTCATCTCTTTCGTTTTCCTTTCGAATAAAGAAAAACGAAAGTCGACCGATTGCAAGGGATTTTTGGCCTCTGCCGCCCGCGCCTAGAGCGGGAAGTCGGGCAATTGGCGAAAGGCCGTCTTCAGCGCGTCCGACCAGCCGTCTGAAATCCTGCGATAATAGGCATCGTCGGCGGTGACGCGGATCTGCTTGCCGAGGGCGAAACTGTCGCGCTCGTAAAACTGCATGTCGAGCGGCAATCCCACCGACAGGTTGGATTTCACCGTCGAATCGAACGAAACCAGCAAAAGCTTTGCGGCCTCGGCAAAACTCATCTCCGGATCGAAGGCGCGCACCAGGATCGGCTTGCCGTACTTGACCTCGCCGATCTGGAAGAACGGCGTGTCGGCGCCGGCTTCGACGAAATTGCCCTCGGGATAGATCATGAACAGCCGCGGTTCGGTGCCGCGGATCTGGCCGCCGAGGATGAAGGAGGCGCCGAACGCATCCTGGCTCTGGCCGGCCGGTACGGAGCCGGAAATGACCTCCTTCAGCAGATCGCCGACCACACGCGCGGTCTGATACATGGACGGCGTTTCCAGAAGCGAGGGCGAGCGGTCGTGCGGCGCCTTGGCGCGCTCGTCGAGCAGGCTGACGACGGCCTGGGTGGTAGCCAGGTTGCCGGCCGCCAGCAGAACGATCACCCGTTCTCCCGGCTTCGTCCACGAAAACATCTTCTTGAAGGTGGAGATGCTGTCGACGCCGGCATTGGTGCGCGTGTCGGACATGAAGGCCAGCCCGCGATTCATGCTGAGCGCGACGCAATAGGTCATCGAAAGAATCCGCCTGAAAACTCGGTTGGCGCCGATTACTGCTCGACAGTGACGCGAACCGCAAGCAGTTCTTCGCCGCTGCCATGGCGGATGCCGGAAATCGGACAGGCGTCGCGATAGTCGAGGCCGGTCGCCACGCGCACGTACCGCTCGTCGGGCGAGACGCGGTTTGCCGGGTCGAAGCCCACCCAGCCCAGACCGTCGACATGGACCTCGGCCCAGGCGTGGCTCGCCGCCTGCAGGTCGGTGCCGTCCATATGCAGGTAGCCGCTGACATAACGGGCCGGATAACCGGTGCGGCGCGCCGCCGACACGAAGATATGCGCATGGTCCTGGCACACCCCGGTGCCGCGCTTGATCGCCTCTTCGGCCGGCGTTTCGGCGTCGGTGGTCCCGGTCTGGTAGGCGACGGTGTCGGCGATCGCGGCCATCAGCGCGTGCAGGCGCTCCACGTCGGAGGCCGCGCCCATCGCCTCGACGAGACGCGCCACGCCGGGGCCGGCCTTGGTCAGCGCCGTTTCGCGGCGAAACAGCCATAGCGGCGCGAAGCCGCGATGCTCGCCGACCACGCCGGCCGTGTCCCTGGTCTCGACCTCGCCGTGCGCTTCCACGGAAATCGCATGCCGGCCGCCCTCGGCGCTGATCAGCACGGTTTCGTTGGCGAACTGGTCGCGGAAGCGCACCCGATCTCGCGCGCCCTCGATCGACAGGTCCCAGCCATGCACGGTCTGGACGGGATCCTGCTTGGGGATCAGCCGCAGCCGCTGTAGCGCATAGCCCACCGGCGCATCGTAGCGATATTCGCTGTGGTGGCTGATTTTGAGACGCATTCGTTCAGCCCCGCTGTTCAGTAGAACCGGTAGTCACGGGCGATCTCGTTGCCCAGCCGGTTGTTCTCGACTATGAACTCGGACAGAAATTCGTGCAGTCCGATGTCGAAGATATGTTCGATCGTGTTGTCCTTGATCTTGCCGAGCGTGGTCTCGACGATGTCGTGGCAGCCATGGCGTTGGCCGTATTCGGTCGCCAGAAAGTTGAGGCTCTCGGCAATGTTGCGGTAGCAGAACGCCAGCGATCGCGGCATGCGGTTGTTGAGGATCAGGAAATCGGCGATGTTGGCGGGCTTGTATTCACCCTCGTAGACCCAGCCATAGGAGCGATAGGCCGCGACCGAGCGCAGGATCGATTCCCACTGGTAGTTGTCGAGCGTCGAGCCGACCCAGGACAGCGACGGCAACAGCACGTAATATTTCACGTCGATGATGCGGGCGGTGTTGTCGGCGCGTTCCACGAACGTGCCGATCTGGGCGAAGTCGAAAATCTCGTTGCGCAGCATGGTGCCGTAGAAGGCGCCGCGGATCAGCGCCGTCTCGCGCTTGATGGCGCCCAGCACCTTGGGCAGCTCGCGCGCGTCGACCGGCCGGGCCAGCATGCGTTTCATCGCCATCCAGGCCTCGTTGATGCTTTCCCAGGTCTCGCGCGTCAGCGCCGTGCGCACCATGCGGCCATTGCTGCGCGCGGTCTCGATCGAGCCCATCACGCTCGACGGGTTGGTCAGGTCGCGCAGCAGAAATTCAGACACGGTCTCGACGGTGGCGTCGTCGTGGCGGGCCTCAAACTCGGCCTTCAGGCCGGCGCTGACGATCACCGAGGCCCATTCCTCGGCCGGCGTGGTCGTGCGCGTCAGCGACAGGCGCAGGCCGGCATCGACGAGCCGGGCCATGTTCTCGGCCCGCTCGATATAGCGGTTCATCCAGTAGAGCCCGTTGGCGGTTCTACCGAGCAGCATGGCAGCCCGCTCCGTAACGGCAGTGAATGGTGCGTAGAAAATAGGCGGTAGTGGTGGTCAAGCCCGGAAACGCCCCCCTTGGCTTCGGGGAGCCCTGAGCCCTGCTCGGCCATGGCCAGATCGAAAGCAACGGCGTCATCGTTTTCGCTGAAGACTGCGATTCATGCCGCGCAACATGCGCCCCAATTCGTCCGTTCGATAAAGAATCGCGCCGGAGACGTCGTCGACAAGCAGGTCCAGCTTGGTCGCCAGAAACAAATGCGTTTCGAGTTCCTTCAGCGACCCTTGGGCGATGCGCAGAAACTGAATGAACGCGGCGCGGCTCTCCCTGCCATAGCCCTCGGCAATGTTGGCGGGGATCGATGTTGCCGCGCGACGAATTTGGCTGGTCAGGCCGTAAAGTTCGCTTGGCGGCAGTGATTTCGTCGCCTCGTAACATGCCACCGCAATGTCGATTGCCACCTGCCAAATGAGAAGGTCCCTGTAGGAATTGATGTTGCCTAATGATCTTGTTTCCTCCTCCCGACCCACAAGCCTACTCCCTACTCCCTACTCCCTACTCCCTACTCCCTACTCCCTACTCCCTATTCACCCCCTTCAATCATCGAGCACCCAGGTGTCCTTGGTGCCGCCGCCCTGGGAGGAATTGACGACCAGCGAGCCCTCCTTCAGCGCCACACGCGTCAGCCCGCCCGGCACGATCTGGATCTTGTCGGAGACCAGCACGAACGGGCGCAGATCGACATGGCGCGGCGCCAGGCCGGCCCCGGTCAGAACCGGACAGGTCGACAGCGACAGGGTCGGCTGGGCGATATAGTTGCCCGGCCGCGCGGCGAGCTTTTCGGCGAACGCCTCGCGTTCCTTCTTCGAGGCCGCCGGCCCGACCAGCATGCCGTAGCCGCCGGAGCCGTGCACCTCCTTGATCACCAGTTCGTCGAGATGGTCCAGCACATAGGCCAGGCTGTCCGCTTCCGAGCAGCGCCAGGTCGGAATATTGCCCAGAAGCGGCTTGCGGCCGGTGTAGAACTCGATGATCTCGGGCATGTAGGAATAGATCGCCTTGTCGTCGGCGATCCCCGTGCCCGGGGCGTTGGCGATGGTGATGTTGCCGGCGCGGTAGACGTCCATGATGCCGGCGACGCCGAGCGCGGAATCGGGCCTGAAGGTCAAGGGATCGAGGAAGGCGTCGTCGACACGGCGGTAAAGCACGTCGATCGCCTTGTAGCCCTCGGTCGTGCGCATGGCGACCCGGCCGTCGACGACCCTCAGATCGGAGCCCTCGACCAGTTCGACCCCCATCTGGTCGGCCAGGAAGGCATGTTCGAAATAGGCCGAATTGTAGATGCCGGGCGTCAGCACCGCCACGCGCGGCGTCTCGCTGCGGCAGCCCTCCGGCCTGACGCGCGACAGCGACTGGCGCAGCAATTGCGGATAGTTCTCCACCGGCCGCACGCTGATCGACTGGAACAGCTCGGGAAAGAGCTGCATCATCGTCTCGCGGTTTTCCAGCATGTAGGACACGCCCGACGGCGTGCGCGCATTGTCCTCCAGCACGAAGAACTCGTTTTCGCCCGTCCGGACGATGTCGACGCCGATAATGTGGGTGTAGACGCCGGCCGGCGGGCGCACGCCGATCATTTCGGGCTGAAACGCCTCGTTGTTGGCGATCAGCTCCTTCGGCACCCGGCCGGCGCGCAGGATCTCCTGGCGGTGGTAGATGTCGTCGAGAAACGCGTTCAGCGCCATCACGCGCTGTTCGATGCCCTGGGTCAGGCGGCGCCACTCGCTGCCGGAAATGATGCGCGGGACGATGTCGAACGGGATCAGCCGCTCGGCCGCCTCGGCCTCGCCGTAGACGGCGAAGGTGATGCCGGTTTTGCGGAAAACCTGTTCGGCGTCGCTCGCCTTTTCCGCCAGACGCGCCGCGTCCTGCGCTTTCAGCCAGTCATTGTAGCTCGCGTAAGGCCCGCGGACCGTGGTGCCGTCGGGCCGCATCTCATCGAATGCAACCACGCAACAATTCCCCTGTGACATCCATAACAAAGGGTTCGCCGGCCGAAATCAAGCGCAGGGCGCCAAAAAAGGCTTTCTCGCCCTGTGGGCGTAAGCGGGCGCCGGTCTTTTCCGTCTATCGGGGCGGCCTGGTCGCGCCCGCCACGGCCTGGCCGCCGGCGGGATGAAACCGGCAGCTTCTCTTCGTCGTATATGTTTTCGATGACCAAGAAGGCCGTTTGGTCCGGCAAGGCCGCCGGACGGCCCAAGCCCGGAGCGGAACAATGGCCCACTATCGCGCAATCGCCCTCACCCTGGCCCTTCTGGGTGCGGCACCCGTCCTTGCCGGCGAGGCTGAAATTCAGGCGGCCCAGTCGACGATCGACAAGCAGTTACAGGCATTCCAGGCGGATGACGGCGCGGCCGCCTACAGTCACGCCTCTCCGACCATCAAGAAACTCTACCCCACGGTCGGCGCCTTCATGACCATGGTCGAGCGCGGCTACGCCCCCGTGCGGCAGCCGCAGAGCTATGCCTTTGGCGCCGCGAAGGAACTCAATCAGACCACGATCCTGCAAAAGGTCCATCTGGTCGGTCCCGACGGGCGCACCTATGTCGCCGTCTATACGCTCGAAATGCAGGCGGACGGGGTCTTTCGCATTTCCGGCTGCAGCCTGCGGGCCTCGAACGCGCTCAGCACCTGAGGCCCGGCCGCCTCACGCGAGACCGGCCGCTTTGGCGACGGCAACCGTCGCGCCGGCGACCAGACCGCCGAGGACGGCGCCCCAGCCCGTGTCCAGCACCGCGATCGTCCGGTCGTAACCGCGAATGAGGGCGAGGCTGGTGGCGTTGAAGGTGAGATAGCAGAAGAAACCGAACAGCGCTCCGTCGCGGGCGCCGGCGAAGACCGTGCCGCCGGCGAGATTGTCCGCAACGGCGAAATAGACCAGCCCGGCGACGTAGAGCAGGTAAAACACCGCCGCCGGCGCAATCAGCGGGCTGTCGCGCAGGATCGCGCCGATGCGCGGGCGATAGACGCGCGGGCCGACGATGCCGAGCCACAGCCCGTCGGCGATCAGGAACAGCACGAGCGCGACACCATAGGCTGAAAGTTGGTCGGCCAAGACAACCTCGAAGGATAAGGGTTTCCCGCGCGGCGGCGGGCGACGCCGTAGGCGTCTCCTCTTCCTACGCAGGCCTGCCGGAAGCGGTTCACACCGGCGGCACGTCGCCTCGCGCCCAGCCTTCGGCCAGCCCGGCGGCGTGGTCGGCAAGCCGGCCGGCCGCAATCGCGTCGCGTAGACCCTGCATCAGCGTCTGGTAGTAGGACAGGTTGTTCCAGGTCAAAAGCATGCCGCCCAGCGCCTCGCCCGCCTTGACCAGATGGTGCAGATAGGCGCGGGAATAGTCGCGCGCGGCCGGGCAGTCGCTTTCGGCGTCGAGCGGGCGCGGATCCTCGGCGTGGCGGGCATTGCGCAGATTGATCTTGCCGTACCTGGTATAGGCGAGCCCGTGGCGGCCGGCGCGGGTCGGCATGACGCAGTCGAACATGTCGATGCCGCGCTGCACCGACTTGACGATGTCGTCGGGCGTGCCGACGCCCATCAGATAACGCGGCTTGTGCTGCGGCAGCGCCGGGCACACCGCGTCGAGCATGGCCAGCATCACCGGCTGCGGCTCGCCGACCGCCAGCCCGCCCACGGCATAGCCTTTCAGGTCGAGCGCGGTCAGCGCCTCGGCCGAGCGCACGCGCAGCGCCTCGTCGTCGCCGCCCTGCACGATGCCGAACATCGCCCGGCCGGGCTGGTCGCCGAAGGCCGTCTTGCAGCGTTCCGCCCAGCGCAGCGACAGTTCCATCGACCGTTCGATCACGTCGCGTTCGGCCGGCAGGGCCACGCATTCGTCGAGCTGCATCTGGATGTCGGAACCGAGCAGGCCCTGGATCTCGATCGAGCGCTCCGGCGACATCTCGTACACCGCGCCGTCGACATGCGACTTGAAGGTGACGCCCTTTTCGGAAAGCTTGCGCAATTGCGCCAGCGACATCACCTGGAAGCCGCCCGAATCGGTCAGGATCGGATGCGGCCAGCGGGCGAATTCGTGCAGCCCGCCGAGTCTGGCGACGCGCTCTGCGCCCGGGCGCAGCATCAAATGATAGGTGTTGCCCAGGATGATGTCGGCGCCGAGCGCGCGGACCTGGTCCATATACATCGCCTTGACCGTGCCGGCGGTGCCGACCGGCATGAAGGCGGGCGTGCGGATCGTGCCGCGCGGCGTGGAAATTTCGCCGCGTCGCGCCGCGCCGTCGGTGGCGAGCAGGGAAAACTCAAAGCTTTGCGTCATCGCGATCTTCAACCGGCTGAAAGGCAGGCGTCTTGGAATGCGCCGCAGTAGGGGATCATTCTGCGCGCGCCCGGAACAGCAGGCACGCATCGCCGTAGGAATAGAACCGATAGCCGCTCTCGATGGCGTGGCGATAGGCGTCGCGGATCGTTTCCGCGCCCGCAAAGGCCGAGACCAGCATGACCAGTGTCGAGCGCGGCAGGTGGAAATTGGTCATCAGCACGTCCACGGCGCGGAAGCGGTAGCCCGGGGTGATGAAGATGTCGGTCGTGCCCGCCCATTCGGCGAAACGCCCGTCGGGACCGGCCGCGCTTTCCAGAAGCCTGAGCGTGGTGGTGCCGACCGCCACGATCCGGCCGCCGCGCGCCCGCGCCTGGTTGAGCGCCGCCGCCGTCTCGGCGGAGATCGAGCCCCACTCCTCGTGCATCACATGGTCGTCGGTGTCGTCGGCCTTGACCGGCAGGAACGTGCCCGCGCCGACATGCAGCGTCACGCAGTGCCGCTCCGCGCCGGCCGCGTCGAGCGCCGACAAGAGCGCCGGGGTGAAATGCAGCCCCGCCGTCGGGGCGGCAACGGCCCCCTCCTCGCGCGCGAAAATCGTCTGGTAGTCGTGCCGGTCGCGGGCGTCGTCGGGCCGGCGCGCGGCGATATAGGGCGGCAGCGGAATGTGGCCGACAGCCTCCAGGGCCTCGTCGAGCACCGGTCCGGACAGGTCGAAGGCCAAAAGGACCTCGCCGCCCTGCCCTTTTTCGGCGACGGTGGCGTCGAGACTGCCGGTCAGGCACACCGCCCCGTCATGGCCGAACTGGATGCGCTCGCCCGCCTCGACGCGCTTGGCCGGCTTCAGGAACGCCTTCCAGCGATCGGGTCCGACCCGCCTATGCAGCGTCGCCTCGATATGCGCCTGGGCGTCGCCGCGGCGACGGATGCCCGACAGCCTGGCCGGGATCACCTTGGTGTCGTTGAAGACGACGACGTCGCCCGGCTTCAGGAAGGACGGCAGGTCGCCGACGCCGCGGTCGTCGAGCCCGGCGCCGGGCCGCACCACCAGCATGCGGGCCGCGTCGCGCGGCTCGGCCGGCCGCAAGGCGATGCGCTCTTCGGGCAGCGCGAAATCGAACTGATCGACCTTCATCCGCGTTCGGAACAGTCGACGACGAAGACGCCCTCGTCCTTGAACGAGAACACGCCTCCGGCGGCGTAACCGTCGCCCTCCGTCAGGGAAAACACTCGCAGGCGGCCAACGATCGCGTTGACCGCCTCGTCGGTAAAGTCGACCAGCAGACGGCTTTCGTCCTCGAACGCCTGGCCGACGGCGATCGGCGTGCCGGGCACGATTTCGGGGTCGGTCGACCAGACCTTGTCGCCGATCTCGATGGTCGCGCGCAACACCGAGATCACATCGAGCCGGCCGACCGAAAGATCGACCTCCACGCCGTCGCCCGTGCACGCGATCCCGCCGCTGGCGACGGCCGGCGTGGCCGTCGCTGCGGTTATTGTCGCCGCGATGGCTCGCCGTCGGCGGCTCACGCATCGGCGAGCACCCGGTCGGGCTCTGCCACCACGCCGTTCTGGGCCGGGTCGCCGCGCTTGATGGCGTCGACCTTGTCCATGCCGTCCTCGACCTCGCCGACGATCGTATAGGCGCCGTCGAGATTGGGGGCGGGCGCGAACATGATGAAAAACTGCGAATTGGCGGAGTTCGGATCGCGGGCGCGCGCCATGCCGACCGTGCCGCGCACGAAATTGGCGTCGGAGAATTCGGCCGGCAGGTCGCTGCGCGCCGAACCGCCGGTGCCGGCGCGGGCGGCGTCGAACCCGTCCTTCATGTCGCCGAACTCGACATCGCCGGTCTGGGCCATGAAACCGTCGATGACGCGGTGGAAGGCGACGTTGTCATAGGCGCCCTCGCGCACCAGCGCCTTGATCTGCTCGACGTGCTTGGGCGCGATCTCGGGCTTGAGCGCGATGGTGACGTCGCCGTCCTTGAGCGTGATGATCATGGTGTTTTCCGGCTCGGCCGCCATGGCGCCGGAGACAAGTCCGCCGGCCAGCAGGGCTGCGGCCAGCGTGCGAGAAAAGATCGTTCGCAGCATAAGATGTTCCTTCAACGGGGGAATTTTTCGTCCAGGGCCGCCTTCACCACGTCCGGCACGAACGCGCTGATGTCGCCGCCCATGGAGGCAATCTGGCGCACGAGTGTGGCGGTAATGGTGCGCACCGACGGGCTGGCGGGAATGAATACGGTCTGCAGTTCCGGCGCCATTGTCTCGTTCATGCCGGCCATCTGCATTTCATAATCGAGATCGGTGCCGTCGCGCAGGCCGCGGATCATGATCGTGGCGCCGTGGCGGCGCGCGGCGTCGACCAGCAGCCGGTCGAACGACACCACCTCGATCCGCGCGCCGTCGCCGTCGAATTCGCTGGCCGCGACCTTGTGGATCAGTTCCAGGCGCTCGTCGAAGGAAAACACCGGCTTTTTGCCCGGCTGGATGCCGATGGCGACGATGACGCGGTCGACGATCGACAAGGCGCCCTTGAGCACATCGAGATGCCCGTTGGTCAGGGGATCGAAGGAACCGGCGTAGATGGCGACATGTTGGGTCATGGGTGCAGGCTTTTAAGTCCGTTGGCTGGCAAAGGCAATCGGCTGCAATGGCGCGGCTCAGGGCCGCCGCGCGCCGACATGAACCGAATATGAACGCCGCGATCAGCCGGCATTCAAGCAGGCCTGTGTAAGACAACCCACAGACGGATGAAACCAAACCGGGTTTGGTTCGTTGTTAGGAACGAAGGAGACGATACCATGCTGATCACCTTGCTTGCCGCAGCGATGACCATTGCCATGCTGATCGCCACCGCGTTCAAATTCTACGAGGAAGCCCAGCGGGCCAAGATCGAGCTGCGCACCGCCGAAAAGAACTCGTTCCAGCTCTCGCGCCGCTGACCGTCCGGCGCCGGCTTCGCGGCGGGCGAAACGCCGCGTCTTGGACACCATGATGCCGAAAGCCGCCCCAGGGGCGGCTTTCCGCTTTTTAAACGCAGGTTCTTGTCCGGCGCGCGGATTGAGCGCCTCAGGCCTCGCCGTCGGGTGTCTCGGGAGCCGGTCCGTCGCTCGCCGGCGCGGCCGTCGCCGCCGTCTCGCCGTCTGGGGCCTCCGCGTCGATCTCGTCAACGGCCTCGTCCTGGGCTTCGGAAATGCGTTCGACCGACACCACGCGCTCGCCCTGGGCGGTGCTGAACACTTTCACCCCCTTGGTGGCGCGGCTGGCGATGCGGATGCCGCCGACCGGCACGCGGATCACCTGGCCGCCATTGGTGACCAGCATGATCTGGTCGTCGTCTGCGACCGGGAAGGTCGCCACCAGCCGGCCGATCTCCTCGGCCTTGGACACGTCGGTGGCGCGGATGCCCTTGCCGCCGCGGCCGGTGACGCGGAAATCGTAGGACGACGAGCGCTTGCCGTAGCCGAATTCCGTCACGGTCAGAACGAATTGCTCGTGCTGCTTCATGAACTCGTAGAACTCGTCGTTGAGCTCCTCGACCTCGCTGACCTCCTCGTTGGTCAGGCCGATATCCTCGTCCTCGCCGGTGGCGAGCCGCCGTTCGGCGGCGGCGCGGCGCAGATAGGCCGCCCGCTGCGGGGCGCTGGCATCGACGCTTTCCAGGATCGTCATCGAGATCGCCCGGTCATCCTCGCCCATGGCGATGCCGCGCACGCCGACCGAGTTGCGCCCGGCAAACACCCGTACGTCCGTGACCGGGAAGCGGATGCACTGGCCGCTGTCGGCGGTCAAAAGCACGTCGTCGTTTTCGGTACAGGTGGCCACGTTCAGGATCGCGTCTTCGGCGTCGAGCTTCAT
>SWBZ01005956.1_pt1 | contig 16789 bp, 16 predicted proteins | sample 4693031 | NCBI WGS metagenome assembly SWBZ01 (sample SAMN10267274, study PRJNA491770) | bioreactor metagenome | isolation source: DHS bioreactor inoculated with | place: Japan: off Shimokita Peninsula
CGGGGCTCTGTTGCAAAGATTGGCGGCAGTCAGAGGTAGGCTGTCGCTCTGCGCCGATCAGGCGGCTGCTGCGAAATGGTGGTTGAGCATGCCCATGGCCTCCGTCAGCGCCGAGGGCCCAATGCCAAAAGCTCTCTCCACAAGGCGCACCTCGCCCCTGATGCCGGGCTGCAGGCACCAGGGGCGAGCCTGTCCTTTGCGCAGGGCTCGCATGACTTCGAATCCCTTGATCGTGGCATAGGCCGTGGGGATCGATTTGAAACCGCGCACCGGCTTGATCAGTATCTTGAGCTTTCCGTGATCGGCCTCGATCACGTTATTGAGATACTTCACCTGCCGGTGGGCCGTCTCCCGGTCCAGCTTTCCTTCGCGCTTCAATTCGGTGATCGCTGCACCATAGCTCGGCGCTTTGTCGGTATTGAGCGTGGCAGGCTTTTCCCAGTGCTTCAGGCCTCGCAGGGCCTTGCCCAGGAACCGCTTCGCTGCCTTGGCGCTGCGGGTCGGCGACAGGTAGAAATCGATCGTGTCGCCCCGCTTGTCGACTGCCCGGTACAGGTAGGTCCACTTGCCCCGCACCTTGACGTAGGTTTCATCCAGGCGCCAGCTCGGATCAAAGCCACGCCGCCAGAACCAGCGCAGCCGCTTCTCCATCTCCGGGGCGTAGCACTGGACCCAGCGATAGATCGTCGTATGGTCGACCGAAATGCCGCGTTCCGCCAGCATTTCCTCAAGGTCGCGATAGCTGATCGGATAGCGACAATACCAGCGCACCGCCCACAGGATCACATCACCCTGGAAATGGCGCCACTTGAAATCCGTCATCGTTCCGTCCGTCCAATCTCCGCCAAGCATGCTCAAGCTTCACGATTTTTGCAACAGAGCCCTCGCAAGATCACCGTGCGGGCCACCTCGCAAGCCCCGCCCTCCTTCGGCAAGGACGCCCTGGGCACGGGTGCGGATCTGAAACTGATCAACAAGACGAGCGACACGGCCACGTACCGGTTGTCGTTTGATCTGCCGTCGGATGTCTCGGGGTATCAGGGGCTCACGCTGTCGGACACGCTCCCGGACGAGTTGGCGTATCAGTCCGATTCGGGGCTGGCGGGTGCCGCGGCGACCGTGAACGGGCAGGACCTGTCCTGGACGCTGACCCAGGCGCAGATCGCCGCGGCCGCGGGATCCACCGTGTCCGTGGACGTGACGGTGAAGCTGTCGGCGGCCGCGACGTCGCAGGACAACGGCGCGGTCACGAACACCGCCGCCCTGCACGTCGACTACGACCCGTCGATGCCGGACCCGCCGGCGGACCCCGATCCCGCCACGAACACCGAACTCGAGATCGGGCTGCCGGACGCGCCGTCCGGGTTCACGAAGGTGAAGTCGGACGGCGACGGGATCCTCAACAGCCTGGAGGAGACGGCCGAGTACACGATCTCCATGAACGTGCCGGCGGACGTGTCGGAGTACGCGTCGATCGTGGCGACGGACGCCGTGCCGAGCACGTTGCAGATCGTCGGTTCCCCGACGACGGCGTCCGGCACCGCGTCCGCGTCCGGTAACACCGTGACGTGGACGCTGGACACGCCGGCGCAACTGGCGGACGCGGCGGGGAAGACGATCACCCTGACGATCCCCGTCAGGGCGGCAGCGAACGCGACGGCCGCCGACAACGGGGTGATCACGAACACCGCGAACACGACGGTCACCTTCTCGGACGCCTCGACCGAGGACCTCCCGCCGGCCACGAACACGGAGGTGGAGCTGCGGCTGACGCCCGCGCCGACCGGGCTGACGAAGGCGCTGTCGAGCGGCGAGGCGGGCAAGCCCGCATGGGACGCGGGCGTGCTGAATCACGCGGATGACGCGGTGCAGTTCCAGGTGTCGGCGAAGCTTCCGGCGGACGTGCGCAACTACGCGTCGTTCACGCTGATCGATACGCTGCCGGCCGGCCTCGCGGTCGAGGGGACGCCGAGCGTGGACGCGGACGGCGCCGACGTCACCGGCCTCGGCACCTTCACCGCGGCCTCCACCCGGTGGACCGTCGACCTCACCGACGCGTCGAACGCGGCGGCCCTCGCCGGCAAGACCCTCACCATGACCCTCGCGGTCGCGGGCGACGGGATCGATGACACGGACAACGGGACGCTGACGAACACCGGCTCGTGGGCGGTGACGCCCATCCAGGATGCGCAGGATCCGGCCGACCCCGACCCCGACCCCGAGAACGTGGTGGTCTCCTACCCCGAGCCCATCGACCCGGACAGCGTGTTCAAGGACGCGCAGGGCTCGGGCGCCGACCTGAAGCTCATCAACAAGTCGCCGACCTCGCCGGACACCGCGACCTACCGCCTCGGCTTCACCCTCCCGCAGGACGTGTCCGACTACGCGGGCGTCACCCTGACGGACGCACTGCCGGCCGAGCTGGAGTACGTGTCCGACACGGGGCTCGCCGGGGTGAACGCCACGGTCGCCGGCCAGACGCTGACCTGGGCGCTGGATCAGGCGACCGTGCAGGCGAACGCCGGGCAGGCGCTGACCGTGGACGTTGTGGTGAAGGTCGCGTCGGGCGCGATCTCGGCCGACAACGGCGCCCTCACGAACACGGCGACCGTCTCGGTGCAGTGGGATCCGAACCTGCCGGGCGACCAGCAGCCGGAGGACCCGGAGCCGAAGCCGAACACCGAGGTGGAACTGGGCCTGCCCGACCCGCCGGGGGCGTTCACGAAGATCGTCTCCGAGGGCGACGGCGTCCTGGGCTCCCTCGACGAGACCGCGACGTACCGGATCTCGATGAACATCCCGCAGGACGTCAGCGAGTACCAGGAGGTGCGGATCACCGACCAGGTGCCGGCCCTGCTGCAGATCGTCGGCGACCCGGCCACCGACTCCGGCACCTCGAGGTCGCGGGCGCCACGCCCCGCGAACTGGGCCTCAGCCGGGGCGCCGCGCTGCGCGGAAGCCTCGGGGGCGCCTACACGAAGTACGCGGAGCTGTTCCGCGTGCTGGGCGTGGACGAGGAGCGCGAGCGCGACGGCGTCGCGCGGGTCGTCTCCGCGCTGCGCGGCTGGCGGCCGGGGCTGCTCGAGCAGTTCGAGGGGATCGCCGAGGGGGCCGGCGTCGAGCTCTCGCAGGTCGTCGCGCTCAACGCCCGCACCGAGATCATCGCCCTCGGCGAGAAGCCGTCGAGCGAGTGCTCGACGCTCACGGCCGAGATCGGCGACCACCGCTACGGCGTGCAGACCTGGGACTGGCACGTCGAGCTCGATCCGTTCTGGCACACGCACACGGTCTCCGGCCCCGGGCTGCGCTACGCCGGCCTGACCGAGCAGGGCATCCTCTCGAAGATCGGCGTGAACGAGGCCGGCCTGGCCCTGCACTTCAACATCCTCGGGCACCGCGAGGATCGCCCCGACGGTGTGCCCATGCACGTGCTCTCGAGCGTGGTGCTCTCGGAGTGCCGTTCCGTCGACGAGGCCATCGAGCTGATCCGCGAGGCGCCGATCGCGTCGTCCTCGGCGTTCACGATGCTCGACGCGCAGCGCGCAGTGTCGGTCGAGATGAGCCCCGCGGGGGTGTTCGTGATCGAGGCGGTCGCGGGCTCGGTGCAGCGCACCAATCACTTCCAGCACGAGACGCCGCTCGCGGCGCAGAAGTCCGAGATCTACGAGCCCGACTCCTCGGAGCGCCTCGCGCTCGTGCGCGCGCGCCTCGCCGAGGGCCTGCCGGTCGCTCCGGGGGACCTGGTGCGGGTGCTGCTGACCGAGGAGGGCGAGCCGCCGCTCACCTGCCGCGCCGACATGTCCAAGGGCTACGGGGACCGGTGGGCCACCCTCGCGACGCTCATCACCGACCCGGAGGCCCGCACGATCCGGATCCTCGACGGCATGCCCACCGAGGCCGAGACGGGGGAGTGGCGCACGCTGACGGTGTGAGGCGCGGGCACCGGCCGGCGTGCGCCCGCCCATCGGGCACGGGCCGCAGGGCTCCCCCCGGCGCCGGGGGACCGGCCGGCCGGGCGCCTCCCGGGCACCCGGCGGGCTGTCGCCGCCGGGGGCACCGAGCGCCCTCTCCCGATCGCCTGCCGGCTGCGTCGCCCCGTCCCCGACGACTCCGCGCCGTCGGGAGATGCACGATTCTCGCGGGATCTCGACGCCTCCTGACCAGCGCGCATGGGGCGGACTCGCCTCAGCGGCGGAGGACCGGGAGCCGGGAGGCCCGGAGCATCCGCCGATGCGCCGGATGACGAGTCGGTCGAGACGAGGATCTCGTGGGGCGGTGGGTGCCGTGCCGAGCCGTGGGATCCCGCGGAGTCGAAGCACGTCTTCGAGCGGATCCTCTCGGGTGTGGTGTCGTTCACGATCGACATCGACTCCGAGTCGGCGATGTTCAAGCTGAGCCAGGACATGCCGGCCGACGTGCACGCCCGGGTCCGGGGGGACCTCCTCCGCGGCGATCATCGCCACCCGGATGTCGCCGAGCTGATGCGCGAGGTCGGCGTCGCGGACGCCGCGGATCCCGCGGATGCCGCGGATCCCGCGCCCTGAGGCGGACCGGGCGCTCGTGCCGCGCGGCACGAGCGCGTCCGATCGCGTGCGCTCCCGCGACCCGCTCCGCGCCCTCCCGCCCCGCTCTGCGCCGCCCCTTCCGGGCGCGGAGGCCGCGGCTCCGGGATCGCGGCCCGGGGCCGCGGCTCAGGCGTCGCGCAGCGATGGCGCCGCACGAGCAGTTCGGACGGCACGAGGCGGCGCCCCGGGGGCGCCTCGCCTCGCGTGATGGCGACGAGGAGCGCGACGGTCTCGCGGGCGAGGATCTCGGGGTGCAGATCGATCGCGGTGATCGGCGGGTCCGCCGTCCTCGTCTGATCCGCGTCGGTGCCGCAGGCGAGCAGATAGTCCCGCGGTGCCACGAGGCCCCGCTCCCGCATCGCGTCCTGGATTCCCGCCGCGTGCCGCCCGGTCAGGGAGTAGACGGCGTCGGGCATGCCGCCCTCCAGGATCGCGGGCACCAGATCCCGGCCGCCCGCCTCACCGAGCCCCTCGGGGCTGCGCAGGAAGCGCGGAGACCGGCCGGTGCGCCCGCACCAGTCCCGGTAGACCCGCTCAGCGTCGGCGTTCCAGGAGTTGTCGTCGGTCCCGCCGACGCAGACGATGGTGCGCGCACCCTGCTCGTGCAGGTGCTCGAGTACCGTCAGGGAGGCGTCGGCGTCGGCTGACGCCACCCAGTTCGAGGCCTCGGGCCGGCCGAGATCCCGACCCAGGGTGACGTAGGGGATCCCCCGCTTCTCGAGGAGATCGACCACGGGGTCGTCGCGCACCGGATCGGTGACGATGTAGCCGTCGAGGGAGAACGCCAGCGGAGTCACGGGGCCCTTCACGAGATCGGCCACCTGCATCAGGCTGAGGCCGTGGTCGAGGGCGCTGACCGCGGCGGCGCCGGCGAAGCGGAGGAAGTAGTCCACGCCCGGGGGGCTGTAGTTCTCGAGCGCGTCGAGCGGGCGCAGCACGATCCCGATCACCCCGATCTGCGAGCGGCGCAGCCCGCGGGCCAGTGCGTCGGCCTGGTAGCCCATGGCCTGGGCGACGTCGCGGATGCGCTCGCGGGTCTCCTCGGAGAGGGTGCCCTTGCCGTTGAGGGCGTGGGACACCGCGGTGATCGACACGCCGGCGCGAGCTGCGACGTCCTTGATCGTGACGTTGGGGTACCGGGCCATTGCGCCTCCTCGGGCTCTCGGTACGAGGATACCGGGACGGTGCGGGATAAATGGATTTATGGATACCGGGAAACTTGCATAAAACGATTTATGTATGTACCGTGATCATCCAAGGCGCGCCCATCGGCGGGCGCCGCCGGCCGGAGCGCATCGCCGCGGTCCGGGCCACCACCAGTGTCGAAGGAGTCACCACGGTGTTGATCAACCAACGAACCCGCTCCCGGGCGGCCGCCGGCGCCGCGATCGCGCTGAGCCTCGCGTGCGTCCTCACCTCCTGCGCCGCGCCCGGCGCGGAGCCGGGCGGCACCGAGCAGACGGAGGCCGCGCCGGGCTTCCTCGCGGTCGCCGACGAGGCGCTCACGGGCACGGGCGCCCTCACCGTGCAGCTGGACTACGACACGAGCGAGGCCGACGGGCTCGACCCCCAGACCGCGCAGACCGACACCTCGTGGATGATCATGGGGCTCGTCTACGAGACGCTCGTGACCACGGACGAGAACTTCGAGATCCAGCCGAAGCTCGCCACCTCCTGGGAGCAGCCGGACGACACGACCTACGTCTTCACGATCGACACCACCGCGACCTTCTCGAACGGCCGCGCGCTCACCGTCGACGACGTCGTCGGCAGCCTCGAGCGCCAGGTCGCGAGCATGAGCGTGTGGTCCGGCCAGATGGGCCCCGTCGAGTCCATCGAGGCCACCGGCGACGATCAGGTCACCGTGAAGCTCGGCAGCCCGTACGCGCCGTTCCTCGCCGCGCTCGCGAACACGCCGGCCGCCATCCTCCCCATGGAGGAGGTGAACGACGGCAGCGTCGACCTCACCACCACCATGCTCGGCACCGGCCCGTACCTCGTCGCCGACCACCGGCAGGACGAATCGTGGACCTTCACCGCGAACCCCGACTGGCACGGCGGCGACAACCTCGCCGTGCAGACCCTCGAACTGCAGATCGTGGATCAGGAGTCGACCAGGCAGGCCGCGCTCCGCGAGGGCAGCACCGGCATGGCGAAGTTCGTCAACATCGACTCGCTGTCGCAGCTCGGCGGCAACGAGGGCCTCCAGATCGTCAAGCAGACGCAGAGCGACCTCTACTACGTCCTCGTCAACTCGCAGAAGCCCGACAGTCCGCTGAACGACCAGGACGTCCGCTTCGCGATCAACACCGCGATCGACCGCCAGGCGATCGCCGACATCGTCTTCGCCGGCGAAACGACCCCCACCGGCATCACCCCCTCGAACCTGCCCGGCGCCTGCCGGGTCGACGAGCTGCCCTCGGAGCAGGCCGCGATCGAGGACGCGAGGGCGACCATCGAGGAGACGGGCGCCGGAGACGTCGAGCTCGACCTCATCGTGGACACCTCGAACCCCGTCATGGCGCAGATCGCCCAGCTCGTGCAGCAGCAGCTCGCGGAGATCGGCGTCACCGTCCGGATCGAGCAGGTCGACACCGCGATCTACATCGAGCGGGTCTTCTCGGCCCAGCCGGGCGACTTCGACCTGTCGATCAGCTGGTTCGCGGGCTACACCGACCCGTCGATGGTGACCAAGTGGTGGAACCCCGAGCAGGCCTTCTTCAACGTCGGCTTCACGGGCGTGCACGAGGATCTCAACGCGCTCATCGCCGAGGGCGCGAGCGAGACCGATCCCGACGCGCGCGCCGAGGTGCTGACCGAGCTGTGCGCCTCCGCCGACGAGTACGCCGAGATGGTGCCGCTCGTGCACCGGCCGTCCATCATCGGCTTCGACACCACGGCCGTGAGCCCGACGATTCAGAGCAACGAGGGGTACGGCAACATCCTCCGCAACATCGCCGACTACCGGATCGCCGGGGAGTAGTCCCGAATGATGCAGATCCTTCGCTGGTCCGCCGGCAGGGTGATGAGCGCGCTCATCACCCTGCTCGGCGTCTCGGTGCTCATCTTCGTCGCGATCCGTCTCATGCCCGGCAGCTACGAGGACATCATCCTCGGCCCGCTCGCCTCCGCCGAGGAGCGGCAGCTGCTCGCCGAGGCGTACGGGCTCGACCAGCCGATCTTCGTGCAGTACTTCGCCTGGATCGGACAGGTGCTCACGGGCGAGCTCGGCACCTCCTACGTCACGCAGAGCTCCGTCTCCGGCGAGATGCTCGAGCGCATCCCGGTGACCGCGACGCTCACGATCATGGCGATGGCGGTGACGCTGCTCGCGGGCGTGCCGCTCGGGATCTGGACGGGAGTGCGATCCGGTGCGAAGCAGGGCGGCGCCGTCGGCCGCGTCGTGTCGAGCATCGGCATCAGCGTGCCCGAGTTCGTGCTCGGCAGCATCGTCATCTTCGTGTTCTCGCAGTTCTCGCTCGGCCTGAAGGTCGGCGGGTTCGCGAGCATCGGCACGGGCTTCTGGCCGACGTTCCAGGCGCTCCTGCTTCCAGCGCTCGTGCTCTCCGTCTTCTGCGTCGCGGCGACCGCGCGCACGACGCGCGACGCCGTCATGGGAGTGCTCGTCGAACCGCACATCACGGCCGCCGTCGCGCGCGGGGAGACGGCCGGGCACATCGTGCGCCATCACGTCCTGCGCAACGCCGGGATCCCGATCCTCACGCTGCTCGGCACCATCACCGCCTATCTCCTCGGCGGCGCCGTCATCATCGAGACGCTGTTCAACCTGCCGGGGCTCGGCTCGTTCATGGTCACCGGCCTCGGCCGTCGGGACTTCGCGGTCGTGCAGGCCACCGTGCTCTTCGCCGCCGCCGTCTTCGTCGTGCTGAGCCTCGTGCTCGACCTCATCACGAGCGCGCTCGACCCGCGCGTCGCCGTCACCGGGAAGGCAGGATCATGACCACCTACTCCCTCCCGCTCTCGAAGCGGAAGCGCGCGGTCAAGACCCGCCCGCCCCGCGACGCCCTCTTCATCGCCGCCGCCTGCGCGCTCGGCCTCATCGTGCTCGTCGCTGTGGCGGCCGCCGTCATCCCCTTCGCGGGCGATCCCGCGAGGATCGTCGGCCCGAGGCTCAGCCCGCCCTCTGCGGCGTACCCGCTCGGCACGGACGCCCTCGGCCGCTCGGTGCTGGCGCGCCTGCTGGAGGGCACGCGCACCACGCTCGTCCTCTCCACCCTCGCCGTCGTGTGCACCGCGGTCATCAGCGTGATCCTCGGCCTCATCGCCGGCTACGCGGGCGGCTGGGCGCGCGAAGTCATCATGCGCCTGAGCGACGTGCTCTACTCCTTCCCGTCGATCGTGCTCGCGATCCTCATCGCGGCGGTGGTGGGCCCCGGCCCGGCCGCGGTGCTCTCCAGCATCGTGCTCGTCACGGTGCCGCTCATGACCCGCATGGTGAGCGCGGCGGCGATGTCGGTCGCCAAGCGCGACTTCGTGACCACCGCGAAGATCAGCGGCGTGTCGGCCCCGGTGATCCTCTTCCGGCACCTGCTGCCGAACGTCAGCGGCACCATCGCGGTGCAGGGGACGTACGCGCTGTCGGTCGGCATCCTCGTCGAGGGAGGACTGAGCTTCCTCGGCTACGGGGTGCAGCCGCCCCGCTCGTCGCTGGGCCTGATGATCCAGGAGGGCGGCAGCTACATGCTGCAGGCGCCCTGGCTGCTGTTCATCCCGGCCGCGGTGCTCGTCGTCGCGATCCTCTCCATCAACCTCATCGGCGACACGATGCGCGATCGGCTCGATCCGCGCGAGACAAGGAGCCTCGTATGACCGCGAACGCCCCCGCTGCCCCGGTGGTCTCGCTCACGGGATTCAGCGCCGAGTACCGCACCCGTCTCGGCGTGACCCGAGCGCTCGACGGGATCGATCTCGATGTCGCCCGCGGCGAACTGCTCGCGATCGTCGGCGAGTCGGGATCCGGCAAGTCGACCGTGTCCCAGGCGATCGGCCGCATGCTGCCGCGGGCCTGCCACGTGACCTCCGGGTCGGTGCACGTGCTCGGCAGGGATCTCGCGGACCTCGCGCCCGATGCGATACGGGCGCTGCGACGCGAGTCGCTGGGTTTCATCCCGCAGGATCCCATCGCCTCGCTCGACCCCACGATGCGGATCCGCCGCCAGCTCGAACTCGCACTGAGGCCGCTCGGCGGGCCGGTCGACCCGGGGTCGCTCGCGCAACTGCTCGAGAGCGTCAGGATCCTCGAGCCCGAGCGCGTGCTCAGGCTCTACCCGCACGAGGTGTCGGGCGGGATGGCGCAGCGCATCGCGATCGCGCTGACCATGGCGCGCGAGCCCGAGATCCTGATCGCCGACGAGCCCACGGCATCGCTCGACGCACAGGTGCGCGACGAGATCCTGACCCTCATCGTCGACCTGGTGCAGCGCTCCGGCGCGAGCCTCATCTGGATCAGCCACGACCTCGGCGCGGTGCGCCGCTGGTGCGACCGGGTCGTCGTGATGCACCAGGGGCGTATCGTCGAGGAGGGCCCGACCGCGCGGGTGCTCGACGAGCCGCGGGCGGACTACACGAGAACGCTGGTCGCCGCGATACCGGGCCGCCAGGATCCCACGACGAAGGAGGCGGAATGATGTCTGCGTCCCATCCGGACACGGATACGGCCCCGGTGCTGGAGCTGCGCGAGGTCAGCGTCGCGTTCACGAGCGGGGCGGGAGCGAAGCGGCGGACCGTCCGCGCCATGAACGCGGTGACGCTCGAGGTCGCCCCGGGCGAGACGCTCGGGCTGGTGGGCGAGTCCGGATCGGGCAAGACCACGACCGCCTCGGTCGCCCTGGGCCTCAAGCGGCCCGACTCCGGCGAGGTGCTGCTGCTCGGCGAACCCTTCACGCGATCGCGCAGGGCCAACGCCGGCAAGCTGCAGGCGGTGCTGCAGCATCCGCACTGGTCGCTCAACCCCCGGCGCAAGGTCGGGGAGTCGGTGCGCGAACCGCTGACGGTCGCGCGGCGCGACCTCAGCCGGTCCGAGCAGCGGCAGCGCGTGACGGAGATGCTCGAGCAGGTGGGGCTGAACCCCGCCTTCGCCGAGCGCTACCCCCACGAGCTCTCCGGAGGACAGCGCCAGCGCGTCTCGGTGGCCCGGGCGCTCGTGACCGAGCCGCGCTTCATCGTCTTCGACGAGGCCGTGAGCGCGCTCGACGTCGCCGTGCAGATGCAGATCCTCGCGCTCATCCGCGAACTGCAGGCGGAGCACCGCTTCGGCGCCCTCTTCATCTCGCACGATCTCGGCGCCGTGGAGCGCGTCGCGGACCGTGTCGCCGTGCTCTTCCGCGGCGACCTCGTCGAGACCGCTTCGACGGAGGAGTTCTTCCGCAACCCCCAGCACCCCTACTCGCAGACACTCTTGGAGGCCCTATGAATACGACACCGGTCCACGCACTCACGGATATCGACGGCGGGATCGTCGTGGATCCCGCGCCCCGCCTGGCGGGCCCGCCCGTCTTCGGCGGCCCGGGCAACGCCGCCTTCGACCTCGTGCCGGTCAGGAGCACCGGGCGGGAGACGCTGCGGTTCGACTTCCCGGGCGTCAGCGTCGGTTCGGCGCACTACGAGGAGGGGCCCACCGGTGCGACCGTGATCCACATCCCCGCCGGCGCCCGCACCGCGGTCGACGCGCGCGGCGGAGCCGTGGGTCTGTCCGGCGGGTACGACTTCAACCACGCCATCTGCCTGGCCGGCGGAGCCAGCTACGGGCTCGAGGCGGGCGCCGGGGTGAGCGGCGCGCTCCTGGAACGCCTCGAGTATCGCACCGGCTTCGCCGAGGCCCAGCTGGTGTCGTCGGCGGTCATCTACGACTTCTCGGCGCGCTCCACCGCGGTCTACCCCGACAAGGCGCTCGGCCGCGCGGCGCTCGAATTCGCCGTTCCCGGTGAGTTCCCGCAGGGGCGGGCGGGCGCGGGCATGAGCGCGTCCGCGGGCAAGGTGGACTGGGACCGCACCGAGATCACCGGGCAGGGCGCGGCGTTCCGTCGTCTCGGCGACGTGCGCATCCTCGCCGTCGTCGTGCCGAACCCGGTCGGCGTGATCATGGACCGCGCGGGCGGGATCGTGCGCGGCAACTACGACGCGCAGACCGGGGTCCGGCGCCACCCGGTGTTCGACTACCAGGAGGCGTTCGCCGAGCAGCTGCCGCCCGTCACCCAGGCGGGCAACACCACGATCAGCGCGATCGTCACGAACGTGCGGATGAGCCCCGTCGAGCTGAACCAGTTCGCCAAGCAGGTGCACAGTTCGATGCACCGCGGCATCCAGCCGTTCCACACCGACATGGACGGCGACACGCTCTTCGCCGTCACCACCGACGAGATCGATCTGCCGACGACCCCGGGGTCGTCGCGCGGGCGGCTGTCGGTGAACGCGACCGCGCTCGGCGCGATCGCCTCCGAGGTGATGTGGGACGCCGTCCTCGAGGCCGCGAAATAGGGGCATCGGCCCCGCAACAGGAGAGGAAGACATTGGACATCATCACCGCGACGGTGACGGGCACGGATCCGGGAAGCCGGGGCGCCGAGATCGGGAGCCGCTTCGGGGAGGGGATCCGCGACGCGGTCGACGGCATGACCACCTACACCGCCAGCATGGCGTTCCAGTCGATCGGCATCCCGATCCGGCGCATCCCCTCGGCCATCATCATCGGCGTGCTCGGCACCTTCTTCACCATCTACCTGGTCATGTCGACCAGCCTGCTCGACGCGGTGAACATCATGCTGCAGGTGCTGATCCTCATCTCGGCTCCGGGCATCACCGTCTACTGCATGGACATCTGGCTGCGCCGCAACCGATACGATGGCCTCGATCTCTTCGACGAGCGCCGGGGGGCGAAGTACTGGTACACCGGCGGCTTCAGCATTCCCGGCCTCGCCGCGGGGATCATCGGCGGCGCTGCCGCCTCCTTCTTCCTCACCACCGATTTCTGGAGCGGCGCGGTCGCCGAGGCCATGGGCTACATCGATCTCTCCGCCCCCGTCGCGATGATCGTCAGCGGTGGCCTCTACTATCTCTTCACCCGCCGCGGCTACACCTTCGGAGACACTCGATGAACGCACGTTCCACCGGCCAGCACCCCGCCAGGTATCCCGGAGCCGCGGCCGGGGAGCCGACACTCGACAGCTGGCAGGAGGCCCCGCACAACCGCTGGGCCTTCGCCCGCCTGGGCGAGCTGCTGCCCACGGCGGCGGTCTCCCGGCGCGACCCGGCGACGCCCGCGGAGCCCGTCGTGCGGCTCGACGCGCTCGCGACGCGGCTCCCCGATCTCGAGCAGCGGCTCGAGGAGACCTGCACCGACGCATTCCTCGTGCTGCGCGGCTCCGAGGTCCTCGCCGAGTACTACCGGGCGGGTTTCGCACCCGACGACCGTCACCTGCTGATGAGCGTCTCGAAGTCGCTGTGCGGCACGGTCGTCGGCGCGCTGATCGACGAGGGGCGCATCGATCCCGCGCAGCCCGTCACCGAGTATGTACCCGAGCTCGCGGGCTCCGTCTACGACGGGCCCTCCGTGCTGCAGGTGCTCGACATGCAGATCTCGATCGACTACAACGAGGACTACGTCGATCCGGCCTCGGAGGTGCAGACCCACGATCGCTCCGCCGGCTGGCGCACGCGGCGAGACGGGGACCCCGCCGACACCTACGAGTTCCTCACCACCCTCCGCGGCGACGGCGGCACCGGCGAGTTCCAGTACTGCTCGGCGAACACCGACGTGCTCGCCTGGATCGTCGAGCGGGTCACCGGTCTGCGCTACGTCGAAGCGCTCTCCACGTACCTGTGGGCGAAGCTCGACGCCGATCGGGATGCGACCATCACGGTCGACCAGACCGGCTTCGGCTTCGCGAACGGGGGCGTCTCCTGCACCGCGCGGGATCTCGCACGCGTGGGCCGCATGATGCTCGACGGCGGCGTCGCTCCCGGCGGACGGGTCGTATCGCAGGGCTGGGTGGAAAGCGTGCTGGCCGGCGGCTCCCGCGAAGCCATGCCCGACGAGGGTTTCACCTCCGCATTCCCCGAGGGCAGCTACACGCGCCAGTGGTGGTGCACGGGCAACGAGCGCGGCAACGTGAGCGGCATCGGCATCCACGGCCAGAACCTCTGGCTCGATCCGCGCACCGACTCCGTGATCGTCAAGCTCTCGTCGTGGCCCGATCCCGACACCCGGCACTGGCACGGGCTGCAGAGCGGGATCCTGCTCGACGTCAGCCGTGCCCTCGACGCGGTGTAGGCGGCGTGACCGGCGTCGGCACCGCGCCGGTGGATCCTGCGACTGCGCTCGCAAGCTCGCTCCGCGCAGGATGGACAGGGGGTGTGCTCGACCTCGTCCTCCTGCGTGCGCGGAATGCTGAAACGGAACGCGCCAGCGTTCCGCGCATTCCGCGGTGGCGCCACCGCGTCAGGCGCGTCGCAGGATCCGCCCGCGACGCGGGGACACCCGAGGGAGCGCCTACTCCCCCATCCGGTTGCGGGTGCGCATCGCCCGTTCGGCCTCGCGCTTGTCCTGCCGCTCGCGCATGGTCTGGCGCTTGTCGTACTCCTTCTTGCCCTTCGCGAGGGCGATCTCGACCTTCGCGCGGCCGTCGAGGAAGTACAGGCGCAGCGGCACGATCGTCATGCCGCCCTCGCGGGTCTTCTGGTAGAGCTTGTCGATCTGCTGGCGGTGCAGCAGCAGCTTGCGCTTGCGGCGCGGCGCGTGGTTCGTCCACGAGCCGTTGAGGTACTCGGGGATGTAGGCGGCGTCGAGCCAGGCCTCGCCGCGCTCGATGAACACGTATCCGTCGACGAGCGACGCGCGTCCCATGCGCAGCGACTTCACCTCGCTGCCCGTGAGCACCAGGCCCGCCTCGTAGGTGTCGAGGATGTGGTACTCGTGCCGGGCCTTCTTGTTGGAGGCGATCAGCTTCTCGCCGGTCTCCTTCGGGCTCATGTCACATCCTTCCTGCGGCCGGGGTGGTTCGGGGTCCGCGCTCACGCGCGAAGAACCAGCTTATCGCACACCGCCGCCGTTCCGCCCGCCACGCCGAGCCGCCCGGCCTCGAGGCGCCCGAACCGAGCCGATTGCTCCAACCCGCACGGATTATCGGCGCGGGAGGGCTCGGGCTCGCACGATGGGCTCGGTTTCGACGAGCCCCGGCCCCGAGATCCGGATCCGCGGCCCGCCCCGGGGACGCTCTGCGCTACACCCGCAGGTATCTGGTGATCGCGATCTTCGCCGCGATCGCCGAGAGCACCACTCCCACCAGCACGAGGATCGGCGGCACCACGAGCGCCTGCTCCACCGTGATGTAACTCGTGAACGGCACCTCCCGGGCGAGGAATCCCTGCACGAAGAAGCGCACGATCGCCACCGACGCGGCGCTCGCGAGCACGGCGCCGAAGAGCGCGGCGATGATGCCCTCCAATATGAAGGGGGTCTGGATGAACCGGTTCGACGCGCCCACGAGGCGCATGATCCCGATCTCCCGCCGGCGCGAGAACGCCGAGAGCCTGATCGTGGTCGAGATCAGCAGCATGGCCGCCACCAGCATGAGCCCCGCGATGACGATCGCCGTGTAGCTCGCCACCCCCAGGAACAGGAAGATCCGATCGAGCAGGCTGCGCTGGTCCGAGACGCTCTGCACGCCGGGGATGCCCGAGAACGTCTCCGTGATGATGTCGGAGCGCGAGGGATCCTTGAGCTTGATCCAGAAGGTCTGGTTGAGCTGCTCCGGCTTCGTGATGTCGACGATCGGGTTGCCCTCGAACTGCTGCACGAACTCCTTGTAGGCCTGCTCGTGCGTCACGAAGAAGAAGTCGTCGACGTAGGGGCGCAGCGTGTCCGACTGCAGCGCCTCCTCGACGGCCGCGATCTCGTCCTCGCCCGCGTCCTCGCCGGCGCAGGTCGAACTCTGGTCGTAGTCCGTGCAGAGGTAGACGGCCACCTGCGCGCGGTCGTACCAGAACGTCTTCATCTGCTGGATCTGCAGCTGCATCAGGATCGCCGCCCCCACGAAGGTGAGCGACACGAAGGTCACCAGCACCACGGAGATGACCACCGACATATTGCGGCGCAGGCCGTTCCAGACCTCGCCGAGCACCAGTCCCGCCCTCATCGCACCGGCCCCACATCCGTCTGGTCGTCGTTCTTCCGGCGCAACCCGAGGTGCTCCGCCAGGCTGCCGGTCTCGGACATGCGCACGGGATCCATCGGGCGATCCGGATCGAGGAAGCTCGGGATCCGGCGCGCCTGCGGCCCGCCGGAGCGCACCGTGTCGTCATCGTCGATGTCGGAGTCGTCGGGGCTCTGTTGCAAAGATTGGCGGCAGTCAGAGGTAGGCTGTCGCTCTGCGCCGATCAGGCGGCTGCTGCGAAATGGTGGTTGAGCATGCCCATGGCCTCCGTCAGCGCCGAGGGCCCAATGCCAAAAGCTCTCTCCACAAGGCGCACCTCGCCCCTGATGCCGGGCTGCAGGCACCAGGGGCGAGCCTGTCCTTTGCGCAGGGCTCGCATGACTTCGAATCCCTTGATCGTGGCATAGGCCGTGGGGATCGATTTGAAACCGCGCACCGGCTTGATCAGTATCTTGAGCTTTCCGTGATCGGCCTCGATCACGTTATTGAGATACTTCACCTGCCGGTGGGCCGTCTCCCGGTCCAGCTTTCCTTCGCGCTTCAATTCGGTGATCGCTGCACCATAGCTCGGCGCTTTGTCGGTATTGAGCGTGGCAGGCTTTTCCCAGTGCTTCAGGCCTCGCAGGGCCTTGCCCAGGAACCGCTTCGCTGCCTTGGCGCTGCGGGTCGGCGACAGGTAGAAATCGATCGTGTCGCCCCGCTTGTCGACTGCCCGGTACAGGTAGGTCCACTTGCCCCGCACCTTGACGTAGGTTTCATCCAGGCGCCAGCTCGGATCAAAGCCACGCCGCCAGAACCAGCGCAGCCGCTTCTCCATCTCCGGGGCGTAGCACTGGACCCAGCGATAGATCGTCGTATGGTCGACCGAAATGCCGCGTTCCGCCAGCATTTCCTCAAGGTCGCGATAGCTGATCGGATAGCGACAATACCAGCGCACCGCCCACAGGATCACATCACCCTGGAAATGGCGCCACTTGAAATCCGTCATCGTTCCGTCCGTCCAATCTCCGCCAAGCATGCTCAAGCTTCACGATTTTTGCAACAGAGCCCTCG
>SWBZ01003158.1_pt1 | contig 16737 bp, 12 predicted proteins | sample 4693031 | NCBI WGS metagenome assembly SWBZ01 (sample SAMN10267274, study PRJNA491770) | bioreactor metagenome | isolation source: DHS bioreactor inoculated with | place: Japan: off Shimokita Peninsula
CCTGAGGCTGGGCGTGCGGGCAGTGAAAATGCTGGCGAGGAGTTCATCGGCCATCGCGACAAGCGCGCGCGCGCGCAGCACCTTCTCCTCTGGGGGAAGCGTGCCGGGGATGTTGGCCGCGATGATCAGCGACCAACGATGGTTCATCTGGTCATGCCAAAGGCGGAAATCCGCGCGGTCGCGCGAAAGGGACGATTGCGCGGCTAGAAACGTTGCGTTGCGGGCGTAGAGGTCCAAGTAGAACGCGTTGGTCACCCGCACGCGCTCTTTGAGCCCCTTGCCGCGCAGTCGCGGCCTTTTGCGGTACACCGCGGTCCAGAACATCCGCTGGAGCGCGACCGCGATCTGCGCCCGGTCGGAATAGTAGAGATAGAACGTGCCACGCGCCATCCCGGCCCCGGCGCACACGCCGTCAACCGTCAGTCCCTCATAACCCTTCAGCGCAAGTTCCCGCACCGCCGCGGCGAGAATTTTCGCGCGGGTGCGTACTCGCTTGGGCCGGCCACGCATCAGCGCCGCGCGCTCCGCCATCAGCTCGACAAAGTCGAACGCGGCGGGGGCGACCTGCTCTTTTCCCACTGCCTTGGCTCTGATCCCTTTCGACATGAACGGATATTGACTCGTTAAATAAATGACGTCAATGTCATTACTGACGCTTACGTCATAATTGAATTGGAAGCTATGGATCAGGGAAGAGCTCCGGTACGTTTTGAGAAGGTCTCGCGCCGTTTCGGTAATGTGATGGCGCTCGACGATTTCTGCCTGGACATCGCGGCGGGCGAGTTCATCACCCTCCTGGGCCCGAGTGGCTCGGGCAAGACGACGGCCCTCAACATCCTCGCAGGTTTCGACCGCGCCACTTCGGGCGAAGTGTTTATCGGCGATCGCGCCGTGGGTGCGCTTCCCCCCGAAAGGCGCAATGTTGGGATGGTCTTCCAGAGCTTCGCGCTCTTCCCGCACATGAGCGTCTTCGACAACGTCGCCTTTCCTCTGCGCATGCGCAGGATTTCATCGGGCGACGTTTCAGCCCGCGTCGCGCGCGCGCTCGACATGGTGCAGTTGTCTGGCTATGGCGACCGCCGCCCGGCTGCCCTGTCCGGTGGCCAGCGACAGCGCGTCGCGCTTGCCCGTGCGGTCGTCGCCGAGCCGCCCGTGCTGTTGATGGACGAGAGTCTTTCGGCTCTGGACCTCAAGCTGCGCGAAGAACTTCAAGAAGAGATCCGGCGTCTGCACCGCGATCTCGGCACCACGGTTCTTTTCGTGACTCACGACCAAGGCGAGGCGCTGGCATTGTCCGATCGCATCGCTTTGATGAACCACGGTCGCATCTGTCAGCTCGACACGCCCGGCGCGCTCTACGACCGTCCTGCAACCCGCTTCGTCGCGGACTTCATCGGCCGCACCAACATTGTGACAGTGGACGATAAGGGTCACGCGGCCGCCATCGGCCTTGGCGATGTCTCGACCGGCGTGGTGGCATGGAGCCTTCGCCCGGAAAAGATCCAGCGGACGCTGTTGGAGGGCCACCTGAGCTTCGACGCGGTCGTGCAGGACGTCGTCTTCAAGGGCGCGTCGATGGAGATACGCGTGCGGACGCTCAGCGGGCAGACCCTGCGCATGTCCGAGCCGCGAACCAGCGACCTGGCCGCGCCCGAAGTGGGCAGCACCGTCCGGCTCGGCTTCGCGCCGCAGGATGCAACAAAGCTTCACGTGTAACCAAACCTGACGGGAGGACCCAACAATGACACGTCTGACAAGAAGAAGCCTGCTCGCGACTGCCGTGGCGCTGCCGCTGCTGGCCGGCAGCGTTGCCGCGCAGGATGTCGAGATCACCTATGCCGGCTCCGGTGGCGGCCTTGCGCAGGTGATGGACATGCTGTTCGACAAGCCGTTCGCCGAGGCAACCGGCATCCGCGTCAAGGCGCTCGCCACGACCGATCGCGTGTCGGCGTTGCAGGCCATGATGAGGGCCGGCAATCCGACCTGGGACGTCGCCGAGCTTACACCGATCGAATATGCGACCGCTTCGATCGAAGGCTGGCTCGAGCCGATCGACTGGTCCGTTGCTGACCCGGACAATCTGCTGCCGGAACAGGCCAAGCTGGTCGATGGCGGCATCGCGGCCACCTACTCGACGATCATAGCGCAGCGCACCGACAAGCTGCCGGAAGGCAAGAAGATCACCTCCTGGGCCGACTTCTGGAACGTGGAGGCGTTCCCGGGACCGCGTGCCCTGCAGGATTCGGTCGTAGAGAACCTTGAATTCGCGCTGATTGCCGACGGTGTCTCGCCGAAAGAGGTATATGCCGTGCTTGCGACCGAGGAAGGCGTTGACCGCGCCTTCGCAAAGCTCGACGAGATCAAGCCGCACGTAACGTCATGGTGGAGCGCCGGCGCACAGCCAGTGCAGATGCTGTCCGACGGCGAGGTTGCCTTCACCACCGCCTGGAACGGCCGCATCACTCAGCTCAAGCAGGAAGGCGTTCCGGTGGACACCGTCTGGAACGGAGGCGCGATCAAGCCGTCCTACGTCGCCATCATCAAGGGCACCGAGCATAAGAAGGCAGCCGAGCAGTACATAAACTTCATGATCGGTGATCCGAAGCGCAGCGCGGAGTTCGCAGCGATGGTCGCTTATCCCGGCATGACGAAGGGCCTCTACGACCACATCGACCCCGCTGTCGGCCGTGAAATGCCCACGCACCCCGACAACGTCGATCTGCAGTTCGTCGTCGACGCGGTGTTCTGGGCCAAGCACCAGGAAAAACTCCAGGAACGCTGGCAGGAATGGATGCTCGAATAGTCGCGAACGTGACGCGGCGACCCCACAAGGGGGTCGCCGCATGATCCTTCCAGAACCGGTATAGCGATGCGCCTCGATCAACGCCTCACCCTGCTGCCCGCCCTGGCGCTGGCCATGCTGATGTTCGCAGTGCCGGTCGTGTTCGTCTTCAGCGAAGCCTTCTTCACGCCGGAACTGTCCCTTGCTCATTTCGAGCGGTTGCTCACGCGCCCGGCCTATCTGTCCGTTCTGCAGAACACGCTGATCGTCTCGTCCGTCGCTTCGACGATCTGCCTGATTCTCGGTTACCCGATGGCGTTGTTCATCGTGAACCAGCCGGCGCACCGCCGGCCGCTGCTGCTGTTCCTCGTTCTGGTGCCGCTGTGGATGAGCATTCTCGTGCGCACATATGCGTGGATGGTTGTGCTGGGGCGCGAAGGCATCGTCAACGCGACGCTGCAATGGCTGGGCGTGATCAACGAGCCACTGCCGATGATGTTCTCGACCGGCGCGGTCTACGTCGCCATGGTGCAGCTTCTCCTGCCTATCATGGTCGTCACCTGCTACTCCGCCATGACCGACATCGACCCCGGCCTGGTTCGGGCCGCGCGCGTATGCGGCGCAAGCCCACTCGCCGCGTTCCGCAAGGTGTTCCTGCCGCTAAGCCTCGAAGGCGCAGTCACCGGCTGGTCGGTCATCTTTATCCTGTCGATGGGTTTCTTCATCGTGCCGGCACTGGTCGGCGGCCGGAAGGACATCCTTCTCGGCAACATGATCGTCAATCAGGTGAGCCAAGCCAACTGGGGCTTTGCCGGCGCCTTGGCGATCATCCTGCTCGTGTCGACCATCGCGCTGGTCGGAATGCTGCGCCTCGTCGTCGGCCGGTTCATATACTCTCCCCGGGAGGGCACGGCATGAAACTGCGCATCCTCGCCAGCATCCTGTTCGGCCTTGCGATCCTGTTCCTGTTCTTCCCGATCCTGATTGTCGTGCCAATGTCGTTCAGCGGCGACAGGTTCCTCGGCTTCCCGCCGAAGAGCTGGGGCCTCGTCTGGTACCAGAGCTATTTCTCGGACCCGGTCTGGCTTGCCGCGACCTGGCGCTCTTTGCGCATCGCGACCATGGCGAGCGCCATTGCAACCGTCGCCGGAACCGCGAGTGTCGTCGGCCTCGCAAAGCTCTCGAAGACATGGCGTGCCGGCGTCACCGGGCTGCTGCTGGCACCGGCGATCGTGCCGAACGTCATCGTAGCGCTCGGCGTCTTCATCCTTGCGTTGCGCTTCGGCTCCACCGACAGCGAGGTCACGCTCGTCTTCGCCCATGCCGCGATTGGCCTGCCCTTCGTCGTGATGATCGTCGGTGCTGCTTATCGGCAGAGCGACCCGATGCTGGAGAAGGCCGCGCGCATCTTCGGCGCCGGCCCGCTGCGGGCTTTCTGGACCGGTACCTTTCCGCCGCTGATGCCGGCTATCTGCGCCGCCTTCATCTTCGCCTTCTTCGTCTCGTTCGATGAGCTGGTCATTGCCCTCTTCCTGATGGGGGGCTCGGAGACGCTTCCCGTGCGGATCTGGAACGACCTTCGCTTCGAGATCAATCCGACCATCGCGGCGATCTCAACCGTCTTTGTCGTCGTCACCACGCTTGCGATGGGATTGGCAGAATTCATGCGCGTCCGCGCTACCAGAAACCAGGGAAACAATTGATGTTCAGATACGAGAAAGCGGACGGTATTGCCGTCCTCACCCTCGACAATCCGCCGGTCAACGTGTTGACGCCCGAGGCGCACGAGCAGCTTTTTGGCATCCTGAAGGACTTCTATTCCGACCCCGAAGTTCGCTGCGGCATCTGGACCGGCGCGGGCGAGCGCGCTTATTGCGCCGGCGACGACGTCAAGAGCGAGCGGCAGGAGAGGACGACCGCCGAGATCGTCGACCGCCACCTCACGCCGCGCCGCGAGGGCGATCCGGCGGAATATCCGGGTTGGGAAAGTGAGATTCTTGCCCTCAAGCGCACCAAGCCGATGATCGCCGCGGTCAACGGTCCCTGCATGGGCCAGGGCATGATCTACCTGCTTTTGCTGACGGATCTGCGCATAGCAGTACCGAAGGCGCGCTTCGGCATGCCAGAAATCGCCTACGGAATGCCCGGGGCGGGCGGGGTCACCCGGCTGGGCCGCCAGATCCCGCAGACGGCAGCGCTTTGGATGGCGCTGACAGGCGAGGCGATCTCCGCCGAGGAGGCCCGCCGTTGCTTCCTCATCAACGAGATTGTCGAGCCCGAGCAATTGATAGAGCGCGCGCGCCAGGTTGCCGGCCGCATCGCCTCGCTGCCGCCGCGTGCGGTACGCGTCGAGATGGAAACGTTCTATCGCTCGCTCGATCTTGACCGCGACACGGCGATGGCCTTCGCAGGGCACATGTACCAGCTCGTTCGCGCCACCTACGACAAGACACCGCCGCTCGCTGCCAAGGAGAAGTGATAATGACGATTGATCCCGGCATTGCCGAGATGACGGCCGCGCGCGACGCGATCGCGGCGATGAACTTCCCAACCTCGATCGGTGCCTTCATTGCCGAGCACGCCGCCACGATGGGCGATGCGCCCGCCGCGATCTGGTTCGAGGACAACATCACCCTGTCCTATGCCGACCTGCACAAGCGTTCCGACAGTCTCGCGGCTGCCTTGATGGCTCGCGGCATACGCAAGGGCGCTCACGTCGCGCTCATGATGCCCAACGTGCCCGAATTCGTCCTGTCGTGGTTTGCTCTTGCCAAGCTCGGAGCGGTTTTGGTGCCGACCAATTCGGCCTACACCAGCACCGAACTCGACTACCTGCTCAACCAGTCCGACGCACAGGCGATCATCATCGACGCCTCACTGCTGCCTGCGCTGGAATGCATGTCCAAGCGACCGGCAGTGCTCGACGATGCCCGCGTCTTCGTGCGCGGCGAGGCCGACAGCCGCTACGGCTCGCTCGATGCGATGCTGGCCGAGGCGCGCACGTTCGACGCGCCGTGGCCTGTCGTCTCCACCGACCTGATGAGCCTGCAATACACCTCCGGTACGACCGGCTTCCCGAAAGGTTGCATGCTCACCCATGACTACTGGCTGCTGCTGGCGCTGTCTGCGGCCGCTGCCGGCATGGGCGAGGAAGCGGTGAAGCGCTCGCTGCTGTGGGCGCCGTTCTTCTACATGGATCCCCAGTGGCAACTGCTGATGACCATGCATCTCGGCGGAACGGCATACGTTGCAAAGCGCCTCAGCCTCAGCCGCTTCTTCGATTGGGTCCGCGAATATGAGATCAACTACACCTCCTTCTCCGAGGTCGCATTGAAGGCGCTGCCGCCAAGTCCCGCCGACAAGCAGATGGCGCTGCGCTACATCAATGCCTGGGGTTGGGCGCCGGCCTCGGTGAAAGAAGCCGAGGAGCGCTTCGGCGTTGTCGCGCGCGATTCCTTCGGCATGACCGAAATCGGCGCTGGCATCCTCATGCCGATTGCCGCCACGCACAAGCTGGACAAACGGACCTGCGGCGTGCCCGCGCCATTCCGCGAGGCACGCATCATCAACGAGGAGGGGCGTGAATGCGGCATCGGCGAACCGGGCGAGTTGCAGATGCGCGGGCGCTCGATCCTGCTTGGCTACTACAAGCGGCCCGACGCCAACGCCGAAAGCTTCGATGGCGACTGGTTTCGCACAGGCGACCTGTTCACGGTAGACGACGAGGGCTACTACTCCATCGTCGGACGCATCAAGGACATGGTTCGTCGCTCGTCCGAGAACATCTCGGCGCGCGAGGTCGAGGCGGTGCTGCACGAAATGCCGGAGATTGAGGAAGCGGCAGTGGTGCCGGTGCCGGACCCTCTGCGCAAGGAGGAGGTCAAGGCCTACCTCAAGCTGAAGCCCGGCGTCTCCCGCGATAGCTTCTCGCTCGACGCCCTATTCGAGCACTGCAAGAAGAACCTCGCCGCGTTCAAGGTGCCGCGTTACGTGGGCTTCATCGACGAATATCCGCGCACGCCGTCGGACAAGATTGCCAAGTCCAAGCTGATCGCGGCCACCGACGATCTTCGCAAGGACAGCTTCGATCGCGTCGATGGCATCTGGCGCTAACCCAAGCACGTCGTTGATCCGTGGGCGAACCGCGGATCAACCTCGTCAGCGTTGGAGCCGCTCCCCTTCGACTGGAATTGTTTGAACGCCGGCGTTTCGCGATCTGGCCAGGCGCGCGTGGCGATACGGTGCAGGCACCGTCAGCCGCGCGCACAGGAACGGCGCCGAGGCTCGGGCGCGGCGTCAATACCGTATGCTGACGGGACTGATGCCGGCCCTGGCTTCCGCTTTGATGCCGTCCAGCTGCTCATCCACCGATGGATCAATGTCGTTGGCGATCTGTTCGCCGGCTCGACCTCTATTGCGCCGCGCATCAGACAGCAAGACCGCCGGATAGGCGCCAAGGGCCAGCAGCTTCTCCTTGCCAAGGAAGCGGTCTTTCATCCGCCAGAGTTGCGAGTCGTCGGGGTTGATCTGCACAAAAAGCCCCAAGCCGCCGCCGCCCATCTGATGCGGATTATCCGCTTGTTCTGCTTTTCTGATTTGCAGATCGGACAAGGCCAGTGGGGTATGGCTCCTCAGGCTTCCGGCCGGTTCGGGAACGACACCCCCAACCATACCGCGCTCTGGCGCGATTCTGGGGGTATGCGATCGTCATTCATACGCAGGAAGACAAAGAAAAAGCCCTTGAAATTCAAGGGCTTTGGGCTGCTATGAGCAGAAGTCATGGTGCCCAGGAGAGGCGTAGATGCCCCTGTATCGAACCGGTACTAAAGGACCGAGAAACACTTACAGTTCAATGGATTACCGCTTCTTGCGGCGCTCCCGAGGTTTCGCTTCGGTGGACCTCCTCTGTGCCTGATTAGTGTACCTCGGTCAAGACACCGGCCTATCCAAAATGGATACCGTAAGGGATGGATAGGCCTTCAGAAGTCATCGGTGTCCTCGTCATCGTCCGGCACGTACTGAGCCAGCTCCGTATACACGAGAGGTAGCCGCCGACCGAAGTAGTGCGCCAGAGCCATGGCGGCGATCTGCGGCCGATCTGCCAAACGTGTGGAGAAAGCCTTCGCCATGGCGTCCGCATACCGTGCCGCCTGCTGTTGCATCCACTCCTCCCGTTCAGCTTCGTTCAGGTCGTCCGTCTGCCCCTGAGCCTTCCGCCTTGCGCGGAACCAGCTATCAAGGTCAAAGGCTTCACGTCCGAGCAGTTTCCACACCTTCCGCATGTTGGCGACCTGCGACGGAGCAATGCCGGCGGCACGGGCGATCTGGGCCTTGCTGTAGTGCCCAAGCAGCACCAGCCGCCACGCGTAGTCCTGTCGCTCGGCGTTCACCATTGGCAGCTTCGCCTTGGAGTTGGCCTGTCCGGCCTCCAGCACGGCGTCTTGAGGGGTTCCCTCGAAGTAGACCACGGGGATCGCTTCGGTCCTTCCGGCCTGCTTGTAGGCTTCTATCCGGTGATGGCCGTCGATCAGGATCGGCTTCGGCTTAGCCGGCAGCACGATCACCGCTTCGAGATCGCCTACCGCTTTGATCGCCTTGACGAGGTCAGAGATGTGCTTCTCGCTCACTCCGCGCGGCTGAAACAACTCCGGCTTCACAGCGATCGCCTCGACTGGCAGTCGATCAGGGTGGGGGCCATCTGCCGAACCAGCTTCCGCTATCTCGGCGAGGAGCCGCGCCGGCTCAAAGCTTCCTTCCTCACCCGCCGTCGTGCCGGGCTCAGCCACGCTGTTGCTAAGTTCCATCTCGTACTCCTTCTATGGTGACCTGCGGTAGGTCGTGGTGCTCTACGAGTAGCTCCGTGGCCTTCTCGAGGTCTTCTCCGATGTGCCTGAGAACCCGCCCCCGTGACCTCGGATAGACGTGTAACTCTGTCACCGCCGCCCCACGCGTCCACTTCTTGTGCGTTCCCGAGGCCATCCTGTGGATGAGTTTCGCGGCCTGAACCCGCTTGAACTCGACCTTTCGCTCCGCCTGGGGGTCATCCCTCAAGATCATCTCGACGGCCAGCCAAGCGGCCACCACGAGTTGCGGTTCGACGCCTGCCTTCCGCAGTCTCGCCCAAGCTGCCTTCGCCCGCGCCTCGGGTGTCAATCCGCGCAACCTGAAAGCTTCCACATGGGCTCCTGCGGACTGGTAGAGCGACTTGATGCGGTCCATGGCGTTCCGGACCCCCGGGTTGGCCTGCTGGTCTTCCAACCACGCAAGCGCCGCCTTCCGATAGGGGCCGATCTCCTTACTACTGTAGGAGCGGGTGTACGGGCTTCCGTGGCGGGCGTAGTGGTCCGCATGGCCTCGGCAGAAGCGCGTGTCCAGACCGTCATCAGTGCCTGCTCTTGCAGGCTTGCTACAGCCGATGACCCGGCAGCGGGTGAACATATGGCTCGGCTGCGAGGCCCGCCCTTTCACCTCGTTCTTCCTGTCTCTGTGTTTGACCCATGGGTCCATCGTTACCTCGCAAAGTGGCCACCCCGCCTATAGGTGGGGACGGGCAGCCATAAGGAGGCAAGGTGTCGCGGGCCGAGCTGCAGCAGCAACCTCCCTCGGTTCGGGCCTTGACTGAAGATCGGAAACGCGGAAGACCTGACTGCGAGAAGGTCAGCCTCTCTCGGGCTGAAGCAGGCGTAATCCGGCTCTGGGGGCGCAAGGGTGGGATGGATCAATCCAACGGATTGGAACTGGGGCTTAATCGTCCAGACGTTGATAGCCGCTGGTTTCGGTACTTTCCTGTTCCAGTGGTTCCACAGTTGGCGAGAAGGACGGAAGCACGGGGCCTATCTTGCTCTCAGGCTAGCGGTCATTCTAGAGAAATTCGCCCGGGACTGCTTGGACATCATCTACGACATTGGCAACTTTCATTCCTCGCGAGGACATGCTGGCGTAGCCCATACACAGCTTCCGCCCTTGGGGGAGTACCCTACCGATGACGCTGGCTGGAAGTCTCTACCTTCGAAGCTGGCGGAGAAGTGCCTGACGTTCCCTGCTGCCATCGCCCTCAGCCATCGTGCGCTGATACACGTCTGGGAGTTCGAGGCAAGCAACGACGAAGTTATCAGCATCAGTTGCGCTGAGGGAGCTGCAGATCGAGGCGTTGAGGCCCTGGAAATCGCTGCCGAGCTGCGCAAGACCTGTGGCTATCCCCCATTGCGCGGTGATTGGCCAGCGGCCTTGCTGGAAGCGAAGCGGAGGTACGCAAGCCAACCTGAGCAGTGACCCGACGCAATCATTGAGTAACCGGCGCTATTCGCTTGGCCAGCTTGGCCACGGTCGCTCTCGAACACCCCATCTGGTCCACGATGCGGTTCCAGCTCTCGCCCGCCTTTAGCAGCGCCATGATGGTGGCGTTGCGCTTGGCATCTTCTGGGCGTCCCTTCATCCGACCAGCGGCGACAGCCTTCGCGATGCCTTGTGCCTGCCTCCTCCGGCGATCCTCATAGTCCTTGCGGGCAATGGCAGCCAGCATGTCGAGCATCATGTCGTTGATCGCCTCCAGCGTCCGCTGCGTGAACTCCTCTGCCTCCCTGACGAATTGCCACGAGGTCGGCAGGTCGAGTGCCACCACGCGCACTCTCTTAGCCTTCAGGTCGGCCCGGAGTTGTTCCCAGTCTCTAGCGTTGAGACGGCTCAACCGATCCACCTGCTCGACCAGCAGCACATCCCCTTCGTGGCAGTCGGCAATGAGCCGCTCCAGCTCTGGCCGCTTCAGCGACGCGCCGCTCTCGTTCTCCTCGTAGAAGGCTGCGATCTTCAGCTCTCGTTCCTTGGCGAAGGCTTCAAGATCGGCACGGGCGCGGCTGGCATCCTGCTCCTTGGTCGAGGCTCTGAGGTAGGCGCGGATGAACATGCTGGTGACCCTTTGGTTCAGTTTGAATGGTTCTCATTAACAGGTTCATTTTGAATGGTCAAGTAATGTGCTTTGAGGGTCCCGGAGTCGGTACCGCTCAGGCATACCATTGGATACTGCAACGATTCATGGTTGTAGTAGCGATGCATAAAATAGTGAGGATGGAACCGCGTGTCTCAACAACTCAATTCGACCGATGGCATCAATTTCGGCCTCATCATCCTGAATGAACGCCCTCTACCTGCGCACGAGCTCGTAACTATGCTATCGGCGCTGAGCAAGGCATTCGATCTGTTCCTCAGGAGGAAGATGAAGCACCGAGTGCGTGGCACACTCGCGATCGGAAGCGTACGAAAGGGAAGCATCGAGATCATATTCGATGCGGTCGACGGTCTCATAAAGCTGCAGGCTGCACGGGACTACCTGGCACCGTTTGCCACTCATCTAGGACAGCTCATATCGGCCTATGCCAGCCACCCGAAGATGCCTGATGCGACCAAGACCGAGTTGAGTGCAGTCAACTCGATAGTGTCTCCGGTCGCGAACGGTAATGCGCGGCAAGTGAACGTGGTGGCGGGAGGGAACGTCAGCGTTATCGTCGATCCTGAAACTGCCAAGACCGTCTTGAGGCATATGCAAGCCGGCAACAACGTACCTGTCTCACGAACGGCGCGGACAGTACAGTCGGAAGCGCCGCCGCTACTAACGCAAGCTGATCGGGAGGCACTCACCGCCGGGGGCTTGGAAGGAACCGCGTTCAATGTTCACGGCACTTGGTTCGCTAAGCTTATAGACGGGCAAGGCGTGCTGGTTCCCGTTCATGGCACAACCGGCGCCCTTCTTGATGGAGCGACCTATAGGTTCGCCGGCAACACCGTTCACGGTCCGCGAGGAGAGATCGTTGGCATCACCCTAACGCAAGCGACGCACCGCAACGGATAGATCGCTTGGCATCTGCCCCCCCCCCCCTCGGGGGGAACTCGCCCATGCCGCTTGTCCGATGGAGCGCTCGGAAATTTCTGCCAAACATTTCGGCCGATCCGCGTTGCGTTCCTCCGGCCGTGAGGTAGTTTCTTGCCATGGGGGACGGTATCACAGACCTGCACGCGCTGGACGCATTGATCGCCGAGGCGAAGGCTTCGGGCGGCTCAGAGCTTGCGAACTATCAACTCTTCGTCGTCGGCCTGTGTCAGGCGCTCGGGCTCGACAGGCCCGCGATGGCCAAGGAAGAGAACCAGTTCAACGACTACGTCTTCGAGCGTCGGATCGACTTCAAACATCCGGATGGCACTCGCACCGCCGGGCGGATCGACTGCTACAAGCGGGGCGCGTTCATCCTTGAGGCGAAGCAGTCGGTGAAGCGCCGTCAACGCCCGGCTGACCCCTCTCAGCTCACGCTGATCCCTGAGGATGCACTCCAGCGCAAGCAGGGGCACGCACGGCAGGGGACCCGAGGTTGGGATCAGGTGATGCTGGCGGCGCGGAAGCAGGCGGAGGACTACGCCCGCGCGCTCCCCGTGGAACATGGCTACCCGCCCTTCCTACTGGTGGTGGACGTGGGGAATGTCATTGAGGTCTACGCGGACTTCTCGGGACAGGGAAAGAACTACGCCCACTTCCCGGACCGGCGGAGCTACAGGATCGCGATGGACGATCTCCGCGAGGGAGACGTTCAGGAGCACCTGAAGGTCATCTGGACAGACCCGACCTCGCTTGATCCCACGCGCGTCTCCGCAGAGGTGACGCGGGATATCGCCGAGCGGCTCGCTCGCATCGCGAAGCGACTGGAAGGCAAGCACGACCCGAAGGACGTTGCCGAGTTCCTCATGCGCTGCCTGTTCACGATGTTCGCAGAGGATGTGGGGCTGCTGCCGGACAAGGGCTTCTTCCATCTCCTCGGCAGGATGCGCGACACGCCCGATCACTTCGTCCCTGCGCTGGAGAGCCTGTGGCAGGTCATGGATCAAGGCGGCTACGCTCCGCACCTCAACGCCACGCTTCGACGCTTCAACGGCGGCCTGTTCAAGAGCCGTCGGGCACTGCCTCTCGACCGCGACGACATCACCGAGATGTGGATCGCTGCTGACAAGGACTGGTCCGACGTAGAGCCTGCCATCTTCGGAACCCTGCTGGAACGGGCGCTTGATCCGCGCGAACGGTCGAAGCTGGGCGCGCACTACACCCCACGCACATACGTAGAACGGCTCGTGGTACCCACAGTCATCGAACCTCTGAGGGACGATTGGGAGCTAGTACAGGGGCAGGTGAAGGAGTTGCGCCAGCGCGGAGACCAGAAAGGGGCACTGGAGGCCGTTAAGAGGTTTCATCACCAGCTATGCACCACGCGCGTTCTGGACCCTGCCTGCGGGACCGGCAACTTCCTGTATGTGAGCCTGGAGCTGATGAAGCGACTGGAAGGCGAGGTCTTGGAGGCGCTCGAGGAGCTTGGCGAGGATCAGGCCCGCTTCGTGATGGAAGGTGAGACGGTCAGTCCGCGCCAATTCTACGGGCTGGAGCTGAACCCCCGTGCCGTCCCTATCGCCGACCTCGTGTTGTGGATCGGCTATCTTAAGTGGCAGCTCAAGACATCCGGGCTTGCTTCGATCACCGAACCCATTCTGGACGCCTATGGCACAATCCGGCAGCAGGACGCGATCCTCGCCCATGATCGGCAGGAACTGCTGCGTGATAGTCACGGCCGGCCGATGTCGCGCTGGGACGGAGTGACGAAGAAGCTGCACCCGATCACCGGGGAGGAGGTGCCGGACCCGGACGCAACGCTGCCGCTCTACACCTACGTGAACCCGAGGCGGGCACAGTGGCCAGAGGTGGAGTTCATCGTCGGCAATCCTCCCTTCATCGGAAGCCGAAACATGCGCTTCGAGTTGGGGGATGGTTACGCTGAAGCTTGCTGGGCAGTACGCCCTCGCATTCCCGGTGGGGCAGACTTCGTTATGCACTTCTGGGATGAAGCAGCGGAACGGCTATTGCGCAGACCAGAGAAAGGGCAAAACAACCCTCTGAGAAGGTTCGGCTTCATCACCACCAACTCCATCGGCCAATCCTTCTCGCGGAAGGTCATCGAGCGGCACATGACGGGGAAGGAACCGCTGACGTTGGCGTTCGTCGTGCCGGATCATCCTTGGATCAAAGCGACCGACAAGGCCGCAGTTCGCATCTCCATGACCGTAGCCGAGAGAGGTAGCCGCGAAGGAGTACTGGCGGAGGTCATCGAGGAGGCTGGACTAAACACCGATACGCCTCGGGTCCTGCTGGCAAGACAGACCGTTCGTATCTCCTCGCGATTGAGCGCCAGTGCAAACCTGGATGTCCAGAAGCCGCTGCTTGCAAATCAACTCATCGCTTGGCAGGGCTGCAAGTTGGTGGGCGCTGGCTTTCTCGTCTCCGGCACCATGCGAGAAGCTCTTGCGCGGCGACAGCAAGAAGCCCTTGACCGCCTCCCCGCCTACATCGCGGGAACCGATCTAAACCGAAAGGCTCAAGGCAGATACGCTATCGACCTGACGAACCTAACCGAGTTTCAAGCCCGCGAACGCTTCCCAAGCCTGTATCAGCATGTGTATGACCTTGTACGTCCTGACCGTCTTCAGAACCGGGACAGCGGGTTTAGAGAGAACTGGTGGCTGTTCGGCCGCCGCCGACCCGAGATGAGAGACGCCCTAAGCGGCCTCGGCCGGTTCATTGTCACCAGTGAAGTAGCCAAGCACCGCTTCTTTCAACTCCTCGATTGGCCGGCTAACCTGATTGATGGGTCGGCGATAGGGATCGCACTCAGCGAAGCAACGGCAGTCGCAGTGCTATCCTCAAGATGTCACACCTCGTGGGCAATTCGTCTTGGCGGGCGGATGGGTGTGGGAAATGATCCACGCTATCAAAACAGCCTCGTCTTCGATCCATTCCCGTTCCCGCTCGCGGTCACTGCGGTCCATCACAAGGAAGGCGGCGACTTACTCGATGCCCAGCGGGATCGCCTCCGGGAGCTTGGCGAACGACTGGACAGCTTCCGCAAGGAGCGAGTGGCGGAACACGCCTTCCTGACCATGACGGGCCTATACAACGCCTTGGAGCGGCTGCGGGAGTTGGAGAACGGGTGCGATGTGCCGCCTCTCACAGATGCCGAGCGCGACGTTCATCAGGCGGGCCTGATCTCGGTCCTGAAGGAAATCCACGACGACATCGACCGTGCTGTCCTTACCGCCTATGGTTGGGAAGATCTGATACCGGCACTCGTTGGCAAGCCCGGTGCAACCGTGCCATCCCCTTACAAGACAGGGGAGCAGGAGCAAGTCGAAGAGGAACTGCTTTCGAGGCTGATCACCCTCAATCAGGAGCGGACGGCCGAAGAGAAGAGCGGCATCGTGCGCTGGCTGCGTCCTGAGTACCAGATACCGAAGCTCGGTCCGAAAGCTCCGAAACCGCCAGAGGAATACGTGGGTGTGTTCGACATCGAACTGCCGGGCGTCGTGGAGAAGCCAAAGTGGCCGGGGGATGGGCTGGAGCAAATCAGGTTGGTGCGCGACCTTCTCGCCAAGTCACCCGCTCCGACACCCCCGGAAGCCATCGCGAGCGTCTTCGACGGCAGGAACACGGGCAAGCGGAGGGATCGGGTGGCGGAGGTGCTAGAAACGCTCGTGGCGACCGGCCTTGCACGTACAGGTGAGGTGGAGGGCCAGACGCGGTACTTCTTGCCGAGGTAGGCTAGGGCGATCTCAAGGCCCTCTCTAGCGCCCGGGTGGCTACCTGCAGCCGCGCCTCATCGCCGCCGTATGCTTCGCCGACAGCGCCGCTAGATCGTCCAAGGACCAGATATTCCTCCGCAGTGGTTGCGCCGCTCAGCCGTAGCTTATCCGTGACGGTATGCCTCAGGGAATGGACGGTGACCTTCTTGTCCGAGACGCACCTACGAACATGCTTCATGAGCGCGCCGGACACGGCGTCCGCACCGCGTCGGGACGCGTAGGCCGGGAACAGGAACTGTCCCCCCGAGGCCCTCGCGACAGCTTCTGTCCCCGCAGCCAAAGCGTCTCCAATCAGAGGCACTCTGCGGATGGAGCCGACAGTCTTTAGCCGTCTGTGTTCGTGGAAGACGAGGTTGATGTAAGGATGCCTGTGATCAAGCACCACGTCAGTCACGAGCAATCCGGCTACCTCAGCGATGCGACATCCAGTCCCTTCCAACAGCCGCCAGATGAGCTGAAGGTCTTCGCTCGCCGACGACAAGACGCGCTCGCGTGTCTTCCAGAGTTGCTCTGAGCTGAAGGGCTTGCGATCATCTTTGGCTGCGTTCCCCACCTTCACTTCCAGCCCGTTGAACGGATTGGTGGTGCCTACGAGATCGAACTCCTTGATGGCGTGGTTGATGATGGCACGGATGTCGTTCATGTATCGCTTCACCGTGGCCGCTCCGATAGCAGCGTCGGTAAGCATATGGTCGCGAACTTCTCGCGCATCTGCCCTGCGCAGCCTTGCAAGCACTGGATCGCGTCCAAGGGCAGTCTTGATGTGACTTGCCACGCGTTCCACCCGTTGCGCTTTCTTGACCTCGTCTGGCGCGCCTTGAACACGATCCTTGAGGTAAAGTCGCTTGGCGTCTTCCAGCGTCGGCTCAGGCTGTTCCTGACGAGCTCCCAGCATCAGGGCCTGCAGCATGGCTGCGTCCGCTGACGAGACGCCGACAGGGTGTCCCTCTTCGTCCAGAGGGTACTTGGCAGCAATGTCCTCAGCGATCACCTCGCGTGCGATGCCCTCAGGGTCGTCGTCGCTCTCAAAGCCCGACCAGTCGGGGTTCAGCTTAAGAACGCGCAACTGCCGGACTGCAGCACGGTAACGCTCCATCGCGGTGACCACTGTAGTGGCGGCTGTTCCGGGGCTTGCAAGCGCGGTGGCGAGTAGGCGTTCCGCTTCGGCATGTGCCTTCGGATAGCGCCTAAGTATTTCCGCCTGCGTCCTGCCCAGCGGAAATATCAACTCCGTCTTGCCAAGGACCGACCTGAGAGGGGCAGGAACCTTGCGTCGGTATCGGTAATGCTGC
>SWBZ01006391.1_pt1 | contig 16709 bp, 21 predicted proteins | sample 4693031 | NCBI WGS metagenome assembly SWBZ01 (sample SAMN10267274, study PRJNA491770) | bioreactor metagenome | isolation source: DHS bioreactor inoculated with | place: Japan: off Shimokita Peninsula
TTTTTTTTAAGTTTTGGCGTAATATATTGGATAGTTCAATACCTTCAATGGTGGCGATAGACGATATGTACCAGATAATATCGCCAAGTTCCTCAATTATCTTTTCCCGGAAAATTTTGTAATGATCTCCGTCACGAAGCTTCTTTTTGTACTCTGTAGATAGCTCGCCCACTTCACCGCTGAGACCTAATAGGACGATTGATAATGCATCATTGGAATCTTTGCCAAACTGCATAGTGTCAGCGGCTTGTGATTGATATTCATTTATGTCCATGAAGATCCTCCGAGTTTGACATTCCATTTCGGGGGGAAATAGAATTTGATTGGTTTGCTATTTGCTTTAAACAGCTGTTTTATTTTCGTTCTACCTGATAAACCAGAAAGCTCTGGATGAGCGACGCGACAGTATTTGTCTGTTTCGCAAAAAATATTTTGAATGTCTATATGCTGCAATGGCCTTCCGTCGAGGCTTTTGAAATCGAGTCCTAATCTATCGAATTCCATTTCCTGTCGATCCGTCATCATTTTTATAATTTCTGTTTCCGTTAATCCGCCAAGGGATTTAAAACATTTTCTTATCCCATCACGGGCGCCGGGTCCTGGGATGGTAAATTCGGTTTCTGTGAAATCTACTAGATCGCTATAATTGATGTCTGTTATGTACTGGTATGCCAAAAATTGCCCGATTAATGGGTACTGAAGTAATAGTAGATAGCCTTCGCTCATTTTCCTGCATTCCTGAAGCTTGGCTGCAAGGTTGTCTTTCAGCATTTTTATAATCAGCATTAAATGGGCATGATGCTTCCTCGTGACATTGAACTCCTTACATCCGGATGCCATCATATATGCATTGGAATATAAAACTCGGCCTCGATTCATCTCTGCATCGAGGAACTTTTTATATTTAGAAACATTAAAATTATCTACAGATATGTCGCCAAATTTACTGCGTAGCAGTTCCCAAGTTTCGATTTTATTAAATAACTTGAACAGGATTATTCGAAGAAGAATGTCGTCAACCGAATATTTGTTGTGGCCTTCGTAAATTACATCCTTAATGAGATATTGGCTGACACGATCACAGGCTCGATAAGCGTTGGTAAATTTGTATTGTTTAAGTATCGGATCAGTTGTGAGTTTTTCGCTTAACCCATTAAGGCGCTTATAGAAAATATTCTGCCTCTCAAATGCAAACTTCCAGTAAGTGTCAAATGCAATTGTAGGTACCGCAGGGGACAGCTTGATAATTGTGTTTGTTGATTTATGCATGCGGGTAATATTTATCTAATAATTCTTTTGCTACAGCTTTGCTCATCTTCCCTATATCAAGCACGCTGGCAATACAGTTTATCTCATTTAATTCCAAACCCATTTCACGACCCATGAAATGTCCCAGACGTTCCAATCCCAAATAGTTTCCATAGGCTCTATCAGACAAATACTGCATTGCATAGATTGCGTTGATTGACATTTTCTGGTTTTTCGCAGGGATAAAGCATACTTGTTGTAAACAGGGAAAGCCTCTCTGAGGCTGTGCTGTGTGGTCTTGGGTTGGATCAAATATCGTCGCTATTAATGCGCTTCTACGGTGCACAGGATTGCGTACCCCCTCTATACCATTGTAGGTGTTTACAATATGTGTTAATTGGTTCACCGTTTTAAGGCCATCTTTATATGCAGTTAATCTGCGAAAATAGTGACCGTTCCTATTCTTTGTGTCATGTTTTACGTGCTTCCAAATTCTATCAAAACGATCATAAACTGAGGATGAGCCTCTTGATAAACTTTCAGGGAAAATTGTACTGGCTGTCGTATAGATTCTCGGCTGACCGACTTGATCCAGAAAGGCATCAAGATCATTTTCCAAACCGCTCGCGTAATCTGGAATATCACCATTAACATTAATTTTTGCTATTAGAGGGGATATTTCTTTGATTCTAGAGTCAACCATGACTTTGAGGATATTGAGCCAACATTCAGGTGTTGAGCTTCCTTCTATAATCATTCTTCATCCTCTTCATATTTGTACTGAAACATGCCTTGAAACTTTCTTCTGCTAACTTTTACAAATGAACTCCATCCGCTATCCGTATAAATTCGCGTTATACCTGGCGCGAGGGCTTTAAAGACGGTTTCATTTTCATTGTGTGTGACTTTTAATATTTTCGGACCATCAATATCACAGTCTGTATTGGCGATAATGAAATCATCTTCCTCTAAATCAATCGCTCTTCCTTCCCACCAGTCTCCGATAGTGATTATTTGTCTTTTTGTGTCTATTGGGCATAAGTTTTTCCTTACATTCGCAAGATCTCCTTTTACTAGGTATTGGTATCTTCTGTGGTTGATCATTCGAAGATTAAAGAATAACTGTGTAACAAAAGCTGTATATGAAACCCCAAAATATTTTGAGAGTACATATATGTCCTCGCGATCGAGGGCGTCACTTTCTTTTCCATAACGGCGAATGGCAGACGTAACCGCAGAAGAGGGCATCAATAAGATTCCCGCAAAGAAATCAGCTTCAGTTTCAATTTCTATGTCCGATCCGGATTCTATGATCTCATCGATGACTGTTCCGTGTCCTAGTACGTGGTGACCAATTTCATGTGCGCAGCTAAACCTTTTCCTTCCTTCAGGCCGCTCTGATGAAATAAGAATTAGGTGGTCATCCGCAACATACATACCCTCAAATGAAGGTATATTTACAAAGCGCAGGTCAAACCCCATCGCTTCAGCAAGAACATAAGGACATATTGGAAAATTAGGACCTATGTTCAGATATTTTTTTCTAGTCTGTAGCGCTTTGGTGGCGATTTGATTGGATCTAACTTTTTCCACTACCGCCCCCAGAGCTTTTTATCATTTTGATTGTGTTGATTAGGGTATTAATATCAGTATCATTCATTGAGCTCAGCTCACGCGCAGCAGCGAGGATGGATTTATCTATTTTACTCTGGTCTATGGTTCCTTCGGCCAGCCATGAAATTTCAACTCCATAAAGTCTTGCGAAAGCACCAAGTTCATCTGATTTCACATTGCGTCTACCCGCCTCAATCTCACTAATCGTAGGCCGATGCATTTCAAGTTTTTTAGCTGCCTGTCCCTGCGATAAGCCTGCAAGCTCCCTTGCTAACTTCAATCTTTTGGCAATCTCAAATTTGTCCATATGACTATTTCTCCATTAAACTAAAAATTGCCTTAGCTATTTCGCGGACTGTATTAGACTGATGTTGAGGTGATGCAAAGATTTTTTCAGGTGGTAGTTCGCATTGAAAAACTTCTTCTAAGTCTATTAATACTTCTATGGCCCGTAGGCTGTCGAATCCACTGATATCATCTAGTGGCGACGTATCTCTTGTGATGGTGGGAATTGGGTCCTGTGAGTTTTCTAGGTTTGTTTTTATATAAATGATTATATTTTGTTCAATCTGTTCGATATTCATAATGCGCTCCAGAATCTTACGGGTCGGTAAGAAAATATTACTATACGTAAGATCTATGTCAAGCGATTATTTTTTATTGTTGACTCTATATTTCCCCCGCCCATATTTGTGGCCTCCGAGATCTACCGGCGCCTGAATCCCTGAGAAACCCCACAGATGTCGTTCTGCTAGACTCGACCGGGGACGCTTAATCAAGCCATCATACCGGCGTATGCCGGAACGATGGGAATGGGCTTGTCCAGGGCTTCCTATCCATCTTTCCCGCAACCTGGCCTTTCGCTATGTGGTTACACACCAGTTATGACCTGGCATTCGATATCGAAGTGCATACACCCTTTGTGCTGATGCTGCGGCCACGCAGCGGAGCGCACCAGTGGATTGCACGCGAGGAATACAAGATCGTTCCCAATGTACCGGTGTTCGAGTTCACGGATGGCTATGGCAATCTCTGCCAGCGTTTGATCGCTCCGCCGGGCCACTTTGCGGTGCATACCGCGGCCGAGGTGATGACCGCGGACGAAGTGGATCGTGCCCCGGGCGCGCCCTTTATCGAGGTTCAGTTCCTGCCCGACGAGGTGCTGCGTTACCTGTTGCCGAGCCGCTACTGCGAGTCGGATCGCTTCGGCCTGATGGCGGCCGAAATCACGGCGGGACAGCTCCTGGGTTACGATCAGGTTGCCGCCATCGAAACCTGGCTGCGCGAGCGGATCCGCTTCGTCCCGGGCAGTAGTGATATCCCCGTTTCCGCGGTGGAGGTCAACCTGAGGCAGTCAGGCGTATGTCGTGATCTTGCCCACCTGGGCATTGCCTTGTGCCGCGGTCTGACGATCCCGGCACGAATGGTCGTGGGATACCTGCATGGACTGGAGCCCATCGACATGCATGCCTGGTTCGAGGCCTATCTGGGAGGGCGCTGGTATACCTTCGATGCCACGCAGGACGAACTGAGGGGTGGCTACGTGGCCATAGGCTATGGCCGTGATGCCGCGGATGTCGCCGTCTACAACCAGTTTGGCCCAGCGGTCTATCCACTGATACAAAAGGTCGAAGTGAGCCGGATCCAGGGCTGATCCCCGGCCCGGTCAGGAACAAAAAACGGGGCCTTGCGGCCCCGTTTTCGTTTCCCGGTGTGGGATTTCCATTCCTGCCGGATCAGGCGGCGTTGTATTTTTCCTTGGCTTCCTTGGCGGCCTTCGCCTCTTCATCGCTGTAGGCCTTGCCGGACCACAGCATTTCGTAGGCGATTTCCTCGTTGCCGTTTTCGCACAGGTCCAGCACCTGCTGGAACAGCGGCTGGAAGGTTTCGCTGCGGTGGGAGGCCTCGTGCTGTTCGAAGGTATCCCAGAAGGTGACGATCAGTGCCTCCTTGCCCTTCAGCTCGCTGTCCACGGCCTGGCCGATGCTGGAGCCCTCGTTGGAAACATTACCCTTGTTCAGGCAGACAAAGCCGCCGACGAAACCGGTTTCCGAGTGATAGGTCTTGACGTTCTCGCAGAGGATGGCGACGCGCTCCTGCAAGTCGTCCACGGTGTAGTCAGGCTTCAGAATGACGCGGTTTACCGTGACCACGCCATCATGGGGGAAGTTTGCAATCAGTCCGCTCATAGCTGTGCCTCCGTTGGCAGATGGTTCATTAACGGTTGCTAATGTATAGAATCCTACTAAAACAGTCAACCTTTTGGGCTGCCATCAAAAAATACTATGCAATATTAACAAATTAAATATCAAAGCAATTTTCCGGCCAACCTGGAATCAGACTCCGTTTACCTCGATACGCCGCGCCACGGCGGCGGGACTCTTGGGCAGGCTGAGGTGCAGTACCCCGTCACGGTAACGGGCCCGGGCACCGGCTTCGTCCACTTCCGCGGGCAGCGGGATGGCCCGTTCAAACTGGCCATAGGCGCATTCCATGATGTGGTAGCGGCCTGCTTTTTGTTCCTGCCGCACCTGCTTTTCGCCTCGAATCACGGCCACGTTGCCATCCTGAATCTGGATATCGAAGCCATCGGCGCTCATGCCCGGTACTTCCAGCTTGATGTGTACAGTGTCGCTGGTTTCCTGCACCTCCGCCGCCAGCAATCCCCAGCGGGCACTATGGCGCAGGAATTGTTCATCGGCAGTCTCCAGTGCGCCGTCGCGGTAGCCGGGCTGGAAACGGGTCAGGGCCTGGGAGGCGCGCTCGCGCAGGTGGCTCCAGCCCTCGGCCAGCGAGTCCCAGGTGCGTTCCAGGCCTTCACGAAGTTGCTGCAGTGTCGACATGGGGGTTTCCTCCTGTATGCAAAGTGCGGCAGTCATTGCCGTGGATCAAAGTCGAAGTGTTCCGCCATGCGACGGTAGAAGTCCTTGTCGGCCGCGGTGCGCGTCGGCGGAGTGATGATCTGCAGGGTCACGTACTGGTCCCCCGGCGGCGTGCCTGGCAGACCGCGTCCCGCCAGGCGCAAGCGCTGGCCGCTACGGGCGCCGGCCGGGATTCTGAGTTCCACCGGGCCGCCGAGGGTCGGCACCTTGACCTTGCCACCAAGGGCTGCCTCCCAGGGGGTAACGGGAAGATCCTGGTGCAGGTCGCGGCCTTCGGGACGAAAGCGGGGATGGGGTTCGAACTCCACGTCCAGGTAGAGATCCCCCGGTTGGCCGCCTGCCTGGCCTGGCCCGCCCTGACCCGCCAGGCGGATCTGCTGGCCTGCGATGATCCCCTTCGGAATGCGTACCGTGAGGGCGTGGGGTGAAACCCTCACGTGACCTTGCGCATCCACCAGCGGGGCCTGTAGCTGGATGGTGCGCCTGGCACCCTGGAAGGAGTCTTCCAGGGAAATGCGGATCCTGGCGCGATGATCCTCGCCCTGGTGCTGGAAGCCCCGTCGCCGCTGGCCGGTCGTGAAGCCGGCCTGGGCACCGAAGGGACTGCGTCCGCCGAACAGGGATTCGAAGAATTCGCTGAAGTCGTGCCCGCCAGCGCCCTCGGCACGGAACTCGAATCCCGTATCCCAGCCGGGTGGCGGGGTGAAATCCTGCCCACCATGCCACTGACTGCCGAGCTGGTCATAGGCGGCGCGCCGGCCCGGGTCCTTGAGGACTTCGTTGGCCTCGTTGATCTCCTTGAAACGGGCCTCGGCATCGGCCTCCTGGCTGACGTCCGGGTGATACTTGCGCGCCAGCTTGCGGTAGGCGCGCTTGATTTCATCCTGGGTGGCGTCCTTCGCCACACCCAGGATCTTGTAATAATCCTTGTACTGCATGCGAACTTCCTCGTGGGCACCCTCTACGAGGCCTGCAGGAGCGGCCCAAGGCCGCTCCTGCAGCTGCGATCGGTCATTCCTCTACCTGGATCTTGCGCCGCTGCACCTTCTCCTGCTTGGGGATCGTCACCTCCAGCACGCCATTCTTCGACTTGGCGCTGATGCTATTGGCATCGGCGGTGTCGGGCATGCTGAAACGGCGGAAGAAGGTGCCGCGAGAGCGTTCGATGCGCTTGTAGCCTTCACGTTCTTCCTTGGACTCACTCTGGCGTTCCCCCTTGATGGTCAGGATGCCATTTTCCATGTGAACCTCGATGTCCTTGGGTTCGACGCCGGGGATATCGGCATGGATCAGGTAGCGGTCTTCCAGTTCCTGGATATCCACGGCCGGGGCCCAGTCACTGGTCGTGATGTTTGCATCATCCTCGGTTCCACGAGTACTCAGCTGTCGGTTCAGGTCTTGCTGCAATTGGTCCAGCAAGCGCCAGGGGTTGGTATGGGTCAGTGCCATGGTGTGGTGCTCCTCTTGTCCGGTTACGATACCCGCTAGATTGGGCCGGCCGGGAGGCTTTCAAGGGCTCCGGTTTGTGATCCCTGGCAGTGGGGCTACCCTTGTGTAGTGCGTGATATGGATGCAGGAGGTGCCGGGGTGCTGGAATATTAGAAACACTATATATTGTGTTTGTCTATTTCCGGCCCGGTTTTGAAAGGCAAACTTTTTTATCCCGATCGCAGACTGTAGAAATAGTGTAATTACTTGTTATTTAATATTATTATGTCAGATCCTTTAACGTGCCTGGAGGCTTGACAGGTTTTTGCCTTATGCCTACTCTTCCCGGGTCGAACACAAGATGTTGTGTCGGGCCATCAGCCTGGATTGACGCCCTTGAAGGCGTCCCGGAGGGCTGATCCGGGGTTCCACCTGGCCCGCAATCAAGAATCAGAATTCAGGGAGCCAGCAGACCCAATGAAATCCGCCCAGTTGAAAGCCGTGCCCACCAGTGTCGCCGCCATCCCCATGCAATCCGCCTCCCTGGACATCTGGGACAAGAAGTATCGTCTCAAGACCAAGGACGGTTCGGTCATCGACGAGACCATCGACGATACCTACCAGCGCGTGGCCCGGGCCCTGTCCGAGGTGGAGACCAGTGACGAACTGCGCGAGCACTGGTATGAACAGTTCCTGTGGGCCCTGCGTCGTGGCGCCATCCCTGCCGGTCGCATCACCTCCAATGCCGGTGCCCTGGCCCACAAGCCCGCCACCTCCACCATCAACTGCACCGTGTCCGGCATCATCCAGGACTCCATGGACAATATCCTGCAGCGGGTGCACGAGGCCGGCCTGACCCTCAAGGCGGGTTGCGGAATCGGCTATGAGTTTTCCACCCTGCGGCCGCGCGGCGCCTATGTCTCCGGTGCCGGCGCCTATACCTCCGGGCCGCTGTCCTTCATGGATATCTACGACAAGATGTGTTTCACCGTGTCCAGCGCCGGTGGTCGCCGCGGCGCCCAGATGGCCACCTTCGACGTGGGCCATCCCGATGTCACCGATTTCATCCGTGCCAAACGCGAGGATGGACGCCTGCGCCAGTTCAACCTGTCGCTGCTGATCACCCGCGAGTTCATGGAAGCGGTGCAGGCCAATGGCGACTGGAAGCTGGCCTTCCCGGTGACGGAGAAGGAAGTGGAACAGGATGGCATCGACCTGCACAATCCCGAGCAGGTGGTGTGGCGCGAGTGGCCGTACAAGAACAAGTATGTCGCCAACGAAGCCGGCCTGGTGGCCTGCAAGGTCTACCGTACCATCCGCGCCCAGCGCCTTTGGGACGTGATCATGGCCTCCACCTATGATTTCGCGGAACCGGGCTTCATCCTCATCGACAAGGTCAATGAGATGAACAACAACTGGTTCTGCGAAAGCATCCGCGCCACCAATCCCTGTGGTGAGCAGCCATTGCCGCCCTACGGTTCCTGCCTGCTGGGTTCCATCAATCTCACCAAGTTCCTGCGCGAGCCCTTCACCGAAAAGGCCTGGTTCGATTGGGACGAATACCGCAAGGTGGTGGGCATCTTCACCCGCATGCTCGACAATGTGGTGGAGATCAACGGTCTGCCCCTGGAGCAGCAACGCAAGGAGATCTTCAGCAAGCGTCGCCACGGCATGGGCTTCCTGGGACTGGGTTCCTCCATCACCATGCTGCGCATGAAGTACGGCAGCCCGGAATCCCTGGAATTCACCGAACGGGTCAGCCGCGAACTGGCCATGGCCGGCTGGGAGATGGCGCTGGAACTGGCACGTGAAAAAGGCCCGGCGCCCATCATGGAAGAGGAGTTCGAGGTCACCGCCGAGATGTTGCGCAAGCGCCCGGAAATGAAGAAGGACGGCTATTCCCTGGGTGACCGGGTCAAGGGCAAGGTGCTGCATGCCCGTTACAGCCGCTACATGCAGCAGGTGGCCATGGAGAACCCGGGGCTGGTGAGTGAGCTGGCGGAGGTGGGTGCGCGCTTCACCCACCACAGCTCCATCGCGCCCACCGGCACCATATCCCTGTCCCTGGCCAACAATGCCAGCAATGGCATCGAACCCAGCTTCGCCCATCATTACTTCCGCAACGTGATCCGCGAAGGAAAGAAGTCCAAGGAAAAGGTCGACGTGTATTCCTTCGAGTTGCTGGCGTACCGGGAGCTGGTGAACGCCGAGGCATTGCCCGGTTCCGAGGAGGAAAGCGAGAAGCTGCCGGACTACTTCATTTCAGCCGACGACATCTCACCCAAGGAGCACGTGGACATCCAGGCCGCCGCCCAGAAATGGATCGATTCCTCCATTTCCAAGACCGCCAATGTGCCCACGGAATATCCCTACGAGGATTTCAAGAGCATCTATCACTACGCCTACCAGCAGGGTCTCAAGGGCTGCACCACCTTCCGCTTCAACCCCGAGGCCTTCCAGGGTGTGCTGGTCAAGGAATCCGATCTGGCCGGTACCACCTATCGCTTCACCCTCGAGGATGGTTCCACGGTGGAACTGAAGGGCAACGAGGAAATCGAGTATGACGGCGAGACCCATAGCGCCGCCAATCTGTATGACGCGCTCAAGGAAGGCTATTACGGCAAGTTCTAGTCGTAAACCGGCAAGGGAGACCAGGAGAGAGACATGACTATCAAGATCGCCAAGAAAATCGTGGGTTACAGCGTGGTACGGGAGGCCGAAGCAGACGAGGCGGCGGTGACCGCGGCGCCTGTCGTCCAGGAAGACAATGTAGTACACCTGCACGAGAAACTGGAACGACCGGACATGCTGGTGGGGTCCACGTACAAGATCAAGACCCCGCTTTCAGAGCATGCCCTCTATGTCACCATCAATGACATCATTCTGAATCCGGCAACCCAGCATGAACTGCGCCGCCCCTTCGAGATCTTCATCAACTCGAAGAATATGGATCATTTCCAGTGGATCGTCGCCTTGACGCGGATTATCTCCGCCGTCTTCCGCAAGGGCGGTGATGTGACCTTCCTGGTGGAAGAGTTGCGCTCGGTGTTCGATCCCCGTGGTGGCTATTTCAAGAAGGGTGGAAAATACATGCCTTCCCTGGTGGCGGAGATCGGCGATGCCATTGAATGTCACCTGCGCATGATCGGCATGATCAAGGATGACAACCTGGACGAACACCAGAAAAAACTCATCCAGGAAAAGCGTGCCCAGTACGAGGCTTCCGCCAAGACCGCCGAGGCGAGCGAAACCGGGGATTTCCCCACGGGTTCCCAGTTGTGCAATAAATGCAATGTCAAGGCTGCCATTGTGATGGATGGTTGTTTAACATGCCTGAACTGCGGCGAGTCCAAGTGTGGATAGTGATCACCGGCATCGGTCGGCGTGATACTTGCAGCGAAGAACCTGGCGATTTGCAGTGTGCGAAATCGGTGAGCCGCCAAGTTCTTGATGGGATGGGTGCTCGAGGTGCGGTCAAACGCCCAGACCCATATGTCCGGAAATGGTGTCCTATAAAATTGTAAAAATTGCTGACGGATTGAATCCGCGTCGGTGGAGATTATGCTGCTGCAACACAGACCCATACCCGGATACTGGTACGCCAATATCGTCGGTCAGCTGGTGCAGGTGAGGGCGGTGCTGTACAACAACGCGCTGCCCAGCCGCATCGCCCTGGAATACCTCAATGGCCGGCGCCAGTACGTGGACCCCGCGGGCTGGCGCTATCTGGACCTGGCCCTGCATTCCCCCGGCACGGAGCGCCGCGGACGGGCCCGGGATCTTTGAGCCTGTTCATCCCCGGCCCCGCCGGCCGGCTGGAAGCCCTCATCGAGGAACCTGCCCCTGACCACCCCCCTGCCGGGGTGGCCGTCCTCTGTCATCCCCATCCGCTCCACGGCGGCACTTTGCAGAACAAGGTGGTTCACACCCTGGCGCGTACCTGTAATGCCCTGGGGCAGGTGGCTGTGCGCTTCAATTTTCGCGGAGTAGGTGCCAGCGAGGGTGCGTACGGAGAAACCCTCGGCGAGACCGAGGACCTGCTCGCGGTGCTGGAGTGGGTGCAACAACAATGGCCCGACCTGCCCTTGTGGCTGGGTGGCTTTTCCTTTGGTGCCTATGTCGCCTTGCGCGCCGCTGCCCACTACCCTGTGCAACAGCTGATTACCGTGGCACCGGCGGTGAACCTGTTCGCCAGGGATCCGCTGCCCGAAGTGCAGTGCGACTGGCTGCTGGTGCAGGGTGACCAGGACGAGATCGTGCCATACACGCAAGTCATGGAGTGGGTCGCCAGCCTGGAGCGCCCTCCGCGAATCCTGGAACTGCCCGGCGCCGGTCATTTTTTCCATGGCCGTCTCAATGAGTTGCGTGAGCGCCTGCTGGTCATGCTGGGTTGACGCCCGTCGACCCTTTTCATCCTTCTTGCCTGTACCGGCACCCTGCCGGTACATACTTCACTACCCTGTAAGGACCCGTCCAGGTCCGATTGCAAAATCCCCTCGTGGCCCCCCGGGAAGGCGACCGTTTGCAGAATGAAGACGGCCGCAAGGTGGATGAATTCGCCAACGCTTTGTTAGAAATGGAGAAATGTATATGGCACAAGTGTTGCTATTCCATGGTTGTGAATACGACTCATACCCGGCTGCCGGACGGTGTAGGAGTGCTCGGCCAGTATGGCGGCGATACGGGACAAGTGGATGGTGCAGTGGCAATTCCAGAAGGATTGGCACCCGGCCTTGGAAGAGGAACCGGGCGTGATGTGGTGGTTTGGCAAGCGCAAGCGGCCCCAGTCCTCCGGCCTCAGCCGCACGGACCGATCACTCGAGCTGCCCGGCATCGGCATGGTCCGGCTCCAGGTGCAGATCGACTGCTTAGGGGCGGTCTGTCCGCGTCCACAATTGCTGACCATGCGGGCCCTGGACCACATGCAGGAAGGGGAAATCCTGGAACTGCTGGTGGACAACCCGGGTTCCTCGGAAGCCATACCGGCCATGTGCATGACCCTGGGCAGTACCCACCTGACCACGGTGCGGGATGACCAGGGCTGGCGCATCTATGTGCGCAAGGGTGAGCCCGGAACCGGATGATGTAAGCGGAGATTTTTGTATGGTTAGTAACTCCATGGGGGCGATTGATGTCCGAGCAGAGTAATGCAATCACGATGGATGGGCCGGAGAGCCTGTGGTACGGCCACAAGGGCAATCTCTACGCCATGTTGATCCTGGGTGTGGTAGCGATAGGTTCCGTCTGGGCCCTGTCGCTGGATGCCCGCTGGATCTACCTGCTCGTCTATGTCTGGTTCGGCGTCGGTTACGGGGTTCTGCTCCAGTACGGGCGCTTCTGCATGGCCTCGGCGGTGCGGGACCTGTTCGCGGTGGGTGTTCCGCGCATGGCCGTGGGCATGCTGATCGCGGTGGTGCTGTTTTCCCTTACCGCCGCGATTGTGAAAGTCATGGGCGTAAACACCTTCCATCCCCATCCCATCGGCTGGCATGTCATCATCGGCGGTGCCATCTTCGGTTTCGGCATCGTGTTCACCGGCGGTTGCGCGTCCGGTTCCCTCTACAAGAGCGGCGAGGGCAACCTGGGCGCCTTGCTGGTGGTGCTGTCAATCTCCTTCTCGCAGGCCATTTATGTCACCCTTGGTGGCTGGTTCGATCGCCTGGTACCCGCCTCCTGGACCGAGTCCGCGGCCACCAAGGGCATGCCCGAGGAACTCACGGTCACAGAAGGCTGGTTCGACCAGTTCACCGCCGGTTACATCTGGGACCTGAAGGGTACGACCCTGGCGGAAAGCCTGGAATTCGAGGGCGAGGTCGCGGGTGCCTTCGTGGGCAATGCATTCCTCGGCGCCATCCTGCCATCCCTGGTGCTGCTGGTGTACCTGTACATGTTCGCCTACCGCAAGGGCTACCTGCGGCGCTACAAGATCGAGATGCCGAAGCTGGGTGACCACCTGCGCGGTATCTGGTCCATGGTGAGTTCCTCCCGCAATACCGCCATCGCCGGTCTTGGCCTGGGTCTGCTGGCGGGCCTGCACATGTGGGCCACCGGCGCGTTGCGCGACCATTACCAGATCTTCAATTTCGGCGAACTGCTGGCGGACATGGGGCATACCGCGGGCCTCTCCCTGCAGGACACGGTATTCGATCCCGGCTACTGGTACATCACCACCCAGGAGGCCCAGTGGGGAGCCTGGGTGATGGAGAAGGCCGGCATGATGAGCCGGGACAATATCTTCTTCGGCCTGGAGAACGGCATCCCCAATCCGATCATCAATGCGCCGGGCTGGATGTCCATCGGCATCATCTTCGGTGCGGCGGTCATTGCCCTGTCGCGGCGTGAATTCAAGTGGAAGGTGCCGAACCTGGAAACCGCCATGTTCGCGCTCATCGGTGGCGCGCTCATGGGCCTGGGTGCGCGCCTGGCCATGGGTTGCAATATCGGTGCCTTCTTCGCAACGGTAACCAATGGTGACCTGTCCGGCTGGGTATTCCTGGCAGGGATGACCCTGGGTGGATATCTCGGCGTGAAGGGCTTCAGTCGCTGGATGGAATGGCGCGCCGGCAAGGATGAATTTGATATTTGATTCGTCAGGGTTCGTTTGGCCGCGCCAGTAATCAAATTTGGTATGCAGTAAACAGGAGAACGAAATGGCAGTGAAGTTCGAAAAGGTCGCGGATGGTGATTACCTCCTGGATGTGACCGGTTATGTCTGTCCTCATCCGCAGATGTACACCAAGAAGGTCATGGGCAAGTTGGAGAGCGGCGATGTGCTGACATTGTTGTTCGATAACCCCTCTTCCGGAGAATCCATTATCGCCATGTGTGATTCGGACGGTAATGATCTCTTCGAACGCACCGAGGAGGGCGGGACCTCCCAATGGAAAATCCGCAAGGCCTGAATATGCGGTTTGGACTGGTAGTCACCAATGAGCGCAACGGGGATTCGGCCAGGGCCTTGCTGGAAGCGGCGCTGGAGCGAGGCTGGGAATGCCGTTGTTTTCTTACCGATCGCGGCGCCTTGCTGTTGAAGGACGCGTCATTCCTCGCATCCCCGGCTTTCGCGAAAACCAATATCGCGGTCTGCGAACTCAGCGTGGAACGCTTCGAGGATCTTGGTCTCCATGCGCGGAATATCGATGCGCATGTGGTCGTCGGCGGCCAGTACCAGGACGCCGAGCTGGTGCGTAACAGCGACCGGGTGCTGGTGTTGTAGGAGAAACCATGAGTGACGAAAAAAAAGTGATCCTGGTGATTGCTCGCCAGGACAAGGTCGAGGCCTTGCGCATGGCCAGTGGCCTGACCCTGCTCGATGACCAGGTATTGGTTGACGTGGTGGGCGAACTGGCGGACAACGACGAGACGGCCCTGCAGCTGGAAGCACTTGAGTTTGCCGAAGTGCCTGTGACCAATGTGGATCCCGTTACCGAGGTCGGTCTGGAGCGTCTCGCGGACGATATCCTGAGTTCCGATGTGGTGTACCTGATATGAGCGGAAAGAAAAAGATCCTGATGTTGTTTCTCGGTGAAGACGCACGCGATTCGGGCGATGGCCTGGACGTGCGGCGACTGGCCGAGGTTTTGCGAGCCCGTGGTGGCGAGGTCGAGGAGCAGGTGCTGGGGGCGGACCCGACGACTGTACTGGATTGCCTGCAGGATGGCGTGTTGCCGTTGGTCTTTGACCGTGACCGGGCGGGGCCAGGGTGATTGCAATTTCCACGGCGGTTCGGCCTCGCATTTGATCTGCAATGGGCCATACATCTCAAAATTTGTTTAACTTATTGTATTTGTTTTTGTTTGTTAGGTGGCACGAAGCCTGCTTATCAATCAAGCGTAACCCGTACACATGTATCCAGGCATGACTCCGATAACGATGGCCCAAGGGCCGGCAGGGGTCATCAAGGTCGAGTGGCGGATTCTGGATCAGCTCGCGGAGGAGAGTAGATGAATACATGGTTGAAAGTTTCACATCGCCCGCGATCCGGCGGCATGGTGGGATCGCTGCTGTTGGCGGGAGTGTTGTTGGCGGGTTGCGGTGGCGAAGATACCACGACCGGATTTGTTGATGTGCCAGGCAGTGACCCGGTTCCAATTGTCATCAATAGCCCTGCCCAGATCGCCCAGGTGTCCGCCGATGATTACGATGATAACGTCAACGGCCTGATCACCGGTGCCACGCTGAAGCGCTGGAAGGATGACTGGATCAATGAGCGCCCAGCCGGAATCACAGGCAAGCTGGTGATCCTGCAGGTTTCCGAGGGCCCTGGAGGTGCCGAATACCTGGGTTCGAGCGGTTTGAACGTGTTTACCTACCTGTCGCCATCTTCTGAATGGACCCAGACGCGTTCCAATGGCGTGATCAATACCCAGAGCATGGTTCCCGAGGGCGCCGCGATGGACGCGCTGCTGAAAAAATACAATATCGATCCAATCAACGACATGATCGTGGTGGCGATGGGTAACGGGAGCGCTGGCAATGCCATGGGCCAGGGACGAATCTGGTATGCACTGCGTTACTGGGGTGTCGAAGCGAAGAATCTGGCCATCCTCAATGGAGGTAACCAGTGGCTGGTCACTGACAGCATGACGGCGGGCGACTTCATGGCCACGGCGGATAGCGCGCCCGAAAACGGCATCGCCACGGTGAAGAGCCTGGCCTCCGACAATACCGCGCTGCAGGCGACCTTCGCGGACCTGCTGAGCGTGCTCCCCGGGAGTGATTCCAATGTGTTGGACGACGGCGTATTCATCTGGGATGCACGCGGCATGAACCAGTACAGTGCCGGCGAGAAACTCGAGCTTGGCCAGAGCGGATGCGCAACCGCCTACTGTGATCCGGCCGGTGGCTTCGATTACATGACCACCTTCCAGAACAGTGGCTCCCGCCAGGGGCACCCCTGGGGTACCTTGCAGCTGCAGTTTACGCGCATGCTGGATAGTACCAAGGGGTACGCCTACAAGCCGAAAGCCGAACTCGCTGCCTATCTGAACGGGGAGACGGATGCCAGTGGTCTCGGCATGGTGGATGCCACTTACCAGCTGGTCGGGGCAGGCAATGCCTACCAGGATGGCGATACCATCTATACCTACTGTGAAACGACCTTCCGCGCCATGATTACCGGCGTCACAAGTGCCGTGATCCTGGGCAAGCCGACCCGTTTCTACGATGGTGCCATGGTGGAATGGCATTCCCTGTCCTACCTGCAGGACGCCACGGGCAATTACATCCTGCCCATGGATTCGCCCTGGCGTACGGACGTGAAGTCCTTCTTCCGTCCGGCCGACGACATCAGCAAGGTGGCGCAGCGTCAGATCGACGATCCCTATGCGCCGAATGCCAATGCGATTATCAAGGCAGACAAGGCCTACAAGACCGGCAGCAGCTCCACGGGTGGTGGCAGTGCCGGTGGTGGTGGCCTGCCGTCCAATCCCTGTGGTGGCTAATCCCCTCCTCCTGGCCCGGTACTGTTCGGGCTGACCTTGACGTTGACGCACAACAACGTCCCCGGCCGCACCCCCCTTGCGGCCGGGTTTTTTT
>SWBZ01006475.1_pt1 | contig 16607 bp, 11 predicted proteins | sample 4693031 | NCBI WGS metagenome assembly SWBZ01 (sample SAMN10267274, study PRJNA491770) | bioreactor metagenome | isolation source: DHS bioreactor inoculated with | place: Japan: off Shimokita Peninsula
CAGGCGTTCCTGATGCCGATCGAGGACGTATTCTCGATTTCCGGTCGCGGCACGGTGGTGACGGGTCGTATCGAGCGCGGACGCGTGAAGGTAGGCGAAGAAATCGAGATCGTGGGTATCCACGACACGGTGAAGACCACCTGCACGGGCGTGGAGATGTTCCGCAAGCTGCTGGACCAGGGCGAAGCGGGCGACAACGTGGGCGTGTTGCTGCGCGGTACCAAGCGTGACGAAGTGGAGCGCGGCCAGGTGCTGTGCAAGCCGGGTTCGATCAAGCCGCACACCAAGTTCGAGGCGGAAGTGTACGTGCTGAGCAAGGAAGAAGGTGGTCGTCATACGCCGTTCTTCAATGGCTACCGTCCGCAGTTTTATTTCCGCACGACGGACGTGACCGGTGCCTGTGACCTGCCGGAAGGCGTGGAGATGGTGATGCCGGGCGACAACGTGAAGATGACGGTGTCGCTGATCGCGCCGATTGCGATGGAAGACGGTCTGCGTTTCGCCATCCGCGAAGGTGGCCGTACCGTGGGCGCCGGCGTGGTGGCGAAGATCATCGAGTAGGCGGGACAGAGATTGTAGGAGCGGCCCTGGCCGTGAACCCGGTTCGCGGCCAAGGTCGCTCCTACAGTGATTTTAGGCCAGTAGCTCAATTGGCAGAGCGGCGGTCTCCAAAACCGCAGGTTGGGGGTTCGATTCCCTCCTGGCCTGCCATATATGGCAGGGTGTTTACAGGTATTCACAGCATGTATCGAAGTCGGTTGGTATGAACGCGAAAACGGAAGTCCAGGAATCCAGAATGGACACGCTGAAACTGGTGGTAGTGGTTGCACTGCTGCTGGCCGGCGTGGCGGGCTTCTATTACTTCGCGGACCAGATGCTCCTGTTACGGGTGCTGGGTTTGCTGGTCATGGCCGGCCTCGCCTTGGCTGTGGGCCTGCAAACGGGCAAGGGGCGGGCGTTGGCCGGCTTCGTAGTGGATGCCCGCAATGAGGTGCGCAAGGTAGTGTGGCCTACGCGGGCGGAAACGGTGCAGACCAGTTTGGCGGTATTCGCTGTTGTGATCGTCGTGGGCATCATGCTCTGGCTATTCGACATGTTTCTGCTTTGGGCAGTACGTTTTTTGACAGGGCAGGGGGGCTGAGCACATGGCGATGCGTTGGTACGTGGTGCATGCCTATTCCGGGTTTGAAAACCAGGTCAAGCGTTCACTGATCGATCGGGTTGCGCGTAGTGGCCTGGACGGAAAGTTCGGTGAGATCCTGGTACCCACCGAGGAAGTGGTGGAGATGCGCGAGGGCCAGAAACGCAAGAGTGAGCGCAAGTTCTTCCCCGGCTATGTGCTGGTGCAGATGGACATGGATGACGAAACCTGGCACCTGGTGAAGGATGTGCCCAAGGTCCTGGGATTCATTGGTGGCACCAGTGACAAGCCGGCGCCCATCAGTGACAAGGAAGCCAATGCCATCCTGCAGCGGGTGCAGGAAGGGGTCGAGAAGCCGCGGCCCAAGGTGTTGTTCGAAGTGGGCGAAGTGGTGCGCGTCACCGACGGCCCCTTCAACGATTTCAACGGCGTGGTGGAAGACGTCAATTACGAAAAGAATCGCCTGCGTGTCGCGGTGATGATTTTCGGGCGATCCACCCCCGTGGATCTGGAATTCGGTCAGGTCGAGAAGGCCTGATCCTATCCGCGGGAGCGGCCTTGGCCGCTCCCGCGCATAAACCACCGGGGAGCCTGACAACAGGCGCTTGTACCCACAGGAGTAAGCAATGGCAAAGAAGATTCAGGCGTATATCAAGCTGCAGGTGGCCGCCGGCTCGGCGAACCCCAGTCCGCCCGTGGGCCCCGCGCTGGGTCAGCACGGCGTCAATATCATGGAGTTCTGCAAGGCGTTCAACGCCAAGACCCAGGAACTGGAAAAGGGTTTGCCGATCCCCGTGGTGATCACCGTCTACAGCGATCGCAGTTTCACCTTCATTACGAAGACCCCGCCCGCCTCCGTGCTGTTACGCAAGGCCGCCGGCGTACCCAAGGGTTCCAGTACGCCCAACACCAACAAGGTGGGCAAGCTGACTCGCGCCCAGCTGGAAGAGGTTGCGAGCATGAAGATGCCCGACCTGACAGCGGCGGATATGGATGCGGCGGTGCGTACCGTGGCCGGTACCGCACGCAGCATGGGTCTGGAAACGGAAGGGGTGAACTGAGCCATGGCGAAAATGAGCAAGCGTATCAAGGCCATCCGCGAAAAGGTGGCCCCGGGCAAGGCCTACGGCATCGATGAGGCGCTGGGCCTGATCAAGGACCTGAGCACCGTGAAGTTCGCGGAATCCGTGGACGTCAGTGTGAATCTCGGTGTCGACCCGCGTAAATCCGACCAGGTCGTGCGTAGCTCCACCGTGCTGCCCAATGGCACCGGAAAGTCGGTACGGGTGGCGGTGTTCACCCAGGGCGCCAATGCGGATGCCGCCAAGGCAGCCGGTGCCGATGTCGTCGGCATGGATGACCTGGCCGAGGCCATGAAGGGTGGCGACCTGAACTACGACGTGGTCATCGCCAGCCCCGACGCCATGCGCGTGGTGGGCCAGCTGGGCCAGCTGCTGGGCCCGCGCGGCCTGATGCCGAACCCCAAGGTGGGTACGGTGGCCACCGATGTGGCGGCGGCGGTAAAGAACGCCAAGTCCGGACAGGTGCGTTACCGTACCGACAAGGCCGGCATCATCCATTGTTCCATCGGCAAGGTTGGTTTCGAGGTCGACGCGCTGAAGGAGAATCTGCGCGCGCTGCTGGCAGACCTGCAGAAGTTGAAGCCTTCCGCGGCGAAGGGTGTGTACATGAAGAAAGTGACCGTCTCTTCCACCATGGGTCCCGGCATCCAGGTGGATCAGGCGAGTCTCGAGTCGTAAGGATTTTTGACGCTGCTCGGACCCGTTTCGGTGGGTCCGGACTGTCAAAGACCGCAGGCGCTCGCGGGGTAACGGCCCGGGGGCTTAATGGTTCGCCAGCCTGCGCAGATGGTGGCGTTGGATCAGGAATGCAAATTCTTGTTCGTAGCCACCGAAACAGAAGCGGAAGTCTGCGGACGAAAGCTTCTTAAATCAGGTGGGGTGACGTTCCGGACGTTCTCGGAGCCAGCCCTGGAGGAAAACAGGTGGCACTTAGTCTTGAAGAGAAAAAGGCTGTAGTGGCTGAAGTGGCCGAAGTGGCCAGTCAGGCGCATTCCGCCGTGGCCGCAGAGTATAGCGGTCTTACGGTGGTTGAGATGACTGAGCTGCGTGCCAAGGCGCGCGCCGATGGCGTGTATGTGCGTGTGGTGAAAAACACGCTCGCACGTCGCGCGGTCCAGGGCACGGACTTCGAGTGCATGCAGGCGGGCTTTACCGGTCCGCTGGTGTTGGCGTTCTCGCAGCAGGATCCTGGCGCGGCTGCCCGGGTGGTGAAGGAATTCGCCAAGGGACATGCCAAGCTCACGCCCAAGCTGGTGGCCATTGGCGGCCAACTGCTGGGTCCGGGTGATCTCGATCGCCTGGCGAGTCTGCCAACCCGTGACCAGGCCATCAGCATGCTGATGTCGGTCATGCAGGCACCCATTGCCAAGTTTGTCCGTACCCTCAACGAGGTGCCGGGCAAGCTTACGCGTACGGTGGCCGCGGTTCGCGACGCCAAGTCAGCCTAATACTTTATTGATATCAACCCGCCACACGCGTGGTGGAATTACGAATAGGAGTTTGCCGTCATGGCCGTAACCAAAGAAGACATCCTGGAAACCATTTCCAACATGACCGTGATGGAGGTCGTTGACCTGATCTCCGCCATGGAAGAGAAGTTCGGCGTGAGCGCCGCTGCTGCCGTTGCCGCTGCCCCCGCCGCCGCTGCCGCAGGCGGTGGTGAAGCTGCCGAAGAGAAGACCGAGTTCGACGTGGTCATGACCAGCTTTGGCGCCAACAAGGTTGGCGTCATCAAGGTCGTGCGCGGTGTGACCGGCCTGGGCCTGAAGGAAGCCAAGGACATGGTGGAAGGCGCGCCCTCCACTGTGAAGGAAGCTGCTTCCAAGGCTGAAGCCGAGGACATCAAGAAGCAGCTGGAAGAGGCTGGCGCCAGCGTCGAGCTCAAGTAAGTACGAGCTGCCTGCTTGGGTATGCTTGTCTTGCAGTCTGGCGGCGCAAGCCGCCAGCAAGGCGTTGATGGGACGGCTGGTGGCGGGTATCCGCTACCGGCCTTTTCCCGTTTCGCCAGATCCGGATTTTTTAGGCAGGCGCGAGTTCGGATCCGTACCACCACCGGCACCAGGGATTGGCCGGATGGAACCCGCGATTCGCGACTGTTTAGCCTTTGTAAATGAGGAACACCCATGGCCTATAGCTTCACCGAGAAAAAACGCATCCGTAAGGATTTCGGCAAGCGCCCGAGCGTTCTGGAGGTCCCCTACCTGCTCGCCACGCAGCTGGATTCCTATCGCGACTTTCTGCAAGCGGAGAGCCGGCCCGGGGATCGCGAGGACAGGGGGCTGCATGCGGCCTTCAAGTCGGTGTTCCCCATTACCAGTTATTCCGGCACCGCCGCCCTGGATTATGTGAGCTATCGGCTGGGTGAGCCGGGCTTTGATGTCAAGGAGTGTCAGCTGCGTGGCCTCACCTATGCCGCGCCCCTGCGTGCCCTGGTGCGCCTGATCATCTATGACAAGGATGCGCCGGCCGGCTCCCAGGCCATCAAGGACATCAAGGAACAGGAAGTGTACATGGGCGAAATGCCGCTCATGACCGAGAATGGTACCTTCGTGGTGAATGGCACCGAGCGCGTCATCGTCTCGCAGCTGCATCGTTCGCCGGGCGTGTTCTTCGACCATGACAAGGGCAAGACCCATTCCTCCGGGAAACTGCTGTTCTCCGCCCGCGTGATTCCTTATCGCGGTTCCTGGCTGGATTTCGAGTTTGATCCCAAGGACAACCTGTTCGTACGCATCGACCGGCGCCGCAAGCTGCCGGCCAGTATCCTGCTGCGCGCACTTGGCTATGACACCGAGCAGATGCTCGCCATGTTCTTCGAAACCAACACCTTCCATTTCGGCAAGGGTGAGGTGAAGCTGGACCTGGTTCCCGAGCGCCTGCGCGGCGAGACCGCCAGCTTCGACATCAAGGCCAAGGGCAAGGTGATCGTGGAAACCGGTCGCCGTATCACCGCGCGCCACATCCGTGAACTCGATACCGCCGGTGTGACCAGCCTGGTCGTGCCACCCGACTACATCCTGGGCAAGACCCTGGCGCACAACGTGGTGGATACCTCCACCGGCGAGCTGCTGGCCAATGCCAACGACGAAATCAGCGCGGACATGCTGGAGGCCATCCAGAAGGCCGGCATCAAGGAAGTGCAGACCCTGCATACCAATGACCTCGATGCGGGTCCTTACCTGTCCACCACCCTGCGGATCGATCCCTCGCAGTCGGAGCTGGAAGCGCAGGTGGAAATCTACCGCATGATGCGTCCCGGCGAGCCGCCCACCAAGGAGGCGGCCCAGAACCTGTTCAATAATCTCTTCTTCACCGAGGAGCGCTACGACCTGTCCGCCGTTGGCCGCATGAAGTTCAACCGGCGCGTGGGACGCGAGGAAGTGACCGGCCCGGGAGTGCTGTCGAAGGAAGACATCATCGACGTGATGAAGACCCTGATCGACATCCGCAATGGCAACGGCTTCGTGGATGATATCGATCATCTCGGCAACCGTCGCATCCGCTGCGTGGGTGAAATGGCTGAGAACGTGTTCCGTATCGGCCTGGTGCGTGTCGAACGTGCCGTCAAGGAGCGCCTCAGCCTGGCGGAATCCGACAGCCTGATGCCGCAGGAACTCATCAATGCCAAGCCGGTGGCAGCCGCCATCAAGGAATTCTTCGGATCCAGCCAGTTGTCCCAGTTCATGGACCAGAACAACCCGCTGTCGGAAGTGACGCACAAGCGGCGTATCTCGGCGCTCGGCCCCGGCGGCCTGACCCGCGAACGTGCCGGCTTCGAGGTGCGCGACGTGCATCCGACCCACTACGGTCGTGTCTGCCCCATCGAGACGCCGGAAGGCCCGAACATCGGCCTGATCAACTCGCTGGCGGTCTATGCCCGCACCAACAACTATGGTTTCCTGGAAACCCCCTACCGCAAGGTGGTGGATAGCAAGGTTACCGACCAGGTGGATTACCTCTCCGCCATTGAGGAAGGGCAGTATGTGATCGCCCAGGCGAACGCCACCCTGGATGCCAAGGGGCGCCTGGTGGACGAACTGGTATCCTGCCGTCACCAGAACGAATTCGCCATGTCCACTCCGGACAAGGTGCAATACATGGACGTCTCGCCACGGCAGATCGTATCCGTGGCGGCGGCGCTGGTGCCTTTCCTGGAGCACGATGATGCCAACCGCGCACTCATGGGCGCCAACATGCAGCGTCAGGCGGTCCCGACCCTGCGTGCCGAGAAGCCGCTGGTAGGAACCGGTATCGAGCGAACCGTGGCCATCGATTCGGGCGTGACCGTGGTCGCCCGCCGTGGTGGCACGGTGGACTCCGTGGATGCCGCCCGTATCGTGGTGCGTGTCAATGACGAGGAAACCGAGGCCGGCATTCCGGGCGTGGATATCTACAACCTCACCAAGTACACCCGTTCCAACCAGAACACCTGTATCAACCAGCGTCCGCTGGTGCACACCGGTGATGTGATCGCGCGCGGGGATGTGCTGGCCGACGGTCCGAGTACCGACCTGGGTGAGTTGGCCCTGGGCCAGAACCTGCGTATCGCCTTCATGCCCTGGAACGGCTACAACTTCGAGGACTCCATCCTCATCTCCGAACGTGTGGTGCAGGAAGACCGGTTTACCACCATTCATATCGAAGAGCTGACCTGCGTGGCCCGTGACACCAAGCTCGGCCCGGAGGAGATCAGCGGCGACATCCCCAACGTGGGGGAAAGCGCCCTGGCCAAGCTGGACGAATCGGGCATCGTGTATGTCGGCGCGGAAGTGAAGCCCGGTGACATCCTGGTGGGCAAGGTGACTCCCAAGGGTGAATCCCAGTTGACGCCCGAGGAGAAACTGCTCCGTGCCATCTTTGGCGAGAAGGCCTCCGACGTGAAGGATACGTCCCTGCGTGTGCCTTCCGGCATGGACGGCACGGTCATCGATGTGCAGGTGTTCACCCGCGATGGCGTGGAAAAGGACGCCCGCGCGCGCCAGATCGAAGACGAGCAGATCGCCGCGATCAAGAAGGACCTCAATGACCAGCTGCGCATCATGGAAGGCGACATCTTCCTGCGCGTGGGGAAATTGCTGCTGGGCAAGACCGCCGAGGGCGGTCCCAAGAAGCTCAAGGCCGGCACCAAGATCACCAAGGCCTACCTGGATGAACTGAGCCGGGATGAATGGTTCGAGATCCGCCTGCGTACCGAGGAAGCCAACCAGCAACTCGAGCGTGCCGCCGAGCAGCTCAGGGAACAGCGCAAGACCTTCGACGAAAAGCTCGAGGAAAAACGCGCCAAGCTGACCGCCGGCGATGATCTGGCACCCGGTGTGCTCAAGATGGTCAAGGTCTACATGGCGGTGAAGCGTCGTATTCAGCCCGGGGACAAGGTCGCGGGTCGTCATGGCAACAAGGGCGTAATTTCGATGATCGTGCCCGAAGAAGACATGCCCTATGACGAGAACGGATTTCCGGTGGACGTCGCGCTCAATCCCCTCGGTGTTCCCTCGCGTATGAATGTGGGCCAGGTGCTGGAGACGCACCTGGGCTGGGCGGCCAAGGGACTTGGCGAACAGATCGGCAAGATGCTGCAGGCGCAGGCCAAGGTCAGTGAGGTTCGCAAGTACCTGGAGCAGATCTATAACACCAGCGGTAAGCGCGAGGATATCGCGTCCCTCAGTGACGAGGACGTGCTGAATCTGGCGGCCAACCTGGTCAAGGGTGTGCCGATGGCGACGCCGGTGTTCGACGGTGCCGACGAGGACGAGATCCGCGGCATGCTGAGGCTGGCAGGCCTGCCGGAGAGCGGTCAAACGACGCTCTATGACGGCCGTACCGGTGACGCCTTCGATCGTCCTGTTACCGTCGGGTACATGTACATGCTGAAGCTGAACCACTTGGTGGATGACAAGATGCATGCGCGTTCCACCGGTCCTTACAGCCTGGTTACCCAGCAACCGCTGGGCGGCAAGGCGCAGTTTGGCGGTCAGCGTTTCGGGGAAATGGAAGTGTGGGCGTTGGAAGCCTATGGCGCAGCCTACACCCTGCAGGAGATGCTCACCGTCAAGTCCGACGACGTGAACGGCCGTACCAAGATGTACAAGAACATCGTGGATGGCGATCACCGGATGGAAGCGGGTATGCCGGAATCCTTCAATGTGTTGGTGAAGGAAATTCGCTCACTGGGCCTGAATATGGAACTGGAGCAGGACTAGGTAGCGGCTCTGCAAGATCGGTCGTGCATTCGCACGACCGCACCGCAACAGCCGAACTACTACGGGAGAGACAATGAAAGACTTACTCAATCTACTGAAGCCCCAGGGTCAGACGGATGACTTCGATGCCATCCGCATCAGCCTGACCTCGCCCGACATGATCCGCTCCTGGTCCTACGGCGAAGTGAAGAAGCCGGAGACCATCAACTACCGTACCTTCAAGCCGGAGCGTGATGGCCTGTTCTGCGCCAAGATCTTCGGACCGGTGAAGGACTACGAATGCCTGTGCGGCAAGTACAAGCGCCTCAAGCACCGTGGCGTGGTATGCGAAAAATGTGGTGTGGAAGTCACCCTGGCCAAGGTGCGCCGCGAGCGCATGGGTCACATCGAGCTGGCCAGTCCGGTGGCCCATATCTGGTTCCTCAAGTCCCTGCCCTCGCGCATCGGCCTGCTGCTGGACATGACCCTGCGCGATATCGAGCGGGTGTTGTACTTCGAGGCCTTCGTGGTCATCGATCCCGGTATGACCACCCTGGAGCGCGGCCAGCTGCTATCCGACGAGGCCTACCTGGAAGCGATCGAGGAAAACGGCGATGAATTCGATGCCCGCATGGGTGCCGAAGCCGTGTTCGAGCTGCTGAAGTCCATGGACCTGAAGGCCGAAATCGAAAAGATGCGTGAGGACATGGCCGGCACCAAGTCGGAAACCAAGCTCAAGCGCCTCGGCAAGCGGCTCAAACTGGCGGAGTCCTTCCTGGAATCCGGAAACAAGCCGCAGTGGATGGTGATGACGGTGTTGCCGGTGCTGCCGCCGGAGCTGCGCCCGCTGGTGCCCCTGGACGGCGGTCGCTTCGCGACCTCGGACCTGAATGACCTGTACCGTCGCGTCATCAACCGTAACAACCGTCTGCGTCGCCTGCTGGAGCTCAATGCCCCGGACATCATCGTGCGCAACGAAAAGCGCATGTTGCAGGAATCCGTGGATGCATTGCTGGACAACGGCCGTCGCGGCCGTGCCATTACGGGTACCAACAAGCGCCCGCTGAAGTCTCTCGCCGACATGATCAAGGGCAAGCAGGGCCGTTTCCGCCAGAACCTGCTGGGCAAGCGCGTCGATTATTCGGGTCGTTCCGTGATCGTGGTGGGCCCGACCCTGCGCCTGCATCAATGCGGTCTTCCCAAGCGCATGGCCCTGGAGCTGTTCAAGCCCTTCATCTTCTCCAAGCTGCAGCGCCGTGGTCTGGCGACCACCATCAAGGCCGCCAAGAAGATGGTGGAGCGTGAAGGTCCGGAGATCTGGGATATCCTCGAAGAGGTCATCCGCGAACATCCGGTGATGCTCAACCGTGCGCCCACGCTGCATCGCCTGGGCATCCAGGCCTTCGAACCGGTGTTGATCGAGGGCAAGGCCATCCAGCTGCACCCGCTGGTCTGCGCCGCCTTCAACGCCGACTTCGACGGCGACCAGATGGCCGTGCACGTACCGCTGTCGCTGGAAGCCCAGCTGGAAGCGCGCGTGCTGATGATGTCCACCAACAACATCCTGTCGCCGGCCAACGGCGAACCCATCATCGTGCCGTCACAGGACGTGGTGCTGGGTCTGTACTACATGACTCGTGAGCGTATCAACGCGCCCGGGGAAGGCATGATGTTCGCCGATGTCAAGGAAGTGTACCGCGCGTACCAGAGCGGTGCTGCGCACCTGCAGGCCCGCGTCAAGGTGCGCCTGCGGGATACCCGCCTGGACGAGGAAGGCAAGGTCGTGGCCGAGACCAAGGTGATGGATACCACGGTGGGTCGCGCGCTGTTGTCCGAGATCCTGCCCGAAGGCATGCCCTTCGAAGTGGTCAACCGTAATATGGGCAAGAAGGCGATTTCCACCGCCATCAACGCCTGCTATCGCGCTGTCGGCCTGAAGGATACGGTGATCTTCGCCGACCAGCTGATGTATACGGGGTTCGCCTATGCTACCCGCTCGGCGGTCTCCTTCTGTTCCAATGACATGGTGATTCCCGAGCAGAAGACGGCGATCCTCGCTGTCGCCGAGCAGGAGGTCAAGGAAATCGAAAGCCAGTACACCTCTGGCCTGGTGACCAATGGCGAACGCTACAACAAGGTGGTGGATATCTGGTCGCGTACCAATGACCAGGTAGCCAAGGCCATGATGGACAAGCTCGGCAAGGAAGACGTGGTCGACCGCGAAGGGAATACCGTCAAGCAGGATTCCTTCAACTCCGTGTACATGATGGCGGACTCCGGCGCACGTGGTAGCGCCGCGCAGATCCGTCAGCTGGCCGGCATGCGTGGCCTGATGGCCAAGCCGGACGGCTCCATCATCGAAACACCTATCACCGCCAACTTCCGCGAGGGCCTGGACGTACTGCAGTACTTCATCTCCACCCACGGCGCTCGCAAGGGCCTGGCCGATACCGCGCTCAAGACCGCCAACTCCGGTTACCTGACACGCCGGCTGGTGGATGTGGCGCAGGACATGGTGGTCAATGAGGAAGATTGCGGTACCAGCGAAGGCCTGATCATGAAGCCCATCGTCGAAGGTGGCGATGTGGTCGAACCCTTGCGCGAGCGCATCCTGGGCCGCGTGGTCGCGACCGACACCAAGGTACCGGGCAGTGACGAGATTGCCGTCCCGGCCGGTACCCTGCTGGACGAGCGCTGGGTGGAAAAGCTGGAACTGATGGGCGTGGACGAGATCGTGGTCCGTTCCGCCATCACCTGCGCCAATCACCATGGGGTGTGCGCGGCCTGTTACGGCCGTGACCTGGCCCGCGGGCATCAGGTCGGCATCGGCGAAGCGGTCGGCGTCATTGCCGCCCAGTCCATCGGTGAACCGGGCACGCAGTTGACCATGCGTACCTTCCACATCGGGGGAGCTGCCAGTCGTGCCGCCACCATCAATAGTGTGGAGGTCAAGGCCAAGGGTTCCATCAAGCTGCACAACATCAAGACCGTGACCGACCGCAACAAGAACCTGGTGGCGGTTTCACGCTCCGGTGAAATCGGCGTCATCGATGAGTTCGGTCGTGAGCGCGAGCTGTACAAAGTGCCCTATGGCGCCGTCATCAGCGTGGCCGATGGTGCCAAGGTCGAGGGCGGCCAGGTCGTGGCCAACTGGGATCCGCACACCCACCCCATCGTCACGGAAGTGGCCGGTATCGCCCGCTTCAGTGATTTCGTGGAAGGGATAACGGTCCAGAGCAAGACCGACGAGGTCACCGGCCTGTCCAGCCTCGAAGTCACCGATCCCAAGCAGCGCGGTTCCGCGGGCAAGGACCTGCGTCCCATGGTCAAGCTGGTGGACGAGCAGGGTAAGGAGCTGAAGATCGCCGGTACGGAGATCCCGGCCCATTACTTCCTGCCGGCCGGCGCCATTGTCGGTCTGAAGGACAGCGCCACGGTGGAAGTGGGTGACGTACTGGCCCGTATTCCCCAGGAGTCCTCCAAGACCCGCGACATCACCGGTGGTCTGCCGCGTGTCGCCGACCTGTTCGAGGCCCGCAAGCCGAAGGACCCGGCGATCCTCGCCGAAATCACCGGTACGGTGAGCTTTGGAAAGGAAACGAAGGGAAAACAACGGCTTGTCATCACCGACGAGCGTGGCGAGCAATACGAGGAGTTGATTCCCAAGTGGCGCCATGTGTCGGTGTTCGAGGGTGAGCACGTGGAGAAGGGCGAAACGATCGCCGACGGCGAGCTCAACCCCCACGACATCCTGCGTCTGCAGGGGATACCGGCACTGGCGGACTACCTGGTCAAGGAAATCCAGGACGTGTACCGCCTGCAGGGGGTCAAGATCAACGACAAGCACATCGAGGTCGTGGTACGTCAGATGCTGCGCAAGGTGGAGATCACCGACGCGGGCGAAACCCGCTTCCTGCAGGGCGAACAGGTGGATCGTTCGCGGGTGCTGGAAGAGCATGAGCGCCTGGCCGATGACAAGCTGCGCGCCCAATACACGACCATGCTGCTGGGTATTACCAAGGCTTCCCTTGCCACCGAGTCCTTCATTTCGGCGGCCTCCTTCCAGGAGACCACCCGGGTGCTCACCGAGGCCTCGGTGCGGGGCCTGCGTGATGACCTGCGGGGTCTGAAGGAAAACGTGATCGTGGGTCGCCTGATCCCGGCGGGTACCGGCCTGGCCTACCATGCCGAGCGTCGTCGCCGGCGTCAGGGTGGTGCGGAGTCCATTGAAATGAACTTCGATTCCATGATGGCGGAGATTTCCTCGGGTGAGGATTCAGGCGGGGAGGATTCGGCAGGAAACCGCGCCGAGGACTGAGTCCGCGGGCCCGCCAGGTCCCTGGCGGGCCCAAAATTCAGTAGGCTAACCCCATATAGTGCTTGACAGTGTAAGGGGGCCTGCCTACAATTCCGCTTCTCCGACAGGCCGGTTCTCCGGCCTGTCGTTTATTTTCAGCACTTTACAGAATTTCAACGCCCTGGATCGTGGGTGGAGTACGTAATCGATGCCAACAGTTAACCAATTAGTGCGTAACCCTCGCAGCAGCAAGAAAGCGAAGAGTACGGTTCCCGCGCTGGAGGCCTGCCCGCAGAAGCGGGGTGTCTGCACGCGTGTGTATACCACGACGCCGAAAAAACCGAACTCCGCGCTGCGTAAGGTGGCTCGTGTGCGCCTCACCAATGGTTTCGAGGTCAGCACCTACATCGGCGGGGAAGGTCACAATCTGCAGGAACACTCGGTGGTCCTGATCCGCGGCGGCCGAGTCAAGGACTTGCCGGGTGTGCGTTACCACACCGTGCGCGGCAGCCTGGATACCCAGGGTGTGCAGAATCGCAAGCAAGGTCGCTCCAAGTACGGGGCCAAGCGTCCGAAGGCCTGATCGGCCAACGGCGATACGGAACGAGAGTAGAGCATGTCCAGAAGAAGAGTTGCTGCAAAACGGGAAATCCTGCCGGATCCGAAGTTCGGAAGCGAGCTGCTGGCCAAGTTTGTCAACATGGTCATGCAGTCCGGCAAGAAGTCCGTGGCCGAACGCATTGTCTATGGTGCCCTGGAACAGGTGCAGAACAAGGGTCACGAGGATCCTGTCGCGGTGATGACCAAGGCCTTCGACAACGTGCGCCCCATGGTAGAGGTAAAGTCGCGCCGCGTTGGTGGTGCCACCTACCAGGTGCCGGTTGAAGTGCGCTCCGTGCGTCGCACCACCCTGGCCATGCGCTGGATGATCGAAGCCGCGCGCAAGCGCAGTGAAAAATCCATGCCCTTGCGCCTGGCGGGTGAGTTGCTGGATGCCGCTGAAAGCCGCGGTACCGCGGTGAAGAAGCGCGAGGACGTGCATCGCATGGCGGAAGCCAACAAGGCCTTCTCGCATTATCGCTGGTAGCGGCGACCCGGGCTTACTACAGCACATCATATATATTTTCAGGAATTACCATCGTGGCACGCAAAACACCAATAGAGCGCTATCGCAACATCGGCATCATGGCGCACATCGATGCCGGTAAGACGACGACTTCCGAGCGCATCCTGTTTTACACCGGTGTCTCTCACAAGATCGGTGAAGTGCACGATGGCGCCGCTACCATGGACTGGATGGAGCAGGAGCAGGAGCGTGGTATCACCATTACTTCCGCGGCTACCACCTGTTTCTGGAGTGGCATGGACAAGCAGTTCCCGGAACATCGCATCAACGTGATCGACACCCCCGGGCACGTGGACTTCACCATCGAAGTCGAGCGCTCGCTGCGCGTACTGGACGGTGCCTGCGCGGTATTCTGCGCGGTCGGCGGCGTGGAGCCGCAGTCCGAGACCGTGTGGCGCCAGGCGAACAAGTACAGCGTGCCGCGCATGGCGTTTGTGAACAAGATGGACCGCGCCGGTGCCAATTTCCTGCGCGTGATCGCTCAGATCAAGGAACGCCTGGGCGCCATCCCGGTGCCCCTGCAGTTGCCCATTGGCGCCGAGGACAGCTTCAAGGGCGTGGTCGACCTGATTCGCATGAAGGCGATCTACTGGAACGAAGAAGACATGGGTATGACCTACGATGCCCGTGATATCCCGGCTGACATGCTCGAGGCCTGCCAGGAATGGCGCGAAAAGCTGATCGAGAACGCTGCGGAAGCCAATGAAGAATTGATGGAGAAGTACCTCGAGGGTAATGAACTCACCGAGGACGAAATCCGCAAGGGCCTGCGCATGCGCACCCTGGCCAACGAGATCGTGCCCGCCATGTGTGGTTCCGCCTTCAAGAACAAGGGCGTGCAGGCCATGCTGGACAACATGATCTATTACATGCCGGCTCCGACCGACGTACTGGCCATCAAGGGTGTGCTGGACGATGCCGCCGAGAGCGAGGCCCTGCGCCACTCCACCGACGACGAGCCGTTTGCCGCCCTGGCGTTCAAAATCGCCACGGACCCCTTCGTGGGCAGCCTGACCTTCTTCCGGGTGTACTCCGGTGTGCTGAAGTCCGGCGACAGCGTCTACAACCCGGTCAAGGGCAAGAAGGAACGAATTGGCCGTATTCTGCAGATGCACTCCAACTCCCGCGAGGAGATCAAGGAAGTGCGCGCCGGTGATATTGCTGCCGCGGTAGGCCTGAAGGACGTGACAACAGGTGACACCCTGTGTGACCTGACCGACGTTATTACGCTTGAGCGCATGGAATTCCCCGAGCCGGTAATCTCCGTTGCCGTGGAGCCCAAGACCAAGAGCGACCAGGAAAAGATGGGTATGGCCCTGTCGAAGCTGGCCCAGGAAGATCCTTCCTTCCGGGTCAAGACCGACGAAGAATCCGGCCAGACCATTATTTCCGGAATGGGCGAGTTGCATCTCGACATCATCGTCGACCGCATGCGCCGCGAGTTCAAGGTGGAAGCCAACGTGGGCGCGCCCCAGGTTGCGTACCGTGAAACGATCCGTTCCATGGTTGAGCAGGAAGGCAAGTTCGTACGTCAGTCCGGTGGTCGTGGTCAGTTCGGTCATGTATGGCTGCGCATCGAACCCCAGGAGCCGGGTGCCGGCTACGAGTTCGTCAACGCCATCGTGGGTGGTGTGGTGCCGCGCGAGTATATTCCCGCTGTCGACAAGGGCATCCAGGAACAGATGAAGAACGGTGTTCTCGCCGGTTACCCCATCGAAGACGTGAAGGTCACGCTGTTCGACGGTTCCTATCATGATGTGGACTCCAACGAAATGGCGTTCAAGATCGCGGCTTCCATGGGCTTCAAGGCCGGTGCGTTGAAGGCCAATCCCGCGCTGCTCGAGCCGATCATGAAGGTCGAGGTGGTAACCCCGGAAGATTACCTTGGTGATGTGATGGGCGACCTGAACCGCCGCCGCGGCATCATGCAGGGCATGGACGAGTCAGTGACCGGTCGCATTGTTCGCGTATCCGTGCCGCTCGCCGAGATGTTCGGGTATGCAACCGACCTGCGCTCCGCAACGCAGGGTCGTGCCACCTACTCCATGGAATTCGAGAAGTACGCCGAAGCACCCGCGAATATTGCGGAAGCCGTCATCAAGAAGGCTTCCTGATCCGGGGTTGATTGCAACAGGAATTTTAGATTCAAGAGGTAGCTAGCCGTGTCCAAGGGAAAATTTGAACGCAACAAACCGCATGTAAACGTCGGGACCATTGGTCACGTGGACCATGGCAAGACGACGCTGACGGCGGCGCTGACGAAGGTGGGTGCCGAGAAGATGGGCGGCGAGTTCAAGGCCTACGACCAGATCGACAACGCGCCGGAAGAACGTGCGCGCGGCATCACGATTGCGACGGCGCACGTGGAGTACGAGACCGCGAACCGTCACTACGCGCACGTGGACTGCCCCGGACACGCGGACTATGTGAAGAACATGATCACGGGAGCGGCGCAGATGGACGGCGCGATCCTGGTGGTGTCGGCGGCCGACGGCCCGATGCCGCAGACCCGCGAGCACATCCTGCTGTCACGCCAGGTAGGCGTTCCGTACATCGTGGTGTACATGAACAAGGCGGACATGGTGGACGACGCCGAGCTGCTGGAGCTGGTGGAGATGGAGATTCGTGAGCTGCTGGACAGCTACGATTTCCCGGGCGACGACACCCCGGTGATCACCGGTTCGGCGCTGAAGGCGCTGGAAGGCGACACCTCCGAGATCGGCGTGCCCTCCATTGAGAAGCTGATGGAAGCGCTGGACAGCTACATCCCGATGCCGGAGCG
>SWBZ01005884.1_pt1 | contig 16448 bp, 13 predicted proteins | sample 4693031 | NCBI WGS metagenome assembly SWBZ01 (sample SAMN10267274, study PRJNA491770) | bioreactor metagenome | isolation source: DHS bioreactor inoculated with | place: Japan: off Shimokita Peninsula
TATAGTCGAGCCCGTCGGCAACCGAATGGTCGCGCGCATAGGTGAGGTTGCGCTTGATGCCGGCGATCGCCAGCGGCGATTTGCGCGCAATGGCATGCGCCAGGTCGAGCGCGCCCGCCACCAGCGCCTCGCGGTCGTCGTAGATCGTCGAGACCAGGCCGAAGCCTTTCGCCTCCTCGGCCGAGAACCGGCGTCCGGTATAGGCGAGTTCGGCCGCCACGGACGGGGCGATCAGCTTGGGCAGTCTCTGCAGCGTGCCGACATCGGCGGCCATGCCGATATGGATTTCCTCGACGGCGAAGGCGGCATCGGCGGCGGCGAGCCGCATGTCGCAGGCGGTGATCAGGTCGACGCCGGCGCCCACGCAGGCGCCGTGCGCGGCCGCGATCACCGGAAACCGCGCCCGCTCCAGCGCGGTGAAGGCGTCCTGCAGCGTCAGGATCAGGTCGCGCATGGCCAGCGCCGCCCGTCCCGGTTCGGCCTGAAACAGTTTTGCGATGTCGGCGAAGGCGGCAAGATCCATGCCGCCAGTGAAATTCTTGCCGGCGCCAGAGATCACCGCGCAGCGCACCGTCTCGTCGTGCCCAAGGTGGGCGATCAGGCGCGGCAGGTCGGTCCAGAAATCGGCGCTCATGGCATTGGCCCGGTCGGGCCGGTTCATCACCAGATGAACCACGGCGCCATGGCGCTCGACATGGAAGAAGGTGCTTTCGAGCGCGGTCATGGCGGCGTGTCTCCCGTTTGCGTCGGGCACGGCGGCCGACTGGTGCGTGACTATTCCGCGGCTTCGGCGCGCGGCGCAAGCCCCAGCCATGACCGGCAGTCGGCAAGCGCGCGGCCGGTCAGCGCCTTCTTGCGGGCGATCGCCTTTTCCTTGCCGCGAAAGCGCCGGCCTTCCGGCTTCTCGATCGCACCCGGCGCGAGTGGCGGGAACAGGCCGAAATTGACGTTCATCGGCTGGAAGGAGCGCTTGCCCGGCTCGTCGTCGGAGACGATGTGGCCGCCGGTGATGTGGGCAAGCAGCGCGCCGAAGGCGGTGGTGGCCGGCGGCGGCGCCGCGACGCGGCCTAGGAGCTGGTCGGCGGGGGCGGCACCGGCAAGCAGGCCCATGGCGGCTGTTTCGACATAGCCCTCGCAGCCGGTGATCTGGCCGGCGAAGCGCAGGCCAGGCCGCGACCTGAGTTGCAGCGCGCCGTCGAGCAGCACGGGCGAGTTGATGTAGGTATTGCGGTGCAGGCCGCCGAGGCGGGCGAATTCGGCCTGCTGCAGGCCGGGAATCATGCGCAGCACGCGTGCCTGCTCGCCGTATTTCAGCTTGGTCTGGAAACCGACCATGTTGTAGAGCGTGCCGAGCGCGTTGTCCTGGCGCAGCTGCACGACAGCGTAGGGCTTGATGTCGGGGGCGTGGGCGTTGGTCAGGCCCATCGGCTTCATCGGTCCGTGGCGCAGTGTCTCCGGTCCGCGCTCGGCCATCACCTCGATCGGCAGGCAGCCGTCGAAATAGGGCGTGCCTTCCCACTGCTTGAACTCGGTCTTGTCGCCGTCGACCAGAGCCTGGATGAAGGCGTCGTACTGGGCCTTGTCCATCGGGCAGTTGATATAGTCCTTGCCGGTGCCGCCCGGGCCGACCTTGTCGTAGCGCGACTGGAACCAGCAAATATCCATGTCGATCGTGTCGAAATGCACGATCGGGGCGATCGCATCGAAAAAAGCCAGCGCGTCGGCGCCGGTTTCGGCGCGGATCGCGTCGGCCAGCGACGGCGCGGTCAGCGGGCCGGTAGCAATGATCGCCTGGTCCCAGTCCGCCGGCGGCAGGCCGCACACTTCTTCGCGCACGACCGCGATCAACTCATGGGCCTCGATCTTTTCCGTCACGGCGGCCGAAAAACCGTCGCGGTCGACGGCCAGCGCACCGCCGGCCGGAACCTGGTGGGCGTCGCCGCAGGCCATGATCAGCGAGCCGGCAAGCCGCATTTCGGCATGCAGCAGGCCGACCGCGTTGGTCTCGGCGTCGTCGGAACGAAAGGAATTGGAGCAGACGAGTTCGGCGAGACCGTCGGTCTTGTGGGCGTCGGTCCCGCGCACGCCGCGCATTTCGTGCAGGATCACGGGGATGCCGGCCTCCGCGGCCTGCCAGGCAGCTTCGCAGCCGGCAAGGCCGCCGCCGATGACGTGTATTGGTTTTGTGTTCATGGGCTCGAAATAGTCCCGGCGCGGGCCGAATGCAATCGGCCGGTGGACGGTCGCGGACAAGCCATAATTTCGATTTGCCGGACTGCGCCGCGTTTTCTATGCTCGCACGATGATGGGGTACGGGTCATTCGGGCGAATTCTCGCGGGTCTCGGGCTGGTCGCCGCTGCCGGCTGCACGTCCGTGTCGAGCAACTATACCGGCGAGATCACCAAGACCACGACGAAGCGGGTCTATGTCTGCCACGGCTATAATTGTTCCTACAAGACCAGGTTGACCCTGACCGAACGCGATGGCGAGATTTTTGGCGAGATGTTCGCATATGCCGCAACGGCGACGGACGAACGCGGTGCGATCTCCAAGGCGGTGCAGTACTTCGAGGATCGCGCAGGCGGCGTGATCGGCGTGCGCGACGCCGCCAAATCCGATCTCGCCGGCTCAAGGGTCAAGGGCCAGATGGATTGCATCGACGAATCGACCAATACCCGCTCGCTGCTGCTTTATCTGCAGGAGCGCGGGCTGTTGAAACATCATACGGTGGAGTGGAACCGCTCGCGCGGGCTGTTCGTCGACGGTCGCTATCCGCATTCCACGGCTATGATCCGCGAGCGCGGCGGCACGTTGTGGGCGGTCGACAGCTGGTACGAGCCGATGGGCGGTGCGCCCGACATCATGCTTTACAGCGAATGGCGTTCGCGAGGGGTGATGGGCGCGCGCTGAGAGCGGGTTCGCGCCTGAAACCGCGCTGAAATCGGAACCGGATGATTTTGGGAAACGGGAGCGGCTTGCGCTGCCCATAAAAAACAACACCCGCCGGGGGAGGAGGTCCGGCGGGTGTCGTTTTGGCGGCCGGCATCCGGGAGGAGGTGAAGGCCGACCTTATCCGTCAGGACCTGGGAGGAGGATGGTCCTGGCGAAATTCGTGTTCGCTGTTAGATCGAGCGGCGGGCGACGAAGGGGATGTCGCCGCGGCTGATGCCCAGATCGTTGAGTTCGCGGTTCGAAAGGCGGCTCAGCTCATTCACGGTTTCCCGGTAGCGGCGCCAATTGCGGTAGTTGCGGATCAAGTTCATGGTCGTTCTCTTTCGTCTATCTTCGTTTCGGCTGTTCTCGTTGACAACCGGGATATAGGCATGTTCCCGGTGGGTTTGAAGCGCATATATTGCATAGCAGCAATGCGTTTTGTGCAGCGCAACATCAGCGGGCCGTCACATAAAGACCGCAATCCGATCCGTTCGCGGATCGCGGCGCGGCGACGCGGGAAGACCGGCCGCTATTCCCGGCCGCCAAAACCGCTAAGATAGGAACGATTCCGGTCGGTGCACAGCGAGCGATCATGGCGTCATATGCGACCAAGTTGAAAACCGAAATCGAGCGCTGGCGCGCCGAGGGGCTGATCGACGCGACGACGGCGCGTCGTCTTTTCGACGACGTCGAGCAGACGAACCGCGGGGGTATTTCCTTCGGCGCCATCGTGGCGATGCTGGCCGCGCTGCTGCTCGGCGCGGCGATCCTGATCTTCGTTGCGGCGAACTGGGAGGCGCTGCCGCGGCTCGCCCGTGTCGGCATGCTGTTTGCGGTGATCCTCACCGGTTATCTCGGCGGCGCCTGGCTGCACGCACGCCGCCAGAACGGCGCCGGAGAGGCCGCCTATATGGTGGCCGCGGCGGCGTTCGGCGCATCGATCGCGCTGATCGGGCAGATGTACCATCTGTCGGGGGACGAGGCGGCAGCGCTTTTGACCTGGTGTCTGGGCGTGGGCCTGGCTGCGATCCTGCTGCGCTCGCCCGCCCTGACGGCGGCGGCAGTCGCCTTGTCCGTCGCATGGCTGTGGACGGATGGCTGGGATTTCTGGCGCGATCATCCCGTGTCGTGGCAATGGCCGGTGCTGGCCGTCGTCCTGTGGGCGGTGTCGTTGTGGACAGCCAGCCGCCCGGCCAGACATCTGCTTCTGCTCGCGTTGGTCGGGTATGTCTGCCTGATTTACCTGCAGGGCGAACATCTGGCCGTTCCGGTCGCGCTTGCCGTTGCGTCGGCTCTCTTTCTGGCTTTGACCGCCGTGTTCGACCAAGCCGGCGAAAGGATCCTGCGCCTGGGCGGCGGGGCGCCGGTGCACGGGTTGATCGGCTTTGCGAGCGCAATGATGCTGATTCAGGCGGACCTCTTCGAGGAACCGGCCTTCATGCTGGCGGCGCTGGTGACCTTCGGCGGCTGCGTTGGCGCCCTGATGCTGGCCGGACGCGACAGTCGCGCCCTGCGCTGGTGCGCCTACGCATTGTTCACGCTCGAACTGGGCGTGGTCTATATCGCCACTGTCGGCACCATGCTTGGCACGGCCGGTTTTCTGCTCGCGGCCGGGCTTACTCTGGCGGCGATGGCCGCCGTCATCATTCGCCTGGAAAAGAGACTGCTCGCATCGGCGACCGGTCAGGGAGCGCCGTCATGAAGCCCGGGACCGGACTTTTCGCTGCCGCTCTTGGCGTGGCGCTGCTGCAGATCGGCTTTTTGGCATGGATGATCCAGGCCCGCGCCGACATCTTGCGCAATGGTCGGGAGGTTCGGCTCGAGGTCGAGCCGGTCGATCCGCGCGATCTGCTGCGGGGCGATTACGTGCGGCTGGGTTATGACATGTCGATCCTGCCCAAAACGCTGTTTTCGACGCTGCCGGAGCATGCGCTCGCCGAGGGTACGCCGATTCTGGTCGATCTAGAGGCTGATGATGAGGGGCTTCATCAGCCGGTGGCCGTGCATTTGTCAGACAATGCGCCGCTGCCGGACCTGACTGTCGTGCGTGTGCGCGGGACGCTTGCGTCCTCCTCGCCGTTGTCGTCCGACATGCTGCGGCTGCGTTACGGCATCGAGCGGTTCTACCTGCCGGAGGGCGAAGGCATGGCGATCGAGGCCGATATGCGCATGCGCAGTTTTTATGTGATCGCCGCCGTCAGCGCCGCCGGCCAGGTGCAGATCAAGGCGTTTCAGGACGGCGACACCACGCTCTATCAAGAGCCGCTTTATTAGCCGCGTAGCCATTCGGAGAGGCCCCCGCGAGCCGCCTGGTCGGAAAAACCCGGCACGGCGGAAAAAAAGCCGCATTTTTGCGGCCTTTTTCCTTTGAAGCCTCAAAGGCTGATGATATAGAACGCCGCGCTTTCGGGGGCCAAAACGTCTCCGGAGCGGGTGTGGTGGAACTGGTAGACACGCAGGACTTAGGTTCCTGTGGCGCAAGCCGTGGGGGTTCAAGTCCCTCCACCCGCACCACAAAGCCACTCCCGGCAAGAGAATCCGGTTCACGAAACGGCAGGCGCCGGATCGCCGGCATTCGCGAAGACAAAGGTTTTATGATGCAGGTAACCGAAACGCTGAATGAAGGGCTGAAGCGGGAAATCCAGGTAGTGGTTCCCGCCAAGGACCTGGAAGCCCGGCTGATGGAGCGGCTCGAAGACGCCAAGGGCAAGGTGCGTATCAACGGCTTCCGGCCGGGCAAGGTGCCGATGCAGCACATGCGCAAGATGTACGGCAAGGCGGTGATGGCGGAGGTGGTCAACGACATTCTGTCGAACTCCACCGGCTCGATCATTTCCGAGCGTGGCGAAAAGGCTGCCATGCAGCCCGAGATCACGATGACCGAGGACGAGAAGGAAGCCGAGAAGGTGTTGGCCGGCGAGGCCGATTTCAGCTTCCAGATCGCCTACGAGGTGATTCCGCCGATCGAGGTCCAGGCCGTCGACGGCATCAAGGTGACGCGCGAGGTCTACGACGTCGAGGACGCCGAGCTCGAGGAGCAGATGTTGCGGATCGCCGAATCGGCCCGCAGCTTCACGCCGAAGAAGGGCAAGGCCGAGGACGGCGACCGGGTCACGCTCGGTTATGTCGGCAAGATCGACGGCGAACCTTTCGAGGGCGGCGCCGATCATGGCGCCAATCTCGTGATCGGCTCCAAGCAGTTCATTCCCGGCTTCGAGGAGCAGCTCGTCGGGATCAAGGCGGGCGACGAGAAGACCATCACGGTTACGTTTCCGGCCGAGTACCAGGCTGCCCATCTGGCCGGCAAGGAAGCGACCTTCGACGTCAAGGTTTCGGAAGTCTCCAAGCCGGAAGCTCTGGAACTCAATGACGAGATGGCCAAAAATCTCGGGCTCGAGTCGATCGACAAGCTGCGCGAGATCGTCAAGGGCCAGATCGAGAACCAGTATGGCGCGCTGACGCGCCAGAAGGTCAAGCGCCAGCTCCTCGACGCGCTCGACGGCGCCTATTCCTTCGAGGCACCGTCCAAGCTGGTCGAGGCGGAATTCCAGAATATATGGAACCAGGTGACGAACGACCTGGAAAAGGCGGGCCGCAGCTTCGAGGACGAGGACACGACCGAAGACGAGGCGCGCGCCGAGTATCAGCGTCTCGCCGAGCGCCGCGTCCGGCTCGGTCTGGTCCTGGCCGAGATCGGCGAGCAGGCCGGCGTCCAGATCACGGAAGAGGAAATGCAGCGCGCGCTGATCGAGACCGTGCGCCATTACCCCGGCCAGGAAAAGGAAATCTACGAATATTACCGCAGCAATCCGCAGGCGCTCGCCACGTTGCGCGCGCCGCTGTTCGAGGAGAAGGTCGTCGACCATCTGCTCGGCCAGGTCGATGTGACCGACAAGAAGGTCTCCAAGGAAGAGCTGCTGGCCGACGACGAAGACGAGGCGGCCGAGAAGCCGGCCAAGAAGGCGCCGGCGAAGAAAAAGGCCGCGCCGAAGAAGAAGGCCGCGGCCAAGGACAAGGAGGAGGGCGCCGAATAACGGCGTCTTTCCCTTTTTTCCTTCAAGCTATCCACGATTCGAAACGGCCGCCCGAACCGGGCGGCCGTTTTGCGTTTTCGCGAGAGCCCGGCGGCGGTCAGGCGCCGTCGCGGATCGCAATCACCGATTTGTTCAGGCCGAACACCTTCTCGTGCACGATCGCAGCGTCCGGAAATAGTGCCGTCATTTCACGAGTCGACAAGAGACGGTGATGATGGATGATGTCGCGCGCCTCTTCCAGCGTGCCGACGCGCTGAAAAAAACCGAGCGCGAAGCGCATCAAAAGGGCGGCGCGCACGCGTTTGGGCAGGTACTGAAAGCCCGGGAACCGGAAATGCGGCTCGTAGGCGAACCAGTAATTCGGCGTCTGGACATAATAGCGTGGCGCCAGGCGGCGCGCATTGGCGGCGAACGCCTCCATGTTCGACCAGTCGCCGACATGCTCGATCACGGAGTTGGAATGAACCAGGTCGAACTGCCGGCCGGCAAACAGCGTCGGATCCGAAGCGCTTTCGGCGACGAAGCTGAACAGGGCCGGGTCCTCGACCCGCTGCTCTTCGGTGTTGACCATCGTGAAGGACAGCCGGCTACGATTCTCGCGGATGAAATCGGCACCGATCTTCCAATAGGTCTCTGTCCCGCCCAGGTCGAGGATTTCGGCGCTGCCGCGTTCGGCGATGATCGTCTCGATCAGGCGGCGGATATGGACAAAACGGCGGGCCCGGAAGCCGAATTCCAGACTGTTTGAATTTTCATATGGGTCGGCCCGGCGTGCGCCGAGCATGTCGAGACCGCCGTTGTCGGCGGTTTGGCGAATAAGCATCATAGACTCCCACGGTCGCTCAGTGAGAGTGTTAAACAATCGTTAATCGGTTTGCTTAACAAACAGTCAATATGGTTAATCGAACATATTGGTATAATTCTGTTTCTAATCCACCTTTCGTATTTATATGCATATTTATAAGAAAGCAGATCGAATTTGCTTAAAACTTAAATAAGTTGCAGGCCTTTTAGACTGGCGTGGCCGTTCTTGCCGATGATGATGTGGTCATGTACCGCGATGCCGAGCGGTTTGGCCGAATCGACGACCAGCCGCGTCATCTCGATGTCGGCGCGCGACGGTGTCGGATCGCCCGAAGGATGATTGTGGACCAGGATCAGCGCGGTTGCCGATAATTCGAGCGCACGCTTGACGACCTCGCGGGGATAGACCGGCGTGTGATCGATCGTCCCTTGCTGCTGGACCTCATCGGCGATCAGCGCATTTTTCTTGTCGAGGAACAGGATACGGAACTGCTCGCGCGGTTCGAACGCCATGGCGGCGCGGCAATAGTCGATGACGTCGCTCCACGAGGTCAGGACCTGGCGCCCGCGAATGCGGCCCTTGAGCATGCGTTCGGCAGCGCCCGCGACCAGTTTCAGGTCGAAGGCGACCGCCGGACCGACCCCCTTGACCTCGCGCAGCAGGTGTTCCGGCGCTCCCAGCACTTCGGCAAACGATCCGAAACGCGCGATCAGGGCCTTGGCGACCGGTTTGGTGTCGGCGCGCGGGATCGAGCGAAACAGCAGCAGCTCCAGCAACTCGTATTCGGCGAGCGCAGCCTGACCCCCGTCGCGCAGCCGCTCGCGCAGCCGCTCGCGATGACCCGAATAATGCGGCCTGCCGGCGCGGGCCACAGGTGTTTCGGCAAAGAAGCCGCGTTCGTCGTCATCCTCCGGCGCCATCCACTCTCCCGCTTGCAGGACGCTCACTTCACCACCGGTCCGGCAGCAAGCCTAGACCGTTTCTTGGCCGGAGGGAATCGCCATGGGACGGGCGAGGCAGGGGCGCCGCGCCGCTTTCTCAGTCGCGCAGGCCGGGCCGGTCGAGTCCGGCCGGCGACAGGGTAAAGATCTCGCAGCCGGTTTCGGTGACGCCGATGCTGTGCTCGTACTGGGCCGACAGAGAACGGTCGCGCGTGACGGCCGTCCAGCCGTCCGACAGCACTTTGACATGCGGCCGGCCGAGATTGATCATCGGCTCGACGGTGAAGATCATGCCGGGTTTCAGTTCCACCCCTTCATTGGGGTTGCCATAATGCAGGATGTTGGGCGCATCGTGAAACAGAAGCCCGACGCCGTGGCCGCAGAAGTCGCGCACCACCGAACAGCGCTCGGCTTCGGCATAGGTCTGGATCGCGGCGCCGATCGCGCCGGTGCGCGCGCCTGGACGGATCGCCGCGATGCCGCGCATCAGGCTTTCGTGGGTTACTTCCAGCAGTCTTTCGGCCGCGCGTTTGATCTGTCCGACCGGGTACATGCGCGAGGAATCGCCGTGCCAGCCGTCGAGGATGTACGTGACGTCGATGTTGACGATGTCGCCCTCGCGCAATGGCTTGCGGTCGGGAATGCCATGACAGACGACGTGGTTGATCGAGGTGCAGGACGATTTGGTGTAGCCGCGATAGTTGAGCGTGGCGGGAATCGCGTCGTGATCCATGCCGAATTCGAAGATGAAGCGATCGAGTGCCTCGGTGGTCACGCCAGGCTCGATCATCGGGACCAGTTCGTCGAGGCAGCGGGCCGTCAGCTGGCAGGCGCGGCGCATGCCTTCGAAGCCGGCCTCGTCGTAGAGCCGAATCTGTCCTGTATTCTTGAGAGGCGCGGTTGCCGCGTCCTGGTAGGTGACCATGGGTTCGTCTTTCGGGCCTGCGTTGGCAACGGGAGCGGATGCTGCCGTGCGGCGACACCCTCAACCGCAGATTTGGCATCGAAGCGCGCCGGCATCAAGCCCACAGCGCGTTCCGTGTGGCGAAAGCGGACGCAAAAGGCGCGTTTCAGGCGCAATCGGCATGGCGAACCGTCTCGCCCTGGTGGGCGGGCTGTGCGGTACGCGATGCAATTATCGGAAAAACTGGCACGCCCAACGGGACTCGAACCCGTGTTTCCGCCGTGAAAGGGCGGCGTCCTAGACCGCTAGACGATGGGCGCGCGGGGAACGTGCGGCCTTATAGTCAGCTTCCTGGTGGGCGACAACCCGCAAAACAGATCGCACAAAAGATTTTTTTCGTCGCGCGTGCACTGCAGGCGTTTGGGTTTCACCGCGGCCGGGCGGTCGCCAAAGATCGGAGCTGGGAGGGATGGCTGGCGAGAGGTCAGCGCCGGCGGCGGCAGCGCCAGTTCCAGTCTCGCTCGGGGCCGACATCGATATGCACCGATTTGGTGTGGCAATAGGTGCCAACGCCGCCGCGGCCGGGCATGGCGCGTACAAACCTGGCCAATTGCGCCTTGGACACGCCGGGTACCTGGACGTCGGCTGCCGCGCAATACATGTGCAGTGAGTTGCGCGCACCGCGGGCGCGGCGGTTGCGCGCCGGGCTGCGATAACCTGAGGTGACGATCAGCTTCTTGCCAAAATGCTGCTCGACGCGGCGCAGCACGCGCACGAGCGACGGTTTCAGGCAGCCGACATCGACGCGGTCGGTCTGTTTGATGAGCCCGTTGGGCGCCAGGCGGGCCAGTCCGGCTGCCGAGGCCACACGCACCGGCTCGCCCGCCTCGTGGACGTCGATGTCATCGTCCTCATCGAGGCCCGACTTGCGGTTGATCTCAAACAGGGCCGACTGGCGCACGCCGGGCAGGGCGTCTGCGGCGCCGGTCGGGGAGACCGGATCGATGATTGGCTTGGCCGGTCCGGTCGAGGCGAGTGCCACCACCGGCTCGCGCCGCGGCCTGGGCCTGGCATCTTCACGCTCTGCGGTGCCGGCCGATCCTGCGTCGTTGGAAAACAGGCTCGCCAGAAAGCCGCGCTTTTGCACCGGCGCGGGCGCCGGCCCGGGTCCGCTTTCGATGAAGGCGGTCGGTTGAGGCTGCGGGGGCTGTGTCGTGTTGCCGGTCGAGGCCGCCACCTCTTCTCCCGCATTGGCCGGTACAGGCAGTGGCGGTGTCCCGGTGTCCGGCTTATCGGCCGGTATGGCGGCGACAGTCGTGTCGGGCGTCGCGGGGCGATCTTGACGCGGTGCCCGCTCGCGCCCGGCATCGGCGGATCGTGGAGCGGGATTGTTGAACAGGCTGGCGAAGAAGCCGCTTTTCTTGGGCGGTTCCGTGGGGATGTCCGGGGCGGGCTGTATGTCGACAGTGGCGGCTTGCGCGCCGATGTCGTCGGCTGTGGCGAGTGCGGGGGCAAGTCCGTCCTGCACGGCGGCGGCGCCATCGCTGCTCTCCTCGCCAGGCATTGGTGCACCGGTGCCGGGCTTGTCGGCAGGCAGATAGGCGACTTGTGTGGGAAGGACCGTGTCGCCCTCCTCGATAACGGAAGGCGGGGGCGCCTCGTCGATGGCGGCGAGGTCGCTTTCCTCGATCGTGTCCAGGACGACAGGGCCGGTCGTCGTGCCGCTGGTGCCGTTAAAGGACGGAGACGCGACGTCGAACATCGATCCGCCGGTCGTGCAGGCTCCGAGCAGCACAGACAACACCGCCGTCACGAGTACGCGGCGGTTTCTGCTGCCAACGGGCGCATGCGCTGTATTCAACGGATTCCCCTCTTATCGTTCCCACATGGAACGCAGCCCTTCCAACCCCATGCCCACCGGAGCCGGACAATCGCGGAATCGATCATTCGAGCCCTAACGAAGTCACGGTCAAAGTGCAATCCCGGCTGCCCTTCCGCGCTAGGGGCGAAATGCGGCAGCACCGTGTTGAGCGGGCGGTCCCCCGGCGTCGGCCCGGCGTCGTTCGATCACAGACCGTTTCAGTCGGTAATCCGACTTGTTCGGCGTGTTGGGCGGGGCCCGTCGCTGGGGCTTACACCTTGACGGCGACGTAGTCGCCCGGCGCGTCGCCCAGAATCGGCATTTTCTCGTCTTCCGGACGCCGGGCGGCAACGCGCTTGCGATCCTGTTTTTCGATCCATTTCTGCCAGTGCGGCCACCAGGATCCGGGATTCTCCTTCGCCGATTTCACCCAGTCATCGAATGCGCCCAGCGGCGCCCCGCCGGTCCAGTGCTGGTATTTCTTCGACTGCGGCGGATTGACGACACCGGCGATATGTCCCGAACCCGCCATCACGAACTCCACGTCGCCGCCAAAGAACTGGCAGCCGACGAAGACCGAGCGGGCCGGCGCGATATGATCCTCGCGCGCGGCCAGATTGTAGACGGGAATGGTGACGTCGTTCAGCGACAGCGTCTCGCCTCCCAGTACCATTTGTCCGCGCGACAGGCTGTTTTCCATATAGCAATTGCGCAGATAGAAGGAGTGGTTGGCGGCCGCCATGCGCGTGGAATCGGAGTTCCAGTACAACAGATCGAACGGCATCGGCTCCTTGCCGCGCATGTAGTTGTTGACGACATAGGGCCAGATCAGGTCGCCGGCACGCAGCATGTTGAAGGCGGTGGCCATCTTGGTGCCGTCGAGATAGCCCTTTTCGTTCATCGCCCGCTCGAGCGCGGCGATCTGGTCTTCGTCGACGAACACTTTCAGGTCGCCGGCATGGGTGAAGTCGACTTGGGTGGTGAAGAAAGTGACGGAGCCGATGCGACGGTCTCCGCGCTTGGCCATCAGGGCAAGCGCGGCCGCCAGCAGCGTGCCGCCGACGCAATAGCCGATCGCGTTGACCGTACGTTCGCCGGTGGCTTTCTCGATCGTGTCGAGGCAAAAGCTGATGCCTTGCTCGATATAGGCGTCCCAGCCCATCCGGCCGTGGCGCTCGTCGGGATTGACCCAGGAAATCACGAACACGGTGTGGCCCTGCTCGACCGCCCAGCGGATGAAGGATTTTTCCGGGTTCAGGTCGAGAATGTAGAATTTGTTGATCCACGGCGGGCAGATCATCAGCGGCCGTTTCAGCGCCTTGGGCGTCGTCGGCTCGTACTGGATGATCTCGGCCAGTTCGCTACGCGCCACGACCTTGCCCGGCGTGGTGGCAATGTTCTTGCCGACCGCGAATTTGGAATAGTCGGCCTGTCTCAGCTTCAACTCGCCCTTGCCGGCGGTGATGTCCTCGGCGAGCATCTTCATGCCGCGCACCAGGTTTTCGCCGTTGGTCGACACCGTCTCGCGAAACAGCTCGGGATTGGTGAGGATGAAGTTCGACGGCGAAATCGCCTGGGTGATCTGGCGGACGTAGAAATTGGCCTTGTGGCGGGTATGTTCGTCGAGGCCATCGGCATGTTCGACCAGCTCGCCCGCCCAGCGCGAGGTGACCAGATAGGCCTGCTTGAGGAAATCGAAAAACGCGTTGCGGGCCCATTCGGGATCCTGGAAACGCTTGTCGCCGCGCTCGGGCTCGATGTCGCCCTCGTCGCGCTGTTCGCCCGACATCTTGCCGACGGCGTTCGACCACACGTTCATATAGCCGGCGAACAGCTTGGTCTGGGCCTCGAGCGCGCGCGCGGGGTCGGAGAGCCAGTATTCGGACAGCTTGGAAAAGGTCTTGACCATGTCGGCCATCGGCTCGGCCACGCTGTCGCGTATCTCGCCGCGTTCGCGCGGCGTGACCCAGGCCGAAGCCGCCTTGCCGGCCTGCTCGATCATATGGGCAAGGTTGCGGGCAAACTGCTCAGGGTCTTTGACGATATACTGCTCGACCGACGAGGCGCTGGCGTCCGTATTCGTCTTGTCGTCCTGCCTGGCCATTGCGGCTGTGGTCCTCCCGGGCCTTTTGTTGACACAATATCATGTGACGGCCATAGCGGTCCATTGAACCGGCGGCCTGGATTTGCCTAGCCGACGTTCGGGAACGCATTATGTCGAAAACGTCTCGACCGGTCTTTTGTCGCGCCGTCTTGCGCGGACTCATCGTCGCAGTGTCTGCTGCGGCGGGCGCGTGCGCGGGCGTGCCGATCGAGGAGGCGGTTCCGGCCGGCGCGCTCGACGGCGGCCCGACCGCGCCCATCGACGGGGTCTCGCCGCCGGTGTTGCGCAATACCGGGCGCTATCCGAACCTGAACGTGCCGCGCCAGGGCGCGGCCAACCAGCTCAGCGCCGGCGAGGCCAGCGCCAAGAAGGGCGAATTGCGCCGCTCGGCCAGCGGCCAGGCCGAGATCGCCAACGAGCCGGGGATCGCGCCGTCCGAACTGGAACGGCTGCGCAAGCTCGGCGAGACGCACGGCGAGGACACGCTCAAGAAGATCGAGGGCGAGTGACGCTATCGACCGAGTGCCGGATTGGGTGTATAGGCGCGCCCAGATCGCTCCACTCTCGCCGAGATCGCCATGGAAGAGTTTCACAAGACCCGCCGGCTGCCGCCTTACGTGTTCGAACAGGTCAATCGCCTGAAGGCGAGCGCGCGGTCCAAGGGCGCCGACATCGTGGATCTCGGCATGGGCAATCCCGACCTGCCGACCCCCAAATCGATCGTCGACAAATTGTGCGACGTGGTGCGCGATCCGCGCACCCACCGTTATTCCGCCTCGCGCGGCATACCCGGGTTGCGGCGTGCTCAGGCCGCCTATTACGCGCGCCGTTTCGGCGTCAAGCTCGATCCCGAAAGCCAGGTCGTCGCCACGCTCGGCTCCAAGGAAGGGTTTGCCAACATGGCCCAGGCGATCACCGCGCCGGGCGACGTGGTGTTGTGCCCCAATCCGACCTATCCCATCCACGCCTTTGGCTTCATCATGTCGGGCGGTGTCATCCGCTCTATTCCCGCCGAGCCGGATTCAGGTTTCATTCCGGCGCTGGAACGCGCCGTCAAGCATTCGATCCCGCGGCCGCTGGCGCTGATTCTCAACTATCCGTCCAATCCGACGGCCTATGTCGCCACGCTCGATTTCTACAAGGACGTCGTCGCATTTGCCAAACGGCACGACCTCATCATCCTGTCCGATCTCGCCTATGCCGAGATCTATTTCGACGACAATCCGCCGCCATCGGTGCTGCAGGTGCCCGGCGCCATCGACGTCACGGTCGAATTCACCTCGATGTCGAAGACCTTTTCGATGCCGGGCTGGCGCATGGGGTTCGCGGTCGGCAATGACCGGCTGATCGCCGCGCTGTCGCGGGTGAAATCCTATCTCGACTACGGTGCATTCACGCCGATCCAGGTTGCCGCCGCCGCGGCGCTCAACAGCGACGGCTCGGAAATCGAGGAGGTGCGCGAGACCTATCGTCGCCGCCGCGACGTGCTGGTCGAGGCTTTCGGCCGTGCGGGCTGGAGCGTACCGGCGCCGGCGGCGACGATGTTTGCCTGGGCGCCGATCCCCGAACCATTCCGCGAGGCCGGCTCGCTGGAATTTTCCAAACTGCTGGTGGAAAAAGCCCATGTGGCGGTGGCGCCGGGCATCGGTTTCGGCGAGCATGGCGACGATTTCGTACGCATCGCGCTGGTCGAGAACGAACATCGCATCCGTCAGGCTGCCCGTTCCATCAAGCGCTTTCTCGCCGCCAGCGCCCGGCCGGATGGCGAGACGAATGTGGTCGCGCTCGGCGCGCGCCGCTGAACAAGCACAAGAATCTCGAACGAAGGGGGCGGTCGGCCATGGGCGAAGCATTGCGTGTCGGAATTGCCGGTCTGGGCACGGTCGGCGCCTCCGTCGTGCGCGTGCTGACCGACAAGGCCGGGGAACTGACGCGCCAATGCGGGCGCGAGGTCGTCGTGGTCGCGGTATCGGCGCGCGATCGCGGCAAGGACCGCGGCTTGACACTTGGCGAGGCGACATGGTTCGACGATCCGGTCGCGCTCGCCAAAAAGGCCGAGATCGACGTGTTCGTCGAATTGATCGGCGGCGAGACGGGGATCGCCAAGGATTGCGTCGAGGCCGCGCTTGCGGCCGGCCGTCATGTCGTGACCGCCAACAAGGCGCTTTTGGCGGCCCATGGCGTCGCGCTGGCCGAAAAAGCCGAAAAACGCGGCGTTCTTCTCAATTACGAGGCGGCGGTGGCCGGCGGCATCCCGGTCATCAAGACCATGCGCGAAGCGATGGCCGGCAACACGATCAGCCGCGTTTTCGGCATTTTGAACGGCACCTGCAACTACATTCTCACCCGCATGGAAGAGGAGGGGCTGTCGTTCGCCGACTGCCTGGCCGACGCCCAGCGCCTCGGCTACGCCGAAGCGGACCCGACTTTCGACATCGAAGGCCACGACACCGCCCACAAGCTGTCGCTCCTGACCAGCCTGGCCTTCGGTACGCGCATTTCGGCCGGCGACATCTACATGGAAGGCATCTCCAACATCACCCAGGCCGATATCCGTGCGGCCGGCGAACTGGGGTACCGGATCAAGCTGCTGGGTGTCGCCCAGCGCACCGAGAGTGGTATCGAGCAGCGCGTGCACCCGACCATGGTGCCGACGGCCTCGGTGATCGCCCAGGTCGACGGCGTCACCAACGCGGTGGCGATCGAAACCGACATTTTGGGCGAGCTGCTGTTGTCGGGCCCGGGCGCCGGCGGCAACGCCACGGCGTCGGCCGTGGTCGGCGACATTGCCGATATCGCCAAGGCAAGCCCCGGCTTCCAGCATGGGCCGGTGTTCGGCCGGCCGGCGCGCGAACTTAGGCCCT
>SWBZ01006378.1_pt1 | contig 16439 bp, 18 predicted proteins | sample 4693031 | NCBI WGS metagenome assembly SWBZ01 (sample SAMN10267274, study PRJNA491770) | bioreactor metagenome | isolation source: DHS bioreactor inoculated with | place: Japan: off Shimokita Peninsula
GCACGAAGTTCAACGCCAGCACCGCCAGCGCGCCATGCACCACCGTACGGGTGGTGGCACGGCTGACGCCTTCCGAGGTGGGAGTGGCATCATAGCCTTCGAACACCGCGATCCAGGTCACCGCGAAACCGAATACCAGGCTCTTGATGACCCCATTATAGATATCCTCGTGCAGATCCACCTTGTCCTGGATCTGCGACCAGAAGGCACCGGCGTCCACGCCCAACAGGCCGACACCGACGAAATAACCACCGTAAATACCCACCGTGCTGAAGATGGCCGCCAGCAGGGGCATGGAGATGAAACCCGCCAGGAAGCGCGGTGCCACCACGCGGCGCATGGGATCCACCGCCATCATTTCCATGCCCGACAGCTGTTCGGTCGCCTTCATCAGGCCGATCTCGGCGGTGAGCGCCGATCCGGCACGTCCGGCAAACAGCAGCGCGGTGACCACCGGCCCCATCTCCCTTACCAGGGTCAGGGCCACCAGCATGCCCAGGGACTGCTCGGCGCCAAAACCCACCAGGGTGTTATAGCCCTGCAAACCCAGCACCATGCCCACGAACAGGCCGGACACCACGATGATCAGTAGCGACAACACCCCCACGGAATAAAGTTGCTGCACCACCAGGCCCGGCCGGGACAACAGGCTGGGCAGCCCCGCCAGCGCCTCGAGCAGGAACAGGTGACCGCGCCCCAAACGCTCGAAGAAACTCAGCCCCCAGCGTCCCAGCCGTCGAATCATGCCCGCCATGGCCTATTGCTCCCCCGCCATGAGGTCATCGAAAAAGTCCGGCGCCGGATAATGAAAGGGGACCGGGCCATCGGGTTCACCATGGAGGAACTGGTGTACCCAGTCCGAGGACGAGGCCTCCAATTGTGCCGGACTGCCCTGCTCCACCACCTTGCCATCGGAAATCAGGTAGAGGTGATCAGCGATACCCATGGCCTCGGGGACGTCATGGGTCACCACGATACTGGTCAGTCCCATGGCATCGTTGAGCAGGCGTATCAGCTTCACCAGCACACCCATGGAGATCGGGTCCTGGCCGGCAAAGGGCTCGTCATACATGACCATCATGGGATCCAGGGCGATGGCCCGCGCCAGCGCCACGCGCCGGGCCATGCCGCCGGACAGTTCATTGGTGAGTAACTGGTGGCCGCCACGCAGACCCACTGCCTCCAGCTTCATGAGCACGATGTCGCGAATCATGGCTTCCGGCAGATCCGTATGCTCGCGCAGGGGAAAGGCCACGTTGTCGAATACATTGAGGTCGGTCAGCAGGGCACCGCTCTGGAACAGCATGCCCATGCGCTGGCGCAGGGCATACAACTCGCCGTGACCCAGCTTCGCGACCTGCTGGCCATCCACCAGCACCGATCCGGCCATGGGCTTGAGCTGCCCGCCGATCAGCCGCAGCAGGGTGGTCTTGCCGGTACCGCTGGGACCCATGATGGCGGTGACCTTGCCACGGGGAATATCCAGGTCCACGCCATCGAAGATCACGCGGCTGCCGCGCGTGAAGCGCAACCCGCGGATACACACCAGGGGATCTTGCGGTGCAGAGGTGACAGGAGGATCGGCGGCCATGGTTGGCTGGGTTTCCGGGGGTAATCAGCGCGCACTGTACCGTGTCAGCCGCGGTCCCGCAAACCTGCCCGTAACGGCTGTCCCGGCACCCGGATGGCGGGGTATGATGGCGTCAGTTCTGACTGATACGGCTTACCTGCATGAGTAATGTCATCCCCTTCAAAAAACCCACGGCCGCGAAGCGAAACCCGGGAAACACCCTATGCAAGCGCGGGTATCACAAATGGCAGCCCGTGCCGGGCACCCCCTTCGACGTCAAGACCGGCAAACTGGTGACACGCTTTCGCTGTACACGTTGCGGCGCGGAACGTACCCAGGCCACCTGATGCCCCCATCGGGTTTCCCCCAAACAGGAGCGAGCAGGAGCGAGTCAGCGCAGGAGTCCGGACCCCGGGATTCAGCATGGCGGCATCCACTGTCGCAGTCATCGTGTTCTTATGTACGCACCGGCGGTAAGATAGCGCCCCTATGTGGATAGAATTGCTCGCAGTCATCGTCGGCTTCGCCCTGCTCGTCTGGGGCGCGGACCGGTTTGTAACCGGCGCCGCCGCCACCGCCCGCAACCTGGGCGTGTCGCCACTGATCATCGGCCTGACCATCGTCGGCTTCGGCACCTCGGCACCGGAGATCCTGGTGTCCATCGTCGCCGCCCTGCAGGGCAATCCCGGTCTCGCCGTGGGCAATGCCCTGGGTTCCAACATCACCAACATCGCCCTCATCCTCGGCCTCACCGCGGTCATCGCCCCCCTGCAGGTGAACTCCCTGACCCTGCGCCGCGAGTTCCCCATCCTGCTGACCATCATGCTGGTCGCCCTGCTGCTGCTATGGGACAACCACCTTGGCCTCATGGACGGGGGGATCCTGGTCGGTGGCATGTTCGTGCTGGCGGCCGGTGTGGTCTGGCTGGGCCTGCGCTCCCAGCAGACCGACCCCATGATCGGCGAGTTCGACGCCGAGATCCCGCGCGACCTGAGCACCGGCAAGGCGCTGCTGTGGACCCTGCTGGGCCTGGTGGTGCTGATGGTCAGTTCGCGCATGCTGGTTTGGGGTTCGGTGGAGATTGCCCATGCCCTGGGGGTCAGCGACCTGGTCATCGGCCTGACCATCGTCGCCATCGGCACCAGCCTGCCGGAACTGGCCGCCTCGGTAATGAGTGCCCTCAAGGGCGAACACGATATCGCCATCGGCAATGTCATCGGTTCCAACATGTTCAACCTGCTGGCGGTGCTGGGCCTGCCGGGACTGATCCATCCCGCCGCCATCGAGCCGGCGGTGGTGACACGCGACTTTCCCGTCATGATCGGCCTGACCCTGCTGTTACTGGTGCTGGCCTATGGCGTGCGTGGCCACGGCCATATCAAGCGCTTCGAGGGGGCCTTCCTGCTCGCCTGCTATGGCGGCTACATGGCCCTGTTATACTTCACCACCCTAGCCACCACCTGATGCCACACCCACGCCAATCATGAACGAACAAACCCTGCTCCGTCTCGGCCTGGCCGTGATCGAAACCGAAGCCCGCGCCGTGAGCCAGCTCGCCGCGCGCATCGACAGCCTGTTCGCCAAGGCCTGCCAGCTGATGCTCGCCTGCGAGGGACGCGTGGTGGTGATCGGCATGGGCAAGTCCGGCCATATCGGCAACAAGATCGCCGCCACACTGGCCAGTACCGGCACCCCGGCCTTCTTCGTTCATCCCGGCGAGGCCAGTCACGGCGACCTGGGCATGATCACGCCCAAGGATGTGGTCCTGGCCCTGTCCAACTCCGGCGAGACGCTGGAGATCCTCACCATCCTGCCCATCATCAAGCGTCTCGATGTGCCGCTGATCGCGCTGACCGGCAAGCCACACTCCACCTTGGCACGCGCCGCCACGGTGAACCTGGACGTGGGCGTGGAAAAGGAGGCCTGCCCGCTGGACCTGGCCCCCACCTCCAGCACCACCGCCGCCCTGGTCATGGGCGATGCCCTGGCCATCTCCCTGCTGGATGCGCGCGGCTTCACCGCCGATGATTTTGCCCGCTCCCACCCCGCCGGTGCGCTGGGCCGGCGCCTGTTGCTGCTCATCGACGACATCATGCACACCGGCGACGCCATCCCCCGGGTACGGGAGGACACCTCCTTGCGCGATGCCCTGCTGGAGATGACCGCCAAGCGCCTGGGCATGACCGCCGTGGTGGACGCACAGGGCAAGCTCACCGGCCTGTTCACCGACGGTGACCTGCGCCGCACCCTGGACCGGGGCGTGGACATCCACACCACGCCCATCCATGAAGTCATGACCCGCGCCCCCAGGACCATCCAGCCCGGGGTCCTCGCGGCAGAGGCGCTGCAGGTGATGGACAGCAAGAAGATCAACGGCCTGATCGTGGTCAATGCACAGCAGGAACCCGTCGGCGCTCTCAACATGCACGACCTTCTGCGTGCCGGCGTGGTCTGAGGACTGCAATACACAAACCGATCTCCCTGGAATCGATATGAAGGATATACTGGAAAAAGCCGCACGCATCCGCCTGCTCATCTTCGATGTGGATGGGGTACTTACCGATGGCAGTCTGTTCCTCGGCGATGACGGCCAGGAATACAAGGCCTTTCATTCCCGTGACGGTCACGGCATCAAGATGCTGCTCAGCCACGGAATGGAGGTCGCCATCATCACCGGCCGGACCTCCGAAGTGGTCAAGCATCGCATGGCGAACCTGGGCGTGAAGCGCCTCTACCAGGGCCAGCACGACAAGACGGTAGCCTTCCTCGAACTGCTGGCGGAAATGAATCTGTCCGCGGACCAGGTGGCCTATGTGGGCGATGACGTGGTGGACCTGCCGGTCATGCGCCAGGTGGGCCTGGCCATCGCCGTGCAGGACGCCCATCCGCTGGTAAAAAAACACGCCCACTGGCAAACCCCCAGTGGCGGCGGCCGCGGCGCCGGCCGCGACGTCTGCGAAATGCTGCTCGAGGCCATGGGCAAGCTGGACGAAGAAATGGCGAAGTACCTCTAGACGATGTTCCTGCGCCGTAACCTGTTGCTGATCACCATCCTGCTGGGCGCCGCCGTGCTCAGTTGGTGGCTGTTGAGCGAGGTGCAGCTCAGCGGCGAGGCGGAGGATCGCGCCCGCGTACATCGGCCGGATTTTTTCCTGGATGATTTCATCCTGGTGGCCATGGACGAGACCGGGCAACCGAAGCATCGTATCCAGGGCACGCACCTGGAGCATTATCCCGACGACGACACCGCCGAGGTGGACGAACCCTACATGGAAATCTACCGGCCACAGGCGCCGGACTGGCAGATCAGTGCCCGCTTCGCCTGGATCGGTCCCGCCGGGGAACGGGTGCGCCTGCAGCGCGAGGTGGTCGTGGAGCGCGTGGCCACGGCCGAGGTGGCGCCCATGACCATGCTCACCGAGGAACTGCTGGCGCTGCCCGATGACGAATACGTGGAGACCGACCTGCCGGTCAGATTCCTGGGCACGGGCTGGGATGTGACGGCGGTCGGCATGCGCGGCTGGCTGGGCGAGGGCCGCATGGAACTGCTTTCCGAGGTACGAGGTGTACATGAACCGCGCAAACCCTGAACACTGGCTGTTACTGCTGTGTCTGTGTCTGCCCCTGCCGTCCTGGGCCCTGTCCAGCGACCGCGAGCAACCCATGCATATCGAATCCGACCAGGCCGAGCTGGATGACCAGAAAGGTGTCAGCATCTACATCGGCAATGTTCGGGTCACCCAGGGCACCCTGGTGCTCACCGGCGAGCACATGACCGTGTACCAGGATGGTGCCAACCTGGATCGGGTCATCCTGCTGGGCAAGCCGGCCACCTACCGGCAACGCCCCGACGGCAAGGACCAAGACATGCGGGCCGAGGCCCTGCGCATGGAGTACTTCGCCGATCCCGAGCGGCTGATCCTGCTCGAGGAAGCCGTTGCCTGGCAGGGCCAGGACAGCTTCCGCAGCGACCGTATCGTCTACGAAGTGGCCCAGGACCGGGTGTTGGGCGGAGACCCGGAAGGTGGCCAGCGGGTGCACATCATCCTGCAACCCAGGCCCAACACCGAGGGGCAAGCCAGCGAATGAGCCTGCTGCGTGCCCAACAACTGGGGAAACGCTACCAGTCGCGCCAGGTGGTCGGCGATGTGAGCCTCGAGGTCCGCAGTGGCGAGGTGGTCGGCCTGCTGGGTCCCAATGGCGCGGGCAAGACCACCTGCTTCTATATGATCGTCGGCCTGGTGCCCTGTGATGCCGGCAGCATTCACCTGGACGACCAGGACCTGACCCGCAAACCCATGCATGCCCGCGCCCGTGCCGGGGTCGGCTACCTGCCCCAGGAGCCTTCCATCTTCCGCAAGCTGAGCGTGGCCCAGAACCTGATGGCCGTGCTGGAGACCCGCCCCGGGATGGATCGCCGCGCCCGGGAGGAACGCCTGGAGGAACTGCTGCAGGAACTGCACGTGGCCCACCTGCGCGATCAGGCCGGGGTGAGCCTGTCCGGCGGCGAGCGCCGGCGGGTGGAGATCGCCCGCGCCCTGGCGGCCGAGCCGCGTTTCATCCTGCTCGACGAACCCTTCGCCGGGGTGGACCCCATTTCCGTGGTGGACATCCAGCGCATCATCCGCCATCTCAGCGAGCGCGGCATCGGCATCCTGATCACGGACCATAATGTGCGCGAGACCCTGGGCATCTGCGGCCGGGCCTATATCATGGGTTCCGGGCAGGTGATCGCCGCGGGCCCGCCCGAGGCCATCCTCGCCAACCGCCAGGTGCGGGAAGTCTACCTGGGCGACGAATTCCGGCTTTGACCCTTATTACACCCGTTACCCCTCCCAATGGCACGAACTATGCAGTAGAATCGCTTCATGCGACATCTACGGCTGACTTCAACTAAAACATGAAGCAATCCATACAGTTACGTCTTGGTCAGCACCTCACCATGACTCCGCAGCTGCAACAGGCCATCCGCCTGCTGCAGTTGTCGACCCTGGAGCTGCAGCTGGAGGTACAGACGGTCCTGGATTCCAACCTGATGCTGGAACCCTCCGACAGCGAGAGCATGGACGATCTCGACCATGCGGAATCCCTGACCGATGACAACGCCGCCGACGAAAAACTGCAGATCTCGGAACAAAAAGCCGAGACCGATGCCGTAACGGAACTGCCGGAACGTCCGGCCGAAGACACCATGCCCGACGAGCTGGCCCTGGACAGCACCTGGGAAGACACCTTCGACATGGGTGACATGGGCCAGACCAGCTACAGCGCCCCCGGCAACGACGACAACCGCGATTTTCTCGAAACCCACAACGGCGAAACCGAAGACCTCTACCAGCACCTGATGTGGCAGCTCGGCCTGACCCCCTTCAGCGACCGGGACCGCCTGATCGCCACGTCCATCATCGACTCCATCAATGATGACGGCTACCTGGGCACGGACATCGAGGACATCCACCAGGGCCTGGTGCGGGAACTGGGTGAAGATGCCGACCTGGAACTGGACGAGGTCGAGGCGGTACTGCACCGCATCCAGCAGTTCGATCCCCTCGGGGTCGGTGCGCGCGACCCCGCGGAATGCCTGGGTATTCAGCTCGCCCAGTTGGATCCCGCCACCCCCTGGGTCATGGAGGCGCGCCAACTCGCCGCAGAACACCTGAATCTGCTGGCCAATCGGGACTATACTCAGCTCATGCGGCGCATGAAGCTGACGGAAGCGGAATTGCGCCAGGTCATCGAGCTCATTCAATCCATGAACCCGCGTCCGGGTTCGCAACTGGCGAAAAACGCGGCACAGTATGTGGTCCCCGATGTCTTCGTTACCAAGCGCAAGGGTCAATGGGTCGTGGAACTGAACACCGACGCCATTCCCCGCCTGCGCATCAACCAGTACTACGCCAGTCTGGTACGCCGCGCCGACAACAGCGAGGACAACAACTACCTGCGCAATCACCTGCAAGAGGCGCGCTGGTTCCTGAAGAGCCTGCAAAGTCGCCATGAAACCCTGCTCAAGGTGGCGCGCTGTATCGTGGATCGCCAGCACGGTTTCTTCGAATACGGCGACGAAGCCATGAAACCGCTGGTGTTGCGCGACATCGCGGAAGCCGTGGAAATGCACGAGTCCACAATCTCACGGGTCACCACCCAGAAATACATGCATACCCCGCGTGGCATTTTCGAGTTCAAGTTTTTCTTTTCCAGCCACGTGGGTACCGCGGATGGCGGCGAATGTTCCGCCACGGCCATCCGCGCCATCATCAAGAAACTGGTGGCGGCGGAAAATACCGTAAAACCCTTGAGTGACAGCAAAATCGCCGATCTGCTCGCCGACCAGGGAATCAATGTCGCGCGCCGAACGGTGGCAAAGTATCGGGAGGCGATGTCTATCCCTCCTTCCAATGAACGCAAACGCCTGGCTTAGGCAAAGGACGAGGAGTACCTGAATGAACATCAATCTGACCGGACATCATGTGGATATCACCGAACCGCTGCGTGACTACGTGAACAGCAAGTTCGACCGCCTGGAACGACATTTCGATCATGTAACCGATGTCCACGTGGTACTCGGCGTGGAGAAGCTGCGCCACAAGGCGGAAGCCACCATGCACATCAGCGGTGGCACCCTGTTCGCCGATGCCATCGAAGAAGACATGTACGCCGCCATCGACGGTCTGGTGGACAAGCTCGATCGCCAGGTGAAGAAGCACAAGGAAAAGATCACCGACCACCATCGCGCCGAAGGTTCCATCAAGACCCAGTTCTAATCACTCGCTAAGGAGCCCCGTTTCCGCAACGGGGCTCACGGGCCGCACGACATGCATATTACGCATTTACTCACCGCTGATCGCATCGCCTGCCAACAGGATCTCACCAGCAAGAAACGGGTGCTGGAGGCCCTGGCAGGTCTGCTCGCCGCGAGCATCCCCAGTCTCGCGGAAGTGGATATCTTCGACAGTCTGCTCAACCGGGAACGGCTCGGCAGCACGGGCCTCGGCACCGGCGTGGCCATTCCCCACGGTCGCATGACCGGCATCGACGCACCCGTCGGCGCCATCATCACCCTGAAGAACGGCGTGGATTATGACGCCGTGGATCACCAGCCCGTGGACCTGTTGTTCGCCCTGGTGGTGCCCGAGGCCTCCACTGACGAGCACCTGCAAATCCTGGCGGCCCTGGCCCGGATGTTCAGCGATCGCAAGCTCTGCGAGAACCTGCGCGCCAGCCAGGACGCCGAGCAACTATTGCGCGCCCTGGACGGCTGGGAACTGCACCGCGCCACCGCATGAACGAGACGCCCACGGTCCAAAGTCTGTTCGAGGCCCTGCGCGACAGACTTGGCCTGCGGTGGGTCACCGGTAAGGATCACGGGTCGAACCCGCTCCGGGGTGACCAGATCCAGGACCCTGACGTATCCCTGGCCGGCTATCTCAATCTCATCCACCCCCACCGCATCCAGGTGATCGGCGCGAGCGAATTTGCCTGGTTGCGCCAATTGCGCAAGAACACCCGCCTGGACAGCCTGGACCTGCTGTTCTCGGGCATATCCGACCTGGTCATCATGGCCGATGGACAAAAGGCGGGGGAAGAGATGCTACAGCGCACCAAGGGTTCACCCACGCCCATCTGGTCCTCCACCCGGCCCTCCCAATACCTGGTAGAACATCTGCAGTATCACCTCGCCAACCTGCTGGCGAAGAAAACCACCCTGCACGGAGTCTTCATGGAAATCATGGGGGTCGGGGTACTGATCGCGGGCAATGCCAGCATCGGCAAGAGCGAACTGGCACTGGAACTGGTCGCCCGCGGCCATCGCCTGGTGGCGGATGACGCGCCGGAGTTCGCCCGCCTGGCGCCGGACATCCTCAATGGCCGCTGCCCGCCCATGCTGGAGGATTTTCTCGAGGTGCGAGGCCTGGGTATTCTCAATATCCGCTCCATGTTCGGAGATAGCGCGATCAAGCAGAATCGCAACCTGCGCCTGATCATCCGCCTCGAGGATATGAGCGACTCCCAGATCCGTACCATCGACCGCTTGCAGGGCAGTCGCGCCACACGCACCATACTGGGAGTCGATATCCCGGAGATCACCCTGCCGGTGGCACCGGGACGCAACCTCGCGGTACTGGCCGAAGCCGCTGTCCGCAACCACCTGCTGTACCTGAAGGGCCGTGACGCCAGCGCTGAATTCATCGCGCGCCAGGCCCATTTCATGGACAATGCATCCTCATGAAGCTACTGATCATCAGCGGCCTGTCGGGCTCGGGCAAGAGCGTCGCCCTGCATACCCTGGAGGACGTCGGGTTCTATTGCATCGACAATCTCCCCGTGGGCCTGCTGGCCACCTTCGCCCGGCACCTGATGGAGGAAAACAGCGACCGGGCGCCGGAGCGGGTTGCCATCGGTATCGATGCCCGTAACCATCCCGACCAGCTGCAGCGTTTCAGCACCATTCTCGGCGAACTGCGCGCCCAGGACATCGAATGCCAGATCATCTTCCTGCAGGCCGACGAACCGACCCTGCTCAAGCGCTTCAGCGAAACCCGCCGCAAGCACCCCCTGAGCGGCAAGCAGGTTTCCCTGGCCGATGCCATCGCCCGGGAACGGGAACTGTTGAACCCCATCGCCCAGAATGCCAACCTGTTCATCGATACCAGCCACACCAATGTGCACCAGCTGCGTGACCTGGTTCAGGAACGGGTCGGTTCCGTCGAGAACCGCGACCTGTCCCTGCTGTTCGAATCCTTCGGCTTCAAGCACGGCATACCCGGCGATGCGGATTTCGTCTTCGATGCCCGTTGCCTGCCCAACCCCCACTGGGACCCGAACCTGCGCCCCCTTACCGGCCGCGATCAGGCCGTGGCGGATTTCCTCGACCAGCATGAACTGGCACTGACCATGTACGAACAGATCCGTGACTTCCTGCAATACTGGCTGCCGCACTTCAAGGCCGACAAACGCAGCTACCTGACCGTGGCCATCGGTTGCACCGGCGGCCAACACCGCTCGGTGTACCTCACCGAACGGCTGGCCGCCTGGTTCCGGGAGCACCACCAGAATGTCGCCCTGCGCCACCGGGAACTGCCATGAGTGTCGGCCTGCTGATCATCACCCACGGTCACCTCGGCCCGGCCCTGCTGAAATCCGCCACCGACATTCTCGGCTGCTGCCCCCTGGCCGCGAAGACCCTGGAAGCCGCCAGCGACTGCAATCCCGACACCATTTTCGAACAGGCGCGAGCGGCAATCGCGACCCTGGACGAGGGCGACGGAGTCCTGGTACTGACCGACCTGTTCGGCTCCACGCCCAGCAACATCTCCTGTCGCCTGCAGAGCGCCTGCAAGGCCAATGTCATCGCCGGGATCAATCTTCCCATGCTGGTGCGAGTGCTCAACTATCCATCCCTGCACCTCGACGAACTGACCCACAAGGCCATCAGTGGCGGCCGCGATGGTGTAATGCTTTGTAAACCCAGGATCGATCGCTGACATGCCTCAACTGGACTGTGAAATCATCAACAAACTGGGACTGCATGCACGCGCGGCGGCCAAGCTCGTTACTCTCGCTTCGCAATTCGATAGTGATATCCAGATCGGCCGCAACGGCCAGAAGGTCAATGGCAAGAGCATCATGGGCGTGATGCTGCTGGCGGCATCCAAGGGCTCCACCATCACCGTCTATGCCGATGGCGGGGATGCCGATCAGGCCGTCCAGCAAATCGGCGACCTGATTGCACGTCGTTTCGAGGAGGCCGAATAGGCTCTGGCCATGTCCTTCATCCTCTCCGGCATCGGCGTATCACGCGGCATTGTCATCGGCAAGGCACACGTGTTGCAGCAGGATGCCCTGGAGGTTCGCGAGCAGCATATCGCCATTGAGGTCGTGGACCAGGAAATACGGCGCTACCAACAGGCCGTGGAGGTCGCCCGCCGGCAACTGAGCGCCATCCGCGACCAGATCCCCGAGGCCACGCGCAAGGACATCGTCGAGTTCATCGACACCCACCTGCTGATGCTGCAGGATTCCAGCCTGGTACACGTGCCGGTGCAATCCATACGCGAACAACAGTGCAATGCCGAGTGGGCCCTGAAACTGCAACAGGAAGCCCTGGCCGCGGTGTTCGATGAAATGGATGATCCCTACCTGCGCACCCGCAAGGATGACGTCAACCATGTCATCCATCGCATCCTGCGTATCCTGGTCTCCGGGGCAGAGGATCACGGCAACGTCGGTTTCGACCTCACAGGCACCATCGTCTTCGCCAGCGACCTGACCCCCTCGGACACGGTGCTGTTGCATCACCAGGGCGTGGCAGCCTTTGTAACCGAGTTCGGCGGCCCCCTGTCCCATACCGCGATCCTGGCCCGCAGCCTGGGCATCCCCGCCATCGTCGGCGCGCACAGTGCGCGGCGCTACATCCAGGACGATGAAACCATCATCCTGGATGGCGAGCAGGGCCTGGTATTGGCCGGTGCCGACGCCGGCCTGCTGTCTCACTACCGGAAACTGCAGGATGCGGAAAGTGATCGCCGGGAAAACCTGGAGCTCCTGAAGGGCACCGCCGCCATTACCCGCGACGGGGTACGCGTGCAGCTGCTGTCGAACATCGAGTTACCCCAGGACATGGAGCGCACCCTCGCCGTGGGCGCCGAAGGTATCGGCCTGTATCGCACCGAATTCCTGTTCATGAATCGCACGGACATCCCGTCCGAGGAAGAACAGCTGGAGCAATACCGGTCGGTGATCCAGGCCATGGAGGGCCTGCCGGTCACCATCCGCACCCTGGATCTCGGTGCCGACAAGAAGGTGGACAGCGGGCCGCTGCCCGAGCGCAGCAGCAGCAACCCGGCCCTGGGCCTGCGTGCCATCCGCCTGTGTCTCAAGGACCTGGACCTGTTCCGCCCCCAGCTGCGCGCCATCCTGCGCGCCTCCGCCGCGGGTCCCACCCGCATCATGATTCCCATGCTGTCGAACCTGCAGGAACTCAACCAGGTGCTGGGCCTGCTGGAGGAAACCAAGGAGCAGCTGCGCGCCGAGGGCCATGCCTTCGACCCCCACTTGCCCATCGGCGGCATGATCGAGATCCCCGCCGCCGCCCTTACCGCACCCTGCTTCGCCGCAAAACTGGACTTCATGTCCATTGGCACCAACGACCTGATCCAGTACACCCTGGCCATCGACCGTATCGACGACGAGGTGGCCTATCTCTATGATCCCCTGCACCCGGCGGTGCTGCGCCTCATCCAGCTCATCATCCAGGCTGGCCAGGCCGCGGATATTCCCGTGTCCATGTGCGGTGAAATGGCCGGTGACCCGCGTTTCACCCGGCTGTTGCTGGGCATGGGCCTCACCCAGTTCAGCATGTACCCCTCCAGCATCCTGGAAGTAAAGGACTGCATCACCCGCTGTTCCAGGCGTGAGGCGCAACAGCACGTGGAGAGCATCATCGCCTGCAATGACCTGCAGGAAATCCACGGTCGCCTGGACAGCCTGAACCAGGACGACAAGTGCCGCCGTTGAAATCCCCACGCACCACAGCCACCCGGAATCCCATGCACGAAGAAGACAACGAAAGGTACGATGAGCCGCCCAGCAAGTCACAGCGCAAGCGTGACATGACCGCCCTGCAGGAACTGGGCGGGGAATTGCTCGAGCTGTCCGCCTCGGCCCTGGACAGCATCCCCATGCCCCAGGACCTGCGCGACGCCGTGGACCAGGCCAAGACCATCACGGCCCATGGCGGACGCAAGCGGCAGCTGCAATATATCGGCAAGCTGATGCGCGACATCGATGCCGCGCCCATTCGCGCCGCGCTGGAACAACGTAACCGCCAGTCACGTGAGTCTGCACAGCACTTTCACCAGCTGGAGCAACTGCGTGACCGCCTGCTGCAGGAAGGTGATAGCGTGGTGGACGAGGTGTGCGAGCGTCATCCCGCAGCGGAACGGCAGCGCCTGCGGCAATGGCTGCTGCAGGCACGTCGGGAAAAGGAACGCGGGCAGGCGCCGAAGGCGGCGCGCCAGCTGTTCCGTTATCTGCGTGAACTGGAGGAAGGAGAGGCGTCGCCGTAGGCCGACAAAACCGCGGGGTGCTACACCCGGCAGGTCAGCGAGCGATGCTGGATGGCAGGGAAGGTCCTGCGTACCCGTTCGAGACGCTTGCGGTCCACATCGGCGCATACCACGCCGGAACCACTCACCAGGCGGTCCAGCACGACACCCCAGGGATCGACGATCATGCTGTGGCCGTAGGTTTCGCGGCCGTTGACATGATAGCCACCCTGGGCCGGCGCGGCCACGTAGCAGAGATTTTCCACCGCCCGGGCGCGCACCAGCACATCCCAATGGGCACTGCCGGTAACCGCCGTGAAGGCAGACGGCAAGGCCACCAGTTCCATGCCCTGGTCCAGCATGGAGCGAAACAGTTCAGGGAAACGCAGGTCATAGCAGACCGCCAGCCCCAGCCGGCCCAGCGGGGTATCCACCACCACCGTGTCCCGACCCGGCTCGATGGTTTCCGATTCGTTATAACGCTCCTTGCTGTCCACCAGTTCCACATCGAAGAGATGGATCTTGTCGTAGCGCGCGACCTGTTCACCCTTGTCGTTGAACAACAGGCAGGCGGCGCGCACCTTGTCCGAATTGTCCGCGGCGATCGGCACGGTGCCCCCCACCAGCCAGATGCCATGACGGGCCGCCTGCTGGGCAAGGAATTCCTGGATGGGACCGGCACCGGGCTGTTCCTTGACCTTGAGCTTGTCAGTCTCGGTCATGCCCATAATGGCGAAATTCTCCGGTAACACCACGAGCCGGGCCTTGCGCCCGACGGCCGCGGCGATCAGTCGTTCAGCTTCCAGCAGGTTCGCGCCCACATTGGGGCCCGAAGCCATTTGTACGCATGCAATCACACTCATGGGATATCTGTCAGTCCTGTATACGTAATTCGAGGGCGTCGTCCTGGCCACTGCCCGCCGTCAACTGGATGCGCCGCGAGGGGACACCCAGGGCCACCAGCCAGGAACGCAGCTCAAAAGCCCAGAGGCTGCCTTCCTCGCCTCCTGGATAGGCAATAAACAGACGCTGCTCGCCATTCTCATGCAAATGCCGCACCACTTCCGCCAGGGGTTCCATGGTCACCAGGCTGGCACCGCTGCGCGGCCGCGCCCATTGCTCGGCGGACAGGCTCCAGCGGTCTTCCGCCAGGGCCGCGGACGCGGCAAGAATACAAGCAAAAACGGTCAGATAGCGCAGCATGGCGGGAAGGATACCATATTTAGGGTCTGCTTCAGTCCGCGCCCGACCCGGGTGCCGGACTGAGATCGAGGCGCTTCAGCTGCGGCGCGTCCCAGGAACCGGTCACCTGGTACTGGTAGCGGGCCAGGCGATTCATGCGCTCGCCGAACAGTTTTTCCGCCACGAACAGGGCCGCGCCCACCGCCGGCCCACCGGCCAGTACGCCGGCCAGGGGCAGGCTCGAGGACACCAGTGGCGTGATGGTGACCAGCTGGTCATAGTCGCGGGCCACGAAGCCGGTGCGGCCGGCGATGGCGATCTGCGCCGAAGGCGCGTGCATGACGAGGTCCTGGGTATAGGCGTCACCCGCCATGAAAGTGATATGGCCGGTGATGCTGTCGAAACTGAAGCCCTTGCCGAACACGTCGCTGAAATCCAGGGCCAGGCGCCGCTGCAAGCTGTGGACACTGAAGATGTTCAGCAAACGACCCGCTGGCGCATCCAGCTTGACCAGCTGGCCGGCGCCGATGTCGAGATCCAGGCGGCCCTCGACCTGGTCCAGGTCAAAGTCCAGCGGGGAACCGGGCCAGTTGGCCACCAGCAGGGCATTGGCCCGCCGGCTTTCCATGATCCGCTCATGGCCGAAGGTCTCCAGCAAGGCGCCCAGGTTCGCGTCCTCCAGTTGCAGCTCGAACTGGGACAAGGGCTGCCCCGCGGCATTCATGCGCCATTCGCCGTGGACCTGCAGTTTGTATTCCTCCCCGCTCAGGGTCAGCTGTTCGACGCGCAGGCCATCGGGACGTGGCAGGGTCTCCAGCATCAGGTTACCCAGGGCGCGATCGTCCAGCCGCAGGTCACGTACCTTCACGGACAACAGCGGCAGGGTGCGCGGGTCGAGATCCAGTTCCTTGCGCAAGTGCGGGGCATCGGGAAGGCGGGAGACATGCAGGTGATCGAGATCCAGGTCGATTCGTTGCAGGCCTTGCTCGCCGTTACCGATGCGCGCCTGACCCTGTGCGCCTCGACCGCTCAGCTGCGCGCGCCACTCCGTGTCTCGTTGGCGCAAGCGCACGGCCGTGTCCCGCAACAGGCGCCGGTAGAGTTCCAGCTGCCCAATGGCCAGGTCGACCTCCAGGGGCGGCAGGGTCGTCATGTCCTTCTTCCCCGCCGGCTGCCAGGCTTGCCATTCGGACAGGGACAGGCGCGGCAGCCGGCCGACCAGCTGCAATATCGGGTCTGCGGGCAGGCGCGCGTCACCCCCTCCCAGCCGCACACCCGCGCGCACCAGTCGCTGTCCCTCCGCACCGGTCTCCAGTTCCAGCACGGCCTGCAACCCTTCGCCATACTGCAGCCACAGGGGGGCGTCTTCCTGCCCACCCAGGGTGCGCCACAGGCGCAGCGGGCGCACCTCTGCCGCCGTCTTGCCCAGGGGTTCCGGCATATCCACCCCGAGGCCACGCAAATCGGAAGCCAGTTCCAGGTGCAGTCCTCCCGCCTGCCCACCCTGCGATGCAGGTACCCGGATCTCCGCCCGCCAGTCCGTCTTCCCCTCGAGACGGTCGGCCAGCGGCCAGCCCCACTCACCCAGCCAGGCCACCAGGTCCGGCGCTCCCTGCAGGCGCACGCGGTGATAGCCCCCC
>SWBZ01004526.1_pt2 | contig 16340 bp, 13 predicted proteins | sample 4693031 | NCBI WGS metagenome assembly SWBZ01 (sample SAMN10267274, study PRJNA491770) | bioreactor metagenome | isolation source: DHS bioreactor inoculated with | place: Japan: off Shimokita Peninsula
GCGGCATGGACGCCGTCATTATCGGCTTCCTGTTCTCCTTCCTCAACGACGAGCACGAGCAGCGCGCCAAGGAGATCGTGAGTTCCGTTCTGCCGGACACCTATGTGTGCTGCTCTTCTGAAGTCGTCAACTCGATCCGCGAATACGAGCGTTTCTCCTCCACGGCGATGAATGCCTATATCGGGCCCAAGACTTCGGCCTATCTACGCAAGCTGGAAGGGCGTTTGCGCGCGGCCGGGGTTGGCGGCATCATCCGCATCATGCAGTCGAACGGCGGCATCACCACGGTCGAGAAATCGAGCGAATTGCCGATCGGCCTTTTGATGTCTGGGCCGGCGGGCGGTGTCATTGGCGGGCGCTGGACGGGCGACAATTGCGGCAAGTCCAACATCATCACCATCGATATCGGCGGCACGTCGGCTGATATCGGCGTCATTCAGGACGGCGATCTGCGGATCAAGAACCCGCGCGACACCGAAGTGGGGCTGCTGCCCGTCCTGGTTCCAATGATCGACATCGACGCGATCGGCGCCGGCGGCGGCTCGATCGCCTATCTCGATCCGGGCGGAGCGTTCCGCGTCGGGCCGCGCTCGGCCGGCGCCGTGCCGGGGCCTGCCTGCTACGGCAAGGGCGGCACCGAGCCGACGGTCACCGACGCGCAGGTCGTGCTGGGACGGCTCGATCCCGAACAGTTTCTCGGCGGCGACATCAAGATCGACGCCGCGCTGTCTGAAACCGCGATCCGCGATCACATCGCAGAGCCGCTCGGTCTGTCGCTCGACGATGCCGCGCTCGGCATTCTGAAAATCGTCAACAACAACATGGCGCTCGCCATCAACGCCAATTCGATGGCCAAGGGCGTCGATCCGCGCAATTTCACCTTGATGGGGTTCGGCGGCGCCGGTCCGCTGCACGCCGTCTCGCTCGCCGAGGCGATCCACGCCAAGGATATCATTTCCCCGGTTCAGCCGGGCATCACCGCGGCGACCGGACTGCTGGTCACCGATCTGCAGTATGAATACACCCATCCGCTGCTGATGGTGCTCGACAACGCCAGCGATGCCGATTTCAAGACCGTCAATGATGCGTTGGACGGCCTGATGGAACAGGCGCATCAGCAACTCGACGCCGACGGCATTCCGCGCGAGGCGCGGCGTTTCCAGCGTATCGCAGAGTGCCGCTATGTCGGCCAGGGCTTCGAGCTGCGCGCCGCGATGCCCGACGGCACGGTCGATGCCGGCAATGCCGGGACGATCATCGACAGCTTCTACGACGAGCACAAGAAGATCTACGGCCACGCCTTCCGCGACCAAGCCTGCGAACTGATCACCTTGCGGCTGGTGGCGACCGTCGCCGTCGAGACGCTGGCCCTGCCGGAGCTCGCCAATGGCGGCCGCGAAAACCCCGACGAGGCGCGGCTCTACAGCCGGCGCACCGTGTTCGACGACGGCCAGGCGCACGACGCGCCGCGCTACCAGCGCGAGAAGCTGCTCGCCGGCGATCGCGTTTCGGGCCCGGCCGTCGTGATCCAGCACAATTCCACCACCATCGTGCCGCCGGGTTATGTCGCGCAGGTCATGCGCTTCGGCGACATTTTGATCGGCCGCAACTGAGGAGGCAGGGATGACGCAAGAAGTCGATCCGATAACGCTTCAGGTTATTGGCGGCGCGCTGCACTCGATCGCCGATCAGATGGGCACGGTTCTATACCGGATGAGCTATTCCTCCATCATCCGCGAAAGCCAGGATCTTGGTGCCGGGCTGTTCGACCGCGACTACAACACGTTGTGCGAGTCCGATTCCACGCCCATGCATATCGGCTCTTTGCCGGGCTATCTGCGCGGTATCGAGAAATCGATCCCGCTCGACCAGTGGCAGGCCGGCGACGTGGTGATCCACAACCATCCCTATTTCGGCGCCAGCCATTCGCCCGACATCGCCATTGTGATGCCCGTCTTCTTCGAGGACGAACTGGTCGGCTTCTCCGCCAACACCGCCCATCACATCGACATCGGGGCGGCCACGCCCGGCCTGATCATGGATATTCCCGATGTCTATGCCGAAGGCATGCTGCTCAACGGCATCAAGCTGTTCGAAGCCGGCAAGCGCAACGACACGATGTGGAAATATATCCGCGACAACACCCGCGTCCCGAGCCAGGTGATGAACGATCTGGAGGCCCAGATCGCTTCGGCGGAACTCGGCGTGGCGCGATTCCAGCAATTGATGGAAAAATACGGCAAGGCGACCGTGCTGCGGGCCACCCGTCAGCTGATGGACTATACCGAAAACATGCTGCGGCGCGAGATCGCCAAGATCCCGGACGGCGAGTATGTCGCGGAAGGGTTTTTGGACGATGACGGCCGCAACCGCGGCGTCACCCTGCCGCTCAAGGTGACGGTGCGGGTTGCCGGCGACGCGGTCGAGGTCGATCTGACCGGCTCGTCGGCCCAGGTGCCGACGGCCTACAACGTTCCCTTCGAGGGCTCGACCAAGGTCGCCTGCTTCTTTGCCTTCCGCGCCTTGCTGCTCGATACCTACACCCATTCCGAATATATCCCCCAGAACGAGGGCTCGTTCCGTCCGGTCAAGGTGACCGCGCCGCTGGGCTCGATCTTCAACCCGATTGCGCCGGCAGCGGCCGAAGCGCGCTTCGCCCAGATCCAGCGTATCGTCGACCTGATCATCAAGGCGCTGGCGCCGGTGCTGCCGGACAAATGCACGGCGGGCAATGCGGCGGTCCTGTCGTTTGCGGCCTATTCCGGCGTGCGCGAGAGCGGCGACTATTGGGTCTTCCTCGAGGTCAACGAGGCGGCGATGGGCGGGCGTCCGCAATCGGACGGTCCCGACACCATCGAAGAATTGATGCGCAACACGCGCAACAACCCGCTCGAGGATCTCGGCATGCACCTGCCGCTGATCTGCGACCGTTACGAAATCCGCGACGATGCAGGCCCCGGCGCGGGCAAGTTCCGAGGCGGCGCCGGCGTGGTCAAGTCGCAGCGTTTCCTCGGCCCTGGCTACATGACGCACGAGGCCGACCGCCACGAAGACATTCCCTGGGGCGTGTTCGGCGGCAAGCCGGGTGCCGGCGGCAGGGTCGAGATCCGTAACGTCCACACAGGCGAGGTCAACCAGGAACCGGCGAAATTTTCCGGAAAACTGACCCGGGCCGGCGACGTGGTATCCTATTTTTCGCCCTGCGGCGGCGGATACGGCGACCCGCTCGAGCGTGACCCGGACAAGGTCCTCGACGACGTCCTGGACGGATTCATCACACGCCAACACGCGCGCGACGATTACGGCGTGGTGCTGGAAGAGGTTGACGATGGCTACGGTTGGAAGCTTGACTTGAACGAAACCCGTAGGCTGCGGGCGCAGATGAGCGCACAATGACCGGGTTTGGATGCGGCATGGTCCCCTGGTGAAAGGAGCGGAAACGAAACATCGCAATTCATGGGGCGGCGATGAAGGCTGCGCAAGCAGCGACGACGGCGAAGCGACAAAAACACGACCAATGCAAGGCTTCGCCCGTCATGCGCCATGGGAATGGCGCTGAGTATGTTTCATACTGACGAATGGGAGTAGGAAATGAAAAAATCAGCGAAAACGATCGGTAGAGGCCGCGTGTCGCGGCGTACGATCCTCAAAGGTGGCGCCGCTGTTGCCGGCACGACGCTGGTCACCGGCTTTCCGACGGTCTGGGCACAGAACCTCAAGGACATCACGATCAATCATACCGGCATGTCCTATTCGACCCTGCCGGACATCGCCCGCCAGGCGAGCAAGGATCTCGGTTTCAAGGTGGAGATGTCGGTCGTCGACCATCCCGGCCTGATCAACCGCATGATCAACGACCCCAAGTCGATTGACGTGGCCGACATGGAGATCTGGCAGACCAAGATCGCGGTTCCGCAGGGCGTCATCCAGGGCGTTGAGATCAGCAAGGTCAAGAACTGGGATCAACTCACCCCGCTCTACACGACGGGCGTGTTCAACGGAAAGGATGTGTCGCGCGAAGGCGACGCCCCGATCGAATACATCTATCTCGACGCGGTCGACGCCAAGGCTTTCGCCAGCGGCCAGACCGAATTCGCAACCTTCGTGCCGGGCGTCTACAATGCCGACACGCTTGGTATTCGTCCCGATCTGGTGGGCCGCGAGATAACCTCCTGGGCCGACCTGATCTCGTCGGATTTCAAGGGCAAGGCGGCGATCCAGAATATCCCCACCAACGGCATCATGGACGCCATGATGGCGCTCGAGGGCGCCGGCGAAGTGACCTATGGCGACAAGGGCAACCCAACCCAGGACGAGATCCAAAAGACGATCGCGCGGCTGATCGAGCTGAAGCGCGACGGCCACTGGCGCGCCCTGTGGAATACGTTCGACGAGTCGGTCAATCTGATGGCCGGGGGCGAGGTGGTGATCCAGTCGATGTGGTCGCCCGCCGTCACCGCGGTCCAGACCCAGAACGTGCCCTGCGTCTACCAGCCGCTCAAGGAAGGGTATCGCGGCTGGGGCAATGGGCTGGCGATGATGGCACATCTCGATGGCCTCAGGCGCGATGCAGCCTATGAATACATGACCTGGTACAATTCCGGCTGGGTCGGCGGCTTCATCGCCAAGCAGGGCTATTACAGCTCCAATCCGGAGACCGCCAAGGCGGCGCTCAGCGAGAACGAGCGCGGCTTCTTCTACGAGGGCAAGGCGGCCACGGCCGACATCACCAGCCCGACCGGCCAGAAGACAAACTCGGCCGGCGATGTGCGCGACGGCGGCTCCTACGAGGACCGCTTCTCCAACGTTGCCGTTTGGAACAACCTCATGGACGAGGCGGAGTTCCTCTATTCCAAGTGGAACGAGTTCAGCGCCGCCTGACGACTGAACGAACCGGGCGGCGGCTCAGGCCGCCGTCCGCCCCCGACATGCGGACACCTTGAAAGATGAACAGCAGATCCTCGGCCCTTCCCTATATTCAGGTCTCGCCGCTGGCGCTCGTCCTGATCCTGTTTTTCACCATCCCGGTCGCGCTGGTGCTCGTGGTGAGCTTCTTTCGCTACCAGATGCTGGTCGGCATCGTTCCCGATTTCACCTTCAAGAATTATGCCGATATCCTGACCAACCAGACCAATTGGCTGCTCTACTGGTCGACGCTCAAATTCGCCATCATCGTGCTGGCGATCACGGGCTTCATCGGTTTCTGGATTTCCTATTTCCTGGTCTTTCACATCCGCAACCTGGTGGTCGCGATCGCACTGTTCCTGGTGTGCACGGTGCCGTTCTGGACCTCCAACATCATTCGCATGATTTCGTGGCGCCCAGTGCTCGGGCGCGAGGGGCTGGTCAACCAGGCCCTGGTCGGCAGCGGCGTGACGGACCAGCCGGTCGAGTGGCTGCTATATTCGGACTTCGCCGTGGTGGTCGCCTATGTGCATCTTTTCACCCTGTTCATGATCGTGCCGATCTTCAATTCCATGGCGCGCATCGACAAGTCGCTGCTCGAGGCGGCGATGGATGCCGGCGCCAGCCGCTGGGGCGTGATCTGGAACGTCGTGCTGCCCTTGTCCAAGACCGGCATCGCGCTCGGCACGCTGTTCGTGGTGACCCTGGTGATGGGCGATTTCTCCGTTGTCACCGTGATGAGCGGCGGACTGTCGGGGTCGGCGGCGTCGGCGATCTTCAACGACCTGCAGTTCCTCAACTATCCGCGGGCCGCCGCCAACGCGGTCATCCTGTTGATCGTCGTTCTTCTGATCGCCTCCGCCATCTTCCGCCTGGTCGATGTGCGCAAAGAACTCGTGAGGTAACGCCATGCCGTCCGCCCTGGACCGCAGACCCTGGACGTTTTACGTCCTCGCCCTGCTGATGCTGTTGTTCGTGCTGTTCCTGTACGGGCCGATGATTTCCGTGCTGGTGCTGTCCTTTCAGGGGCCATCGGCGTCGCTCAACTTCCCGCTGCGCGATCCCTCGCTGATCTGGTTCGACGAATTGTTCAACCCCACGCGCGTCGGCGACGTGCCGGGTGCCTTCTCGCGCTCGCTGCCGCTGGCCCTGGTGGTGATGGTGCTCACCGTGCTGATCTCGGTCACGGCGGGTTTCGGCTTCCGCCGTCGTTTTCGCGGCTCGGGCGCGCTGTTTTACATGGCGATCGCCAGCCTGATCATTCCCGGTCTGGTGCTTTCGATCGGCATTCTGGTCACCGCCCAGTTCCTCGGCCTGTCGGCGAGCTGGTACGGTACGGCGCTGGGCGCCCACCTGACATGGACGCTGCCGTTCGGCCTGCTGATCATGTTCGCGATCCTCGGGCGGCTGAGCCCGTCCTACGAGGAAGCCGCTTTCGACCTCGGTGCCAGCCGCTGGCAGTCGATCAAGGACGTTGTGGTGCCGATCGTGTTTCCCGGCATGATCGCGGTCGCGCTGTTCGGCTTCACGCTGTCTTACGACGAATTCCCGCGCAGTTGGCTGACAGTCGGCACCAAAAACACCCTGCCGCTGGAGATCTGGACGATGACGACCAACGTCACTTCGCCGGCGCTCTACGCACTGGGCACGGTGACGACGGTGATCTCGTTCTTCGTGATCGCCGTGGCCCTGGGCTCGATCATCCTCATTCAACGCAGACGGTCGAAATAGATGAACTTCACACCTGTTACTGCCCCGTCCGCCGCCTCGGCGACCGATACGTCGAATTCCGGCGAAATCCGCCTGGTCGGTCTGACCAAGAAATTCGGCGACACCCATGCGGTCAAGGACATCAACCTGACCATTCCGCACGGATCCTATTGTTGCCTTCTCGGCCCCTCGGGCTGCGGCAAGACGACGATCCTGCGTATGATCGCCGGTCACGAGACCCCGACATCGGGTGAAATCACCATCGGCGACACCTCGGTGGTCGGTCTGCCGCCGGTGCAGCGCGGCACGGCGATGATGTTCCAGAGCTACGCGTTGTTTCCGCATTTGAGCATTCGCGACAATGTCGCGTTCTATCTGAAGATGCGCGGCGTTGGAAAAGACGAACGCCGCAAGCGCGCCGACGAGATGCTCGAACGCGTCCAGCTCGCGCATTTGCGCGACCGCATGCCCGCGCAGCTTTCGGGCGGCCAGCAGCAACGCGTCGCCCTGGCGCGTTCGCTGATCACCAATCCGCGCGTGCTGCTTCTCGACGAACCACTGTCGGCGCTCGACGAATTTTTGCGCCTGCAGATGCGTGTGGAGCTCAAGACGCTACAGGCCGAACTCGGCATTACCTTCGTGCACGTCACCCATACCCAGCCCGAGGCGATTGCCCTTGCCGACATGGTGGTGGTGATGGATACCGGCCGCATCGATCAGGCCGCCAGTGCCCGCGAAATCTACAACAGCCCCGCCACCCCCTATGTGGCCCGGTTCATGGGTGCGCAAAACGTGCTTACCGGAAAGGTGGAGGGCGTCGAGGGCGGCATCGCCAGGCTGAAGAGTGCGCGCGGCGAGACGTTTGAGCTTCCTCAGCAGAGTGTCGTTCCGTCAGTGGGCGAGGACATGTCCTTTTCCGTGCGCCGCGACTACATCGCGATTCGCAAGCGCACCGACGCCGACACCCAGGCGGCAGACAATGCCGTTTTCGGCACCGTCGATTCCATCGAGTATCAAGGCAATTTCGTGAAGGTGAGCCTGCAGGTTCCGGGCATGGACACCTTCGTGGCCAACGTCCCCGACCACGACTATTTCGTCGAGCCGATCGGACCTGGCGATGCCGTGGCGGCGAGATGGGACAAGCAACACGCGCATGTGCTCGACCGGGTCGATACCGGCGTGCCGGAGCCTTACGCGGCCCACTGACGGGCGGCGCGGGCATTCAGACGCAAAACGTGACGAGAACGGAAGGATAAGAACCGACTGAACAGCTGATCCAATCCGCAAAACCGCTTGGCGGTGTCGTCCGCCATGATGCGTCGCGCCTTTCGGCGTGCCGCACGGGATGGTCTTTGTCCGAAAACGGGTGCTCCGCCGCCCCGCAAGGGCAAATTCCCGACACGCCGGGCGGGAAATGCATCGGCCGCATTGCGCCACAGACGGCGCGATGAATGCGCGCGGGCAGGCAGCAATATTGTGACCCTATCTCACCACGGGCGGCTTGAGAAGCCCCGGCGGGTGACGACCGCGAAGGAGCGAAACAGTGAAAGAGATCGAGGCGATTGCCCGTCGCACGGCCGGCGAAATCGCATTGGCCTATCGCAACGGCGAGACCGATCCGGTCGCCATGACAGAGTATTTTCTGGAGCGCATCGACGATGCGAAGGCCGATCGCATCTTCATAGCGGTCATGCATGAACGTGCGCGCAAGGAAGCCCGCGCGGCGGCTGGGCGTTTTCGCGAGGGGCGGCCGCTGTCGCCGCTCGACGGGGTGCCGATCGCCTGGAAGGACCTTTTCGACACGGCCGGCGCCGCAACCACGGCAGGTTCGGCGCTCTATCGCGACTCGGCGCCCAAACGGCGCGATGCGTTTTGCGTTGCCAATGCGGCGGCGGCGGGCATGGTGACGCTCGGCAAGCTCAACCTGACCGAATTCGCCTATTCCGGGCTTGGCCTCAACCCTCATTACGGCACGCCCATCAATCCCAACGACCGCCGGGTCGCCCGTTCGCCCGGCGGGTCGTCCTCGGGCTCGGGGGCGGCGGTCGCGGCAGGGCTGGTGCCGTGTTCGATCGGGACCGATACGGGCGGTTCGGTGCGCATCCCCGCCTCGCTCAACGGGGTCGTGGGGCTGAAGACCAGCGAAGGACGGATCGACAAGACCGGCATGGTGCCGCTCTCCCGCACGCTCGATACGATCGGACCGCTCGGCCGCAGCGTGGCCGACTGCGTGATGCTCGACATGGTCTTGCGGGGCGCGCCCGCGACGGAAGCCCGGCGCGCGGATCTGTCCGCGACCCGTTTCGTAGCCGCCACGAACCTCGTGCTGGACGAGGCCGAACAGGCGGTTTTGGGCAATTACGAAGCCGCGATCGAACGGCTGGAACAGGCTGGCGCCACGGTGGAACGGCGCCCCGTCGAGGCGCTGGAGATGGCCAGCCGCATGACGGCCAGTCACGGATCGCTGGCGGCGGCCGAAGCCTATCACGAATATCACCGACTGGTGGACGGACCCGACGGTGGCCGGATCGACCGCCGGGTGACCCATCGCATCCTGCAGGGCAAGGCGATGTCGGCCCATGACCTGCAGTCGGTCCAGTCGGAGCGCGCCGCCGCGATCGCGCATCTCGAGACGGAGCTGGCGGGCGCTTTCCTGCTGATGCCGACCACGGTGACGACGGCGCCGGAGGTCGCGCCGCTGGAGGCCGACGACGACCTTTTTCACCGGGTCAATCTGCGCACGCTACGCAACACGATGCTCGGCAACATTCTGCGTCTGTGCGGCCTGGCTCTGCCGATCGGGCGTGACGGAAACGGGCTTCCCACAAGCATCCTGATTTCGGGGCTGCATGGCCACGACGTGCGGCTAATGAGCGTCGGGCTGGAGATCGAGCGGCTGCTGGGCGGCCTGTTCGAGCCGACATGGATGCGTAGCTGACAACGACGAGGCGGCAAGGACAGGGACGATGAGCGGACCAAAACCAAGATCGGAAAAGTTCGAGCGTGGGCTGAAAACACGGCGCGCCGTGCTGGGCGCGGAGTATGTGGATACGTCGCTCGAACAGGCCGACGAGTTCAACTGGGCCATGCAGCAGCTCACGACCGAATGGTGCTGGGACGAGATCTGGAACCGGCCCGGCATCGAACGGCGCGACCGCAGCATTCTCAACCTCGGCATGACGGCGGCGCTCAACCGGCCGCAGGAGTTCAAGCTGCATCTGCGCGGCGCGCTCAATAACGGCCTCACCAAGGACGAACTGAAGGAGATTTTCCTGCAGATCGGCGTCTATTGCGGTGTGCCGGCGGCGCTCGACTGTTTTCGCATCGCCAAGGACGTGTTCAAGGAGCTGGACGTGTGACGGTGACGGCGTCTGGCGACACGGGCCCTATCGCGTTCATCGGGCTCGGCATGATGGGGCGGCCGATGGCCGAGCGCCTGGTCGCGGCCGGCTTCGATCTGCGTGGCGTGGATACAAACGCGGATGCCCGCCAGGCGCTCGCCACCGCGGGCGCGCGCGTATTCGGCAATGCGCCATTGGCGGTCGCGGGCTGCGACATCGTTGTGACCATGTTGCCCGACGGGGATGTGGTCCGCGACGTGCTGTTGGGCGCGGGCGGCGTGGCGGCAGCCCTGAACGAAAGGGCTCTGGTCGTCGATATGAGTTCGTCGGCCCCGATGGGCACGCGCCTGCTCGGCGCCGGCCTTGCGGAAAAGGGACTTGCGCTTGTGGATGCTCCGGTGTCGGGCGGGGTGGCCCGGGCACGCGACGGCTCGCTGTGCATCATGGCCGGCGGCCGCGACGCCGATGTTGCCCGGGCCAGGCCGCTGCTCGACGCCATGGGCACGACGGTCATTCATGCCGGCCCGCTCGGCTGCGGCCACGCCGCCAAGGCGCTCAACAACTACGTGTCGGCCGCAGGCCTGGCCGCGGCCTGCGAGGCGACGCTGATCGGCGAGGCTTTCGGCGTCGATCCCGGCACGCTGGTCGACATTTTCAACGCATCGACCGGCCGCAACAATTCTACCGAGGTGAAGCTGAAGCCGCACATTCTGTCGGGCGGTTTCGCCTCCGGTTTCGCCATGGCCCTGATGGCCAAGGACCTTCATACCGCCAGCGATCTGGCGAAAGGGCTGGGCATGACCGCTTGCGGGGCCGAGCAGGCGGCTGCCCTGTGGTCGGCTGCCCTGGCCGAACTCGGCCAGGGTGCCGACCACACCTTGATCCACGCTTTTTTGAAGAAGCGGGCGCAGGCCCGCAAACCCGTCTGAGGCGGCCGGCCGCCGAACGAAGGAGACCTACAATGGCAAGACTGATCAACACCGCCTCGGCCCAGATGGGACCGATCAGCCGTTTGGAGACCCGCCGTGACACGGTGCGCCGGCTGATCGAGATGATGCGCGAAGCCAAGGCGCGCGGCGCGGAACTGGTGGTGTTTCCCGAACTCGCCTTCACAACTTTTTTTCCGCGCTGGCTAATCGAGGACGAGGCCGAGCTCGACAGTTTCTACGAAACCGAGATGCCCGGCCCGGAGACCGCGCCGCTCTTCGAGGAGGCCAAGAAACTCGGTATCGGCTTTAATATCGGGTATGCCGAACTCGTCCACGAAGACGGCAAGAAGCGCCGCTTCAACACCGCGATCCTGGTCGACCCCAGGGGCGAGATCGTCGGCAAATACCGCAAGGTGCACTTGCCCGGTCACGACGAACCGCAGCCTGGCCGCACCCACCAGCATCTGGAAAAGCGCTATTTCGAACCCGGCAATCTCGGCTTCGGTGTCTGGCGCGCCTATGGCGGCGTGATGGGCATGTGCATCTGCAACGATCGCCGCTGGCCCGAGACCTATCGTGTCATGGGCCTGCAGGGGGTGGAGATGGTCGTACTCGGCTACAACACGCCCTACGACCATACCCAGCATCCCGACATCGACAGCCTGACGCAGTTCCACAATCATCTGTCGATGCAGGCCGGTGCCTATCAGAACGCGACCTGGGTTGTGGGCACGGCCAAATGCGGCGTGGAGGAAGGTTCCAACATGGTCGGCCAGAGCGTGATTATCTCTCCGTCCGGCGAGATTGTCGCCATGGCTTCGACCATCGGCGACGAGGTCATCACCGCGCGCTGCGATCTCGATATCGGCAAGCGCTATCGCGAGACCATCTTCGATTTCGCGCGCCATCGCGAGCCGGATGCCTATCGGCTGATCGTCGAGCGCAAGGGCGCCGTGCCGCCGCCGATGTGACGAAGAAGACGCCGGCGCGGTCGTCGCGGCGGCTTGACGGATTTTGAACCGGGCAAGGAGGACACGATGTCGACCGTGATCAAGGGTGGAACCGTGGTGGCTGCCGACCGCAGCTACGAGGCAGATATATTGATCGAGGGCGAGACTATCGCCGCGATCGGGGACAATCTCGCCGGTGACAAGGTCATCGACGCCGAGGGCGCCTACATCATGCCGGGCGGCATCGATCCTCATACCCATCTGGAAATGCCCTTCATGGGCACCACCACAGCCGAGACCTGGGAAAGCGGCACTTTCGCCGCGCTGTCCGGCGGTACCACCATGGTGGTCGATTTCGTCGTTCCCGGCGAGGACGGCATGCTCAAGGCGCTTGACGCCTGGGAGGAGCGCGCCGCGCGCCAGGCTTCCTCCGACTATTCCTTCCATGTCGCGGTGACCGGCTGGTCGAAGCAGATCTTCGACGATATGGCCACGGTGGTCGGGCGCGGCGTCAACACGTTCAAGCATTTCATGGCCTATAAGGGCGCGCTGATGGTCAACGACGACGAGATGTTCGCCTCGTTCAGCCGTTGCGCTTCGCTGGGCGCGCTGCCGCTGGTGCACGCCGAGAATGGCGATTTGGTCGCCGCCCTGCAGCAGAAATGTCTCGAAATGGGCATTTCCGGACCCGAGGCGCACGCCTATTCGCGTCCGCCCGAAGTCGAGGGTGAGGCGACGAACCGCGCCATCATGATCGCTGATGCCGCCGGCGTGCCGGTCTATATCGTCCACACTTCCTGCGAGCAGGCGCACGAGGCGATCCGCCGCGCGCGTCAGAAAGGCATGCGCGTTTATGGCGAGCCGCTCATCCAGCATCTCTTGCTCGACGAGGGCGAATACGCCAATGCCGACTGGGACCACGCCGCGCGACGGGTGATGAGCCCGCCCTTCCGCGACAGGCAGCACCAGGAATCGCTGTGGGCCGGGCTGTCGGCCGGCTCGCTGCAGGTCGTCGCCACGGACCATTGCGCCTTCACCACCGAGCAGAAACAGTTCGGACGCACCGACTTCACGAAAATTCCGAACGGCACCGGCGGGCTGGAAGACCGGCTGTCGCTGTTGTGGACGCACGGCGTGGAGACCGGCCGGCTGACCATGAACGAGTTCGTCGCCGTCACCTCCACCAACATCGCCCAGATCCTCAACATCTATCCGCGCAAGGGGGCGGTCATGGTCGGCGCCGATGCCGACATCGTGGTCTGGGATCCGAAGAAGTCGAAGACGATCACCGCCGCAACCCAGAAATCGATCATCGACTACAACGTGTTCGAGGGGCACGAGGTGCGCGGCATGCCGCGCTACACGCTCTCGCGCGGCGAGGTGGTCTGGGGCGAAGAGGGCTCCAACGAGCCGCGGCCGGGGCGTGGCCGCTTCGTCAAACGTCCGCCGTTTTCCGCCGTCAACCGGGCGCTGTCGACCTGGAAGGAACTGACCGCGCCGCGCGCCGTGCGGCGGTCGGCCGAGCATATGCCGATCGGCGTGTAAGCCGTTTGGTTGGCGATACCGGATTCGGATCAATTGATATCAGATTATATATCAATTGATCCGGAATGCGGGCTAAAGCTATAAAATGGAAGGAGAATTGCTAATATCGTAGCGCTTCTATAGCATCCTGGAAGTTCCTCGACCAAGCTGGCCCCGTGCGGGACCGGCGCGACATCGGCTTCGGGACCAGGACCCGGCGGTGTCATCGATCGCGCGCACCGTCTTGGCGGACGCGGCGCGGAAGAAAGATTCGGTTTTCACCTGGAAGGAGGACTCGAAGTGGCAAAGAAAGAGATTTTCTGTTCGTTCGGCACCGATATCGACTCGGTGGCCGGGTGGATCGGTTCTTATGGCGGCGGGGATTCGCCGTCCGATATCCAGCGCGGCGTGTTCGCTTCCGAAGTCGGCGTGCCGCGGCTGTTGCGGCTGTTCAAGAAATACGACCTGCGCACCAGCTTCTTCATTCCCGGCCACTCGCTGGAAACCTTTCCTGACCAGTGCCGGCAGATCGTCGACGAGGGCCACGAGATCGGTGCCCACGGCTATACGCACGAAAATCCGGTCGCCATGACGCCGACCCAGGAGGAGGCGGTGCTGGCCAGGTCGGTCGAGCTGATCGAGAAGATGAGCGGCAAGGCGCCGCGCGGCTACGTCGCGCCGTGGTGGGAGATGTCGAACAGCACCGCCGCCCTGTTGCAGAAATACGGCTTCAAATACGACCACAGCCAGGGCTATCGCGACTTCCAGCCCTTTTATGCCCGTGTCGGCGACAAGTGGACTTTGATCGACTACTCCAAGAAGGCGGAGGAGTGGATGAAGCCGCTCGAGCACGGCAAGGAGATCGACCTGGTCGAGATCGGCGCCAACTGGTATGTCGACGACCTGCCGCCGATGATGTTCATCAAGAAGTCGCCCAACAGCCACGGCTTCGTGAACCCGCGCGACATCGAGGAGTTGTGGCGCGACCAGTTTGACTGGGTCTATCGCGAGATGGATTACGCCGCATTCTGCTTTACCATCCATCCCGACGTCAGCGGCCGCCCGCAGGTGCTTTTGATGCTCGAAAGGCTGATCGACTATATTAACGGCCATGATGGCGTGCGCTGGGTGCCGTTCGAGGAGATTGCCGAGGATTTCCGCGCGCGTTATCCGTTCGAGGGCAAACAGCGGCCGCCCGTCATCTGATCGGTTGGACAGCGGCGGGCGGCGTTCGGCGCCGTCCGCCGCGATCGAAGGAGCAGACAAGATGTGTGCCAATTGCGGTTTTCCGTCCGTCCCGGGGCACTGGACCGAGGCCGGCGCCTCGACGCCGACCGACCGCTTGCGGGCGCGTTTCCGCCGGGCCCAATTGCTGCAATCCGTGCTGCCGGCGTTCGGCTTGAGCGTGCATGACGACGGTGCCACGCCCGGCGTCACGCTGTCCGATCGCACCGGCCGGCACGAGATGGTCGGCAACGTCAACGAGGTATGGCAGGCGGCCGAACGCATGAGCGGACACGTCATCGACCCGCTCGACCCGCGTTTCCTTGCCGAAGCGGGCGACGCGGACCGGCGCGAGGACACATGAGCGAGGCCCGCGACGGGCGCATGCGGCTGACCGTACTCGGCGGGTTTCTCGGCTCGGGCAAGACGACCTGGCTGCGTCACCAGTTGCATCACGGGCAGATGAAGGACGCGCTGGTGATCGTTAACGAGGCGGCCGAGGTGCCGGTCGACGATGCGCTGTTGGCGCGGTCGGCCGAACTGCGGGTGCTGGCGGGAGGCTGTGCCTGCTGCGAGGGGCGCGAGGCGCTGGTTGCCCTGTTGCGCGCAATCTGCGACGCGCGCGTCGGCGGCGATGACGCGCTTGCCTCGCTCGACCGCGTGGTGCTGGAAACCAGCGGCCTGGCCGATCCCGGCCCGATCGTCGACACGATCCGCACCGACCCGGTCCTGATCCATCATCTGATGGTTGATGAGATCGTTATCGCCATCGACGCGCTTTACGGCCTCGACCAGATGCGCAAAGAGCCGCTGACCCTACGTCAGATCGAGACCGCCGACCGGCTGCTGGTGACCAAGGTCGACGCCGCCGCCGGGCCCGATCTCGCCCGGCTCGTCGCCACTCTGCACGCGCTCAATCCCGGCGCGGCGATAGCGGGGGCGGCCATGGGCAGCGGCGCCGGCCTGCCGGACCATGCCGGTATCGAGCCGGTCGCGATCCTGCCGGCCGAAGGCGAGGGCACGCCGCCGCCGATCGCCGCCACGCGGCTCGACCTTTCCGAGGCGACCGACTGGCCGGCCTTTTCGGTCTGGCTGAGCGCGCTGCTACACGCGCGCGGCGACGACATCATGCGGGTAAAGGGCGTGGTGCGCACACCCGCCGGCCGACTGCTTCTTCAGAGCGTGCGCAAGGTCGTCCAGCAGCCCGAAATCGTGCCGGAAGCCGGCGCGAAGCCGACCGACGACGACAATGTGGTTGTGGTGATCGGCCGCGGCTTTCGGGCCGAGGATCTGCGCAGATCGTTGGCCTATTTCACCGGCGAGGGACGCTGAGCGGGCGGCGCGCCCATCACGCCGCGCGGACGCCGGACACCAGATGTTCGACCAGCGCATGGCCGAACGCCGGCAACTCGTCGAGTTTCTGCACGCAGATCTTGAGTTCCCGCACTGCCCAGGGATTGGAAAGCCTTACGACCGCGATGGCGTGGTTCTGCTTGAGCCGGTTCGCCACCGAGCCAGGCAGCATACCGATACCGACGCCGGCCTCGACCATGCGACACAGCGATTCAAAACTGGAAACTCGGATCCGGATATCGGGCACGACGCCCAATTCGGCGAAAATGTTCTCCATAAAGCCGTGTATGGCGCTGCCGCGCTGCAGCGAAACCAGGCTGAGCGGGGCCACCTCGGCGAAGTCCACGACCGTGGCGCCGGCGAGCGCGTGGCCGGCGGGAACGGCGAGCACCAGCGTGTCCTTT
>SWBZ01005491.1_pt1 | contig 16195 bp, 13 predicted proteins | sample 4693031 | NCBI WGS metagenome assembly SWBZ01 (sample SAMN10267274, study PRJNA491770) | bioreactor metagenome | isolation source: DHS bioreactor inoculated with | place: Japan: off Shimokita Peninsula
AAAAAATCCATCGCCGGCGGCTATGCCGATGATCGCTACCAGGCCCTGTTTGCGGGCATGGCGCCGGCCAGCCAGCCGCGCCTGGTGATGGTGGTGGTGATCGATGAACCCAGTCGCCAGGAGTACTACGGTGGCGTGGTGGCGGCCCCGGTGTTCTCGCGGGTGATGACCGGCGCCCTGCGCCTCATGAACATCCCGCCCGATGACATCCCGCCGCCCCTGCAGGCCTCTCGTCCCAGGGGGGCATCATGATGCCGCTCCATACCCGGCAGCCCGGTTATCCCTTGCAGGCCCTCCTCGAGGGGTTCGTCCCGGTGGAGTCGGAGCTGTGTGTAACGGGACTGGCTACCGATTCGCGCCAGGTGCGGCCCGGAGACCTGTTCCTGGCCGTTGCCGGCTTGCAGCACCATGGCCTGGACCACGCGCGTGAGGCCGTGGCGGCTGGTGCCGCGGCCGTGTTGTGGGAGCCGCGTGCCGAGCGTCCGGAACTGGCGCAACAGGCCGCGGTCCTGCAGGTGCCTGCCATCGCCCTGTCCGGCCTGCGCGCGCGGCTGGGTCTCATTGCCAGTCGTTTCTACGGGGCGCCCAGCCACGAGTTGTTCGTGGTCGGCGTGACGGGCACCGATGGCAAGACCTCCTGCACCCATTTCCTTGCCGAGGCCTTCAGCGAGCCGGGTTGCCCGGGTGCCCTGCTGGGTACGCTCGGTTATGGTCCCATCGGCCGGCTCAAGCCCGCCACCCACACGACCCCAGATGCCCTGGTGATCCAGCGCGAGCTGGCCGAGATGCGAGACGCGGGCCTGCATCGTGTCGCCATGGAGGTATCTTCCCACGGCCTGCACCAGGGCCGTGTGAGTGGTGTTCATTTCGATGTGGCGGTGCTCACCAACCTCAGCCGTGACCACCTGGATTACCACGGAGACCTGGCAGCCTACGGCAATGCCAAGCGGCTGTTGTTCCAGGCGCCGGACCTGCGGGCGGCGGTGATCAACGGTGGTGATCCCTTCGGCCGTGAACTGATCGGCCAGCTGACTTCCATACCGCGCATCATTGCCTATGGCCTGGAGGAGGACCTGGCGGGACTGCAGGACGTGGAGCGTGTGAGTGGTCATGACCTGCGGCTGGATGAAACCGGCCTGTCCCTGCGGGTGCGCACGCCCTGGGGCGAGGGCGAGCTGCAGGCTGGCCTGCTCGGTGGTTTCAATGCGGGCAACCTGCTGGCGGTGCTGGCGGTGCTGGGTATCGCCGGTATGCCGCTGGTGGAAATCCTCGCGCGCCTGGCGCGTGTGCGCACGGTGCCGGGTCGCATGGAACGTTTCGGTGGCGAAGCGGGGCAGCCCCTGGTGGTGGTGGACTATGCCCATACGCCGCGCGCCCTCGAACAGGTGTTGCTGGCCCTGCGCGGCCACTGCCGTGGTCGTCTCTGGTGTGTGTTCGGCGCCGGTGGTGATCGCGATCGCGGCAAGCGTCCCTTGATGGGCTCGGTGGCGGAACGCCTGGCGGACCGGGTGCTGCTCACCAACGACAACCCGCGCAGCGAGGCACCGGATGCCATCCTGGCGGAGATCCAGGCGGGCATGGCGCGGCCGCGCGCAGAGCAGCTGATGCCCGACCGCGCCGCCGCCATCCGTCATGCCGTGAGCCAGGCCGGCCCCGGAGACCTGGTGCTGGTGGCCGGTAAGGGCCACGAGGACTACCAGCAGATCGGCGCCGAGCGCCGCCCCTTCAGCGACCGCGCCCAGGTCCTGGCCGCCCTGGCCGGGGGTGCGGCGTGATTCGCATGCGCCTGGCCGAAACCGCCGAACTGCTGCAGGCCGGTTTGCAGGGTGCCGACGCCTGGTATACGGGCCTCGGAACCGATACCCGCAGCCTGGAAGCGGAGAACCTGTTCGTGGCCCTGCGCGGCCCGCGCTTCAATGGCGAGACGTTTCTCGAACAGGCCCGTGCGCGGGGTGCCGTCGGCGCCCTGGTCAGCCGGGACGTTGCGGCGGCGGACCTGCCCCTGCTGGCGGTGGACGATACCCGTCACGCCCTCGGCCGCCTGGCGGCCCATTGGCGTAGCCGCTTCAGCATCCCCCTGGTGGGCATTACCGGCAGCAACGGCAAGACCACGGTGAAGGAAATGACCGCCGCGATACTGGGTCGCCGCGGTCCGGCCCTGGTGACCCGCGGCAACCTCAACAACGATATCGGCGTGCCGCTCACCCTGGCGCGCCTGGGCCTGGAGCATGGCACCGCCGTCATCGAGATGGGCGCCAATCACGCGGGTGAGATCGCCTACCTGACCGATCTTGTCCAGCCTACCGTGGGGCTGGTGAACAATGCCGGTCCGGCTCACCTGGAAGGTTTCGGCAGCCTCACCGGCGTGGCCCGGGCCAAGGGTGAACTGTTCCAGCATCTCCCGGCCGGCGCCGTGGCGGTCATCAATGCGGAGGATCGCTTCGCACCCCTGTGGCGCGAGTTCGCCGGCGATCACCCGCAGCTCAGTTTCGGCATCGAGGGCCGCGCCGATGTACAGGCCACCTGGCGTGGCGACGCGTCCGGCAGCGAACTGGATATGAGCACCCCGCAGGGCAGCCTCTCACTGCGGCTGCCCCTGCCGGGTCGCCACAATGTCATGAATGCGCTGGCCGCCACTGCCGCCTCCCTGGCCGCGGGCGCCACCCTGGAAGAGGTCCGCGCGGGCCTGCAAGGCCTGCCGCCGGTGCAGGGTCGCCTGCAGCGCATCGCGCTGGCCGACGCGGCCGTGCTCATCGACGACACCTACAACGCCAACCCTGGATCCCTGCGTGCCGGCATCGAGGTGCTGGCCCTGGGCCAGGGGCCGAAGTGGCTGGTACTGGGGGACATGGCCGAGCTCGGCCCCGAGGGCGAGCGGATGCACCGCCAGATGGGCAAGCTGGCGCGGGAAACCGGTGTGGAACGCCTGTTCGCGCTGGGTGATCTGGCCGCTGCCGCCGCCGAAACCTTCGGCGCGCACGGTGTCACCTGTCCCTCCAGGGAAGCACTGATCAGTACCCTGGAGCAGGACTGGTGCGCGGGCGTGCAGGTGCTGGTGAAGGGCTCGCGCAGCATGGGTATGGAAGCGGTCGTGAATGCCCTGCGGGCCCGGCATGGGGAGGCGCGCTGATGCTGGTCTATCTCGCCGATTACCTGAGCCAGTTCCACACCGGTTTCAATGTGTTCCAGTACCTGACCCTGCGCGCCATCCTGGGAGTGCTGACCGCGTTGCTGATCTCCTTCCTGGTGGGTCCGATGATGATCCGGCGCCTGAGCTTCCACCAGATCGGCCAGTCGGTGCGCGCCGATGGTCCGCAGACCCATCTCGCCAAGGCAGGCACGCCCACCATGGGCGGTGCACTCATCCTGGTGGGTGTGGCGGTGGCCACCCTGCTGTGGGCCGACCTCGGCAACCGCTACGTGTGGGTGTTGCTGGTGGTCACCCTGTTGTTCGGCGCCATCGGCTGGGCGGATGACTACCGCAAGGTAGTGGCACGCAACAGCAAGGGCTTGTCCGCGCGCGGCAAGTTCTTCTGGCAGTCGGTGGTGGCGCTGGGCGCGGCCCTGTTCCTCTATTACACGGCACAGACGCCTGCCGAGGTGCAGCTGCTGGTTCCCTTCTTCAAGAACTTCTATGTGGATCTGGGCTGGGGCTATGTGCTGCTGGTGTACTTCGTGGTGGTGGGTTCCAGCAATGCGGTGAACCTCACCGACGGGCTCGATGGCCTGGCCATCCTGCCCACGGTGATGATCGCCGGCGCCCTGGCGGTGTTCGCCTATGTGACCGGCCATGTGCGCTTTGCCGACTACCTGGCCATTCCCTTCATCCGCGATGCGGGCGAGGTGATCGTGTTCGCTGGCGCGCTGATGGGCGCGGGCCTCGGCTTCCTCTGGTTCAACGCCTATCCCGCCCAGGTGTTCATGGGCGATGTGGGCGCGCTGGCCCTGGGCGCGGCCCTGGGCATGATGGCGGTACTGGTGCGCCAGGAATTGGTGTTCTTCGTCATGGCCGGCGTGTTCGTCATGGAAACCGTCTCGGTCATCCTGCAGGTGGCGTCTTTCAAGCTGACCGGAAGGCGCATTTTCCGCATGGCGCCCCTGCATCATCATTTCGAACTCATGGGCTGGCCGGAGCCGCGCGTCATCGTGCGTTTCTGGATCGTCACCGTGATCCTGGTGCTGATCGGTCTGGCGACACTGAAGATACGGTAGGAGGTTGTATGGACGTACGCAGTCAGATGGCAATCGTAGGTGTAACCCTGGCAGTGATCTCGCTGGTGCTGCTGGTGGTGGTGTAGGGAGTCACGGAAACGACATGGGGTTTGCCGCGGGGATCATGCCAATGGAACAGCCGATCACAGCCAGCAGAACGCTGATCGTCGGTCTCGGATCGACGGGGCTGTCGTGCGCCCGGTTCCTGGCCCGCCAGGGTGCCGAGGTGGCCATCACGGACAGTCGCGCGCAGCCGCCTGCCCTGGAGCAGCTGCGCCGCGAGCTGCCCGGCATCCCCCTGTTCGTCGGCGGCTTCAACGAGGCGGCCTTTGCCCGCGCCGAACGCATCGTGCTGAGCCCGGGTGTTTCCCTGGAGGAACCCTTCCTGGCCCGCGCCCAGGCGCGTGGTGTGGAGGTGATCGGCGACATCGAGCTGTTTGCCCGTGCCGTGACGGCCCCGGTGGTGGCCATTACCGGCACCAATGGCAAGAGCACGGTCACCACCCTGGTGGGCGAAATGGCGATTGCCGCCGGCAAGGAAGTGCGCGTGGGCGGTAACCTCGGCACGCCGGCCCTGGACCTGCTCGACGATAGCCGTGCGGATTTCTATGTACTGGAACTCTCCAGCTTCCAGCTGGAAACCACCCATAGCCTGGTGGGTCACATCGCCGCGCTGTTGAACCTGAGTCCCGATCACCTGGACCGCTATCGCAACCAGGAGGCCTATGGGCTGGCCAAGCAACGCATCTTCCGGAATGCGGCCCTGCAGGTGGTGAATCGCGATGATGCGGCAGTGCTGGCCCTGGCCGACGCGGCCCGACCCATGCGAGGTTTCACCCTGGGTGTCCCGGCCGCCGGGGATTTCGGCCTGCGCCGGCGGGAAGATCGCGAATGGCTGGCGCAGGGGGAGGACCTCTTGCTGCCAGCGGATGAATTGCGCATGGCGGGCCGACACAACCTGGCCAATGCCCTGGCGGCACTGGCCATTGGCACGGGCATGGGCCTGACCATGGACGCCATGCTCGAAACCCTGCGCCAGTTTCCCGGCCTGCCCCATCGCACCCAGTGGTTGCGCGAACGCCAGGGCGTCACCTGGTACAACGATTCCAAGGGCACCAATGTAGGGGCCACGGAAGCGGCCATCGCGGGCATGAGCGGCCCGGTGGTGCTGATCGCCGGCGGCGAGGGCAAGGGCCAGGACTTCACGCCCCTGGCGCGGGTCATGGCAACCGCCGGTCGCGGTGCGGTACTGATCGGACGCGATGCACCACTCATCGAGCAGGTGCTGCGCGGCGTGGTGCCGGTGGTGCATGCGCGCAGCATGGAAGAGGCAGTGGCCTGTGCCGACGAGATGGCCGTCCCCGGGGACTGCGTGTTGTTGTCACCGGCCTGCGCCAGTTTCGATATGTTCGAAAACTACGCGCAGCGCGGGCGCGTATTCACCGCGGCCGTGGAGCGTCTGTCATGATGGCCGTCGCCGCCCGCCTGGGTGCCCGCTTCCGGCCGGCGGGGCGTTGCCCACGCCTTGACACTGGCCTGGTGTTGGCGACCAGTGCCCTGTTGCTGCTGGGACTGGTGATGGTGTCCTCCGCCTCCATCACCATGGCCGACCGCCAGCTGGGGCAGCCCTTCTACTATGTCACGCGCCAGCTCGTCCACCTCGGCCTGGGTCTGGTGCTGGCGCTGCTGGTACTGCAGGTGAAACTCTCGGTGTGGGAGCGGGGCAGCTTCATCTGGCTGGCCCTGGCGCTGTCGATGCTGGCCCTGGTGCTGGTGCCGGGTCTCGGCCGCGAAGTGAACGGCAGCGTGCGCTGGCTGGTGCTGGGTCCGTTCCGTCTGCAGGTGTCGGAGCCCGCCAAGCTGTTGCTGATCCTCTACCTGGCCGGTTACCTGGTGCGCCGGGGCGAAGAGGTACGCACCCAGGTGGCCGGTTTCCTCAAGCCCATGGCGGTGCTGGTGGTGGCGGCCGTGCTGTTGCTGCTGGAGCCGGACTTCGGCGCCATGGTGGTGCTGATGACCACCGTGCTGGGCATGACCTTCCTGGCCGGGGTGCGGCTGTGGCAATTCGCCGTATTGTTGGGCATGGCGATGAGCGCCTTCGCCCTGCTGGCCATCACCTCGCCCTACCGGATGGCGCGCCTTACCGCCTTCCTGAACCCCTGGGCCGATCCCTTCAACAGCGGCTTCCAGCTCACCCAGTCGCTGATCGCCATCGGCCGCGGCGACCTGTTCGGTGTCGGCCTGGGCGCCAGCATCCAGAAACTCTTCTACCTGCCAGAGGCGCACACTGACTTCATCTTCTCGGTGCTGGCCGAGGAGCTGGGTCTGGTGGGTGTACTGCTGGTCATCGCCCTATATGCCTTCCTGGTCTGGCGCGCCTGCGCCATCGCCGAGGTAGCGCGCCAGGGTCAGCAGCCCTTCGCCGCCTACCTGGCCTATGGCATCGGCATCTGGATCGGCCTGCAGAGCGTCATCAACATGGGCGTGAGCATGGGCCTGCTGCCCACCAAGGGCCTGACCCTGCCGCTCATGAGCTACGGCGGCAGCAGCCTGCTGGTCATGTGCGTGGCCGTGGCCCTGTTGCTGCGCATCGATTACGAGACCCGCTGCAACGTCCACAACCTGAAGGCGACCGGTACGGAACCGGCCCAGCGACGGAGGGTGCGGGCATGAGCGCGCGGCCCATCCTGATCATGGCCGGCGGTACCGGTGGCCACGTGTTTCCCGCGCTCGCCGTGGCACGGGTACTGCGCGCCCAGGGCATCGCGGTGACCTGGCTTGGCACCCGCCAGGGCCTGGAGGCACGGGTGGTACCGGAGGCCGGCTTCCCGATGGCCTGGATCCGGGTCAGTGGCCTGCGTGGTAAGGGCCTGGTTCGGCGTCTGTCGGCGCCTTTCATGCTGGCCCTGGCCCTGCTGCAATCCTTCTGGGTGCTGGTGCGGTTGCGTCCCGCGGCGGTGCTGGGCATGGGCGGTTTCGTCACCGGCCCGGGCGGCCTGATGGCCTGGCTGCTGCGGCGGCCCCTGCTCATCCATGAACAGAATTCCGTGGCAGGCATGACCAACCGCTGGCTGGCGCCGCTGGCGCGACAGGTGATGGTGGCGTTCCCCGCGGCCCTGCCCGGTGCCTTGCTCATGGGCAATCCGGTTCGCGAGGACATCGCTGCCCTGCCGGCGCCCGGGGAACGACTGGTGCAGCGCACGGGCGCGCCACGCCTGCTGGTGCTGGGTGGCAGCCTGGGGGCGCAGGCACTCAACGAGACCGTTCCGGCGGCCATTGCCCGCTTGCCCGAAGACCTGCGTCCCGAGGTCTGGCACCAGACCGGTATCCGCCACCTGGATGCCGGCCGCGCGGCCTATGCCGCCGCCGGTATTTCGGCACGGGTGGAGCCCTTCGTGGACGACATGGCCGCCGCGTACGGCTGGGCGGACCTGGTGGTCTGTCGCGCCGGCGCACTGACCGTGGCCGAGCTGGCGGCGGCGGGTATCGGCGCCATCCTGGTGCCCTATCCCCATGCGGTGGACGACCACCAGACCGGTAATGCCCGCTACCTGGCGGAGCAGGGTGCGGCCCTGCTGCTGCCGCAGCCGCAATTGAATGCAGCGCGACTGGCGGAACTGCTGCAGCCGCTCCTGGCAGATCGCGCCCGCCTGGTCGCCATGGCCGGACAGGCACGTGCCCTGGCCCAGCCCGAGGCCGCGCGGCGGGTGGCGCAGGCCTGTGTGGCCGCGGCGGGCCTGGAATGGAGGGCGGCGGCATGAGGAAAATGACGCATAGCCCCGCCGTTCCCGCCGCCGGCATGGGCCGCATCCAGCGCGTGCATTTCGTCGGTATCGGTGGCGTGGGCATGGGCGGCATCGCCGAGGTGCTGCTCAACCTGGGCTACGAGGTGAGTGGTTCCGACCTCAAGGAAAACGCTGTGACCCGGCGCCTGGGCGAGCAGGGCGCGCGTTGCTGGGTCGGACACAATGCCGAGCATGTGCGCGACTGCGACGTGGTAGTGGTGTCCAGCGCCGTGCAGCCGGCCAACCCCGAGCTGCAGGCGGCGCGCGAACTGCGCATCCCGGTGGTGCCGCGCGCCGAAATGCTGGCGGAGCTGATGCGCTTCCGCTACGGCATCGCCGTGGCCGGTACCCACGGCAAGACCACCACCACCAGCCTGGTGGCCAGCGTGCTGGCCGAGGGCGGACTCGATCCCACCTATGTCATCGGTGGCCGCCTCAACAGCTCCGCCAGCCATGCGCGCCTCGGTGCCGGCTGGTACCTGGTGGCCGAGGCCGACGAGAGCGATGCCTCCTTCCTGCACCTGCAGCCCATGCTGGCGGTGGTCACCAATGTGGACGCGGATCACCTGGCCACCTACGAAGGTGACTTCCAGCGCTTGCGCCAGACCTTCGTGGAGTTTCTGCATCACCTGCCTTTCTATGGCCTGGCGGTGTTGTGCGTGGACGATCCGGAAGTGCGCGATCTGCTGCCGGAACTCACCCGTCCGGTGCGCACCTACGCCATCGAGCAGCCCGCCGACGTGCGCGCCGTGAAGGTGCGCCAGCAGGGCTTGAAGATGCATTTCGACGTGGAGCGGGAAGGTCATGCGCCGCTGCCGGTCACCCTGAACCTGCCCGGCAATCACAATGTGCTCAACGCACTGGCGGCCATCGCCGTGGCCACCGAGCTGGAGGTGGCCGATGCCGCCATCCAGCACGCCCTGGAATCCTTCCAGGGCATCGGCCGGCGCTTCCAGGTCTATGGCGAGGTTGCCACGTCCCATGGCGCGGTGCTGCTGGTGGACGATTACGGCCATCACCCGCGCGAGTTGGCGGCGACCCTGGCCGCGGTGCGTGGTGGCTGGCCGGAGCGGCGCCTGGTGCTGGCCTTCCAGCCGCATCGCTACAGCCGCACACGCGACCTGTTCGAGGACTTCGCCCAGGTGCTGTCCGAGGTGGACGTGCTGCTCATCATGGAGGTCTACGCCGCCGGCGAGGAAGCGATCCCCGGCGCCGATGGCCGCGCCCTGTGCCGCGCCATCCGTACCCGCGGCAAGGTGGATCCCATTTTCGTGGAAACAGTGGAACAGCTTCCGGAGGCCCTGGACGGGGTGCTGCGCGAAGGTGACCTGGTGCTGACCATGGGTGCCGGGGATGTAGGCGCGGCGGCGCAGCAACTGCCGCGGCAATTGCAGTCGGTTGGGGAGTAACGGGTATGAGCCAGGACAACAGGTATCAGTTTCACATGGGCTGTGGTGAGCCGCTCTGCAGCCAATGGTTGCGGGCCACATTGGCTGAGCCAGCGGCGCGCAAGACGACGGTCAGTCGGCCGCACAAGACAGTCACCGCCGACAAGGCGCGAGGTCGGCGCAAGGCATGATGACGGCGCCCTTACAGCCAGCCCTGCGCGGTGAATTGCGACAGCGGGAGCCCATGTCCGCCCATACCAGCTGGCGGGTGGGTGGTCCCGCGGATCGTTTCTACCAGCCGGCGGACCTGGATGACCTGGCCGGCTTCCTGGCCAGCCTGCCGGCGGAAGAACCGCTGTTGTGGCTGGGCCTGGGCAGCAACCTGCTGGTGCGCGACGGCGGCATCCGCGGCACGGTGGTGTTCACCCTTGGCGCACTCGACGAGCTGCGCCGGGTGGGGGACGACCGTCTCCATGCCGGTGCCGGGGTCACCTGTGCCAAGGTGGCGCGGGCGGCGGCGCGGGCCGGGCTCACCGGGGCGGAGTTCCTGGCCGGCATCCCCGGCACCCTGGGTGGCGCGCTGGCGATGAATGCCGGTGCCTTCGGTGGCGAGACCTGGGGCCTGGTGACGGTGGTGGAGACCCTGGACCGGCGCGGTGTGCTGCATCGACGCGCGCCGGATGAATACGAAGTGGCCTACCGCAGTGTGCAGGCACCGCGCGAGGAGTGGTTCGTGGGCGCGGAACTGCGCCTCACGCCGGGCGACGTGAGCGCGGCCCAGGCGCACATCAAGGAACTGCTGGCGCGTCGTGGTGCCACCCAGCCAACCCAGCAGCCGAGTTGTGGTTCGGTGTTCCGCAATCCCCTCGGGGATCACGCCGCGCGCCTGATCGAGACGGCGGGCTTGAAGGGGCTGCGTCGCGGCGATGCCCAGGTATCGGAGAAACACGCCAACTTCATCGTCAACCTGGGCGCGGCGACAGCGGCGGACATCGAGGCGCTGATTTACGAGGTTCGGGAGAAGGTGCAGGCCGTGCATGGCGTGTGCCTGGAGACCGAGGTACGCATGGTGGGTGAGGCAACGGCATGACGGACGTCCAGGCCTTCGGCAAGGTGGCGGTGCTCATGGGCGGGCACGCGGCGGAGCGGGTGATCTCCCTGCGCAGTGGCCAGGCCGTGCTGGAAGCACTGCGCCGCGCCGGTGTGGACGCCGAGGCGGTGGACGCCGGGGATTCCGATGTGCTGCGGCAACTGGAACAAGGCGGTTACGACCGGGTGTTCAATGCCCTGCACGGTCGCGGTGGCGAGGACGGTGTGATGCAGGGCTGCCTGGAATTGCTTGGCCTGCCCTATACGGGCAGTGGTGTGCTGGCCTCGGCGCTGGCCATGGACAAGCTGCGCACCAAACAGCTGTGGCATGGCGTGGGTCTGCCGACGCCGGAGTTCGCGCTGCTCGACAACGAGGCGGACCTGGAACGGGCCGCGCGGGACGTGGGCTTCCCCATGATGATCAAACCGATTCACGAGGGTTCCAGTATCGGCATGAGCAAGGTGGAGGAAGCGGGACAACTGCCTTCCGCCTGGGCACTGGCACGGCAATACGACCAGGCGGTGCTGGCGGAACGCTGGATCACCGGCGCCGAGTACACCGCCGCGATCCTGGGTGACGAGGCCCTGCCGCTGATCCGCCTCGAGACCGGCAATGTGTTTTACGACTACCAGGCCAAGTACGAGTCGAACAGCACCCGGTATCACTGTCCCTGTGGCCTGCCCGTCGAACAGGAACGTATCTACCAGCAGCTGGCCCTGGCGGCCTTCCGGGCCCTCGATGGTCGCGGCTGGGGGCGGGTGGATTTCATGGTGGACGGCGAGGGCCGGCCCTGGCTCATCGAGCTGAATACCGTGCCGGGCATGACCGACCACAGCCTGGTGCCCATGGCGGCGCGCCAGGCCGGACTGGATTTCGAAACCCTGGTGGTGCGTATCCTCGCCACCAGCCTGGAAGGGGAGCAGGACTGAGATGGCCGAGCGCGCGCGCAAGACAACAAGCGGACAGGCCTCGCGGCCCGTCAGCCTGTTGGCGCGTCTGCAGCCCTGGTGGCCACGGCTGGGCCGGGGCGCGCTGGTGCTGGCCCTGGTGCTGGCCGGTGTCGGCCTGGTGCGCTGGACCCAGGATCCCGACAGCCTGCCCATGCGCCAGCTGCAGATCGAAGGGAGCCTGCGCTACCTCAGCGAGACGGAATTGCAGGCACGGGTGCTGCCCCATGTGCGCGGCGGATTCTTCAACGTGGACGTGGTCGCCATCCAGCGGGCTGCGCAGGAGCTGGACTGGGTGGACCGGGTGTCGGTGCGGCGGGTCTGGCCGGACACCGTGCGTCTGCATGTGCAGGAACAGCTACCCGTGGCGCGCTGGGGCGACGGCGCGCTGCTGAACCCGCGCGGCGAGCGCTTTGATGCCGCCGGTCGCGAGATACAGGAACCCCTGCCGCGCTTGCAGGGACCGGAGGGACGCGAAGCGGCGCTGCTGGCCCAATACCAGGAGCTGGAGCAGCTGCTGTCCACCGCCGGACTGACGGTGACGCGGCTGCGCCAGGATCCGCGCCGCGCCCTGGAGCTGACCCTGGATTCGGGGGTCAGCATGCAACTGGGACGTATCGATGCCAGGCAACGGGTGCGGCGCTTTCTGCGCGCCCACCCCAGCCTGGTGGTAAGCAGGGAGGAGCGTTTGCAACACGTGGATCTGCGCTACAGCAACGGCTTCGCCGTACGCTGGACGGCGCGCAACGGGACCAAAGAGAGCTGAATGCCCATGGCCAAGAAGATTGAAAAAAACCTCATCGTGGGACTCGACGTCGGCACCTCCAAGGTGGTGGCCATCGTCGGTGAGATCACGCCGGAGGGCGGTGTGGAAATCATCGGCATCGGTTCCCATCCCTCGCGCGGCCTCAAGAAGGGTGTGGTGGTGAATATCGAATCCACGGTGCATTCCATTCAGCGCGCCGTGGAAGAGGCCGAGCTGATGGCCGGCTGCCAGATCCACTCGGTCTACGCGGGCATCGCCGGCAGTCATATCCGCAGCCTGAATTCCCATGGCATCGTCGCTATCCGCGACAAGGAAGTGACCCCCAGCGACGTGGAGCGGGTCATCGACGCGGCGCGCGCCGTGGCCATCCCCGCCGACCAGAAGATCCTGCACATCCTGCCCCAGGAATTCATCATCGATGCCCAGGACGGCATCCGCGAGCCGGTGGGTATGTCCGGCGTACGCCTGGAGGCCAAGGTACACATGGTCACCGGCGCGGTGAGCGCGGCCCAGAACATCATCAAGTGTGTGCGCCGTTGCGGCCTGGAAGTGGACGACGTAATCCTGGAACAGCTCGCCTCGAGCTATTCGGTGCTCACCGAGGACGAGAAGGAACTGGGCGTGTGCCTGGTGGACATCGGTGGTGGCACCACGGACATCGCCGTGTTCACCGAGGGTTCCATCCGTCACACGGCGGTAATCCCCATCGCCGGTGACCAGGTCACCAATGACATCGCGGTGGCACTGCGCACCCCGACCCAGAACGCGGAAGAGATCAAGATCAAGTACGCCTGCGCACTCACCCAGCTGGCCAGCAGCGAGGAGAGCATCGAGGTGCCGGGCGTGGGCGACCGCGGCAGCCGCCGGCTGGCGCGCCAGACCCTGGCCGAGGTGGTGGAGCCCCGCTACGAGGAACTCATGACCCTGGTGCAGGCGGAACTGCGGCGCAGTGGTTTCGAGGACCTGATCGCCGCCGGCGTGGTGCTGACCGGCGGCAGCTCCAAGATCGAAGGCCTGGTGGACCTGGCGGAAGAGATATTCCACATGCCGGTACGGCTGGGCTCGCCCCAGTATGTCACCGGCCTGTTCGATGTGGTGCGCAATCCGATCTATGCCACGGGGGTCGGTTTGCTGCTGTTCGGCAACCAGAATCGCACGCACCGTAATCTGGATGTGCATCTGGGCCGTGGTTTCAAGGGTGTATTGAACCGGATGAAGAGCTGGTTCCAGGGCAATTTTTAGTGTTGTGGTGATTGCCGTCGGGCTTCAGCCCGACAGCAAAATGGGTGTTGTTGGTCGGACTTCAGTCCGACAACGGGCGCGATCGTAGAGTACAACTGAGGAGGCAAGACAATGTTTGAACTAATGGACGCATACAGCCAGAACGCGGTCATCAAGGTGATCGGTGTGGGCGGTGGCGGCGGCAATGCCGTGCAGCACATGGTGGAGGCCGACATCGAGGGCGTGGATTTCATCTGCGCCAATACCGATGCGCAGGCCCTCAAGAACATGGAATCGCGTATCAGCCTGCAGCTGGGCAGCAGCATCACCAAGGGACTCGGCGCCGGCGCCAACCCCGAGATCGGTCGCCAGGCGGCGCTGGAGGATCGTGATCGCATCATCGAGGTGATCGAGGGCTCCGACATGCTGTTCATCACCGCCGGCATGGGTGGCGGCACCGGTACCGGCGCGGCGCCGGTGGTGGCACAGCTGGCCAAGGAGCTGGGTATCCTCACCGTGGCCGTGGTGACCAAGCCCTTCCCCTTCGAGGGTGGCAAGCGCCTGCATGCGGCCGAGGCGGGCATGAAGGAACTGAGCCAGTACGTGGATTCCCTGATCACCATCCCCAATGAAAAACTGCTCACGGTACTGGGCAAGCAGGTCAGCCTGCTGGATGCCTTCAAGGCCGCCAATGACGTACTGCTGGGCGCGGTGCAGGGTATCGCCGAGCTGATCACCCGTCCGGGCCTGATCAACGTCGACTTTGCCGACGTGCGTACCGTCATGTCCGAGATGGGCATGGCCATGATGGGCTCCGGTGTCGCCAGTGGCGAGGACCGCGCCCGCGAGGCGGCGGAAAGCGCCATCAACAGCCCGCTGCTGGAAGACATCAACCTGATGGGCGCGCGTGGCATCCTGGTGAACGTGACCGCCGGCATGGATATGTCCATCGGCGAGTTCGAGGAAGTTGGCAACACCATCAAGGAGTTCGCCTCCGAGAACGCCACGGTCGTGGTGGGAACCGTGATTGATCCCACCATGCGCGACGAGTTGCGGGTAACGGTGGTGGCCACCGGCCTGGGCGCCCAGGCACTGCAGCAGAAGGAGCCGCCCATGAAGCTGGTGGAACGAAACAAGGATGGCGAGGTCGATTACAAGGACTACGAACAGCCGACCATCAAGCGCAAGCGCGCGGTAGGTGAGGGCCTGGCCCCCATCACCAGCCAGGAGGACCTGGATTACCTGGATATCCCCGCCTTCCTGCGCCGGCAGGCGGACTAGGTACCGGCCCCGTCGCGCCACACACCCCGCGATGGGGGAAGGGCTTCGTTCGCCCTGCCACCTACCCGTTTTCCTCCTCAGTGCGGGGAGGGGGCGGGCGAGCGAGCTGTCTATCGATTTGGCTTTCAGGCACCCGTAGGAGCGGGCTTGCCCGCGAGGGTGCTGACCATGCCCTGTTCGCGGGCAAGCCCGCTCCTACAGGGTCGGCTCCTGCAGGGGCTGGCCAGCCGGTGCTGGAAGCGGGATTGGCGCGTATTTTGCTAGCGTTTTCAGCAAAGTATGGGTGCCGGGAAAACAGGGACTTAGCCGCAAGAGTGTGACTGGTTTCTCTTTTCCTGATATTGCAGCTGTGTTACCATCCGCAGCCATCGCCTAAGCTCCGGATCGGCAAGCACTTTTAGGGAAAGACCCATGATACGCCAACGTACACTCAAGAATGTCATTCGCGCCACCGGCGTGGGGCTCCACACGGGCGAGAAGGTATACCTCACCTTGCGTCCCGCCGCGCCCAACACCGGTATCGTGTTTCGACGCACCGATCTGGAGCCCCCGGTCGAAATTCGTGCACGCCCCGAGAACGTGGGCGACACCGTGCTGTCCACCACCCTGGTGAACGGCGATGTGCGCATCTCCACCGTCGAACATCTGTTGTCGGCCATGGCCGGTCTCGGGATCGATAATGCCTATGTGGACCTGAGCGCCACCGAAGTGCCCATCATGGACGGCAGCGCCGGCCCCTTCGTGTTCCTGATCCAGTCCGCGGGTATCGAGGAACAGAATGCCCCCAAGCGCTTCATCCGCATCAAGCGCCCGGTACTGGTGGAGGACGAGGACAAGTGGGCACGCTTTGATCCCTTCAACGGTTTCAAGGTGGGCTTCACCATCGACTTCCAGCACCCGGTCTTCAAGGAAGACACCCAGCGCGCGGAAGTGGATTTTTCCACCACCTCCTTCGTCCGCGAAGTGAGTCGCGCCCGTACCTTCGGTTTCATGCGTGACATCGAGCAGTTGCGCGCCCACAACCTGGCCCTGGGCGGCAGTCTCGACAATGCCGTGGTGCTGGACGACTATCGGGTCTTGAATACCGATGGCCTGCGCTACGAGGATGAGTTCGTCAAGCACAAGATCCTGGACGCCATCGGCGACCTGTACCTGCTCGGCCAGAGCCTCATTGGCGCCTTCCACGGCCACAAGTCCGGACATGCCCTCAACAACCGGCTGCTGCGTGCCCTCATGGCGGAGCAGGATGCCTGGGAAGAGGTCACGTTCGAAGACAGCGAGCAGGCACCCATCTGTTTCACCCAGCCACTGCCGGTTTCCTGAGGTGTTTGTCGGGCTTCCGCCCGACCAGGGCCGGCGCAGCCGGCCCGGCTTCAGGTTTTCTCTCCTCGGGACGCTACCCGTAACAGGGCGGCGCGCAGGCGCTCATCCTTGAGGGAACGGGCGGTCTGTCGCACCAACTGAGCATTGGCCGCTGACAAGGGCTTGTTGCGCCGGGTTTTTTT
>SWBZ01006082.1_pt1 | contig 16057 bp, 14 predicted proteins | sample 4693031 | NCBI WGS metagenome assembly SWBZ01 (sample SAMN10267274, study PRJNA491770) | bioreactor metagenome | isolation source: DHS bioreactor inoculated with | place: Japan: off Shimokita Peninsula
GGGGGGCGGGAGGATCGTCGCAGGCAGCCTGTGCCGGTTGGGAGAGGCAACACAGCAACAGGATCCCCCCGGTATACGCCTGGCGTAGGGCCTTGGCCTTGTGTCCTGCCGGTGTGGAGCACGAACTCCGGTGGTTCTGGTCGGTGCGGCCCGATGCCGGACGACCGGAAGAATATAACCGCATGCAGCTGATCCTGTTGGTTGGGCCTGGTGCCCGCAAGGCACACAGGTGGACTATATCAGGGATGCCATCAGGCTGGTTTTGTGGCCCCGATCACGGTCTGGTCGTCAAAAAAGTGGCAGACGTGGACTGATTTCCTGCCCGATTTCCCGTGGAAAATTGCAGTGCAGCACCTAGGAAAATACTGACCTTTGTTGTAAGAAAAGTTCTGTTATGGCCGCGCATGCCAGGAAGGATTTAGTCCCTCAACCCGAAAAAAATTTATAACTAAATGTTTTATAGTACAAAATAACCATCTCCTCAAGTCGCTCTCCTGTCCGGATACGAGCAGGCGCAATCTGTACAGCCGCAGCAATAAATGTAAAATATGCCGACAAATCGGGCTCTTGCATTGTTCTTTACGGGAAAGCAGGGTAACGTGGGTCGTGCAGTCGTGGGTGGTTACATCCACCGGTCTCCAGGGATAATAAATACGGAAGATTGGGAAGACCAGACTGTAGCGTCCAAGTGCAGCCGACGGGAACGGATTTCCACAGGAGTTCGATGCGTCTGCTGCCCATCATTTGACAAGAACAAGAGCTTTCGGCGGAGAGATTCCGCCGTGCCGAGCGTTTGGACGTGCAGGAGTCCTGGTACATGTTGGGAGGCGAGGTTCCGGTTCGAGGCGATGCCGGCGCAGCCAAGGTGCTGCGCTTGCTGGATGCCTTGCGCGAGTCCGAGGCGGGACGGCTCATCCATGGGCAGGTCGAACGCATGCTTTCCGAGGTGGTCGATCGGCAGGTCGCCATGGAAGAGGCCTACCTTGCCGTCACCCAGGCCCTGCTCGATGCCTATGCCCAGCATCTCTCCGACGGGTCCAGCGAAAAGGTACAACTCAAACTGTTGCAAGCCCGCTTGCAACCACCCCTGACCGAGTCTGAACTGCGCGCCGTCAGCGCGGCGGTGGTGGAATATGGCGGGCGTATCGAATCCCTTTCCGAAGTCGATACCGGGTTGTTCCGGGATGCAGTGGCCCCCCTCCTGCGAGCCTTCGGCATCCAGGCACCCACCTCTGCGCCAGTGGTGGAGGAGAGGACCCCGGCGGATAGCGGGCCTGCGCCGGAGTCGTTATCTATCGACGCCGGGCCGAGCGACGAAGCGCCAGCCGCGGTACCGCCCGAAGAAACGGAATCACCGCACCTGGAAGCCGGATGGGAAGAAAATCTGGATGCCGCCCTGTCCAGTGATCCACGTGTGGATCTTTCCGATCCCTTGCAGGGGTCGGTGCCATCCCACCATCAGCCGATGGAACCGGTCGAACGGCGCGTCGATTCCGTGTACCGCACCCATCTCGATTCCAAGCGTCGTGATATTCAGAAATTGCAGTCTACCCTGGCGCAAAGGGTGTTGGAGACCATCACCCAGAATGAGGAGTTCGGCGTGCTGCTGGAGGTGGTGCTTGGCGAGCTGCACCAGGTCAGTGATGCCGAGGAACTGGAAGAACTGCGCTGGACTCTGATTCGGGAGATCGAAAAACTCAACAGAGGCCACCATGAACTGGCCGATAAGCTCGACAGTACTCATCATTACCTGCAGCTCATCGAATCGGACAGCCGCCAGCTGAGCGATGAACTTACCCGGGTACGGCTGTTGAGTCTCACCGATGAGCTGACCGGGCTGCCCAATCGGCGTGCCTTCCTGCGCCGCCTCGAGGACGAGGTGGCCCGGGTACAGCGCTATGGCTTCCCCCTGTCGCTGGCGCTCATCGACCTGGACTACTTCAAGCAGATCAATGACCGCTATGGCCATGCGGCGGGAGACGAAGTACTCAGTCTCTATTCCAAGAACATCCTGTCCATATTCCGCCATCATGACCTGGTGGCGCGCTATGGTGGCGAGGAGTTTGCGGTACTGCTGCCCAATACCGATGCGGATGGTTCGCGGCGGGCACTGACCAAGGTGAAGAAGCGTGCCGCCGAGACCAGCTGGAGCGTGGACGACAAGGTCATGCCCGTGCCGACCTTTTCCGCCGGCGTGTCCCTGTACAAGCCGGGCGAAACGGTGGGATCCTTCATCGATCGTGCCGACAAGGCCCTGTATCGTGCCAAGCGATTGGGTCGCAACCGGGTGGAACTGGATGCCACCTATACAGCCGAAGTCAGCAATGCCGAGGAAAAAACCGCGGAATCCGGTCCGGAAACCGCACAGGGTGTCGAGGAATCCTGATTTTCTCTGTGGTTCCCTTGAAATCCCGTCTCCGCGCCCGCATCCTTTCCTTATCGGTCATTCGTACTCAGTGCGGATGGACATCCTTGAGCGGACCAGGGTTCGCGCGTATTCAATGGGAGATCGCTTGTGGCGACAGTAGAGCTTACGAAAGAGAATTTTGAGCAGATCATCACCGGGAACGACATGGTGCTGGTGGATTTCTGGGCACCCTGGTGCGGACCCTGCCGCAGCTTCGCGCCGGTATTCGAACAGGCTTCTGAGAAATACCCCGACGCGGTGTTCGCCAAGGTCAACACCGAGGAAGAGCAGGAAATCGCCGGTCATTTTCAGATTCGCTCCATCCCCACGCTGATGATCTTCCGTGAAAAGATCATCATCTTCTCCCAGCCGGGCGCACTGCCGGCTTCGGCCCTCGACCAGCTGGTGGAACAGGCCTCCAAGCTGGATATGGAGCAGGTGCGTCGCGACATCGAGACGCAGGCCTCCTCCCAGGCCGGCTAGCTACCACTCAAGACAGGCGACCGCTTTCGGCCAGGGGCAGCAGCCAGTAGTGCAGGCCGAGCCTCGGCAAGCCGGTGCGCAGGCTTTCCAGTAACGGTTGTGCCTCGCCGGCTGCGGTTTCGATGTGGAACATCACCCGGGGTTGTCGGCCGGTGACCTGTTCGGCCAGTGAGAACTGGCCGTGTTCGGTACTGTGGCCGAAGCCCTGGTGGCCGGTGAAGCCGGTGATGTCCTCCTGTGCCAGCAGCCAGTCGATCACGGCTTCTTCGGCATCGGGTGGGGCGATGAGGATAAGCAACATGCGGGTCACGCGAGATCTCCTTGCTTGGTTTCGCCGAAGCGGCGGTAGAGTACCGGCAACAGTACCAGGGTGAGCAGGGTGGAGGTCGCCAGGCCTCCGATGACCACTACTGCCAGCGGGCGCTGGATCTCGGAACCCGGACCGGAGGCGAACAGCAACGGCACCAGGCCGAAGGCGGCGATGCTGGCGGTCATCATCACCGGCCGCAGCCGGCGCTTCGCTCCTTCGATCACCACATCCTCCAGTGGCATGCCGAGGGCGCGCAACTGGTTGAAGTGACTCACCAGCACCACGCCATTGAGTACGGCAATGCCCAGCAGGGCGATGAAGCCCACCGAGGCCGGGACCGAGAGGTACTCGCCCGATATCCACAGGGCGATGATGCCGCCAATGAGGGCAAAGGGGATGTTGAGCAATACCAGTATCGCCTGACGTACCGAACCGAAGGTGGAGAACAGCAGCAGGAAGATAAGCACCAGGGCGGCCGGCACCACGATGGACAGACGCTGTGCGGCGCGTTGCTGATTTTCGAACTCGCCACCCCAAGCCAGCCGGTAGCCCGCTCCCAGTTCCACCTGCATGTCCACCGCCTGGCGGGCATCTTCCACGAAACTCACCAGGTCGCGCCCGCTGACGTTGGCGATGACCACCACGTTGCGGGCACCGAGTTCGCGTTTGATCTCCACCGGGCCCTCGATGCGTTCGGCATGCGCCACCGATGACAAGGGCACGCTATGCCCGTCCGGCAGGCTGACGAGCACCCCGGCAAAGGCGTCAGGTGAATGCCGCACGTCCTCGCTGCCGCGTATTACCAGCGGCGTACGACGCATGCCCTCGTAAATGGTGCCCACCTGCCGGCCTTCCAGTTGTGCACGCAGCAGTTGCTCCAGTGTCTCCACCGACAGTCCGAGACGGCCGGCGGCCAGGCGGTCCACTTCTACCTTCAGGTACTGCACACCCTCGTTGCGGGTGTAGAACACGTCTTCGGCACCCGGGATACGCTCCACAGCCGCGGCGATCTCGGCGGCATGGGCATTGAGCACGTCGAGGTCGGGGCCGAACACCTTGATCGCCAGGTCGCCGCGCACGCCAGTCAGCATCTCCGAGACGCGCATCTCAATGGGCTGTGTGAAGGCGTAGGCCACGCCCGGAAAGTCGGCCATGACCTCGCGAATCGCATCCTGCAGTTCGTCCTTCGTCTCGAAGCGCCATTGGTCGCGCGGCTTCAGGAGCAGGAAGCCATCGGTCTGGTTGAGGCCCATGGGGTCCATGCCCAGGTCGTCGGAGCCGGTGCGGGCCACCATGCCGGCGACCTCGGGGACGCGTGCCATCAGGGCGCGCTGGACCCGCTGGTCGATGGTGATGGATTCCTCCAGGCTGATGGAGGGCAGCTTTTCGAGCTGGATGATGAGATCGCCCTCGTCCATGGTCGGCATGAAGCTCTTGCCCACCTGGGTGTAGATGACAGCTGCCGCCAGCAGGGCCGCGACGGCCACCCCGCCCACCTGCCACGGGTGGGCCAGGGCCCAGCGCAGGGTGGGGGCATAGGCAGCCTGGAGTTTGCGCACCAGCCAGGGTTCCTGGTGCGAGACCTGGCCGAGCAGGTAGGAGCTGATCACCGGGATGGCGGTGAGCGAGAGCAGCAGTGAGGCGCCCAGGGCGAACACGATGGTGAGTGCCACCGGGATGAAGAGCTTGCCTTCCAATCCTTCCAGGGTCAGCAGCGGCAGGAAGACGATGACGATGATGATGATGCCGGAACTCACCGGGCCGGATACCTCGCGCACAGCACGGTAGATCACATGCAGGCGTGGCTGGCGGAGCGTGGCATCCTCGCGCGCGAGCTGGGCGACCAGGTTTTCCACCACCACCACGGCGGCGTCCACCAGCATGCCGATGGCGATGGCCAGCCCACCCAGGCTCATGAGGTTGGCGGACATGCCGACCGCGTCCATGAGAATAAAGGTAGCCAGCGCGGCCAGCGGCAGGATCAGCGCGACGGTAACGGCCGCGCGCAGGTTACCGAGGAACACGACCAGCAGGATCAGCACCAGCACGATGGCTTCACCCAGCGCCTTGCTCACGGTGTGCACGGCACGCTCGACCAGGCTGCCACGGTCGTAGAAGACGCGTACCGTCACCCCCTCGGGGAGGGTCGGGGCGAGTTCGTCCAGGCGTTGTTGCACGCCTTCCACCACCTCGCGGGCGTTGGCACCGCGCAGGCCGAGCACCAGGCCCTCTACCGTCTCGCCGGCGCCGTTCTGCGTGACCGCTCCGTAACGGGTGAGGCTGCCCATGCGCACTTCGGCGACATCGGACACGCGGATCGGGGTGCCTGCGGTGTTGGTGGTAATCACGGTGTTGCGCAGGTCATCGAGGGTCTTGATGCTACCCTCCACACGTACCAACAGCGTCTCCTCACCCTCACGCAGGCGGCCGGCGCCATCGTTACGGTTGTTCTGGGCGAGTGCATTTTCCAGGTCGGTCAGGGTAATACTCCGCGCGTTCAGGCGCGTCACATCCGGTACCACCTCGAAGGTCGCCACCTGGCCGCCCAGGGCGTTCACATCGGCCACGCCGGGCACGGTGCGGAGGGCGGGGCGGATGACCCAATCGAGCAGCGCGCGGCGCGCGGCGAGGTCGAGGTCGCCGCCCTCGATCACGAACATGAACATCTCTCCCAACGGCGTGGTGATCGGCGCCATGCCGCCACTGATGTCCGCCGGAAGGTCGCTCCAGATCCCGCCCAGCCGCTCGCTCACCTGCTGGCGAGCCCAGTAGATGTCCGTACCCTCTGCGAAGTCGATGGTGATGTCGGTGAGTCCGTACTTGGCCAGTGAACGCAACATGACCTGGTCCGGGATGCCGAGCATCTCCACCTCGATGGGCGCGGTGATGCGGGCCTCCACTTCCTCGGGGGTCATGCCCGGGGCCTTGATGACGATCTTCACTTGAGGTGTGGAGACGTCCGGGAAGGCATCGATGGGCAGACGGTCGAAGGCCAGCGCACCCAGCACGGCGAGCAGCAGCACCAGTAGCAGGATGAACATGCGCTGGGTGAGCGCGAAGCGGATGAGGCGTGCCAGCATCATTCACCACCCCCGATGCCCATCCACGCGGCCTTGATCGTGGCCACGCCGCTCACCGCCACTTCATCGTCCGCGCGCAAGGGGCCGCGCACCACGAGATGGCCATCCTCGACGGATACGCGTGTCACACCTACCGGTTCGAAGCCCCCCGTGCGACGCAGGAACAAGATGTCCTGGTCACCCCTGCGCACCACGGCGGATGCGGGTACGCGGAAACTGTCACCGCCCTGCATGCCGAGCACGCGCGCCTGTACGAACTGGCCGGGGCGGAGTTGTTCGGTACCGGACTCGATTTCCACGCGCACCAGTACGGTGTCGTCACCGGCTTGCACCGTACCACCGATGAGGCGCACGCGACCGCGTGCGCTCCCGTCGGCGGTGGTCACGGCAGCGCCCACATCCAGCGTGGCGAGTTGCTCGATGGGCAGGCGCAGCTCCAGCCACAGGCGCTCCAGGTCGGCCATGCGCAGGATCGGGGTCGATGCCTCCAGGCGTTCACCGGTGACCGCCATGAGCTCGAGGATGACGCCATCACGCGGCGCGCGCAGGATCAGCGTGGGGCTGATACGACCGCTGTTGGCCAGTGCCTCGAGGTCCATGCCTGATACGCCGGACAGTTCCAGCACCTGGCGCTGGGCGTTGCGCGTGGTCCGGGATTCGCTGGCGAGACTGCGGGTCTCGAGCAGGCGCCGCTCGGCAATGATGCCCTCCCGGTACAGATCCTCGTCGCGTTTCAGCTGTTCGCCAATGAGGCGGTCACGGCTGACAGCCTCCAGGTAGGCACGCTGAAGCTCCAGCAGCTCCGGACTGCGTAGCTGGACCAGCGGCTGCCCGGCCGTTACGGCCTGGGCCTCGGCAACCTGGAGGCGTTCCACCAGGCCGCTCAGGGGTGCGGCAACGACGGTTTCCTGGTCGGGCGGGATGACCACACGGGCAGCGAGAAGACTGCCCGCGGCGTCTTGCACCGGGGTGGGGCGGAGCGTGCCGATACCCAGGGCCTCGATCTGCTGCTGACTGAGGACGATCTCATCGCTGGCCAGGAGATGCAATGGCGGTAGCAGCAGGGCCGTGCCCAGCGCGAGGGTGTGGAGAAGGCGGATCATGGGGTGACTCCCAGGGCTTGATTGAAACGGGCGATGGCGCGGTCGCGTTCGAGTTCGCGCAGCACGGCGTCGCGTTCGGCGGAAAAGGCACGCGTCTGCACGCGCAACAGTTCACCGAGCGGGTTCTCGCCGAGTTCATAGGCCCGGCGCGCCAGGCGCAGGTTCTCGGCCGCGAGGGCATGGCGTGCCTGCGCGATCACCAGGGTTTCCTCGCTCATGGCGATACTTTCCTCGGCCTCCGTCAGCGCCAGGGACAAGCGGCGCTGCTGGTGATCACGGGCTGCCTGGGCCCGGGCAAGTTGCAGGGCGGCGGACGCTTCGGCGGGCCCGCGCTGTGATTTCAGGCCGAGTGGGATGGAGAAGCCGATCCCCATGCTGTCACGGGTTTCCCCACTGCCATCCTGCTCGCTGCGTCCACCGATATTCAGTGTGGGGGCGCCACCGGCCTGTTCGCGCAGCAGGGCCTGCTCAGCCAGGGCACGGGCCGCCGTGGCCTGTGATTCCACGAGCAGGGGATTGTGGTCAATCTTGTTGCTGGCGCGGGCCTCGGCCAGTGCTTGCGGGAGTGACGTCATGCCCGTGAGTGCCTGGTAGGCCATCAGGGCATGGTGGGCCTCGAGGTGTGCGACGTTATTATCCGCTTGGCGTTGCAGGGTCTCCTCGCGGGCGAGGAGCAGGTCGGTGCGGGGCACATCGCCGCGCCGGACCATGATTTCCACCTGCCGCTCGAGTTCCCGTGCGGTGGCCAGTTCCTGCTCGGCCAGCCGTTCCCGGTTGCGGGTGATGGCCAGTGACCAGACGGCCTCGCGCACCTCTCCGGCCACCTGCAAGGTCAGGGCCTGGCGGCGCAGTGCCGCCGCCTCGCGCGCCGCATCGGCCAGGCTGCGGGCCGCGCGCCGCTGGCCCGGGCGCCACAGGGGGAGTGCCACGCCGGCCTCCCATTCGCGCAGGCCCCGATCGCTGTCCGCCTGGTCATCCTGCAGGTGCAGGGAAACACTGGGCTGTTCGCTGACCAGGCTGCGCGCCCGGCCACCGAGGGCGCTCGCCTCGAGGTCGGCCGGTGCCAGGGTCTGGTACTCGGGGTGGCGTTGCACCGCGGCCTGCACCACGGTGGCCAGGTTCAGCACCTGGTCATTGGAGGGATCGGGTGGGATGGCAACGGCCGGCAAGGCCGACGCCAACAGGGCGGAAAACAACAACAGCGGTTTGAGTCGAGGCATGGCACTTCGCGAAGCTGGGAACCCGTGGATTCGGAAGCGCCGTATTACAACCGCCCAACCTTAACTCAATCTGAATGCCCGGGCGGCGGGTGGGTCTGAATTCAGATCAACCCGGAAAAGGGCTGTACCTCCACCAGCTCCCCGGCCGCCACACCGGCGCAGTCGGCCGGCAGGATGATGAAGCAATCGGCCTGGCTCATGGAAGTGAGCACATGGGAGCCCTGCAGGCCCGTGCTGTTTACCCGTAGCTGACCATCGTCACCCCGTACCAGGCGACCACGCTGGAAATCGGTGCGCCCCGGTGCCTTTTTCAAGGGGGTTTCCGTGGGCAGTCGCAGGGTCATCGCGGGTTCTGGCGGCTGCCCTGTCATTGCGCGCAGCGCAGGCTGCACGAACTGGTAGAAGGTGGCCATGACGGAAACGGGGTTGCCCGGCAGGCCGAAAAATACCGCCCTTCCAAGCCGGCCAAAGGCCAGCGGCTTGCCCGGCTTCATGGCGATGCGCCAGAAGTCCACCTGCCCCAGCTCATCCAGGGTTTGTTTTACGAAGTCAGCCTCGCCCACGGACACGCCGCCGCTGGTGATGACCACGTCGGCCATGGCGGAGGCGTCACGGAATGCCTGCTGTATGGCCGCGCGATCGTCGCGTATGACCCCCAGGTCGAGCAGTTCCACCCCCAGGCGTCTGAGCATGCCGTGCAGGGTATAGCGATTACTGTCGTAGATCTGGCCCTCCAGCAGGGGCTCCCCGACGCTGCAGAGCTCATCGCCAGTGGAGAAGAAGGCCACCCGCAGACGGCGCCGCACCCGTACTTCCCCCAGGCCGAGGGAGGCGAGCACGCCCAGGTCGGCGGGCGTGATACGGTGGCCGGGGCGCAGGACCACTTCGCCACTTGCCATGTCCTCACCGGCACGGCGTACATTGCTGCCAGGCTGGTGGCCGGTGCCGATGTGGATTCGTTCGCCTTCGACGCGGACCTGTTCCTGCATGATGACCGTATCGGCTCCCCTGGGAATCATGGCACCGGTCATGATGCGTACACATTGTCCCGCGGCGACTTCGCCCGTGAATCCCGTGCCGGCGAAGGCCTTGCCAATGAGTTGCAGTGCCACTTCATCTTGCGCGGGAAGATCCGTGCCGCGCAAGGCGTATCCATCCATGGCGGAGTTGTCATGGGGCGGTACGTCGATGCTGGAAATCACTTCCTGTGCCAGTACCCGGTCCAGCGTGTCGCGGACAGGCAGTTGTTCCGCGCCCTCGATGACCTGGAGCAGGGCGGCGATTTTTTTGCGTGCGTCTTCCACGGACACCAAACCGTCTTTGGGTGTGACGCAGGGATCGGGGCGGGTATCGGTCATGAAGAAACGGCCTGTAGGTAATAAGGGGAAATCAACGGAGCAGTGGCGACTGGCGGGCATCCGCCCGTCAGGCTCCTAGGCACCGGTTCGCAGGCGGTCAATTATAAACGCCGCGACCTGCTCCGGCGAATTGAGATCCAGTACGGGTAGACGGGTATTCAGCGCCGTGTCGCTGGCCACGGCAATGATGTGTGGATCCCCGGGGAACAGCAGGGGTTGGCCCGTTGCCGCGCGATGCAGTTCGATCCTGGGGAAGGGCAGGTGACGAAAACCTTCCACCAGCACCAGGTCCAGCTGGTCCCGTGGCAGGATGGAGAGCAGGGATTCCAGGCGCGGCTCGCGCGTTTCCGGGTAATCATGCAGCAGCGCCCAACGCTGGTCGGAAGCGATCAGCAGGTGATCGGCGCCGGCCTTGCGCAGTTCGTAGCTGTCCTTGCCGGGGGTGTCGATCTCGAAGTCGTGATGGGCATGCTTGATCACGCCGACGCGCAGCCCGGCCTGACGCAGCCGAGGCAGCACCCGGGTCAGCAGGGTGGTCTTGCCGGTGCCGCTCCAGGCGGCGAACCCCAATACCGCTGGCAGGGAAGGCGTGTTCTTCATGGAGATGCGGCCAACAGGGCTTCGAGACGCGCCTGTTCCTCCGGGGTGTTCATGTTCAGGAACTGTTCCGGGTGATCGGAGAAGTCCGCCCGGGCCGGTTGCAGCGAGAGCACCCAGTCGCGGGTCTTGCGCAGGCCGCTCGCCAGGGCGGCACGCAGCTCGGGCGCCAGGTCCCGGTGCAGCATCAGGTGCACCGGTTGCAGGTGCTCGCCGTCATGGGCCACACACAGGCGCGCCCCGGCCTGCTGCAGCGCCGCCAGCATGCGACGGGCGTAGTCGGGGGCCGGCAGGGGGGCATCGCAGGGCACACTGAGCAGGTATTCGGTCTGGCACTGTTCGAGACCGGCCAGCATCCCCGCCAGGGGCCCGGCATAGTCAGTGCTTGCGTCCTCGACCACGGGATAGCCGAAGGCACGGTATCGATCCAGATGGCGATTGGCGTTGATCAGCAGGGCATCGGTCTGCGGCGCCAGTGCCTGCAGTAACCAGGCCACCGCGGGTTGTCGTCCGAGCATGAGCAGGCCCTTGTCCTGGCCACCCAGGCGCCGGCCACGGCCGCCGGCCAGGATGAGTCCCGTGATGGTAGTGGAGTGGTTAGCGCTGGGCATGTGGCGATGGCGGGGTTTCGCAGGACAGGAGCTGTAGTATAGCGGCAGTGTTACAATCGATACATTGCACGAGTGGAGGAAATGGATCATGGGCGTCATGCGGATCGGGTTTGTAATGGCCTTGATGGGGATGTTTCTGTCGGCCCAGGCTGCCGATGAGCCGCGCTACCAGCAATTGCATTTCCAGGTGGAGCGCAGCCAGCAGGTGGGCAATGACCAGATGCAGGTGTGGCTGACGGCACAGGCCGAGGGCAGTGACCCGGCGCGGCTGGCACGCACCATCAACGAAACCATGGACTGGGCCCTGGCACGGGGCGGCCAGAGCGAAGGCGTGCAGGTGAAGACCGGCAATTACCAGACCCAGGCCCTGCGTGACAAGGACAAGTTGCGCGGCTGGCAGGTGAGCCAGGATCTCCATGTGGAAGGCACAGACATCCCCGCCATCAGCGCCCTGGTCGGCGAGTTGCAGGAACGTCTGCAGGTACGCTCCATGGGCTTTTCCGTTTCCGACGCGGCGCGCCGCGCCGCCGAGGAGCAACTGATCGAGGCGGCCCTGCGGGCCTTCCAGGAGCGCGCGGACAATGTGCAGCGCATCATGGGGGCCTCGGGCCATCGCCTGGTAAACGCCAGCATCCAGACCGGCGGCCACTTCCCGGGGCCGGTACTGCGCGCCCAGGTGGCCAGCGCCGAGATGGCCGCGCCCGCGGTACAGGCGGGGGAATCGGAAGTACGGGTTACCGTGGCCGGCAGTATCGAACTCATCATGCCCTGAGGAGGTACGGGTGGTTGAATCCGCACGTGCCACCAGCGCCGTTCCCGATACGGAACTGGTGCTGGTGGAGCGATTTCTCGATGCCCTGTGGATGGAGCGCGGTCTGAGCCGCAATACCCTGGCCGCCTACCGCCAGGACCTGCTCGCCCTGGCCGCCTGGCTGGCAGGCGAGGGGAACCGCCTGCTGGCGGCCGACCACGGTGACCTGCAACGTTATCTTGCCCATCGCCATGCCACGGGGGCCAAGGCACGTACCGCGGCGCGTGGGCTGTCCAGCCTGCGACGTTTCTACCGCCACCTGCTGCGCGAAGGCCAGCTGCGCGTGGACCCCACTGCCCTGATCGGGACCCCCAAGCTCCCCCGGCCCCTGCCCGGCACCCTGAGCGAGGAGGAAGTGGAGCGTTTGTTGCAGGCACCCGATCCCGGGACGGCCCTGGGACTGCGTGACCGGGCCATGCTGGAACTGCTCTATGCCACGGGCCTGCGGGTGACGGAGCTGGTGGAGCTGCGGGTCGACCAGGTCAGCATGGCCCAGGGCGTGGTGCGGGTGCTGGGCAAGGGCAGCAAGGAGCGCCTGGTGCCCTTGGGGGAAGAGGCCCTGCAATGGTTGCAGCGTTATGGCGAGGAGGCAAGGCCGGGACTGGCGGCGGGCCATGGCGGTGACCGGCTGTTCCTGTCCCGGCGCGGGGAGGGCATGACACGTCAGGCCTTCTGGTACCGGGTTCGTACCCACGCCCGCCAGGCGGGCATCCAGCGTCATCTGTCGCCCCATACCCTGCGGCATGCCTTTGCCACCCATTTGTTGAACCATGGTGCCGACCTGCGCGTGGTACAGATGCTGTTGGGGCACAGCGACCTGTCCACCACCCAGATCTACACCCATGTGGCGCGCGAACGCCTCAAGCAATTGCATGCCCGGCATCACCCCCGTGGCTGAAGCGAGGGTTTCTGCTACAGTGGCCGAACTTCAGGTCCAGCAGGCAGTCTTATGTTGGTGCTTTATACCGATTATCAGCAAAAAGAGTGAGTTGTGATGAAATATGCAGTGATGATGGGGATGCTGGCGGGTCTGGCAATGCTTACGGTCCCGGTACTGGCGGAGGAGGACCAGGGTGAGGCGGCGGTGCGTGCCGCGCTCGGCGATATGCAGGCAGACCGGATTCGTCCGTCGGCCATCAAGGGTCTCTACGAGGTCGTGATCGGGCCTCACGTATTCTATGTCAGCGCCGACGGCCGGCACATGCTGCAGGGGGATCTGGTGGACATGGCCAAGGGTCGGAACCTGACCCAGCCGGAACGGGAGGCCGCCTTGCGCAGTACCATCGATGGGGTCGGCGAGGAGAACATGCTCATCTTCAGCCCCGATAAAACCCGCCATACGATCACGGTGTTTACCGATATCGATTGCGGCTACTGCCGTAAGCTGCACGAGGAGATGGCGGCTTATCATGACAAGGGGATTCGGGTTCGTTACCTGATGTTCCCCCGTAGCGGGATCGACTCCCCTTCCTATGACAAGGCCGTGTCGGTCTGGTGTGCCGAGGATCGCAATGAGGCCCTGACCCGGGCCAAGCAAGGCAAGGATCCGGTGCCCGGGAAATGCGACAACCCGGTGGAGCGTCATATGGCCTTGGGACAGAGCATCGGCGTGCGCGGCACGCCGAGTATCGTGCTGGAGGATGGGCGGGTAGTGCCGGGCTATGTGCCGGCGGATCGCCTGGCCGCCATGCTGGAGGCCAACCCCGCGCCCTGAGAGCGTGGTCTAGGAGCCTGTCGGACTTGAGCGATCGTAGCGAGCAAGGTGGGAAATCTGGGCCGCTCTCCCACCGGCGCAGTAGATCAGCCTCAAGTCCGACAGGCTCCTAACGCTCCAGCAGGTCCAGCTTGCCGGGTTTGCCGTTCCATTCGTCGGCATCCGGCGGGGCGTCTTTCTTCTGGGTGATCACCGGCCAGTCCTTTGCCAGCTCTTCGTTCAGGGACAGAAACTGTTCCTGGTCCGCGGGCAGGTCATCCTCGGCAAAGATGGCCTCGGCAGGACATTCCGGTTCGCACAGGGTGCAATCGATGCATTCCTCGGGATCGATGACGAGGAAATTCGGGCCTTCATGGAAGCAATCCACCGGACAGACTTCCACGCAGTCCGTGTATTTGCACTTGATGCAGTTTTCACCCACTACAAATGTCATATTCTGCTCCCTTCATGACTGGCGCTCCGCGGATCGCGCGCCACTGTGTGGGAGACATAATAGGGCGTGGAGAAGAATTTTTCGAGGCCGGTGACCGCTTTCAGGTCGCGGTGCGGGCCTGGGGCTTGTCCATCGGCATAATTGTGGTTTCCACCCGGTTGCGCCCCTGTTCCTTGGCAAGGTACAGGGCCTGGTCGGCCGCGGCGACCAGGTCGGCCGCGGACTCCGGTTGTCCACTGTCGCGGGTGGTGGTGCCGATGCTGAGGGTGAGGTGATCGGTGACCTTGGAGGCCTCATGAGTGATGCGGAGGTCACGCACTTCCTTGAGCAGCTCCCGCGCTACCGCTTCCGCACCTGCCTGGTTGGTGTCCGGCAGCACCACGACGAATTCCTCCCCGCCGTAGCGGGCCACCAGGTCGGTGGGGCGTTGCACCACGCGATCCAGGGTGCGTGCCACCATGCGCAGACAATCGTCGCCGGCCTGGTGGCCATAACGGTCGTTGAAAGGCTTGAAATAATCGATGTCGAGCAGGATCAACGACAAAGGTGTGTCGTTGCGTACCGAGCGCTGCCATTCCCGCTCCAGCACGTCGTCAAACTGGCGTCGGTTGGCGATACCGGTGAGGCCGTCCAGGGAGGACAGGCGGTGCAGTTCGCGGTTGCTTTGCGCCAGCTGGGCATTCATTTCGCGCAGCTGTTCCTGCATTTCGCGCAGGGCATGATAGGCCTCGTCCCGCTCGCGCTGCGCCAGGTAGCTCTTGGAGTGGGCGCGTATGCGGGCGATGAGTTCGATTGGTTCCGGCAGTTTGACCAGGTAATCGGTGGCACCGTTGGCGAAGGCATCGCTCTTGATCTTGGGGTCGTCCTTGCTGGACAGTACGACGATGGGGATGTCCCGGGTCATGGGGTTGGCGCGATAGAAACGCACCAGGGTCATGCCGTCGATGTCAGGCATGACCAGGTCCTGCAACACCGTGGTGGCCTTGACCTCTACGGCCATATTGATGGCCGTCTTGGGGTCGCTGCAGTAGTGGAATTCGATGCCGGGTTCGTGCTCCAGCATGCGACGGATGCCCTCGGCGACCATGGCCTGGTCGTCCACCAGCAACACCACCGCCCAGTTCGGGCTTTTCACCGTTTCCCTCTGCACGGGTGCCTCGTTCCCCATCATGAGCCTCGATCTGCCGCAACATTATGTTTTTTATGCCGATTCGCTATGGATTCCCCAATGGCTCCAAGCGGCAACACGGACACGGCCGCATCCAGTTCAGCAGCAGCTTTCGGCATACCATAAACGGCCGATGTAGCCATATCTTGAGCCAGGGTATGCCAACCCTGGCCGCGCAGGGCCAGCAGACCCTCGGCTCCATCCCGGCCCATGCCCGTCAGCAGCACCCCGGTGACGCCACCCTGCCAGTGGGTCACCAGGCTGGAGAAAAAGGCATTGACCGAGGGCCGGTAGGGATAATCCACCGGATCAGCGGTGTAGCCCAGCCGCTGGTCGGCCTTCAGTACCAGGTGGTCGTGACGACCGGCGACCAGTACCGTGCCGGGTCGCGGCGCATCGCCTTCTTGTGCCAGGCGTACCGGTAGCTGGATGCGACCACCCAGCCACTCGGCAAAACTGGCCACGAACTGTTCATCCACATGCTGGATCACCACGATCGCCGCCGGGATGTCCCGCGGTAATGCACCCAACACTTCCGCGAGGGCGGCCGGGCCGCCGGTAGAGGCGCCGATGGCGATCATTTGCTGCTCCGGGTGATCGTGGACACAGGGTTTTGGTTTGCCCAGGGCGGCATCCAGGCGTGCCTGGCCGCGCAGGAGCATCTTGACCGTCTCCAGCTTGGCCAGCAGGGCCGTGCGTCCCTCACCGGTACCCGAGGCGCCCAGGACAGGGGTGTTGACCGCATCCAGGGCCCCGGCCCCC
>SWBZ01006380.1_pt1 | contig 16000 bp, 14 predicted proteins | sample 4693031 | NCBI WGS metagenome assembly SWBZ01 (sample SAMN10267274, study PRJNA491770) | bioreactor metagenome | isolation source: DHS bioreactor inoculated with | place: Japan: off Shimokita Peninsula
CCCCCCGGGAGCCCGATGCTTGCGCGCCACCCGTTTCCGTCGGACACTGCCGTCATGAAAACCATAAGCCGGCAGGGTGCCCCCTCCAGTGCCCGGGACGATACCCTGTTCCTGCCCGACTTCTGCAATATACGCCTGGTGTTCGGGGTGGTGGTCATCGCCGAGCTGCTGGCCTTCGTGCTGGTGCTGGTGGACCTGCCCGACGCCAATTTCTGGCACCGTCTCGGCCTGGTCTCCCTGTTCATCCAGTGGGTGGGGCTGACCAGCGCCGCCTTTCTGTGCGGCCTGCGCCCCCTGTTTGCCCGCATGGGCAACACCGCCACCGCCACCGCCAGTTACCTGTTGCTGTTGTTGATCACGGCGGTACTGAGCGAGTTCGCCTTCCGCATCCTGCTCCTGCAGGATCTGCAGGCGGAGCTGCGCGGCCTGGGCCATGGCGAGTTCCTGCTGCGCAACCTGGCCATCGGGGTCATCGTCCATGCCCTGGTGCTGCGCTATCTCTATGTGCAACACCAGTGGCGCCGCCAGGTGGAGGCCGAGGCCCTGGCGCGCCTGCAGGCCCTGCAGGCGCGCATTCGGCCCCATTTCCTGTTCAACAGCCTCAACACCATCGCCGCCCTCACCCGCAGCCGGCCGGCGGTGGCCGAGGAGGCGGTGCAGGACCTGGCCGATCTGTTTCGCGCCACCCTGGGCGATGCCCGCGATCGTGTCAGCCTCGCCGAGGAGATCGCCATCACCCGCCAGTATGTGCAGCTGGAGACCCTGCGCCTGGGCGAGCGCCTGGACGTGGACTGGGAACTGATCGATCTGCCCGAGCACCTGCAAGTGCCTTCCCTGATGCTGCAACCGCTCGTGGAGAACGCCATCTACCATGGCATCGAGCCCCTGGCCGAAGGCGGCGTGATCCGCGTGTGGGCGCGCGCCGACGAGCACCAGGTGATCATCCGGGTGAGCAATCCCACCTCGGGCGAACCGAGCGGTAAGGGGCACGATGGCAATCGCATCGCTCAGGACAATATCCGCCAGCGCCTGGCGCTGGCCTACGGGGAGCGGGGCAGCCTGCGGGCCGGGCAGAAGGATGATCGTTACGAGGTGGAGCTGCGTCTGCCGCGCGAGGTGACCTCTTGAGGTGTGTCATCGTCGATGACGAGGCGCTGGCGCGGGAACGGTTGCGTTCCCTGGTGGAGGAGGTGGCGGGCCTGGAGGTCTGTGGCGAGGCGGCCAACGGTCGCGATGCCCTGCTGCAGTGCGAGACCCTGCAGCCCGACCTGGTGTTCCTGGATATTCGCATGCCGGTCATGGATGGTCTGGAGGCGGCGCGCCACCTGGCCAGCGCGGAACGGCCGCCGGCGGTGATCTTCACGACCGCCTACGGGGAGCATGCCCTGGAGGCCTTCGAGACCCATGCCCTCGATTACCTGCTGAAGCCGGTGCGCCGCGAACGTCTGGTACAGGCCCTGGAGCGGGTGCGACGCATCACCCAGGGGGCGTCCGTGGCCCTCGCCGGGCTGCCGGAATCACAGGTCCGCTCCCATATCTGTGCCCGGGTGCGCGGCACCCTCCAGGTGATGCCCGTGGCGGGTATCCGCTATTTCCAGGCCGACAGCAAGTACGTCATCGCCCGGGACGCGGACCAGTCCCTCCTGATCGAAGACCCCCTCAAGGCCCTGGAGGAGGAGTTCGCCGACCGTTTCCTGCGTATCCACCGCAATGCCCTGGTGGCGAGTGCCTATGTGAAGGCCCTGGAGAAGGATGCCGAGGGGCGCTGCCTGGTGGTGCTGGAGGGGGTGGAGGAGAAACTGGAGGTCAGCCGGCGTCATGCGCCGGAGCTGCGGCGCTGGTTGCGTGGCGGGGTGTCGGGCTGAAGCCCGATCTACAGGGTTTCCCGACCCGCGGCCTGGGCGTGCCGTGGCTGTGCCAGCTTGCGGCGCGCCTCCTGGATGGCGGCATCGAGATAGCCACCGTACATCTCCACCGTGTTGATGCCCACCAGGCGCGGGGCCAGTTCATTGCCCTGGGCGTCCACGAACAGCACGGTCGGCGTGACATGAACCTGGTAACGGCTGGACAGGGCGGAGGGGGTGCGCCGCTGGCCATCGAAGTCACGGATCGGCAGTGCATTGTCCAGCATCAGCTTGCGCATGATGATCTGGTCGTCGTAATAGCCGCTGATGATGTTGGGGCGCAGGATGTTCGCCTCCAGCAGTTCGCAGTAGCTGCAGTTGCGGGCCGAGAAGACCAGCACGATGGGGCGGTCATTGCGCGCCGACTGGCGACCGTCCGCCTGCAGGTTCTCGCCCAGGGGCACTTCCACCGCGGTATTCGCCGCCAGGCTGGCGCTGAACAGCACCAGGGCCAGGGCCCGGAAGGCCAGATTCCACTTGCCAGTACTCTTCACGACTCGCTATGCTCCAACTGCTGAATCCTGCACCATTTTACCACTTTGCCGCCGCAGGATCCCGTGGCGCGCGGTAACCCTGACAGAATACCCGATCATCATGGCTGAGAATATCCTGCGTATTGCAACGCGAAAGAGCCCCCTTGCCCTGTGGCAGGCCGAACACGTGCGCGCGGGCCTGCAGGCCCATCACCCCGGCCTGGAGGTGGAACTGGTCACCATGACCACCCAGGGCGACAAGATCCTCGATACCCCGCTGGCCAAGGTGGGCGGCAAGGGCCTGTTCGTCAAGGAGCTCGAACAGGGCATGCTGGAAGGACGTGCCGACATCGCCGTTCATTCCATGAAGGACGTGCCCGTGGACCTGCCCCCGGGCCTGATCCTGGGCGCCATCCTCCGACGTGAGGACCCCCGCGATGCCTTCGTGTCCAACCGCTACAAGACCCTGGATGAACTGCCCCAGGGCGCGCGGGTCGGTTCCTCCAGCCTGCGCCGCCAGTGCCAGCTGCGGGTGCTGCGCCCGGACCTGCGGGTGTTCGACCTGCGCGGCAATGTGAATACCCGCTTGCAGAAGCTCGATGACGACGAGTACGACGCCATCCTGCTGGCCTGCGCCGGTCTGCGTCGCCTGGGCATGGAAGAGCGCATCGCCACTCCCCTGACGCCGGAGAATTTCGTACCCGCCATCGGGCAGGGCGCCATCGGCATCGAATGCCGCGCCGACGATGTGCGGGTACAGAACCTGATCCAGCCACTGCATGATCACAAGACCTTCGTGCGGGTGCAGGCGGAGCGTTCCCTGAACGAGCGCTTGCAGGGCGGTTGCCAGGTTCCCATCGGCGGCTATGCTGATTTTGACCATGGTGTCATCGTGCTGCGCGCCATCGTCGGCCGGCCCGATGGCAGCGAACTGGTACAGGGTGTGATCAGCGGCCGGCCCGAGGATGGCGAGGAACTGGGTCAGGTGCTGGCCGATGACCTGCTGTCACGGGGCGCCCGGGAGATCCTTGCGGCCGTCTACGCCGATGCGGATGGCCAGTGAGGCGCCCCTGCAGGGCCTGCAGGTCCTGGTGACCCGCCCGGCCCATCAGGCGGAGGCATTCTGTTCCGCACTGGAGCACGCCGGTGCCCGCGCCATTCGTTTTCCCGCCATTGCGATCGGACCGCCGCCCGATGCGCGGGCGGTGGCCGAAGTCGCCGCCGGACTGGCGGACTTCCACCTGGCCATCTTCATCAGCGCCAATGCCGTACAGCGCGGCCTGCCGCAGCTATGTCCCGACGGGAACTGGCCGGCCGGTACCGCCATCGCCGCCATCGGCAGCCGCACGGCCGAAGAGCTGGCGGCGTGGGGCTTGCGGGTGGATTGGGTGCCCGCCAGGGATCACAACAGCGAGGCCCTGCTGGCCCTGCCCGGGCTGGACGACCTGCAGGGGAGACGGGTGCTGATCGTGCGCGGCGACGGTGGCCGTGAGACCCTGGCCGCCACCCTGCGCGAGCGGGGGGCCGAGGTGGTCTACGCAGAGGTCTACCGGCGCGAACTGCCGCGCGCGGATGTGGCGTCACTGTTGCGAACCTGGGGCGAGCACGGCCTGGACCTGGTGACCGTGACCAGTGGCCAGACTTTGCGTAACCTGTGGCGACTGCTGGGCCCGGAAGGCCAGCCCCTGTTACAGTCGACCCCGTTGCTGCTGGCCAGTGAAGCGGTGCGTCGGGTGGCCCTGGAGCTGGGTTGCCGGGGCCCGCTGCAAGTCGCGGACGACGCCACCGACGCCGCCATGCTGGCGGCCCTGCGGCGCTGGCGCCGATCAGAGGAAGGAAGCAAGTCATGAGCGAGCCGGAACAAAAAGCCCCTGCACCCGACGAAAAACCGAAGCCCAAGGGCGGCTCCGGAGGCAAGGGCGGCGGTGGTCCGGGGCGCCCTCCTCAGCCGGGGGGCGCGGGAAACAAGGCATCGCAGCGCGAGCCCGGGTCGCCCGGCCGGGCCCCGTTGCTCCTGGCGCTGGCGGCCCTGGTGCTCGCCATCGCCCTGGCGGTGGCGGGTTTCTTCATCTGGCACGATCTCGACCGGCTGGCGGGCGCCCGGCTGCAGGACCAGCAGCAGGTGGAGGCCCGTGCCACCGGGCTGGAGGGTCGGTTGGACGACATGGCGCGGCGCATGGATGGCATCCAGGGCGAGGTGGAACGCCAGTTGGATGCGGCACGGCGCGAACAGCAGGCGGCCCTGGAACGCCTGCAGCAGACCCAGCAGGCGGTGGAGCGCTCCGTGTCCCAGCTGCGCGCCCAGCTCGGTCGCGGCCAGGACGGCTGGCTGCTGGCGGAAGTGGAATACCTGCTGCGCATCGCCAACCAGCGCCTGCAACTGCAACGGGATGTGGGCACCGCCCTGGCGGCCCTGCGGGCCGCCGATGCCCGGCTCCACGACCTTTCCGATCCCGGTTACCTGGCGGTACGCGAGGCCCTGGCCCGGGAGATGACCGAATTGCAGGCCGTGCCCGTCCCGGATACGGGCGGCCTGGCCCTGAAGCTGGCCAGCCTGGAGGGGCGGGTCGACGAGTTGCGGCCGGCGGGGGCGCGTTACCTGTCCGCCGAAGAACGTGCCGGTGAGGCGCGTGATCCCCTGACCGCCCGGGATTGGCGCGAGATTCCGGGCATCGTCTGGCAGGCGGTGCGCCGCCTGCTGGTGGTGCGTTCCCACCAGGAACCAGCTACCCCCATGCTGCCACCGGAGCAGGAATACTTTTTGGTGCAGAACCTGCGCCTGGCGCTGGAGACGGCACGGTTGGCCCTGTTGCAGGCTGAAGCGCAGCAGTATCGCACCAGCCTCGAGATGGCGCGGGATTGGCTGGAGCGGCATTTCGATGCCGATCACCCGGCCACCGCCAGCATGGCCAACGAGCTGCATCACCTCCTGCGCCAGGAGATCCGGCCCGAGTTGCCCGATATCTCGACCTCCCTGCGCCTGCTGCGCCAGCGCCTGCCGGACCCGGCCGGTCCGGCAGTGGATGAGCCGGTCGCCCCCGGGGCGACCGTGGACGAGTCCGCCACCCCGGTGGAAGCGCAGCCATGAGGTACCTGGTCTACGCCATGATCGCCCTGCTGGTGGCCGTCGGGGTGGCTCTGCTGACGCTTCCCGATCCCGGCTATGTGCTCATTGGCTACGGGGACTGGAGCCTGGAGACCACCCTCCTGGTGCTGTTGGCGGTGCTGGCGGGCCTGTACCTGGTGGTGCGTTTTCTGGCGGGTCTGCGCCGCTTGCCGGGCCGGTTGTTGCACTGGCGGCGCCTGCGCCGGGAACGGCGCGCCCGCTCGGCCCTCAACCGTGGTCTCATCGAACTGGCGGAGGGGCAATGGGCGGCGGCGGAAAAACGCCTGGTGCGCCACGCCGCCACCAGCGACAACGCCCTGATCACCTATCTGGCCGCCGCCCGCGCCGCCCAGCAGCAGGGTGCGCATGATCGGCGTGACCATTACCTGCGCCTGGCCCACGGCAGCATGCCCGAGGCCGATGTGGCGGTGGGGCTCAGCCAGGCGGAGTTGCAGATGGCCCATGGCCAGCTGGAGCAGGCACTGGCTACCCTGCGTCACCTGCGCCAGATCGCCCCGCGCCACGCCTACGTACTGAAAATGTTGATGAAGCTCTACCAGCGCCTGCAGGATTGGCAGAGCCTGCGCGACCTGCTGCCGGAGCTGCGACGGCGCAAGGTGGTGGGCGAGGAGGAGCTGAAGCGGCTCAGCCTGGAGATCCACCGTGCCCTGCTGGAACTGGCGGCGCGGCGCGGTGATCTGGAGGCCTTGCGCGAGGCCTGGGGCTGGTTGCCGCGCGCACTGGCCCAGGACGAGTCCCTGCTGGTCATCCAGGCCACCCAGCTGCAGCGCCATGGCCTGGTGGACGAGGCCCAGGAACTGCTGCGTTCCGCCATCCGCCGCCACTGGAGCCAGCGACTGGTATACCTGTTCGGCCAGCTGGAAGGGGGCGACGCGGGGCGCCGGCTCGACGAGGCGGAGGCCTGGCTGCGGGATCACGACAAGGACCCGGTGCTGCTGCTGACCCTGGGGCGTCTGTGCCTGGCCAACCGCCTGTGGGGCAAGGCCCGTGCCTACCTGGAGGCCAGTGTTCAGCTGGCCCCCACGGTGGAGACCTGCCAGGTGCTGGGTACCCTGCTGGAAAAACTGGGGGAGACCGACAAGGCCATGGCCTGTTACCGTCAGGGCATGGGCCTGGCGGTGGGCGTCCCCACCCTGGGCAAGCGCGGCTCCGATGTGCTGGGCCGCGCCACGCCAACACTCCCGATGGCGCATGCCGCGCTGGAGACCGAGCCTTCATCGGAGGCGCGGGAGGAAAAGCCGTCTGGATCCCTCTAGGTAACGCTGAAATGCACCAGGCCGGCCTGGTGCATTGTTATTTCGAATCGACCACCGGGTTGTCGGCGGCATATTCGAAGGCGTCGGAGAACATACGCTCCTCCGGCAGACCCTGCTCCCGGAAGGCGTCGCGGGCGGCTTCGCACATGGCGGGGGGGCCGGCGATATAGGCATCGAAACCGCTGAGGTCGGGATAGCGGCGCAGTACCGCTTCCACCACCGTGCCCGTCTCTCCCGCCCAGGCGTCCTCGGGACGGGGTTCGGAGAGAACGGGGGTGTACTGGAAGTCATCGTGCTCCGCTGCCCAGCGCGTGGGCAGTTCATCCATGTACAGGTCGCGGCGTGCGCGTACCCCCCAGAACAGGTGCATGGGCCGCTTCAGGCCCACATGGAAGGCATGTTCGATCATGCTCTTCAGGGGTGCCAGACCGGTGCCGCCGCCGATCAGCAGCATGGGCCGGTCGGACTCCTCGCGCAGGAAGAAGTTGCCGAAGGGACCCTCGATGCGCAGCAGGGTGCGCGCCTTCATGTCCGCAAACACATGGTCGGTGAAGGTTCCGCCTTCCACATGGCGGATGTGCAGTTCGATCCTGGCATCCTCGTGGGGCGGGTTGGCGATGGAAAAGGCGCGCCGGCGTCCGTCCTTGAGCAGGATCTCCAGGTACTGGCCGGCCAGGAACTGCATGCGCTCCGCGGCCGGCAGCTTGAGCTGGATGACCATGACGTCATGGGCCGCCTGGCGCAATTCTTCCGCCCGGCAGGGCAGGATCTTGACCTGGAGGTCACCGACACGGTGGATTTCGCGTGCTTCGATACTCATATCGCTCCCGGGTATTGCCTGGCAGAACAGGGCGAGACCCTTGGCCTCTTCCTGGGCGTCGAGACCAGGCGGGCGTTCTCCGCCGCTATACTGGAACTGCCCGGTGAGCACGCGTCCCTTGCAACTGCCGCAGCTGCCGTTACGGCAGCCATAGGGCAATGCCAGGCCCTGGCGCAGGGCGGCATCCAGCAGGGTTTCACCCGTGCGCACCTCGAACTGGTGGCCGCTCGGCTGAATCTGTACCCGGTAGGCCATGTCGCCCATTCCCCGATCCGACAAAAGTCGTCCAGTCTGGCTGATTTGTGAAGTGAGGTAAACCGATGAACGCTGTGCTAATCCTGGGCTGTGGTGATGTCGGCCGGCGCGTGGCCCGGTCCTGCCAGGCGTCCGGTGCCGCGGTCACGGGTCTGGTGCGCTCGCCGCCGAGCGCGGCGCAACTGCGGGACCTGGGCATCGAGGCACTGGTGGCGGACCTGGACCTGCCCTTGCCGTCACTGGCCTCCGCGGGTACCGAACTCTATTATTTCGCCCCGCCACCGCCCAGTGGAGACCGCGATCCGCGCATGTCCGCGGTGCTGGCCGCCCTGGAGCGGGACGGCTTGCCGCGGCGCATCGTCTACATCAGCACCAGTGCCGTGTACGGTGACTGCGCTGGCGCCTGGATCGACGAGGACGCGCCCCTGCGGCCGGACACCACGCGCGGTCTGCGTCGTCTCGATGCCGAACGCCAGCTGCAGGCCTGGTCGGAACGCACCGGGATCCCCGTGGTGATCCTGCGCGTACCCGGTATCTACGGGCCCGGACGCCTGCCCCTGGAGCGTTTGCGCAAGGGTCTGCCGCTGTTGCGCGAGGACCAGTGTCCCTACACCAATCGCATTCACGCGGACGACCTGGCCGCGATTTGCCGTGCCGCCATGGCGCGTGGTGTACCCGGCACGGCCTACAACGTCAGCGATGGCCATCCTTCCAACATGGTCGATTACTTCAACCGCATCGCCGATCGTGCCGGCCTGCCGCGTCCTCCCACGCTGGATCGAGCGGAAGCGGAACAGCAGCTCACCCCGGGTATGCTGGGATATATGCGGGAATCGAAGCGGCTCAGGAACGAGCGCATGCTGAAGGAACTGGGTATCGAGCTGCGATTCCCGCACCTGGAAGCGGGGCTGGACAGCTGTTTCCTTGATCCATAGCAAAGCACGTATCCTGGACTACACTCAACGAATGCAGGGGTAAACTGCATTTTTCATATTCTTTTCCGCGCGCCTGCGGATACATCCTTTCTTGTTGTTTTACATAATAAAAATTACTCCTGGTCAATCTGCACTTCAGGTGGTGTGTCGATGGGCGCCGGTATATGGCCTGCCGCACCACCTGCTTTGCCCTGACCGAGTGGGTCACACAATACAGGAGGCTGATGCATGGAGACGCGAAGTCTGGTCTATCTGAACCTGAAAGAGGAACCTGCCTGCCGGCCATTGATTCAGGCCATGCGTGCCGACGGCTGGCAAATCCAGGTAGCCGACAGCATCGAGCTGGCCGCGCAGGCCGTGCAACAGAAAGGCGTGGGGTTGGGCATCATTCATTTCGGGGAGACGCTGGACCCGGATATCCCGCTAGGCCTGGAACGGCTCATGCAACTCACGCCCACGGCCGCGTGGATCGGCATCATCCCGCCCGAGCGCCTGATCAGGCTGATCGACGTCGGCCTGATTCCCGGCTACTTCCACGACTACCATACGGAGCCGGTGGACCCGCTGCGCTTGTCCCAGTGCCTTGGTCATGCCTATGGGATGGCCCATGCCAGCAAGCACGCCAATCGTGTGCAACACCGCGATCCATCCAGCGCCGGCATGATCGGGGTCAGCGAGCAAATGCAGCAGGTGTTCAAGCAGATCGGGAAGATCGCCAGTGTCGATGCCTCGGTCATGATCAGCGGCAGTAGCGGTACCGGCAAGGAACTGGCCGCGCGGTCCATCCATAATCGTTCCGCGCGTGGCAAGGGACCGTTCGTGGCCATCAACTGCGGCGCCATATCGCCCGCCCTGATTCATTCGGAACTGTTCGGTCATGAACGGGGCGCCTTCACAGGCGCGCACCGGCGCAAGATCGGGCGCCTGGAGGCGGCGGATGGAGGCACCATTTTTCTCGACGAAATCGCCGATCTCCCCTTGGATCAGCAGGTCAACCTGCTGCGTTTCCTGCAGGAGCGGACCATTGAGCGCGTGGGAGGCATGGACCCGATCCCGATCGATGTGCGGGTGATCACGGCCAGCCATGTGGATCTGCATGATGCCGTGGCAAAAGGGGAATTCCGCGAGGACCTGTTCTACCGGCTCAACGTGGTTCAGCTCAGGATGCCGGACCTGCGCGAACGCGTGGAAGATATCGAGCCGCTGGCACGATATTTCTTTTCCATATTCGCCAAGGAGCGCAATCACAATGTCTCCGGCTTCAGCCAGCAGGCGCTGCAGGCCATGCGTGACTACAGCTGGCCAGGCAATGTGCGGGAACTCATCAACCGGGTGCGTCGTGCGACCATCATGTGTGAACACCGGCTGATCACACCGCAGGAACTGGAGCTGTTTCATGCGGAACCGGAACTTGCAACCGAAACCCTGGCCCAGGTGCGGATCGATGCCGAACGCCAGGCGATCCTTGCTGGCTTGCGCCAGTCCAGCAACAATGTTTCCGAAGCCGCCCGTCGCCTGGGTGTGGCCCGTATGACGCTGTATCGGCTGATGCAGAAGCACCGTATCAATGCGGGCGAAGGTGGGCAAGGCGATGTCGACGTAAGTGCGAGTTTCGGTGAGAGAAACCATCCACATCCCATGTCGATTATCGCCCGGTCTGGAGATTCGAGATGAACAAAAAAAATGATTACTCCCTTTCATTCGTTTTGGTGACGACCATAATGTTTCCTGCCGCGGCCTGGGCGGATGTCCCGCCACCGGACCAGCCCGTTGGCCAGGCGCCGCCTGAACCCACGGTCGAGACGCGACCGGAGATACAGGCGATCGCCAATATCGGCGGCGTCCTGACGCCGAAGGGAACATGGGTCATCGAGCCTTCCCTGCAATTCTCCAATTCCCAGATCAACCGCCTGTCGTTCCTGGGCGTCGAGATCCTGGAAACCTTTCTGATCGGTATACTGGAAGCCGAGGATGCCGACCGCAACCTGATCTCACCAGCGCTTACCTTGCGCTATGGGATAACGCCCAGGCTGGAAATAGAAGGCAGGCTGCCCTATATCTGGCGTGACGATACTTTGCGGGCCACCATTCCCTCCGTCGTCAGCGAACCACAAGTCACCCGTGACCTGGAAGGTGATGGCATCGGAGATATGGAGCTGGCCCTGCACTACCAGATGAATGCCGGAAGGGATGGCTGGCCGATCTTCATTGGCAACTTGCGCTACAAGTCCACCACGGGTGAGGGTCCCTATGATGTGTCACGCAACAGCGCGGGGATACAGACCAGCCTGCCCACCGGATCCGGTTTCCATGCGGTGGAGCCCAGCGTGACGGCGCTGTACCCATCCGATCCCGCGGTGTTCTATGCAAACCTTGGGTATCTGTATAATTTCGACGAGGACGTCAACAAGACCTTCGTGGTTGAGGGGAGCGATGACCAGACCATTGGCAATGTGGATCCGGGTGACGTGGTCCGCTTCAGTTTCGGCATGGCCTATTCGATTAATTCACGCGCCTCGTTCTCGCTCGGGTACAAGCACGATTTCATCCGCTCGAGTAGCACCACGATCAACGGTGTGAACCTGTCGAGTTCCAGTCTGGACGTGGGCTCCTTGCTGCTGGGTTTCAGTCACCGCATTAGTGATCGACTCAATGCCAATGTGAACCTGGAGCTGGGGATAACCGCGGACGCCCCGGACGTGGGGATCACCCTGCGTCTGCCCTATGCGATATGAGGACGCGCAGGATGATCGAGGGCGTAGCCCCGGGTTCAGCGTAGTCGTGAAGATTCGAGGCGGTTGTTCAGCAGGCTCTGGCGCACGTCCTGGTGAAACTGTCGGAAGTTCTCCACATTGACCCTGACCTCGAGTTCCTGACGCAAATCACGGTGATTTGCGGTATTGATGAGGGTGCTGGTGATGCGCTGACGGGTCGCTTCGTGCAGGGCGGCGGTGAAACCCTTGTGGTCATTTACGCTCACGCCAAGGGCATTATCGAGTCCGGAAAGATCCACGTTGGATGGTGCGTTCGTGATGGTGGACTTGGGAGTGGATGTCCCCGGCTGCGGCGCGACGCTCGTGACCTGGGTGGTATCTGGCATGTTGTCCGGCAGTGAGACGGCCTGGTGCTGAATGGTGCCCTCTTGCGTGATGGTGATGATGCTTTCCAGGACCAGGCGGTTATCGATAAAGGAACGTATATTGGCGCCGAACTCGAAGTTGAGACCGGCGAATGAAAAACCGCCTCGTTGCGCCTCGAGCTCAAGCTGGGACAGCACTGAACAGCTGGTACAGGCAAACCCGCCGGAAGCAGCAGGTGAGGCAATGGCAGTCACGCTGCATGACAGCCAGGTGAGTGTCGCCAGTGAACCCAGACGGCAGTAATCCATATACGATTGTGACGGATTGTCCATGGCCTATCTCCCTAATTCGTTGCGTCCTGGCAACGATAATACGAACATGCCCAAGCCGGATCGATCCATGCCCCGGGTGATGGGCGCGCTAGGCCAGGGCTCCCAGTCACGGATGCTGTTGAAATGATTTCTGGCCACCTGAAGGTTTGCGCGGGCAGCCAGGACGGTCCCATCCCAGATCGCTTCGAACTGGGCGCGTGGGACGGTAATCGAGCCGATGGCCGGATCGGCGAGGAGTATGGTCCCATCACGCATGCCTCTTAGTACCACGAAGTGCCGGTATCCCTGGGTATTGACCAGGACGATGCCGGGAACGCCTATTTTGAGTAGCTGGTCGAGCGTCATGCGGAAGCCATCGGATTGAAGTCCCTGGCTGTCCAGGAAGCGTTTCATGTCGAGCATGGAAAAGCCTTCGGCGCGGATCTTGGCCTGGTCGCCGGCCTTGAACATGGCCTGGAAAACCTCCGCCTCATCGATCTTCATCCCGTAGTGGTGACTCAGCAAGGTGGCGACCGCCGCCGAGCCGCAACTGAAATCATATTGCTGTCGGATTACCCTATCCCAGCGCGCTTCCTTGAGACTTTTTACCGGCACCGAAAAGGATCCGGGGAAACCCTGAATCAATACCTGGCCGCCAAGGGCGTGGTTGGCCTGTCCGGCAATCAGCAGGAATGTGAACAAGCAACAGACCCGCAATGACAAATGTACGGTTTGCATGTTTCGGTTATTGCATGTTGAAAGTGACACCGATGGCCGAGTCCACCGCGTTATTGTTCCCGGTCACCACATTGAAAAGGCCGATACCGCTGAAATTTTCCAGGGCATTCTCGGCAAAGGTGACCGAGCCCCCGGTGATCGTGCCCGCCGTGAAACTGCTGCCGGTCACGCTGGCATTCAATTGCTGATTGGTTTCCACCCGAATGCGCGTGTCGCCATTCATGCCGCGCAACGCGTCGAGCTCGATGGAATTGGCCACGTTCAGGGAATCCAGGTCACTGGCATGATCATCAGCCAGTAGGTTGCTGCTTGCCATCGTCAGGAGTGCGGCCAGGATCTTGGCAGGCAATCTTTCACACGCTTGTTCCCAGCATTTCGTTTTCATCGTGCTTTACCTCTTGTTTGCCGAGCTAGCTACCATGAAAAAACTGGCGGGCCGGGGATGGCCCGCCAGAAACAGGAAACATCGCGCGGGTCAGTTTCCGATGCTGACACCGGAGTGTGCCGCCACGGCTACACCGCCAAGTGTCGAGTTGTAGAGACCCGATGAGATGTTGAGGTTGTTGATGCCGCCGAAGGTGCCAGCACCCACGTTGACGCTGACCGCGCCGGTGGTCAGCGCACCGCCAACGGCATCGCCGCTGTCGCCGCCGGCACCGCCGTTGCCGCCATTGCCACCATTGCCGCCAGCCGCACCGTTTCCGGCCATGGCCGTGTTATTGCCATTGGCGGTGGAGCCGCCAGCACCACCATCACCGCCGTCACCGGTGGATGCGGTGTTGCCGCCATTGGAGGTTGCGCCGCCAGCACCACTGTTACCGGATGTGGCTGTGTTGGATCCATTGGTGCTGGATCCACCTGCACCACCATTTCCACCCATGGCCGTGTTAGTGCCATTGGCGGTTGCGCCACCGCTTGCGCCGGCACCTCCGCCGCCACCACTGGCGGTATTGGCTCCGTTGCTGGTGGATCCTCCGGCACCACCGGCTGCGCCAGCCGCGCCATTGGCCTGGTTGTTGTCGTTGCCTGCGCGGTCGTCGCCCGCGGTGTCCACTGCATCGTCATTGGCGTTGTTGTCGGTACCTGTACCGGCATTTCCGCCACTGCCACCACTGCCACCCATGGCGCCATCCGCGTCACCGTCTCCATAGGCATCAGCATAGCCGCCCTCGCCACCGCTGCCGCCATAGCCACCGTCACCATGGCCCGCGGCATCAGCATTGCCATTGTTGTTGCTGTCTCCGCCGTCACCGTCGCCGTAGGAATCGGCATTCCCGGTCATGCCGCTGTAGCCGCCATCACCATCGCCCCAGGCGGTTGCGCTGTCGGTATCACCGCCGGCATCGCCGTCCCCGGCATCTCCGTAGCTGTAGGAGTCGGCATCACCTCCATAGCCACCATCACCGGCATTACCGGCATTACCACCGTTACCTCCCATGCCACCATTACCGGAAACACCACCGTGGATGGTGATGGGTGCCCCTGTGACATTGGAGTGCATTTCCTGGTAGGCGATTACCTCGATGTCGGTGTTGAAGGACTCGGCATAGGCTTCCGCGGTCCCTCCCGCACCACCATAGGAGTTGCCACCGACTCCGCCGGTGGAATTCCCGGCGGTTCCACCGGCGCCGCCACCGCCGCCGGAACCCGCGGTGCCGGCGGTATTGGTGCTTGCACCCCCGGCGCCACCGGTACCTGAGTTGGTGGTATTGTTGTCGTTGGTCGTCGATTCGTCCGACTGGGCCTGGCTGGCGCTGTTGTTGCTGTCTCCGCCATCGCCACCAGTGCTGTCGCTGGCATTGGCGGTGCCGCCATAGCCTCCTTCGCCGCCATCCCCGCCGTAGACGTCACCACTACTTCCGCCATCTGCGACACCGCCCTGTCCACCGTCGGCGCTCGCATTTGCAGTGGCTGTCACGGCCAGGTCGTTGTTGTCACCGAACTTGGCCTTTGGATTTGCAGTTGCCGTGGCGGTCAGTACCGCCATGGCAACGGCTGATAATCCCGCAACGAGATATTGATGTTTGATCATTGGAATTCTCCTGTTCCTTGAGGTTGCCGTTCTGTATGGATCATTCTCAGGCGCGCTATGCAACCGAGAAGTAAGCAGCCAGCAAGCATCGTGCCATTGACAGGTTTCGTAGCGAAGCTTCTGTATTTCAAGGTGATTGATTGGTGGCCAGGGTACAGTGGCTATTGAGGATTCCGATGAACGATCCCGAATTGCGACAAGTGGAACGGGCTGAAATCTGTGCTATCAGCGCCATCGCGATATAGGCGTGGTCGCCTGTGGTGCATCAAAGCGATGAATAATCAGTTTCTTACCGTGCCTTGCATGATTGACGTGCAGGCATCATGACAAGGAATGTATCTACCGGTACGCATACGCTGTTGTCACTGACGTGTGACATAAAACTCAATCCATGCTGAAGCATTGGCCCGGAAAAGACTGATTATCAATGCGCTGACTGCGTGCATCCATTTGTCACAGGTTTGATGCATGAGTGAAATGTCGCTGCGATGTTCGTTGATCATGCGTTCAGATCGACGATCGTCCCGACTAAGGTGAACGCTTGCATTTGATGCGAAGTGTGCAAGGCTAGGAATCGGGGTGAAATCATTCACCACGACAGGAGGTCTGCAATGAAACACCGATATTGCACCGCCATTTCCGCAGTACTTTACCATTCCCTGCTTCTTGCCTTCCCCGCGAACACCAGTGCAGCGACTGTCGGCTACGACGTCAGACAAGTCTGCAAAAGTGTGCATGCCATTCGCGATGATCGGTTTGGTGCCGGCATCATCGCAGCCACCTGTGTGGTGGATATACGCCTGGATGACATGAAGGAGATCTTGAAGGAGCGCATACTTTCCGGTGAGCAGAACGCGACTTTGTTGCCGATGCTGCGTGGGAGTGCGAGTTCGCTGCTCGTGCTGTCTCCAAACCTGCCTTGGTCATCGAATGGTGGCGGACAGGCGGAGGACGATTCCTTCACGCGCGATCTTCAGCAACAACTTGCGCAACCTTTCGTGTCACTGACCGATGCGATGGTGGCTTTCACCGGCGACCAGGGCATGAGCCTGGAGCTTGGCCACCCCCC
>SWBZ01001887.1_pt1 | contig 15846 bp, 15 predicted proteins | sample 4693031 | NCBI WGS metagenome assembly SWBZ01 (sample SAMN10267274, study PRJNA491770) | bioreactor metagenome | isolation source: DHS bioreactor inoculated with | place: Japan: off Shimokita Peninsula
CAGCCCGCTGATCCTGGTGTCGGCGCTGTCGGGTCACACCGCCGGGCTGCTGGCCGACCCGCGCTGCTCGTTGCTGCTCGGCGAGCCCGGCAAGGGCGACCCGCTCGCCCATCCGCGCATCACGCTTAGCTGTCGCGCCGAAAAGCTCGACCGCAACGCCCCGGAGGGCACGCGCGCCCGCCGCCGCTACCTCAACCGGCATCCCAAGGCAAAACTCTATGTCGATTTCGGCGATTTTTCCTTCTTCCGGCTTGCCCCTCGGGGCGCGAGCCTGAATGGCGGCTTTGCCCGGGCCTATCTGTTGGATCGGGCCGACCTCATCGCCGACCATCCCGCCAATACCGCCCTTGCCGGCACCGAACAGGGCGCCATCGAGCACATGAATGCAGACCACGGCGACGCGGTGGCAGCCTATGCCCGCCATTTCGCCGGCGCCAGGGACAAGCGACACTGGCTCCTGACCGGCATCGACGCCGAAGGGCTGGACATTGCCAGCGGCGACACGACCCGGCGGATCTTCTTCTCCCGCCCCCTGGCGGACGCCGCCGACTTGCGCGGCATTCTGGTCGATATGGCGAAAACGGCGCGAAATCACAACGCATCCACGACTTCGTGAGGCCAAGCGCCATTATTTGGCGCGCCTGCGCTTTCGTCCGCATCGAATCTGGACTAACTTCATTGATACAGGGGGTAACGGCCGGGTATGGGGCATCCGGTTGGATCGGTTTCCGGTCCCGGCTTCCTGAAAAAACGATCAGATCAATCCCCTCGCAGGAGGCGGACATTGGCACCAGTACAACTCTTGGCTCATGCCGACACCGCAGCAGAATTCCTAACAGCGTTCGCGAACAGCAAGCGAATACAGATCATGTGCGAGATCCTCGGGCGCGAATTGCCGGTCGGGGTGATCGCCTCGAAGGTCGGGCTCAGCCAGTCCGCGCTCTCGCAGCATCTTGCCCGCCTGCGCAATCTCGGCCTGGTGCACACGCGCCGGGACAAGCAGACCATCTATTATTCCTGCGGATCGGAGGATGTCAGAAGGCTGTTCAAAGCCCTCGACGACATATTCGCCGATGATGATGAGCGCGCGGTTTCCGATAAGCGCTGACCGCCCCATCTGCGTGGGCACAAGTGCCTTCGGCGCGACCGCACCCGGTTCACAGCGCCGCCGATTTGACCGATGATCGGTTTTTCCTGCCGGTACCGGATTCTCCCCATATGCCAGCCGAAATCATCCCCGTCGACGATCCGGCCGACCCCCGGCTTGCCGCCTATCGCGACATTCGCGAACGCGACCTTGTCGGCCGTCAAGGGCGTTTCATCGCCGAAGGCAAGGTCGTGCTCAATGTCTTGTTGCGCCACAGCGGGTTCGAGACGGAGTCGCTGCTCCTTCTGGAGAACCGCCTGGCCGGCGCCCGCGAACTGATCGAGGCCGCGCCCGACGGCGTCCCGGCCTATGTCTGTCCCGCGGCCATTCTCGACGCGGTGGCGGGATTCCACGTGCATCGCGGTGTCCTGGCGATCGGCCGCAGGGGCCCGGCGCGCGATCTTGAGACAGCGCTCGGCGCCCTTCGGGACGATGCGCTGGTGATCGTCCTGGCCGGTCTTGCCAATCATGACAATATCGGCGCCATCTTCCGCAACGCCGCCGCCTTCGAAGCCGATCTGGTCGTTCTCGATGCGACAGCGGGCGATCCGCTCTACCGCAAGGCGATCCGCGTCTCGGTCGGCGCTGCGCTGAAGGTGCCGTTCGTGCGCGCCGGTGCCGTGGAGACGATAAGTGATCGGCTTGCCGCGCACGGCTTCGACTGCCTGGCCTTGTCGCCTTCGGGCGGCACGGCCATCGACGCCTATCGGCCCGGCCGGCGCCGGGCGCTGTTTTTCGGCAGCGAAGGTCCGGGACTGCCGGAACCGGTGATGTTGTCGATGCGCACGGTTCGCATCCCGATGTCGGAAGATTTCGACAGCCTGAACGTGGCGGCCGCCTCGGCCATTGCCCTGCACCGGCTCTGGCACGGTGCGGACTTAGGGAGACTAGCGGACTGAAGCCGCGTCCTTAAGCGCGCGTACGCGCTCTGCAAGGCTGGTGACGGATGATCCCGTGCTGCCCGGTGCCGCATGGCCCGTCCCTTCGCCGGTTTTCGCCAGTTCCTGGCTGATCGGCGAATCGGGACCGTCGAGCATCTCCGTCAGCTTGACGACCTCCGCGGCCAGATCGTTGATCTGTTCGCGCAGCAGCGCGTTTTCGCGGCGCTGGTCGTCCCAGTCATCGGAGCGGGCGCGCGCATGGGTCGACAACTCGGTCTTGAGCTTGCGGTTCTCGCGCAGGATAAGCTTCATGCGCTCTTCGAGCCGTTCGCGCTGCTGATCGACCCTGGCGACCGCCTTTTCGACATCGCCGCCGGTCGCTCCCGAGAGCAGCGTCGACATCTGCAGGGTCAGATCGGCGATCTCGGCTTCAAGCTGGACCCGGTTCTTTTCCGATTCGGCAAGCTCTGCGCTAAGATCGCTCTCCGACTTGGACGATCCCTTGAGCTGGCCGCGCAGGCGGGCGAGTTCACTTTCGCGCCGGTCGAGCTTGTCTTCGCGGTCGCTCAGCGTCGTCGTCAGGCGCTCCAGCTTCTTTTCCAGCCCGCCGCTCTTTTTCTTCTCCGCACGCAGGCTTTCCTGCAGGACCTTGCTTTCGCTGACCGCATCGCGCAGGCGCCGTTCGGCGTCCTTCCTCTGTTCGCGCAACGTACCGACATCGCCGGAGACGCGCTCGAACTCCGCCTCGCGCGCGACCAGTTCGATCTGACGGTTGCTGGCTGCAAGGCTGGCCTCGTCGTACATGCGCCCGAGCTTGTCGAGTTCGCCCGCCTTGTCCTCGATATCGCGCTCGGTCTCGGCTAACCGCTCGCCCAGGCGCTGGAGGCGATCCTCGCGCTGGCGCAGTTCGTCGCGCAACGCGCCGGCCTGCTTTTCCAGCTCGGTAATCGCCTCGTTCTTTTCAGCGCGCTCGGCAGCCAGCTTCTTGAGCTGCTCGTGATTGCGGTTGATTTCGATGATCTGGTTGGCGGCCTTTTCGCGAAACGTCTGGATGCTCATTTCCAGACGTCGGGTCGACATGGCGAATTCCGCGCGCATGCGATCCTTGTCGGCCTCGATCTCGCCCAGCGACAACGGCACCGACGCCTCGATCCGCTTTCTGGTGAGCGCGACGGCACGTCGCCACAGCGCGGGCGCGATCATCAGCGCGAGAAAGGCCGCGCACAAAAACCCCAGGGAGAAAAACAGTGTGGATTCGATCAAGACCGACCGCCCGCCAAGCTTCGCGTCATGGTTGCCCGCCGACAAGATGCCACGGCGACGCCGTTACGATCCATAGCGCAGTCGCGTTTACTTTGCCTTAACGTTAAGGCCCCGGCCTGCCGCGCGCAGGCCGGACTCAGAACGGATTCCAGGTCGGGCGCTGGGTGAGCTTGAGATAGCCGATATTGACGCCCAGCCGGGCGCCGACGCCGGTGCGAACCGGGATCAGCAGCATGTCGCCATGCTTGAGTACGTTGAAGCCCGCACCCGCAACGACATAAGCGGACCCGGCTACCCCGATGAACCGGCGGTAAAGACCGTCGACGGTCTGGAGGTCGTAGACGAGCATCATCGTGCGCGAGCCCTGGCCGCCGAAATCCCAGCCGATCGACGGGCCCTGCCAGAACACCGGGTGGTCGCCCGCATTCTTGGTATAGAGGCTACCCTCGCCGTAGGTCAGCCCGCCGACGACGGCACCGGAACCTTCCTCGCCGAGAATATAGCCGTTGGGCGTGCCGTAAGCCGAGAAGATTTTCTCGATCACCGTCGCCAGACCGCCAGACGTGGCGCCGAAAAACCGGTGACCTGATTCGACGATTTCCTGGGCGGAATACCCTTCTTCCGCGGCCGTGCCCGGCGACGGCGCCGTCACCAGCGCGGCGACGGCGAGAAACGCGGCGGCGAACATCTGACGGACTTTCGTCCGGGGCTTCTGCAAAACTCTCAAATCGGTCTCCCTTGCCGCGTGACGTGGCCGAACGTTTGCGCCGACACGGCGGTTGGCAGCGACGCGCGTGGGCTCGCGCCGGCCCGCGAACAGTCGACTTTTCGTGGTTTGACGAGCTTCATATTTGACGAAACCTGGTTACCAAACGCTTTCCAGGCGGCAACTAAGCGAACGAAGATGGCGCTTCGAAGGCCGGAACAGACGTGCGCGCGGCCGCTTTTGTTGCAGCGGCCTTTGCCATGTGTAACGAAACGGACCGGCATGGACCCGGTGATTCGCGCCGGCATCCTGTAGCCGAAATGGGCGTTATTTCAGGCGGGGCCGACGCGATAAGCCACGGCGTTCCGTTTGTGCGAGGAGAAACGGTCAATGTCCGAACTGTTCACACTTTCCGCTCCCGATCTGGCCGCCCTTTTGTGCAGCCGCGTGTGTCACGACATCATCTCGCCCGTTGGCGCCATCAATAACGGTCTGGAACTCCTGGACGAAGGCGGGGCCGACGAGGACGCCATGGCGCTCATCCGCCAAAGCGCCCGCACCGCCTCGGCACGGCTGCAATTCGCACGCATCGCCTTCGGAGCGGCGGGATCGGCGGGCATGCAGATCGACACCGGCGACGCGGCTTCGGTCGCGGCGGCGTTTTTCGCCAACGAGAAACCCGAACTCGAATGGAACGGCGCCCGTGCGCTTCTGCCCAAGAACGAGGTCAAGCTGCTGTTGAATCTGGTCATGGTCGCCGCCGGCGCCATTCCGCGCGGCGGGCGCCTGACCGTCGATCTGGCCGACCTCGAAACCAGCCCCCGCTTCACCATCAAGGCGACCGGACCGATGGTGCGCGTACCGCCCAAATTTCTCGAAATGCACTCGGGCACGAAACCTGAGGAGCCGATCGACGCCCACGCCGTGCAGCCCTATTACACGTTGCTGCTGGCGCGCGAGGCCGGGCGGACCATCTCGATCCGCGCCACGGCCGACGACGTGACGCTGACTGTCGCCTGACCGGCCGCGCCCCACGCCGCAACGGCCGCCGCGCCCAATTCCGGCGACCGTTCAAATTTTGGGTTCCGACCTAGCCAATTCCTTTACGATCTCGTTCTAGGATGCAGCTGGGGTAGCCGGAATTCCGGCAATTTGGGCCGAGAGCAGGGATTGGGACGATGAAACGCTGCATGATCATCGACGACTCCAGCATCATCCGCAAAGTCGTCAACCGGATTTTGGGAAGCCAGGACACCGTGGTCGTGGAAGCCTCCAACGGCACCGACGCGCTGGCCATGTGCGCCACGCAGATGCCCGACACGATCATTGTCGACTGCGTCCTGCCCGACATGGCCTCGAGCGACTTCATCCGTGATGTCAAGGCTTTGCCCGCCGGCAAGAACGTGCGCATCCTGATCTCGATCCTGGAGTTCGATATCGGGACTATTATGCGGGCCAAGCGCGCGGGCGCGAACGGCTACATGTTCAAACCGTTCAACCGCACGCAACTCGTCGAGCGGTTTCGCGAACTGCAGGAAGCAGCGTAAACCAGCCGCGCGCCGGGGTTTGGCCGCATTTTTCAGACATTTCCGGTGCGTTTCGGGCTGCTCGGCACACGGCTGTCCGGCTCTCGAAGTCGTTGCGCCGCGTCACAAAGGCATATCCAGGCAGACCCGCAACGAAAAATGCCCGGCACCGCCGGGCATTGTGTCCGATCGTCGCGGCCTGTCGGGATCAGGCGCTGGCGCGCACTTCCTCGGGCTCGCGCAACACGTAGCCACGGCCCCAGACCGTCTCGATGAAGTTCTGGCCGCCGGAAGCCGCGTCGAGCTTCTTGCGCAATTTGCAGATGAAGACGTCGATAATCTTCAGTTCAGGCTCGTCCATCCCGCCATAGAGATGGTTGAGGAACATTTCCTTGGTGAGCGTCGTTCCCTTGCGCAGGGAAAGAAGCTCCAGCATCTGATATTCCTTGCCGGTCAGATGGACACGCTGGCCGCCGACCTCCACCGTCTTGGCGTCGAGATTGACGATCAGGTCGCCGGTGGTGATGACGGACTGGGCGTGCCCCTTGGAGCGCCGCACGATGGCGTGGATGCGCGCCACCAGCTCGTCCTTGTGGAACGGCTTGGTCATGTAGTCGTCGGCGCCGAAACCGAGGCCGCGCACCTTGTCCTCGATGCCGGCGAGGCCGGACAGGATGAGGATCGGCGTCTTGACCTTGGAAAGCCGCAACGTGCGCAGGACCTCGTAACCGGACATGTCCGGAAGATTGAGGTCGAGCAGGATGATGTCGTAGTCGTAGAGCTTGCCGAGGTCGACACCTTCTTCACCGAGATCGGTGGTGTAGACGTTGAAGCTCTCCGACTTGAGCATCAATTCGATGCTCTGCGCCGTGGCACCATCGTCTTCGATCAAAAGGACGCGCATTTCATTCCCCTTCTCTGCCGCCCGACCGCCGTCGCGGCTCGACCGTCCCGGGAGCAGCCATTACGTGAATCGGAGGCTGCCAGCAAATGGTTAACAAAATCTGATTCAGTCTGGCAAGCGCAGACCAAACGTTTAGCACGTTTTGTCACCTTCTTGAATCCACACATGAATCTTCAGCCACACTCATTAATGTCCTGGTTTAGGAAACCGGCACAACCGACTCGGAGGACTCAGCTTGCCGGTTTCGTCCCCGGTGGACCGGATTTCTTTACCGGGCCTTAAGCCCTCCTCACTATGATTAACGGTGCCCGTAAACGAATGGTTACCGAGACAGAGAAAATTGAGGATATCTGTAACGGTGGCAGCGACCGGGAGATCGCGCTGAGAGTTGGGTGTGCGCGGTCGTGAGTAGCGTATTGTGGAGTGTGGGTAATGAAGTCACGTGGAAACCTGGTCCGGCTGAAGCAATTCAAGGTCACCGAGAGCCGCCGGCAATTGGCTCAGCTCGATGCGATGATCGCCGATTTCGACCGCATGGCAGCCGAACTGGACGCCCAGATCCTGCATGAGGAGAAAAAGTCCGGCATCACCGACATTTCCCATTTCGCCTATCCGACATTCGCGAAGGCCGCACGCCAGCGTCGCGACAACCTCAACAATTCGCGGCTCGACCTGATCGAGCAAAAAGCCAATGCCGAAGCGGTGCTGGCGGAAGCGGAAGCCGAGCTTGCCAAAGCCGAGCAGCTCGAGACCCGCGATGCGCGGGTGCGCGAGGCCGAAGGCGAACTCCGCCGCGCCATCGTCGGCTGATCCTCAAGACCAAGACCGCCACACTCCTCGGTCCGCCCGGTGGGCGGACAATTTTTCCCGATCGCGCGCGAAAACGCCGGATTACGCCCGGTCCCCGCGCAGGATGCGACTCCCCTTGCGGACATCGCTGCAGTATAGGGCCGGAATGCGTTATCTCCTGCCCGCCCTGCTGTTTGTCGCAACCTTGAGTTTTGCGTTCGGGATCGTCCTGCCATTGCTGCGCGTCGAACGGCTGCTGGTGTTTGCCGAGGAACCGTCGCTCGCCGATCTGGTCTTCGGACTGTGGACCACGGGCGACCGCTTGCTGGCGCTGCTTGTCGGACTGTTTTCGATCGCGTTCCCGACCTTGAAACTCGGCCTGCTGCATGTCGCGGCCTATGCCGGCGACGGGGCGCACCGGGCGCTGCCGCGCTGGCTGGCGGCCCTGTCCAATTGGTCGATGCTGGATGTGGTGCTGGTCGCCTTGGTGATTTTCGCCGCCAAGACCAGCGGCCTCGCCGCGGCCGCCGCGCAGCCAGGCCTTTGGTTTTTCGCCACCTCGGCGGTATTGACGGCAACGGCTGCGGCACTTGTGCGCCGCCGGCCATAAATCCGGTCTAGTGGCGATATTGCTGGATGCGTGTCGTGCGCAGGCCGGCCAGGCCGTATTCATCGATCGAGGCTTGCCAGGATAGAAATTCCTCGACGGTCAGCGTATAGCGCTGACAGGCTTCGTCGAGACTGAGCAAGCCACCGCGCACCGCCGCCACAACCTCCGCCTTGCGGCGGATCACCCAGCGCCTTGTGTTCGAAGGCGGCAGGTCGGCAATGGTGAGCGGGCTGCCGTCTGGCCCAATAACGTACTTAACGCGAGGTCTAACCAGATCGGTCATTGCACTCTCTGAACTACTCACTCAAACACCAATCTTTCTCAGACTAATCCCACAGCTTTAAAAAAGCGCTAAACGTTCCACACCGCGTTGTCGCGAAACGAGACTGGATAAAACTTGAGCGATCGCAGCCTCTCCGGCGGGCGCAATCAGCTTTGTCCGAACGAACCTGCCGTCAACTGGCGGTGGCGGTCCGCTTGACCTATCTTAGGTGTGTTGGCATTACCGCCGCGATCTCGAACGACGAGCCGTATCGATCATGAACAGCCTCGACCTCCCGGGCCGCCCGCAGGACACACGCGTCGTCGTGGCGATGTCTGGCGGCGTCGATTCCTCCGTCGTCGCCGGGCTTCTGAAGCGCGAAGGCTACGATGTGATCGGCATCACGCTGCAACTCTACGATCACGGCGAAGCCGCGCACCGGGCCGGCTCGTGCTGCGCCGGCCGCGATATCGAGGACGCGCGGCGCGTGGCGGCAACGCTTGATATGCCGCACTACGTACTCAACTACGAGAAGCGTTTTCGCGAGGCCGTGATCGACCCCTTCGCGGCCAGCTATCTCTCCGGCGAGACGCCGATCCCCTGTGTCGCCTGCAACCAGACCGTCAAGTTCGCCGATCTGCTGGCGACCGCGCGCGAGCTCGGCGCGGACGCGCTGGCTACCGGGCATTACATCCGTTCGCGCGCCCACGGCGCACACAGGGCGCTGTACCGCCCGGCCGACGCAGATCGCGACCAGAGTTATTTCCTTTTCGCCACCACGCAGGAGCAGGTTGATTATCTGCGCTTTCCGCTTGGCGGGATGGCCAAGAGCGCGGTGCGCGCGATGGCCGAGGAAATGGGGCTGAGCGTTTCGGGCAAGCAGGACAGCCAAGACATCTGCTTCGTGCCGCAGGGCCGCTACGCCGATATTATCGCCCGGTTGAAGCCGGAAGCGGCCACGCAAGGCGACATCGTCCATATCGACGGGCGCAGGCTCGGACGCCATGAGGGCATCGTCAACTATACGATCGGGCAGCGTCGCGGGATCGGGATTGCGGCCGGGGAGCCGCTTTACGTCGTCGAGCTCGACGCCCAAACCGCTCGCGTCATCGTGGGACCGCGCGAGGCGCTCGAAACCCGACAGGTGACGCTGCGCGATTTCAACTGGCTGGGCGACGGAACACCCGCGGCTCTGCCGGACGAAGGCATGGAGGTCTTCGCAAGGGTGCGCTCGACCCGGCCGCCGGGGCCGGCCATCCTGCGTTGGCGCGACGATGCGGCGGTGGTGGAGCTTCTCGACGGCGAAACCGGCGTGGCGCCGGGTCAGGCCTGCGTGCTTTATTCCGATTCCGGCGATGAGGCGCGCGTGTTCGGCGGCGGCTTCATCGAGCGTTCACGTCGCGCGGACGACGCGGAAGCCGCTCTGGCGCGCCTGCGCATCGAGCCGGCGCACGACTGAAGCGGCCAGCCGCAGCGCGCGTTGACCGGCGCGCCGATCCTGTCATGATCAGTCGTGAATGACGGTTCCGGCGGTCAGGATTTTCAGAACCGTAACCGCTTCCTCCCCGGTGGTGCGCGGCTCGGCGCGCGTTTCGAGACAATCGACGAAATGCTCGAGTTCGCGGGTAAGCGGCATGCCCTGCAGCACCTCAACATAGGACGGCTCGTTGGCCGTAAACGCCCACTGGCCGGAATCCTGCCAGACTGCATGGCGATAGACGGCAAGTTTCCGCTCCCAGGGCTCGACGTCGTCGAAGACCGCCATCGCCTTGGTTCCCACGACCGTCAGCCGCCTTTCCCGATAGGGGTTGAGCCGCGAGGTAAACAGGTGGCCGCGCACGCCACCGGGAAAAAGCATGTGCAGATGCGCAAAATCGCTCAGATTGTCGAGGATCGCGGCACCTTCTCCACGCACTTCCAGCGGGGCGGTGCCGGTAATCGCCAAAATCATCGACAAATCGTGCGGGGCGAGATCCCACAAAGCGTCGTTTTCGGTGTGGAACTTCCCCAGACCGAGCCGATGCGAATGAATATATCTGACCTCGCCCAGCTCGCCATTGTCGATCAGCGCCTTCAGGGTCTCGAAGGCGGGATGGAACCGCAGCACATGGCCGACCATGAAAACGCGATGATTGGCCCGCGCCGCGGCGACGATACGCTCGGCATCGGCGACGGTAAGCGCGATCGGCTTTTCGACCAGCACGTCCTTGCCGGCCTTGACCAGGCGTTCGGCGAACTCGGCGTGATATTGCGGCGGCAGCGCCAGAACCACCGCATCGACGTCATCGCGAAGGTGGAGTTCCTCGGGCGCGATGGCCAGGCATTCCTGCTCGCTGGCAAAACCTTCCGCACGCGCACCATTGGCGTCCGAGACGGCATGAAGGACGCCGAGCTTCTTAAGAGTCCGGATGTGGTTGCTCCCCCAGTAACCACATCCGAGAACTGCAATACGTGGCGCCATAAGTCGCTAGCCTGAAAGGTTTGGCCTGACATATCCATCGCCCGGCGCGAACTCAACCCCCATGCCCCGTTTGCGGCCATGCCGCCAACGGCGCTTGGCTGCCGAGCGGCAGCGTTCGCCCCATTTCGGCCGGGTCACTGGCCCAGACGGCCGCGGAACGCCGTCAGCGCCGCGACGACCGCCACCCGGACGCCCCCGAGCGATCCAGGCGAGAGGCGAATCGCCACGCGCCGACCGTTGGTGGCGCGTGGCGGGAATGCGCCGTGATCAGGCGAGCGTATAGGCAGTCTTGACGGTCGTGTAGAACTCCGCGGCGTAGCGCCCCTGCTCCCGCGGACCGTAGCTGGAGCCCTTGCGCCCGCCGAACGGCACGTGGAAATCAACGCCAGCGGTCGGCAGATTGACCATGACCATACCGGCCTCTGCATTGCGCTTGAAATGGGTGGCGTGCTTCAGGCTGGTGGTGCAGATGCCCGAGGAAAGCCCGAAGGGCGTATCGTTGGCGACCGCCAACGCTTCCTCGTAATCCTTGACCCGAATGACCGAGGCCACCGGCCCGAAAATCTCCTCGCGCGAGATACGCATTGTGTTGCTGGCTTCGGTGAACAGCGCCGGCTGCAGGTAAAATCCCGGCGTCTCGCGGTTGAGGCGCTCGCCGCCGAAGGCGAGCCTGGCGCCCTCGTCGCGACCGATCGCGATGTATTTTTCGTCCTGCGCCAGTTGGTTCTCGTCGACCACCGGGCCGATCTGCGTACCGTCCTTGAGCGCGTTGTCGACCACCAGCGCACGCAGCTTTTCGGATACCGCCTCGACGAAGCGGTCGTGAATGCCCTGCGTCACCACCAACCGCGAAGAGGCGGTGCAGCGCTGGCCGGTGGAGAAGAAGGCACCGTTGACGGCGCAGTCGACCGCGGTCGCCAGATCGGCGTCGTCAAGCACGACCAGGGGATTCTTACCCCCCATCTCGAGCTGCACCTTGCGCATGTGTTCCGCGCAGGCGGCCGCGACACGCTTGCCGGTCGCAACCGAACCGGTAAAGGTGATGGCATCGACGTCGGGGCTGTCGAGCATGGCCTGACCGACGACGGAGCCCTTGCCCATGACAAGGTTGAGCACGCCCTTGGGCAGGCCGGCGCGATGGAGAATGTCGACGATCGCCCAAGCGCATCCGGGCACGAGTTCGGCCGGCTTGAACACGACCGTGTTGCCGTAGCAAAGCGCCGGCGCGATCTTCCAGGCTGGGATGGCAATGGGGAAGTTCCACGGCGTGATGATGCCGACGACGCCAACCGCCTCGCGGGTGATTTCCACCCCGACGCCTGGCCGGACCGACGGCATGGTCTCGCCCGCCAGTCTGAGCGCTTCGCCGGCGAAGAAGTCGAAAACCTGACCGGCGCGCACCGTCTCGCCAATACCCTCCGGAAGCGTTTTCCCTTCCTCGCGGGCCAGCAGTCGGCCGAGTTCGTCCTTGCGGGCGAAAATCTCGTCGGCCGTCTTGCGCAGGATCGCATGACGCTCCATCAAACCCGAACGCGACCAGGCCGGAAACGCGGCGCGCGCGGCCCGTATGGCGCCGGCGGCATCGTCGGTCGTGGCGCGCGCGTAATGGCCAACCAGATCGTTGGTATCGGAGGGATTGATGTTGGCCACCCCTTCGCCGTCCACCCAAACGCCGTCGATGAGGTTGCGATGCAGTTCCGCCATATGGTCTGTCCTTGTCCTGTTTTCTCGAGCCGGATCGGCCCGCTGTCACGTGCGCGCCCTTCAGCGCGGTTTCCTGCCCCTGCGACAACGAAAGACGTAACGGCAGCGGCCGTTCGCGGACCGGTTCGAAGGGGAGAATACCAATCAGATATATGTCTGATATATGATTTGCGCAATCAGCGTTTCGGTTTGGCTACCGGGTGGAGTCGCTGAGAAACTCAACGCACATCTCGACGGCGGCGAGACGTTCTTGCCGATCAGGATGCGTCTTCAGCAGGGCTTCTCCCAGCATGAAGGACTGGGCGATGGCGGCGCGGCGGCGCGCCTCGCCACCCAAAAAGCCGAGTTCGCCCATCAATTCGAGGAAGAACTCGGCCCGCATCTCGTCGACCTTGCGAACCGTTTCGGCGGCGAGCTTCTCGCGCCGCGCCCAGGAGCGTACCGCAAGCTCGATATCCGCGCCGTGCTTGTCGGGCGGCGTGTTGGCCGGCAGCGACAACAGCCGCGCAAGCCGTTCCCTGCCGCTGCCCTCTTCCGAGCGCGCCCAGCGTGTCACCTGGATGGTGGCACGGTCCATCCAGTGCTCCAGCACACGCTCGACCAGGTGCTGGCGGTTGCGGAAATGCCAATAAAAACTGCCCTTGGTGACTCCGATCTCGCGCGCCAGTTCCTCGACCCGGATGTCGTCGAAATTCGCCTTGGCGATATGGCGGAAAGCCGCGTCGATCCATTCGCGCTCCGTTAGCCGGTTGCCGCCCGCGGCAGGACTGCGAAGACTGGGCTCGTTACGATCGGACGTAATCGACATGTAGACACCGGTGGTAAGTGACGGTTTCGACCAGGATTTGGCATACCATACGCAGCCGTATTGACATGTTTTCCTCTTTACGGCAACGTTCGGAAAATAAACAAAAAACAACATACGCTACCGTATAGGATTTTTCTGCAATGCAACATTCCATCCGAAAGGATTTGTGCATTGCAGCGTGCGCCGGGCTTGACTTCATGCCACGGATATCGCGCCGGGGCCGGTCTCGACGCCGACCCAGACCATAGGGCGACGCCCCGCATTGAGGCGGGGCGCGCTCAACGCAACAGGGAGGTCTTCGATGAAAGTGAAATTCGCGCTTGCCGGGCTTTGCGGCCTTTTCGCCGCCACACCGGCCCTTGCCGACATCTCGGTCTGCATCACCGTTTCGGCCACCGGCCCGGCAGCCTCGCTCGGCGTACCGGAACACAACACCATCCCGCTGCTGCCCAAGGAGGTCGCCGGCCAGACGATCAATTACACCTCGTTCGACGACGCAACCGACCCGACCGCGGCGGTCAAGAACGTGCGCAAATGCATCGAGGAACAAAAGGCGGATCTCCTGATCGGTTCGTCGACGACGCCGACAACGATCGCGGTCGCCGGCGTTGCGGCCGAGACCAAAACGCCGGTGCTCACGCTTGCACCGGTCGGCCTGCCCGAGGAGTCCGAGGTCTGGGCGTTTCGCACACCGCAGCCGGTGAGCCAGATGGCGGGGGCGCTCGTGGAGCATATGACGGCGAACGGGGTCAAGACACTCGGCTTCATCGGTTATGCCGACGGCTACGGCGAATTGTGGCTCAACGTGATGAACAAGGCGCTGGAAGGCTCCGGCATCGCGATGGAGCCGATCGAGCGTTTCGCGCGCAACGACACCAGCGTGACCGGCCAGGTGCTGAAGCTGGTGGCGGCCCGTCCCGACGCCGTGCTGGTGGTGGCCTCGGGCACACCGGCGGCATTGCCCAATCTGGCGCTCGCCGAGCGCGGCTATGAAGGCCAAGTCTACCATACCCACGGCTCGGCCAGCCTCGACTTCATCCGGGTCGCCGGCGCGTCGGCCGAAGGCAGCATCCTGCCTGTCGGCCCTGTCGTGGTCGCCGCCCAATTACCCGATTCCCATCCCTCCAAGGCGCTCGGGGTCGAATACACCAAGGCTTACGAGGCCGCGCATGGCGAGGGCTCGCTGTCGTCGTTCGGCGGCCACATGTTCGATGCCGGCCAGATCATCCTGGCAACCGTGCCGGTCGCCATGGAAAAGGGCGCGCCGGGCAGCGAAGCGTTTCGGGGCGCGCTGCGCGACGCGCTGGAAAACATGAAGGAGGTCGTCGGCGTCCACGGCGTCTTCAACACCTCTGCCAACGACCATTACGGCCATGACGAGCGCAGCCGCGTGCTGGTGACGGTCGAGGACGGGGCCTGGAAATACATGGAATAGGCGTCGGCATGGTCGCCACGGCGAGGAGTTCCGGCCCGATGTCTGCCCTGTTTGCCGAACCGCAAGTGCGCATGACCCGGCGCGACGACGGCTCGATGATCCTGTCGAGCCCCGTCGCGCTGCCCGAACCGGCGCGCTGCGTCGGCGCATGGCTGGTCCGCTGGGCCCAGGACGAACCGGAACGGATATTCCTCGCCGAGCGCGGCGACCCCGCCGCCGCGTGGCGAACCATCAGCTATGGCGAAACGTTGACCAAGGTACGGGCGATCGCCGCCTTCCTGCTCAAGCGCGGGCTCTCGCCGGAGCGGCCAGTCGCCATCCTATCGGACAACACCATCGACCACGCGTTGCTGGCGCTGGGAGCCATGCATGCGGGCATCCCGGTGGCGACTGTCTCGCCGGCCTATTCGCTGATGTCGCAGGATCACGAAAAACTGCGCGCCATGATCGCGCTGGTGGCACCGGGACTGGTCTATGCCAGCGACGAGACGCTGTATTCGCCCGCCATTGCCGCGATCGCCGACGGCCACGACGGCCTCGTCGTCACCAGCCGCCGCGCCGAGGACGGCACGGCGACCGGTTTTGACGCACTCCTTGCCGAAACCGACGAGGCTGCCGTCGACGCCGCCTTTGCCGCCGTCGGCCTCGACACGACCGCGCGCTACCTGTTCACCTCCGGATCGACCGGCGCGCCGAAAGCGGTGATCAACACCCACCGCATGCTGACGGCGAGCCAGGAAGCCAAGGCACTGACCTGGCCGTTTCTGGCCAGCGAGCCGCCGGTGATCGTCGACTGGCTGCCGTGGAGCCATACATTCGGCGCCAACCACAATTTCAACCTGGTGCTGCGCAACGGCGGCACGCTTTATATCGACGCCGGCAAGCCCGCCCCGCATTTGTTTCATCACACGGTCGCCAATCTGAAGGAGGTTGGCCCCGACATCTGTTTCAACGTGCCGCGCGGCTTCGACATGCTGATCGGCGCGCTGCGCGAGGACGCGGACCTGCGCCACCGCTTCTTCACCCGTACCAAGATCATCTTCTATGCCGGCGCGGCCCTGCCGCAGAACCTGTGGGCGGCCTTGGAAACCATGGCGCGCGAAACCACCGGCGCGGCGGTGCCGATGGTGAGTTCGTGGGGGTCGACCGAAACCGCGCCGCTTGCCACGGACTGCCATTTCCAGGCCGAACACAGCGGCAATATCGGCATTCCGGTTCCCGGCACCGAACTCAAGCTGGTGCCGGCCGGAGACAAGCTCGAAATCCGGGTGCGCGGTCCGAACGTGACGCCGGGCTATCTCAAGAACGACAAGCTCACGCGGGCTGCCTTCGACGAGGAAGGTTTTTACA
>SWBZ01006376.1_pt1 | contig 15813 bp, 17 predicted proteins | sample 4693031 | NCBI WGS metagenome assembly SWBZ01 (sample SAMN10267274, study PRJNA491770) | bioreactor metagenome | isolation source: DHS bioreactor inoculated with | place: Japan: off Shimokita Peninsula
CCCCCCCGCCAGCCTGCGGCGCTGGCTGCGGCCCCAGGCCGCGTTTTCCTTTGACGGCGTGCAGCCCTTCAAGCCCCTGCCGCGTGACCAGGCGTTTCCAATGCTGGAATGGGGGCTCAACTGGTGCGTGTCGACCCAGGCACACCAGTACCTCATCATCCATGCGGCAGTGGTGGAGAAGAACGGCCAGGCGGCGATCCTGCCGGCCCCGCCCGGTTCCGGCAAAAGCACGTTGACCGCCGGGCTGGTGTTGTCGGGCTGGCGTCTGCTGTCCGACGAACTCGCCCTGGTGGATCGCAGGACCGGCCTGATCCAGCCGCTGCCGCGACCGGTCAGCCTGAAAAACAAGTCCATCGAAGTCATACGCCGATTCGCCCCGGAGGTCTTCATCAACCGCCCCTCGCACGATACGGTCAAGGGGACGGTGGCCCATATGCGCCCGCCGGACGACAGCGTGCGGCGCCAGCACGAACCGGCGCGCCCGGGCTGGGTGATCTTCCCGAGATGGGAGGCCGGCGCGCCCGTCGCACTCACGCCGCGTTCACGGGCCCAGACCTTCATGTTCCTGGCACAGAACGCATTCAACTACAGTCATCTGGGCGCGGATGGCTTTCGCGTCGGCACGGCGCTGATCGACCGCACCACCTGCTACGATTTTCACTACAGCCAGTTGCACGAGGCGGTCGCCGCCTTCGACCGCCTGGCGGATTCCACCCGGCCGGACTGAACATGAGCCTGTCCCGCGATCTGCTGGTACGAACCCTGCGCACGCCCGATGCCATATCGGGCTATGCCTTGCGTGACTGGGATATCCTGGTGCGACAGGCGCGGGCCGCCGGGCTGCTGGCGCGCCTGGGTCATCGTCTGCGCGAGCAGGGGCTGTCGGAGGCCATCCCGATGCAGGCACGCTGGCATTTCGAGGCGGCGGAAACCCTGGCCGCCAAGCAGTACACGGCGGTGTGCTGGGAACTGAAACAGATCCGGGCCGCGCTGGCCGGTTTCGACAGCCCGCTGATCGTGCTCAAGGGCGCCGCCTACGTGGCCGCGCGACTGCCCGCCGCCGCGGGGCGTCTGTTCAACGATATCGATATCCTGGTGCCGCGCGATGCCCTGCCGCGGGTCGAGACCTCGCTCATGCTGGCGGGCTGGCATGCCACCGGCCTGTCCGAATACGACAAGCGCTACTACCGCCGCTGGATGCACGAGATCCCCCCCATGCGGCACGTGCGGCGCGAGACCGTGATCGACGTACACCACGCCATCCTGCCCGACACCGCGCGCTACCATCCCGATTCCGCCAAGCTGCGCGCCCGCGCCGTCGCGGTGGAGGATATGCCGGGCATCCAGGTGCTGGCGGCGGAGGACCGTATCCTGCATTCGGCCACGCACCTGTTCCATGATGGTGAACTCCCGCACGGCCTGCGCGATCTCACCGATCTCGACCTGCTGTTGCGCGAGGCGGCCGCGGACAACAACTTCTGGCCGCGCCTGATTGCCCGCGCCGATGAATTGCAGCTCGGTCGCTCGCTGTTCTACGCGCTACGTTACGTACGCCACTTTCTCGCCACCCCGGTGCCCGACAAGGTCATGACGGCCGTGGATGCCTTCTCCCCCGGCCGCGCCACGCTTGCCCTGATGGATGGCATTTTCACCCGCGTACTCGCGCCTGACCACGCCAGCTCCGCTGACCTGCTTACCCCGGCCGCCCGCCTGGCGGCCTTCGTGCGCGCGCACTGGCTGCGCATGCCTCCGCACCTGTTGATTCCGCACCTGGCGCGCAAGGCGGTGGTGCGGGAGGGAAAGACCTAGGGAAGTTCTTTGATGTGTTTTCCGTCATTTCCGCCTGCGCGGGAATGGCGTATGCATCAGGAGCCGTACACCTCACCCCGCGCCAGGCGTTTCTCCCACTCCAGCGAGGTCTTGACGATGAAGTCCAGGTCGTCGTGGCGGGGCGTCCAGCCCAGCACCTTGCGCACCCGGTCGGCCACGGCGATCAGGGCCGGCGGGTCGCCGGCGCGGCGCGGCTCCTCGCGGATGTCGATGGGCGCGCCATGCACCCGCTGGACCGCGTCCAGCACCTCGCGCACGCTGAAGCCATGGCCGTAGCCGCAGTTGAGGATGCGGGATTCTCCGCCGTCGCGCAGGTAGTCCAGGGCCTTGATGTGGGCGTCGGCCAGGTCGGATACATGGATGTAGTCGCGCACGCCGGTGCCGTCCGGCGTGGGATAGTCGGTGCCGAAGATGGAGATCCGTTCGCGACTGCCCACGGCGGTCTCGGCGGCCACCTTGATCAGCAGGGTGGCCTTGGCCGTGGATTGGCCGATGCGACCGTCGGGATCGCAGCCGGCCACGTTGAAGTAGCGCAGGATCACATGGCGGAGATCGCTGGCGGCACTGAGGTCGCGCAGCATCCATTCGCTCATCAGTTTGGAGGTACCGTAGGGATTGATGGGCGCCAGCGGACTGTCTTCCGAGCAGCTGTCACCCGCCGGGATGCCATACACGGCGGCGGTGGAGGAGAAGATGAAATGCTTCACCCCGGCACGCTGGCAGCAATCCAGAAGGTTGCGGGTGCAGCAGGTGTTGTTCCCGTAGTACTTGAGGGGGTCGGCCACCGATTCCGGCACGATGGTCTTGGCGGCGAAATGGATGACCGCGTCCACCTCGTGATCGGCCAGCAGCTTGTCCACCGTGGCCGCGTCACCGGTGTCGCCGACGATGAGTTCCGCGCCCTGCACGGCATCCGCGAATCCGGTACTGAGATTGTCCAGCACCACCAGCCGTTCCCCGCGGGCGCTCAGTTGCTGGACCACATGGCTGCCGATATAGCCGGCACCGCCGGTTACCAGGATGGTTTTGTTCTGCATGGTTTTTTGTTATCCCCTGATCTAGAAATCCGGTGTGTCTACAGGCTGGTCTGGTCGTCCCATTTATTGAGCTTGCGCCGGTCCTTCTGCTGGCGCCGGCTGCCGCGCTTGGGTTCGTAGCGGATCTTGTCCCGGCGGTCGGTGGTCTGTCGGCGCGGGGGCGGCTGGCGCTGTTCCTCCAGACCCCTGTACCGGCAGGAACAGCGCATGGCGGCGCACTCGGGCAGGGGCAGGGGCGGGGCGTTCTCGAAGCTGAAACGGTCATCACTGCACTTCAGGACTGCGTCGCAGGCATTGCCGGTGCCGTCGTGCTCGATGCGCACGCCCCAGTAACGCCCATCGCGATAGAGCCGTTCCAATTGCGGGCGCAGGTGCGGCTTCTGGGGGTCTTGCCGGGTGGTTTGCGGCCGGGGGTGGGAATTGCCGGAACGATCGTGCCGCAACCAGAATATGACCCCGGCACCGGCCAAAAGTATCAATGCTACGATCCAGACTGCCATGTGGGATTATTGTCTGTAGTTTCCCTGTCGATGCAAGGTCCGTGCGGGTGGAACAGGGTCTCACCAACGCCGGAACTGTTGGCATTATCCCACAGTTCCGCTTGCCGCGCGCCCTGTATCGCCCGGATCCCGGATCCCGGGCCCCGCTAGCGGGGCCGCCTCCCCACCTCTCCTGAATTTCCGGGCCAACAGGAAAAATTTTTTTTCATACCTGATTGTAACAAGGAATCGTAACATATTGAAAAATATAAATAGATAGTCACAGGTTCGGCTTGTGCAGGGTGACCGGCCTGGGCTATGATTTCTCCTGCGCATGGGGCGGAGTCGCCGCATGCGCCCTGACGGGTGATGATGGGAGATCGCGATGCCATCCGGAACTTCGCACACGAGGGATGAAGGTGCGCATCCGGCATCGATACTGGTCATCGATGATGATGCACCGTTACGCGGCTTCCTGCGTGAGGTGCTGGATCAGGCTGGTTACCGCGTCCTGGTGGCCGGCAACGGTAACGAGGGGAGCGAGTTGTACGCGCGCCATCACCCGGACCTGGTGCTGACGGACATCGTCATGCCGGAAAAGGAAGGAATGGAGTTGATCATGGAACTGCGCCGTGATCATCCGACCCTGCCCATCATCGCCATGTCGGGAGGCAATGCAGGATTTAGTGGCAGCTACCTGACGGTGGCCAGCAAACTCGGTGCCAGCGCCACGCTGGCGAAGCCCTTCACGGCTTCCCATTTGCTGACCGCCATCGAGCAGTTGCTCGAACCGCGTTTCGCTACGGGCCGCTGAAGCGCCCCCGGCTGATCCCCGGGGTGAACGGCGGTTACAACCGGACAAAAGGCATTCGGAAACCCTCCCTGCCTTTGCGCTGGCCCGTAGCGAACTTTATCACCAGGACCCGGTGGCCGTGCTCACCGGGTTTATTTTTCAAGTCGCCGCCATGCAGTACCGGACCAATTCGCCCCTGCACCTCCATGCGCTGGACGACAGCGCCGCACTCAACCGCGCCCTGGTGGCGGGCGTGGCCCGTCATGCCGATGATCCCGCCACCCGCAAAACCCACTTCTTCCATGGCCGCTATGAAAACCTGTACATCGATCGCGCACGCATTCCTGAACTGGGTACGGTACTGGATGTTGCCGCGGTCGTGGCGCGTCGGCTGCTCGGCCTGCCGGACACCGCACCCCTGCGTTGCGGGGGCTGGTTCAACCGCATGGGGCCTGGCCAGGTGACCCTGCCGCACCGCCATGACGATGATGACGAACTGTTGTCGGCGGTGTACTACGTCCAGGTACCGCCCGAATCCGGTGAACTGCTGTTGCATGAGCCGCCCGTGCATACCCGGGTGGAGCCCCGCGAGGGCCTGTTCGTATTCTTTCCGCCCACGGTCCTGCACGAGGTGACGGAAAACCGCAGCATGGAGGAACGCCTGTCCATCGGCATCAACATCGGGCCGCATCGGGATGACTGAGTACCCGCCAAGACGCTTCAGCGTGGCGCCCATGCTCGACTGGACCGACCGGCACTGTCGCTATTTCCTGCGCCTCCTCAGTTGCAACAGCTGGCTGTACACGGAAATGGTGACCACCGGCGCTATCCTCCATGGTGACCGGGAGCGCCTGCTGGGTTTCGATCCCGCCGAACAACCCGTGGCGCTGCAGCTGGGCGGCAGCGAGCCCGGGGAACTGGCCCAATGCGCCCATTTCGGCGCGGAGCGGGGTTACGCGGAGGTCAACCTCAACGTGGGCTGCCCCAGCGACCGGGTGCAGTCTGGCCGTTTCGGTGCCTGCCTGATGGCGGAACCGGCGCGGGTGGCGGAGGGGGTGGCGGCCATGGTCGCCGCGGTGGACATCCCGGTCACGGTCAAGTGCCGCATCGGGATCGACGAGCAGGAAGACTATGCCACCTTCGCAGCCTTCATCGATACCGTGGCCGCCGCCGGTTGCCGGACCTTCATCATCCATGCCCGCAAGGCCTGGCTGCAGGGCCTGAGTCCGAAGGAAAACCGCGACATCCCACCCCTGCGCTACGATTGGGTCTATCGCCTCAAGGCCGAACGCCCAGGCCTGGAGATCATTCTCAATGGCGGTATCCGCAGCCTGGATGAGGCGGAGGCGCATCTGCTGCAGGTGGACGGGGTCATGCTCGGCCGTGAGGTCTATCACGATCCCTGGTTGCTGGCGGAGGTGGATGGACGCCTGTACGGAGAAGAACGTCCGTTGGACGATCGACTGGCCGTCGCACAGGCCATGTTGCCCTACATCGAGGCACAGCTCGCCCGGGGCACCCATCTCAAGCACATGACCCGCCACATGCTGGGCCTGTTCCAGGGACAGCCCGGCGCCCGCGCCTGGCGCCGCCACCTGAGCGAGAACGCCCACCGGCCGGGGGCGGACTTGCGCGTAGTGGAGGTTGCCCTGGAGAAGATGGCTGCGGCGGCGTCGACTGCAAGGGAGGGTGGCACAGAGACTCAGGAGGGTGATGCCTCAGGCCCGGCGGCGGGACGCCGTGAATACATCCCTGTAGGCTTGACGGCCGCGTCCATGCGGCCGACACCCGCCGCCGGGCCTGAGGCATCACCCTTGGCAGATCCATGCAAACAGGCAACATGTGAATGACCGACTCAACCATCAGCTGCTCCACCTGCGGTGCCTGCTGTTGCCGTTTCGAGGTGTTGCTTATTTCGGATACCGGCGTGCCCGAGCAGTATGTTGAACATACGACCTGGGGACCGAGCCGCATGCGGCGCCTGGAGGACGGCTGGTGCGCGGCCCTGGACCGCAATACCATGCTCTGTGGCATCTATGAACAGCGCCCCCTGATCTGCCGTCGCTTCGACATGGGAGGGGAGGAATGCCGCGAGGCGGTCGCCGATTGGGAACAGGAAAACCAGGTATGAGGAGCGCCTGACATGCACGCCACCCTGCCGTTGCTCAAGGATACCGACTTTCCGTCACTGCGGCGGGGCGCGCTGGAAACCCTGCAGGTCAATCTCGGCTATACCTGCAACCAGTCCTGCCTGCATTGCCATGTGAACGCCGGCCCCAATCGCCGCGAACAGATGAGTCGTGAAGGGGTGGAACAGGTGCTGGAGCTCCTGCGCCGCAACCGCATTCCCCAGCTCGACCTGACCGGCGGCGCGCCGGAACTGAATCCCCATTTCCGCTTTCTGGTGGAAGCCGCACGCGGGCTTGGGGTGCGCGTCATCGATCGTTGTAATCTCACCATCCTGGAGGAGCCCGGCCAGGAAGATCTGGCGGACTTCCTGGCCGGGCAGGGCGTGGCCATTGTTGCCTCCCTGCCCTGTTACCGGGAAGAGAACGTGGATGCCCAGCGCGGCGACCAGGTGTTTGCCCGCAGCATTCGTGCCCTGCGCCGACTCAACGAGCTGGGGTACGGACAGGGGAATCCGGACCTGCCCCTGAGCCTGGTATTCAACCCCCAGGGGCCACAGCTGCCGCCACCCCAGCAGGCACTGGAGCAGGATTACAAGCGCCAGCTACGGGAAGACCATGGCATCCACTTCGACCAGTTGCTGACCCTGGCCAACATGCCCATCCAGCGCTTCGGCAGCACCCTGGTGTCCCGGGGCCAGTTCGAAACCTACATGGATACCCTGCGCCAGGCCCATCGTATGGAGAACCTGGCCACCGTCATGTGTCGTTCCCTGCTCAGCATCGATTGGCAGGGTTATGTCTACGATTGCGACTTCAACCAGATGCTGCACATGCCCTTGCAGTGGCGTGATCATGCCCGAACCCATATCCGTGACCTGGTGGGGCAGGACCTGGCCGGCAACCCGGTCATGGTGGCCGACCATTGCTATGGCTGCACCGCGGGCCAGGGTTCCAGTTGTGGCGGCGCCCTGAGTGACTGAGCCGCTACCCAGCCTGTCCGTCATACTGCCGGTGTTGAACGAAGCGGAAGGCATTCGTGCGGTGCTGCAGCCCCTGCAATCACTGCGCGCCGTTGGCCATGAAGTGATCCTGGTGGATGGCGGCAGCATGGACGGCAGCCCGGAACTGGCCGCTGGACTGGTGGACCTGGTTCTGCGAACCAACCCTGGCCGCGCCATGCAGATGCGAGCGGGCGCGGAACGGGCGCGAGGCGATTGGTTGTGGTTCGTCCATGGTGATACGCGGGTCTCCCCCGCGGGAGTGGCGGCCCTGCTGCGGGTCCTGGAAGATCCGGCCGCCTGCTGGGGTCGCTTCGATGTGCGACTGTCGGGGCATGCCTGGCCGTTGCGGGTGATCGAGCGCTTGATCAACCTGCGTTCCCGTGTCAGCGGCATCGCGACCGGCGACCAGGCCCTGTTCCTGCGTCGGGATCTGTATGAGCGGGTGGGGGGCTGGCCCTCGCTGCCGCTCATGGAGGATGTGGCCCTCAGCCGCACCCTCAAGGCCGTGGCACGGCCCCGCTGCCTGCGCGAGACGGTGCTCACCTCCAGCCGGCGCTGGGAGCGGCATGGCATCCTCGCCACCGTCCTGTTGATGTGGCGCTTGCGGCTGGCCTTTGCCCTGGGCGCGGACCCGGCGCGGCTGGCACGCCGCTATGGCGAGCGCTGAGCCCATGCGCTATCCCGGCATCCGCCTGCTGGTGTTCGCCAAGGCGCCCGTCCCCGGCCAGGTCAAGACCCGGTTGCTGCCGATCCTGGATGCCTCCGGGGCCGCCGCCCTGCATGCAGGGCTGGTGGCGGACAGCATACGGCGTTTCACCGCCAAGCCGCTTTGTCCCGTGGAACTCCATTGCGCCCCGGACGCGGAACATCCCCTGTTTCAGGCCTTGGCCCGCCAGTATCCCATCCAGTGCCGGGCGCAGCAGGGCCGGGACCTGGGGGAGCGCATGGGCCATGCGGTCGCTCAAACCCTGGCGGCCGGGCACTGGCCCCTGTTGGTGGGTACCGACTGCCCCCTGCTCGATGCAGGCGTGCTGGTGGAGGCCTGCGAGGCCCTCATGGCGGGCCATGACGCTGTGCTGGGGCCGGCGGAGGATGGTGGCTACGTACTGCTGGGCCTGCGCCGGTCGGCCCCGGAGCTGTTCCAGGACGTGGAGTGGGGAACGGAACGGGTGCTGGCCACCACCCGCCAGCGGCTGAGGGACCGGGGCTGGGATTGGCGGGAACTCCCGTCCCTGTGGGACCTGGACCGGCCACAGGATCTGTTTCGCTATCACGCCTAGGGTGGGAGGAAAATTCAGCGCCTATCCGATATAGTGTGCCACAGAATAAAAAATCATCGCTCCAGGAGTCCAGACCGAGTGGCAACCGAGCCCCAAGAAACCATACCCGGCACCCGATCCGGACGTCGCTCCCGACGTCAGCGAAGTTCCCGTAACAGCACCCTGGTGTCAGTGCTTGCCGGCCTGCTGGGGCTGTCGGTTTTTCTGTTGGTGGTGGGCGCCATCACCCTGGGTGGACGAGTGACGTCCCTGGCCAATGCCAACCGGGCGCTCACCGAGGAACTGTTCCGTAATGAACAGGAGATCAGGCAACTGCGCCCCCGGCTGGAGGCCAGCGAGCGGGAACTCCAGATGCTCATGGAGGGACGCCTGCCCAACCTGCACAGCCTGATTCCGGACCAGGTCATCCAGGTACAGGAACAGTACATCAAGAACATCGTGTTCACCGTGGTCAACCAGGGCGAGGATAAGACCTACGAATACAAGCTGGTGATGGACAATCCCGCCCATTTGCGTATTCAGCCCCGTTTCCGGGTGCTGGTGTTCGACCGCATGGGCGTACAGGTGGGCGTCGACGAGGTGGAACTGGGGGATGCCCTGGGCGCGGGGGAAAGCCGATCCCATGCCTCGACCCTCGATGTGTTCATGAACAGTCAGCCCCGCTACTTCGCCATCGATTTCAATGGACGTGCCAGATCGAACGGCGATCAGTAAGCACCGTTCGCCTCAGGTCATGGATCGGGACGGGAGGGGATAGAAGAGATCCAGCACCTCGTCGAAATCATGTGCCGATTCGATGATGATGCCTTCCAGATCCGCCTTGGCGAGTCCCTTGTGCTGCCAGATCTCGGGGTCCGCCGGGATCGCGGCCACCACCAATCCTTCCTCCAGGGCCCGGCGTGGATTCAGCAGGGCGCCATAGGGGTCGTAGTAGGGGGAGGGATGCTGGGTGTCGGAGAGTTCCAGGTAGTGAGTGATGGCATTCGCCAGATGCAGGATGGCCGCTTCCAGGGGGGCCTCGCTGGCCTGCCGGGGCGCGTGGTGGTAGCGAATGGCCGAACACAGGGCCGGCGGCAGTTTCCAGTAATGCAGTAACTCGGCTCCGGCCTCGGCATGATCGAAGCCCAGGATGGCCCGCTCCAGTTCACACAGGTCCCCGTGGTCCATGCGCCCCGAGGCCAGGATCTCGCTGGCTTGTTCCGGCAGGCGCATGAAGATCAACAGGCGCCCCACATCGTGCAGCAATCCGGCGGTAAACAGCCGTTCGTGATGCAACACATGGCATTCGGCTGCCAGCTTGCGGGCCACCAGGCCGGTGAATACGCTGTGGCGCCAGAAGGACACCATATCCATCAGATCGCCGGGGATGTCGGCGAATACCTCGGCGGCGGAGGCGGCCAGGGTGATGTTACGCAACTCGGCGATGCCCACCAGGCTCACGGCCCGGCTCACGGTTTCGACGCGGGAGGAAAACCCGTAAAAGGCGCTGTTGACCAGCTTCAGTAACCGGGAGGTCAGGGCGGTGTCCTTGGCAATCAGACGGCCCAGATCATCGGCCCCGCAGTTCGGGTCCTCGGCCATCATCTGCACCTGCATGCAGACCTCGGGCAGGGATACCAGCTGGATATTGTCGCGCAGAAGGCTTTGGGGAGTCTGGTTCATAAGGGCTCCAGCATACCGGGAGATGGCAAGCTAATCTAATTATTTCAATATGTTGGTGTAACAACCTCGATCCGGGTCTCGGATCGCCATTCCCTATTCATCGGCACCGATGCGCAATGTTTGAAGGCCTCGACCACGGCTCGTGCAAAGCCCCGGGCCACTGGCTATACTGGTTCCGGCGAGGCACTTACCGTGCAGCGAATCGCCGACAACTCATCCGCCGTACTTGGGGGCGCCTGGCAGCGCAAACGGTGGCATATGAAACAACCACTGCTCGATGGTAGAAGGATAACCGATGGCGCGGCCGCAGCGGCACGCCGGTTGGGGTGCTTTTGCCTGCTGCTGCTGGGTTCGGCACCCTGCCTGGCTGTCGACGGCAACGCGCTCTCGCTCGGCACCCCGGGCCTGCTCACCGGGCAGGGCTGGATGGTGGCGCCCGACCTCGGCGCGGAGGCGCAGCCGGGCCTCTATCACGAGGTCTGGTCGGGCGATCGCCATGGTGCCCAGGCCGATGCCGAACGCTATACGGGCATCCGCCATCGTTTCGGTAGCGGCCTCGGCTTGGATACGGGTATCGCCCAGTACGGGCTGGGGCCGGCCATGTCCCGCTACCAGGAATATTATTTCGGCCTGTCCTACGAAGTCTGGCAAGGGCGCGTCTGGTACACCAACGACTACCAGGGCAGTGGTCTGCCGCGTTCCTATTACGAGTTCGGCATCACAGGGAATGTCGGCAGCGATTTCTCCCTCTCGGCGCGACTGGGCTATGGCGAGAATGACTATGGCTTTGCCCACGAGCCGCATCCTGCCTACGTCTTTTCGGCCCGGAAGCGGGATCTGTATGGCTTCGGGCTCAACCTGCAATTGATGGGCAGCACCGATCCTCGTGGCACCGAGGCCGAGGATCTGCGTTTCATGGGAATCCTGTCCCGACCCTTGCCCTAGCCTGCATTATTCATGGACGCCCGTCGCGAGGGCGCCGAGGCGCCGCTGTGGCGGGGCGCACGGACCGAAGCTCGGCGCCGGCGTAGCCGACACTACGTCAAGCCGGGCGGAAGGAGTACGCCCCGCCACAGCGAGCGGATCGGCGGCCGCAGTAGGGCGTTCATGAATAATGCAGGCTAAGCCTCTCTCCGCGGCCAGAATCCGCGCCCTTTCCCCGGTTGCCAAATCCGCACGCCTTCGGTACAAAGCGGACTCCTCGCATCGCACAACGGCAACCGGCCTGGAGCAGTCATGGCGGAACAAGACCCTGAACAAAATACCGATCTGCCCATCAAGGGGGTGGACGCGGCGGAGACCCGTGCCGCCATCGAGCAGCAATTGGCGGAGTACGAGGCCCACCTGGCCGCCATGCCCGCCAACGCACCTGTGGTGGAGCGGGCCCGGGTGGTGCTGGACAAGGCCGAGGCCCTGCTGGGGCTGGACCGCAAGGCCGAGGCCTGGCAGGCGGTCCTGCCCCTGATCGATCCGCTGGTGGCGGCCGATGCCTGGCAGGAGGCCGTGGAGGCCTGCGATATCCTCTACCAAACGGAGCAGGAGGATTCCATCGTCGCCCTGGGCCACGGGGTCTGGCTGGGAGTGACCTATCCCATCAAGGCGCAGACCACGGTCACCATGCTCAGCCATGTGATCGATGAAACGCCACCCGATTCCGATGGTGCCGCGGTCGCCGCCATGGTGGCCCATTACCTCGCAGGCCTGCGCACCGAGGGCAAGGAGCGCGAAAGTCTCACCTTCCTCACCACCCAGCTCATCGCCAAGGTAGCCAAGCGACATCGGAATATCGAGGACCAGGCGACCCTCAATACCTGGATCGAGATGTATGAACTCAACAATATCGAAAAACTGTTCCCCCGCCTTGCCCTGATCGTCGATGCCATCGTCGGCAAGCAGTGGTGGTTCGATCGTGATGAGTTGCGGACCCGCCTGCCGGTAAACTGAGCTAGAGATAGGGCAGGAACAGCCAGAAAAAAGCATCCCGCAATCGCACCGGCAAGGGCCGGCTATCCACCTCGTCCAGCGTTACCGGGGTGGACTGCTGGTACAGGCGCCAGGCTTCCTCCGCCAAGGGCACGGCGAAACCAGCGGAGAACGATTCCAGGTTCAGCTCGAAATTCAGCCGCAGGCTGCGGGCGTCGAGATTGGCTGAACCCAGTTGTACGTAGTGCCGGTCTACCAGGAACAGCTTGGTGTGGGCGAAGGGCGGTGGCTGGTAACGAATCTCCACATCATAGAGCAACAGTTCCCACAACAGGTTGCGCGTGGCCCAGTGAATGAAGGGAAGGTTGTTGTTCGAGGGCAGCAGGATGCAGACCTTTACCCCGCGCAGGGCCGCCGATTGCAGGCTGGCGATCATTTCCCGCGAGGGCAGGAAATAAGGGTTGATGATCAGGATCTCCTCGCGGGCGGCGGAGATGGCGCCCATCAGGGTCAGGGCGATCTTGTCCAGGTCGTCGTTGGGGCCGTCGCTGATGCAGCGGCAGCAGACATCGCCATCGGGCAGGGGTGGAAGATCCAGGCAGATGGGTGACAGGCGTTCGTCGCTGGCGGCCGTCCAGTCATTGATGAAGATTTCTTCCAGCTGCGCCAGTATCGGGCCACGCACCCGGAAATGCAGGTCGCTGGTGCCCTGTCGTGATGCCTCCACCAGGTGGCGATCCCCGACATTCATGCCGCCGGTGAAGCCTTCCTGGTCATCCACCAACAGGATCTTGCGGTGATTGCGCAGGTTGATGGACAGGGATGGTGGAAACAATCGCGGTGGCAGGAAGCGCGCCATCGGCAGCCCGGCCTTGCGCAGGACACGGCCGATACGTGGCCAGGAATAGAGTTCTCCCACGCCGTCGATGAGGACGCGGACTTCCACACCACGCTCCCGGGCGGCGGACAAGGCGGCGACGAATTGCTTCCCTGTCATGTCGAACTCGAAAAGGTAGCTGGCCAGCAGCACACGCCTGCGGGCGCCGGCAATCGCGGCCAGCATGGCGGGATAGGCTTGTTCTCCGTTGTGCAGTACATCCAGCCGGTTGCCGCCCAGGATGGGACGCGAGGTCAGGCGCCCGGAGACCTGGGCAAAGGGCCGCATTTCCATGGCCAGGCCCGCCGGCACGGCTGCGGCAGTATGCCCCATGCTGCCACGCTCGTGTCCGACCAGCCGGGGTGCGGGTTTGTGCGTGGTCAGGCGATGCGCCTGACTGCGGATGCGGTTGATGCCGAACAGGTAATACAGGATGGGGCCGGCCAGGGGAAACAGCAGGCACAGGGCAACCCAGCTGAGCGCCGAGCGCGGGTCCCGCTTGTAGAGCAGGGCGTGACCCGCCGCCAGCAGGGCGATGACCAGATGCAGGCCGGCCAGTAGGGCCAGCAGCCATTCCCAAGGCAGGTCGTCGAGCAGGCGCGACCATTCGGCGGTAATCGAGCTGAAATCCATTTCCCTCCCTGTTCCGGTAGTGGTCGGGTCGGGCCATTGTAGCCATCCGGACTGCCCGCCGCGAATGATAGCCTTATGCCTGCGGGAGCGGGAACAATTGGATATACTGATTTTCCGCAATCAGGTAACTCGCCATGCAATACACCTATATCACCAGCCCGGAGACCTTGCAGGAGCTCTGCCAAGGCCTGGAGTCCGCCCCCTGGGTGGCGCTGGACACGGAGTTCATGCGCGAAAAGACCTACTATCCCCAGCTTTGCCTGTTACAGCTGGCGACCCCGGATTGGGCCGCCTGCGTCGATCCCCTTGCCGACCTGGACCTGGCACCGCTCTATGAGCAGTTGTACCGGACCGACCTCATCAAGGTCTTGCATGCCGCCGGTCAGGACCTGGAGATCCTCTACCATCTCCATGGCCGCCTGCCCACGCCCTTGTTCGATACCCAGCTCGCTGCTCCGGTGCTGGGCTATGCGGATCAGATCGGCTATGGCAATCTGGTGGCCGAGGTGTTGGGGGAACAGCTCGAGAAGGCCCACTCCCGTGCCGACTGGAGCCGACGTCCGCTCAGCGAGGAACAACTTCGTTACGCCGCCGACGACGTCATCTACCTGGCCAGGCTGTACCCGGTGTTGCTCGAGCGTCTGGAAAAGCAGGGCCGGCTGGCATGGCTTGCGGAGGACTTCGAGGCCCTCGCGGATCCCGGGCGTTATGCGTCGCCCCCGGCGCTGGCCTGGCAAAGGGTCAAGGGCGCGGAACGTTACAAGGGTGCGCAACTTTCCGTGTTGCAGGCGCTGGCAGCCTGGCGGGAAACCACCGCCCAGGGCCGTGACCTGCCCCGTGGCTGGCTGTTGAAGGACGATGCCATGCTGGATATCGCCCGTCATCAGCCCAGAAACCTGGAGGCGCTGGGACGGATCCGTGGTTTACAGGAGCGCTTCGTCAAAAGCCACGGTACGGTCCTGCTGGACTTGATCGAAGCGGCGCGTCAGCGCAAACCGGAACCGGATACCCGGCCGCAACGCCCGGACCAGCTGTCGCCCGCCGAGGAGGCCGTGGCGGATCTGCTCATGTCCGTGGTACGGCTGCGCGGCATGGAGCATTCTCTGCATCCCAGTGTACTTGCTTCGCGCAAGGACCTGGCGCGGCTGCTGCAGGACGACAGCACGACCCCACTGCTGCATGGCTGGCGCCGTTCCCTGATCGGAGCGGAACTGCAGGCCATCCTGGACGGCAAGCGCACCCTGAGCGTGGAGCAGGGCATGGTGCGGATCGGGGGTCGGGATTAGAGCTTGATCGACAGGCAGGCTTTGCCTTTCGAAAATTTTCCACCAGCGGTGGGACACGCAGCCCGGTATCCTGTTACGAGACCGTAGGCCGCAGGGATGCGGCCTTCGAGCGTACAGGGATGTATTCACAGCGAGTCCCGAAACAGGATACCGGGCTGCGTGATGCCACTTGCGAATGGCACAGACACATCATGAAAACAGAAAGGACAGGAAAATGGCTGCAACCGTTGACGAGCTGACCATACGCTACGAAGAGGACGGCATCGAGACCGTCAAGGAACTGGACAAGGTGGTACTGACCAAGGGGGCCTGGTCAACCATCCTCTATCGTTACCAGGACTGGGACCGGCGCAAGGAGGAATACGGTCCGGAGAAATACAGCATCCGCCGCTACCAGAAACGCAGTGGCGAGTACCAGCAGAAATCCAAGTTCAACATCTCCAGCAAAGACCAGGCAAAGGCCATAATCGAGGCCTTGCAGGGTTGGATTGGGGAAGACTAGGAGCTTGTCGGACTTGAGCGATCGTAGCGAGCAAGGTGGGAGAGTGAGGTCATTTTTTCGATCGTTTGAGGAGAATAGCCGTAGCTATTCGACGAAAAGGATCGGGAAAATGGGCCGCTCTCCCACCGGCGCAGTAGATCAGTCTCAAGTCCGACAGGCTCCTAGCTGCGGATTCCCTTGCCCTTGTTCAGCAGGTGCAGGCTGAAGCCGAACAACCCGGCCACGAAGCCGATGATGATGGCGTAGGAAACCAGCAGGTTGATGTCGCTGATGCCGAGAAAGCCATAGCGAAAGGCATTCACCATGTACAGGATGGGATTGATGAGCGACGCCTTCTGCCAGAACTCCGGCAGCATGCTGATGGAGTAGAAAATGCCCCCC
>SWBZ01003168.1_pt1 | contig 15665 bp, 15 predicted proteins | sample 4693031 | NCBI WGS metagenome assembly SWBZ01 (sample SAMN10267274, study PRJNA491770) | bioreactor metagenome | isolation source: DHS bioreactor inoculated with | place: Japan: off Shimokita Peninsula
CTGCCAGGTGGCTGTCGCGAAGTGCAGCGTCTTGCCGTCCTTCAGGTTCGACAGCGATTTGCGCATGAAGTCGGTCATGACCGGCCAGCGGTAGAAGACCCGCAGCATGTTCTTGCTCAGCGACGGGCCGGGGTCGACATCGAATTCGCTGGTGTCGATATCCTTGTCCGAAGTCATCTTGATCCGCACCTTGGACGCTTCTTCGAAGGTGGCGAATTCCCGCAGATCCACTTCCAGCCCCGGGCAGCCTGCCGCCACGATGATTTCGATCTGGTCGCAGATTTTCTGCTTGAGCAGGGCCTCGTTCAGGCCGCCCGCCTTGAGCTGGCCGGTCCGGACCTGACGCGCGACATTGTCGGTCGCCGACGTCAGCACTTGCTGGCCGGCAAACGAGATACAGCTTTCCAGAATCGCGAAAACCAGCATGGAGAACGGCAGCGCCAGCGCCACGAATTCGATCGCGACGGCGCCGTCGCGGTTGCGCGCGAACCGGCCGAAAAGACCTCTGCGCGTTCGTGTCGTCGCGGCTTCCCGCTCTGCCGACATGTCCTGTGTCATTGCCAACTCCTGCCAACCCCAATTGCAGTCGTGCAAAGACGATTAGCGCATGGCGGTTGAATTCCCGTTTTGGCAACCAGGAAAATTGTCCGCGTTGCGTTTACCGACGCTTTACCGGCATCGGGACCGCGGATTTCAGGCGGTTCCGCCGGTCTGCGGGCGCGGATGCGGTCGGCGCGCTACTGGCTGGCGCTCATCTCGCTTTCCGACATGCGCTCGGCATCGCTCTTGTAGGAGCTCTCGCAGTAGGGCGTGCACGACAGCGTCTGGACCTCGGCACGGCGATAGATGCGTACGGATTTGTTGTCCTGGCGGGCCACGTAGATCTGTTCGTCGACGATCGGGGCGCCGTCCAGGTCGAGAACGACGATATTGGTGACGCCGAAGCCGCGCCCGGTCAGCACGAGCGTGGTGGCGTCCTGGACCGAGGCGTCGGCGATCTGCGGATTGCCCACCACGATCGTGTCCGCCGGCCGCGTCAGCTTTACGATCTTCGCTTCGTTCATCAAGATGCGAATGCCCGCTTCCGCGAGGGCAGGCGCGGCTCCCGCTGCCAGCGACAGCGCTGCCAACGCGCCGATCAGGACCTGTCGTGCCGGGAGTTTCGATGTCGACGCCATGGGTCTCTCCGCCTCGTGCTTGCCGAAAGATGAACCGGATTGGTGAATCTTCGGTTAAGCGAGATCGCGAGCCGGACGGCGTCACCCTTTTGGTCTCCAGTGACGAGAGACCCCGCTCGCGTGCGCGCGTCGTTCTTGTTCTGGGTAAGGCCGTATTCGCGGCGTCAAGCCGGCGACTCGCGCGGCCGCCGCCGGCAGGCAGGCGCGGCTGCCTCCAAGTAAAGGCGCGCCCCGCGTCAAGTAGAGAAGGGCGGCGGCGCCCATTGTCCCGCTGCTCGGGCGACCCTCGTTCAGGGGCAAATCGAGGTGGGCGGCAAAGCTTACAATGCGCGGGTTTTGCTTATGCCAAATTTAACCAACAGGGGCAGTTGCAAGGGTTAGGGTTTCGGTAAGTCTGTTTCTTAAGCCGATCGAAACAGCTTCCCCGTAGTGTCTGGCCATCCGATCAACGCACGAAGAAATGTTGACGGGCTGTGCTGTAACACGTGGAGTAGGAGCTCTCGAATGTCTAAGCTTTTTGCACGTTTCGTGAAAGATGAATCCGGCGCGACCGCTATCGAATACGGTCTGATCGCCGCTCTTATCGCCGTGGCCATCATGGCCGGCGCCGGTGCCCTGGGCACGTCGCTGGACAGCAAGTTCACGGAACTGTCGACCACGCTCGACAACGCCGGCAAGTAACAGCCGTCTTCGGGCCGTCAAATGCCCGATATTGCCGAGGGGCCGCTTGTCGAGCGGCCCCTTTGCTTTGTGCGGTTTCGGGTTTCACACTTGTTTAAGCGCACAGGGCCTATCCTTGGATCATACCAACCGGTGAGGCGATCATGATTGAAGCGGCGATCTTCGTCATCTTTCCGTTCTGCATGGCTTTCGCGGCCGTCTCCGACATGCTGTCCATGACGATCGCCAACCGCGTGCCGGTCTTGCTTGTCGCCGCCTTTGCCGTTCTGGCCCCGCTGACAGGCATGGCCTGGCCCGAGTTCGGCATGCATTTCGCCGCCATGGGGGCGGTGCTCGCCGTCACCTTCGCCCTGTTTGCCATCGGCGGCATGGGCGGCGGCGACGCCAAGCTGCTCGCGGCCACGGCATTGTGGATGGGGTTCGACATGAACCTGCTTTATTATCTCACGGCGTCGGCGATGTTCGGCGGATTGCTGACCCTTTTCATCCTCCTTTATCGCCGCTCGCTTTTCGCAGACATCACCGTCAACAATCCGGTCCTGCGCCATTTCGCCGACCGCAATGCCGGCGTTCCCTACGGCATCGCGCTCGGGCTCGGCGGTTTGGCCGCCTATGTGCATTCGCCTCTGATGGTCTGGGCATTGGCCCAAGTCTAGCCGGGCGCGCCGCGATCCGTAAACCTTGAATTAAGGACGATCGTAAGCATTGCATTAACCCTAATTTGACGATTGCTCCCGCATTGTCGCCCCCGGTGAACGCAAATCGCCGGGTAAAGGTGCGGGTCGATGAACACTTCACGCTTGATCATTCTGGGCGTCGCCGTCGTCGCGGCCGGCGTTGCCGGCTACATCGCGAAGAACCTGGCGACGGCGCCTGCGCCGATCGTGGTCGCGGACGCCGTGCCACGCGAACCGGCGGTTCGCATGACCGAGGTTCTGGTGTTGTCGGAGGATCTGCCGATCGGTCAGCCGCTGGAAAACCAGATGCGCTGGCAGGACTGGCCGTCCGAGGCGGTCAGCGACGGTTTTATTACCCGTGACGCAGAAGGCGACGCTCAGGAAGCCCTCAAGGGGGCGATCGCGCGTCTGCCGATGTATGCCGGCGAACCCGTTCGGCGCTCAAAACTGATCGGCGCGGGTCAAAGTTTCATGTCCGCGATCCTGCCGTCCGGCAAGCGTGCGATCGCGACCCAGATCTCGGCCGACACCTCGGCTGGCGGCTTCATTCTACCCAACGACTATGTCGATGTGATCATGACGCGGCGCGCCGAAAGCGGCGGCGCGCAGGGCTTCGTCACCGAAACCATCCTGAAGAACATTCGTGTCCTGGCCATCGACCAGACGATCACCGAGGACGAGGAAGGTCGCAAGGTCAAGGTCGGCGAGACCGCGACCCTCGAATTGACGGCCCAGCAGGCCGAAATCATCACCGTGGCCCAGCAGCTCGCCGACAGGCTGACGCTGGCGCTGCGTTCGATCAAGGATGCCCAGGAAAAACCGAGCGGTGAGGCCGACTATCTGGTGTCCGGCAATGGCCGGCGCGGCACGGTCGGCCGAATAAATCGGGCGAAGTCTCTGAAGTTGGAGCGCGCAAATGACGTCGCATATTCGCAAGCTGCCGGAAAAGGGTCTCAAGGCTCCGATCGCCACGGGGATCGCGACGTGCCTGTTCGCGATGGCGGCGATCGGCCTGCCGGCCGTACCCGGTTTCGGATCGGGCGAGGCGGTCGCCGCACAGGTCAAGGTGCGCTCGACGAGTTCGACGAGCCAGCGCATCAAGCTCGGCCTCAACAAGTCGGTCGTTATCGATCTGCCGCAGGACGCCTACGACATCCTGGTGGCAAATCCGACGGTTGCCGACGCCGTGACGCGTACCGCGCGGCGCATCTATCTGTTCGGCAAGCAGGTCGGCGAGACCAATATCTATGTGTTCGGGGCCAACGGCGAGCAGATCGCCAGCCTGGACCTGGCGATCGAGCGCGACGTGGCCGGGCTGGAGGACTATCTCGAACGCTTTATCCCGAACTCCGACATCACTGTCGAGCTCTTGAACGACAACGTCGTCCTGACGGGAACCGTCGAGACCCCGCTCGACGCCTCGCGCGCCGCCCGGCTGGCACAGATTTTCGTCACCGGCGGTGAAGCGACCACTGGCCAGTATGCGCAGACCGCCGCCGCGCCGACCGATGGCGGCGGCGTGGACATCAACAACCCCGACGCCGAGCGGCGCGTCAGCCAGATCGTCAATCTCCTGAAGATCATTGGCGAGGACCAGGTCACGCTGAAGGTGACCGTTGCCGAAGTCAGCCGCGTTGTCATGAAGCAGCTCGGCGTCAACATCATGGGGTCCGGCACGTCCAACGGAATTTCCTGGGGCGCGATCAGCGAAAACATGTCCGGACTGGGCAAGCATCTGACCGGGTCGCAGTTCAGCCTCGGCTCCGCCTTCGGCGCGAGCACGCTCGATGCCTATCTGAATGCGATGGAACAGGCTGGCGTGATGAAGACGCTTGCCGAACCGACGCTGACGGCGATCTCGGGCGAAAAGGCCGTATTCCAGGTCGGTGGCGAGTTCAATCTCGTCGTGGGCCAGGAAATCGACTCCGACACCGGCGGCATTTCCTACGATATCGAGAAGCTGGAATACGGGATCGGACTGGAATTCCTCCCGGTCGTGCTTTCGCCCGGTCGTATCAGCCTGAAAGTGCGGACCTCGGTTTCCGAACCGACGACGGAAGGATCGGTCGCGCTCGGCACCGGCGGCAAGCGGACCGCCACCAATCTCTTGTCGATCCGTAAGCGGCTCGCCGACACCACGGTCGAACTGCCCTCGGGGGGCTCGATGATGATCGCCGGCCTAGTGCGCGACGATATCCGTCAGGCGACGTCCGGTTTGCCCGGCCTGTCGAAGCTGCCGGTCTTGGGCACGCTGTTCCGCAGCCGCGACTTCGTCCGCAACGAATCCGAGCTCGTCATCATCGTCACGCCCTATCTGGCGCGCCCGGTGGCTCGCCAGCAGCTTGCTCGCCCGGACGACAATTTCAACGCCGCCAGCGATGGCGCCGGCATGTTTCTGGGGCGCGTCAACCGTGTCTACGGCACCATGAAGACCAACAAGCCCAAGGGTCGTTACCACGGTGTGGTCGGCTACATCTACAAATGATCGCGAGGAACGGCACGATGCGTAGTGCACTCTCCTGTCTGCCCCACGCCGCACGCCCGTCGCGGCGCGTCGCCACCATTTTTGCCGCGATCGCGGCCGCCGCGCTGCTGGGCGGCTGCGCCAAGCGCGATTCGATCACGGTCGGCTCGGTGCCGGACGACTACCGGACCAATCATCCCATTATCGTATCCGAGCAGGACGAGGTGCTCGACCTGCCCGTCGGCCTGTCCGAGCACGGCATGACCCGCGTCCAGCGTGTCGCCGTCGACGGCTATGTCTCCAATTACGATCGCGGCGCGGGCGCGGTGATCAGCATCATGGTTCCGGCCAATTCCGCCAACGCGGCCTCGGCCAGTTCCGCCGCCTACGAGATCGCCGGTTACATGCAGCGCAAGGGCATCCCGGCCGGACGCATCGTCACCGTGCCCTATGATGCGGGCGCCCCCGACCAGACCGCGCCGATCCGGCTCGTCCATGGTCGCATGAAGGCGCATGTCGGCCAATGCGGCCGCTGGCCCGACGACCTGCTCAAGACGCGCGAAAACAAGCACTACGCCAATTTCGGCTGCGCCTATCAGAACAATCTGGCCGCCCAGCTGGCCAACCCGTCGGACCTTCTGGGACCGCGGGCCTCCACGGAGATCGACGCCGCCAATCGTGGGGTTGCGATCGAAGACTATCAGAGCCGCAAAACCGAATGGACTCCGGTCACCCAGTACTGACGAGCCGCAAGCGAGGCGAGGACGATGAACAATCTGGCTTATGACAGCGAAAGCGAGCTGGAAGAAGCGGTGACGGACGGCGAAGTGGCGCAGCTCAATGCCCTGCGTCCGATTCCGCGGATCTCGATCCAGGCGTTCTGCGAGACCGAGAGTGTCGCCAAGCCGATCGAGCGCGCCGGCGACGACCGGCGCATGGCCAAGGCCCATCTCAAGGTTCATATGGGAGGGCTGGAGGCCGCGCTCGAATATTACGACGTCGCGCCGACTCCCAACCTGATCGTTCTGGAATCGCGCGACGAGCCGAAGGAACTGCTGGAATCGCTGCAGCGGCTGGCCGATGTGTGCGATCCCTCGACCAAGGTCATCGTCATCGGTCACTATAATGATGTGTGGCTTTATCGCGAACTGATCCGCGCCGGCATATCGGAATATGTCGTTGCGCCGGTCTCGCTGGCCGATGTCGTCGCGATCATCTCCCAGATCTTCGTCGACCCCGATGCCGAGCCGCTCGGCAAGTCGATCGCCTTCGTCGGCGCCAAGGGCGGTGTCGGATCCTCCACGATCGCCCACAATGTCGGCTGGATGATGTCGACGACGTTCAACTCCGAAGTCGTGGTGGCCGATCTCGACCTGCCGTTCGGCACGGCCAACATCAATTTCGACCAGGATCCGGCCCAGGGCATCGCCGAAGCCGTGTTTTCGCCCGAGCGTATCGACGAGGTCTATCTCGACCGTCTGCTTGCCCAGTGCTCGGAACATCTCTCGCTGCTGGCCGCGCCGTCGACGCTCGACAGGGCCTATGATTTCGACGCCGACGCGTTCGCACAGATCATCGACATCGCCCAGCGCAGCGCGCCGCTGCTGATTCTCGACGTTCCGCATGCGTGGAACGGCTGGACGCGCAAGACGCTGGTCCAGGCCGACGAGATTGTCATCACGGCCTCGCCCGAACTGGCCAATCTGCGCAACACCAAGAACCTTGTCGACACGCTCAAGAAGCTGCGGCCGAACGACAAGGCGCCCTATCTCATCATCAACCAGGCCGGCGTGCCCAAGCGTCCCGAGATCTCGGCGGAGGATTTCGCCGAGCCGCTTGATCTGGTGCCGCTGGCCACGATTCCGTTCGAGGCGCAGCTTTTCGGCAATGCGGCCAATAATGGCCGCATGCTCGGCGAGATGGATGCCCAGCACATGATCGTCAAATCGATCTTTGACATCGCGCATGTGCTGACCGGTCGAAGCGAAATAAAGACCAAACCCAAGTCTGGCCTGGCCGGAATGCTCGCCAAGCTGAAGGCGCGGAAGTAGCCGCGAGATTGCGAAACTGGTGCGTGGGACATGTTTGGAAGACGTGGTAGCGAAGGTCCGTTGAAGGAAGAACCGGCCGCCAGGCCGGTTGCGCCGTCGCCGGCGATGCCTGACGGTGTCGACCGTCCGGCGGCCGAGCCACGCGCGGCCGCGCCGCAGCCGCCCGTTCCGTCGCGCCGCGCCGCTGCCGCGCCGCCGCAGGCGCCCAAGCCGGCCCCGCGCCAGGAGCGCGAGCACACGGAAAACTACTACGACACCAAGAGCCAGGTCTTTTCCGCGCTGATCGACACGATCGACCTGTCTCAGCTCGCCAAGCTCGAGCCGGAGACGGCGCGCGAGGAAATCCGCGACATCGTCAACGACATCATCGCGATCAAGAATTTCGCCATGTCGATTTCCGAGCAGGAGGAACTGCTCGAGGACATCTGCAACGACGTGCTGGGTTACGGACCGCTCGAGCCCCTGCTTGCCCGCGACGAAATCGCCGACATCATGGTCAACGGCGCCAAGCACGTCTATATCGAGGTTGAAGGCAAGATCGAGCAGACCAAGGTCCGCTTCCGCGACAATCAGCAGCTTCTTAATATCTGCCAGCGCATCGTCAGCCAGGTCGGCCGGCGCGTCGACGAATCGAGCCCGATCTGCGACGCGCGCCTGCCCGACGGCAGCCGCGTCAATGTCATCGCACCACCGCTCGCCATCGATGGTGCCGCGCTGACCATCCGCAAGTTCAAGAAGGACAAGCTGACGCTCGACCAGCTTGTGAAGTTCGGTGCCATCTCCCAGGAAGGTGCCGATGTGCTGAAGATCATCGGCCGTGTGCGCTGCAACGTCATCATTTCCGGCGGTACCGGCTCGGGCAAGACGACCCTGCTCAACTGCCTGACCAACTATATCGACCGCGACGAACGCATCATCACCTGCGAGGATTCCGCCGAGCTCCAGCTGCAGCAGCCGCATGTGGTGCGCCTGGAGACGCGGCCGCCCAATCTCGAGGGAGAGGGCGAGGTCACCATGCGCGACCTGGTCAAGAACTGCCTGCGCATGCGTCCCGAACGTATCATCGTCGGCGAGGTGCGCGGACCCGAAGTGTTCGACCTGCTTCAGGCGATGAACACCGGCCATGACGGGTCGATGGGCACCATTCACTCCAACTCGCCGCGCGAATGCCTCAACCGCATCGAATCGATGATCGCCATGGGGGGCTTTTCGCTACCCCAGCGCACGGTGCGCGAGATCATCGTCGGTTCCGTCGACGTCATCATCCAGGCGACCCGTCTGCGCGACGGCTCGCGCCGCATTACCCATATCACCGAGGTGATCGGCATGGAGGGCGACGTCATCGTGACGCAGGATCTGGTCCTCTACAATATAAGCGGCGAAGACCAGAACGGGCGCATCATCGGCGCGCACACCTCGACTGGTGTCGGTCGGCCGAATTTCTGGGACCGGGCCCGCTACTACGGCGAGGAGGCACGGCTGGCCAACGCGCTGGAAGCCATGGAAAAGCAGGTCGGCTGACATGAACGCGGTGGGGAAATAGGCCGATGTTCGGACTTGATACGACCCTCTTGGCGGTAATCCTGCTCGCCGGCCTCAGCGCCGGCGCGGTCGCCTACGCATTCATGTTCAACACCATCGCCAACGAGCGCAAGGCCGGGCGGCGGCTGGACACCATCAAGAGGGCCGAGACCGACCGCAACGTGGTCAAGGCCTCGCGCGACCGCATGGCCGAAGCGGCGAAGCGGCGCAAATCGGTCCAGGATTCGCTCAAGGATCTGGACGAGAAGCAGCGGGTGAAGGATACCCGCACGCGCAAGCCGCCGCTGAAGGGCCAGATCAGGCAGGCAGGCCTCGACATGCCGGTGCAGCGCTTCTACATCATCTCCGCCTTTTGCGGCCTGTTCTTCGCGGCCGTGGCGTTTTTCGCCGGGGCGCCGCTGTGGGCGGTTCCCGGGGCGCTGCTGGCCGGCGCCTTTGGCGTGCCGCGCTGGGGACTTGCCTATCTGCGCGCGCGCCGGGTCAAGGCCTTCCTGGAGGAACTGCCCAACGCGCTCGACATCATCGTGCGATCGGTGAAGTCCGGCCTGCCGATCAATGACGGCGTGCGGCTGATCGCGAGCGAGGCGCAGGAGCCGGTGCGCGGCGAATTCCGCCGTGTCGTCGAGGCCCAGCAAATGGGTCTTTCGCTGCCCGAGGCCACGCTGCGCATGGCCGAAACCATGCCGTGCCCGGAGGCCGGCTTCTTTGGCATCGTCATCCAGATCCAGAGCCAGGCCGGCGGCAATCTGTCCGAGGCGCTGGGTAATCTCTCGCGGGTCCTGCGCGACCGCAAGCGCATGCGGGCGAAGGTATCGGCCCTGTCGATGGAGGCGAAGGCCTCGGCCGCCATTATCGGCGCACTGCCCTTCATCGTGGCTTTCCTCGTCTATCTGACCAGCCCGAATTACATCATGCCGCTCTTCACCACCTCGACCGGACACATGGTGCTCGGCGTATCGCTGCTGTGGATGTCGGTGGGGATTTTCGTCATGAAGAAAATGATGAATTTCGACATTTGAAGACGGCGCATTTCGAAAAGGCCGACCCATGACCGACCAGATCGTCAACGCGATATTCGAACCGGCCTTCCTCATCGGGCTGCTGGTTGCGGTCGCTGTCTTCGCGACCGTGTTCACGGCCATGCCGGCGCTGGGCGGAAACGAGCTCAAGACACGCATGAAGACGGTTGCGCTCGAGCGCGACGAATTGCGGGCCAAGCAGCGCGCGCGCCTTGCTGCCGAGGCGGACCGGCGCCGCAAGGGACTGCGCGAGGAACACTCGCGCGGCATGCGCGATATCGTCGAAAGGCTCGATCTGAAACGGGCGCTGGTCGATCAGGCGACCTTGTCGAAGCTGCGCATGGCCGGGTTTCGCGGCGAAAACCCGTTGACGCGCTTCTTGTTTTTCCGCCTGGTTCTGCCGGCGGTCGGGCTGGTGCTCGGCGGTCTGTATATCTTCGTGCTCGGCGGCATGGCCGACCAGCCGATGCTGGTCAAGGTTTTCGTTGTCATCGCCGCAGCCTATGCCGGCTTTTATGCGCCGATCATCTATGTCAACAACCGCGCCACCAAGCGCAAGCAATCGATCCAGAAGGCGTGGCCCGACGCGCTCGACCTGATGCTGATCTGCGTGGAATCGGGCATGTCGATCGAAGCGGCCTTCCGGCGCGTGGCCGAGGAAATCGGTTTGCAGTCCGTCGAGCTCGCCGAGGAATTCGTGCTCACCAATGCCGAGTTGTCCTTCCTGCAGGAGCGCCGTCAGGCTTATGAGAACCTCGCCGCCCGTACCGGGCTCGATGCGGTCAAGAGCGTCAGCCAGGCGCTGATCCAGGCCGAGCGCTACGGCACGCCGGTGGCCCACGCGCTCCGGGTTCTGGCTCAGGAAAGCCGCGAGATGCGTATGAACGCCGCTGAAAAGAAGGCGGCAGCCCTTCCCCCGAAGCTGACCGTGCCGATGATCCTGTTCTTCCTTCCGGTCCTGTTCGCCGTCATCCTCGGCCCCGCCATCATGCAGTTTTCCGAACAGGGTGTCTTCGGCGACAAGAAGCAGTCGTCGAGCGAGCGCTAGGCCCCGCTTGCCGGCAGGCTTGAGACGCCGGCTCCGCGTACCCGCCCGCATACGAAAACGCCCCGGCGAACATCGCGCGGGGCGTTTTACGTGCGGGGGCAGGGTCGGGTTCAGCGGTTGACCGCGATGTAGCCCATATGAGTTCCCATGCCGCGATTGGTGCGCCGAAGAACCGGGCCTTCGCGATAGTTCGGGCGGGCCCGCACCGGCTTGGGCGGCTTGGCGGGGCTGTCCTTGATGTCCCACATCTTCTTGAAGCCCTTCCAGGACTGTTTGGCCATGTCGCCCGGCCGATAGCCGTTGTCGACGCCGAAACATCTGGCGATGCACGTCACCACCGTGGTCGAAACCTCGCCGACGGCCGTGCCGACCGCGAGACCGACCGAGGAGATGATCTTGGCGCGGGTACGTGCCGGCGTGCCGATCGCCTTGAGCTCCCGACCCAGTTTCTCGGTGCCGGTTTCGCGCTGGAGATTGGCGCCGTCCCGTGCCGCGGCAGCGCCCGTCATCGCGGCGCCGATGCCGATTGCAAGCGTGGCTGCGAGGAGAATGGAGATCAGTTTTGCGAACATTTTTCGTCCCTTCCATTGAGATCGTGAACAAGCGTTACGTCAACTTGGTCGCAGGGCGGGGCGAAAAGGTTCAAAACTTTTTTGGCCCCCCAACATGGGGGGCGGGAAGGAAAGGGCTCGGATACCGCGATATGGGGCCAACCGTGCTATGGTGACCGGGCGTTTTAGGAGCCCGCTTGATGCCGGCTACATTCGCGCTGAAAGGACCGGAAATGTCCAACACCCAAAATGGAGCATGCTTTTGCGGCGCGGTTGCGATTGAAGTGACCGGTGCACCCGAGGCGATGGGGTACTGCCATTGCAAATCGTGCCGATCATGGTCCGCCGGGCCGGTCAATGCCTTTACGCTCTTCAGGACCGAAAATGTGAAGGTTACGAAGGGGGAGGCGCATGTCGGCCATTTCAGGAAGACCGAGCGGAGCGATCGGCAATACTGCACCCGGTGCGGCGGTCATCTCATGACCGATCACCCGCATTGGGGGTTGATCGACGTCTACGCGGCGACGATCCCCGGACAGGCGTTCGTGCCCGGTGTGCACGTCAACTATGCCGAGACGGTTTTGCCGATGAGAGACGGCTTGCCGAAAATGAGGGATTTCCCGTCCGAACTGGGCGGTAGCGGCGAAACCGTGCCCGAATAGCGGCCCCACGACCCTGTCCCGCCCGTCGCGTGGCTGGCGGGTCGAATTGGCTCCAAAGAGGAACGGCTCTAGTTGGTCGCCTTCTTGTCTTCCTTCTTGATCTCGCTCCATGCGTTCTGCTGGGCGAGCATCGAGCGCAGATAGGCGACGTTGGCTTCAGCCTGGTTCGGTGACAATTCCTGGCGCGCCAGTTTCTCGGCCTCGTCGAACCGGCCTTGCAGGCCGACGACGAGGGCCAGGTTCTGCCGCACCCGGCTGTCGGCGCCCGGTGCGGCGGCCGCCTGCCTGAGATAGGTTTCGGCCGTTCTCAGGTCGCCTTCCAGCACGTAGGACATGCCGAGATTGGACAGGATCGACGGCTCTTCGGGTTTCAGGTCCAGCGCTTTGCGGTAGAGCGTGCGCGCCTGCGCGGAATTGCCGAGCTGATCGAGGATCGCCGCTTCGGCGGAAAACAGCTTCCAGTCCGGATATTCCGGCGTCTGGGCGCGACGGACCGCGTCGAGCGCGGTCTCGAATTCGCCGGCCGCGGCCAGCGCCTTGCCGTAGGCGGCGAGCACCGAGCGGTCCTTGGGATGCGCGATCGCCAGCTTGCGCATCACCGCCAGCGACTGGTCCGTCTTGCCGGTCATCTGCAGCACGTTGGCGTAGCGTATCGCCACGCCCTTGTCGGTGGGGGCCTTGGCAAAGGCTTGTCCCAGCGAAACGGCGGCGGTTTGCAATTCCTGCGACGACATTTGCGCGACTGGGCGCGCGCTGCCGCGATCGACCGAGCCGGTCGTCATGCGTGAATTGGCACAGCCCGCGACGCTTGCGGCCAACGCAACGGCGAGGGCGGCACGACGCCAGCGTCTTCCGGTTGCGTTCGCGTCGCGATTGGTCAACATGCGCTCGTCTCCGCTTCGCCGCGTCGCAGGGTTGATGATGCGGCTGTCTGGAGGCAGAAATATTCCGTTAACCCTAACGGACGGTTAAGGAAACCAAGGACAACTGCCCGATGCCCGTCGAACTGATCGCCGAAAAGCCGGCCGCCGCCAGACCGGTCCATCTCGTCACCAAGGCCGGGCTCGAAACGGCCGGGCTCGATGCGGCCGCGCGCGCCTGGGCCGAAGCGCACGGGTTTTCGGGCAAGGTCGGCGAACTGCTGTGCTATCCCGACGCGGCCGGCCGCCTCGCTGGCGCGTTGCTGAGCTGCGCCGCGTCGCGGGACGGTTTTTCACCGCTTGCCGCCGGACGGCTGGCGCGGCAATTGCCGCAGGGCGACTGGTTTTTCGCTACCCCTCTCGACGAGCCGGCAAACGCGGCCCTGGCTCTTCTGCTTGGCGGCTACCGTTTCGCCCGATATGGCAAGAAACAGGGCGACACGCTGCGTTTCGTTGCGCCGGAGGGCGTCGACGTCGAGCACGTCAACCGCATTGCCGCCGGGGTGTTCATGGCCCGCGACCTGGTCAACACCCCGACCAACGATCTCGGCCCCGATGCGCTCGAGCAGGCCGCGCGGGATCTCGCCGCCCGGCACGGCGCCGACGTTTCGGTGGTCGTTGGCGAGGCGCTGCTTGAACGGAATTTTCCGATGATCCACGCCGTCGGTCGCGCGGCCGCCCAGGCGCCGCGCCTGATCGATCTGCGCTGGGGACCCCAAGATGCGCCGCGCGTCACCCTGGTCGGCAAGGGGGTCTGCTTCGACACTGGCGGGCTCGACATCAAGCCGGCAAGCGGCATGCGCCTGATGAAGAAGGACATGGGCGGCGCGGCCAATGTTCTCGGCCTTGCGTCGATGATCATGGCGGCGGGCCTGAAGCTGCGCCTGCGCGTGCTGGTGCCGGCGGTCGAGAATGCGATTTCCGGCAATGCCTTCCGTCCCGGCGACGTCCTGAAAAGCCGCAAGGGACCGACGGTGGAGATCGGCAACACCGACGCCGAAGGCCGCCTGGTGCTCGCCGACGCGCTGGCGCTGGCCGACGAGGAAGAGCCGCAGCTTCTGATCGATATGGCGACCCTGACCGGAGCGGCGCGTGTCGCCCTCGGACCTGACCTGCCGCCGTTCTACACCGACGACGATGCTTTCGCCGCCGCGCTGGCCGAAGCGGCCGGGCGCGTCTGCGACCCGGTATGGCGCATGCCGCTGTGGGCACCCTACGATGCCGGGCTTTCCTCCAAGGTCGCCGACGTCAACAACGTCACCACCGACGGTTTTGCCGGCTCGATCACCGCCGCGCTCTTCCTGAAGCGTTTCGTCGAACGCGCCGCCACCTGGGCGCATTTCGACATCTTCGCCTGGAGCCCGACGGACCGGCCGCATGGCCTGGCCGGCGGCGAGGCGCAGGCGATCCGCGCGCTTGAAAGCCTGTTGGCGACGCGCTACCCGGCTTGACCGGCTTGCCTCGCGCGGCATTTCGGGGTTGAATGAAACGGACCCGTAACAAGCCTTGCAAATCAAGGAAGACATGTCCGTATCCTTGCGTCCGAGCCAGGCATTGAGGCTGTGGCAGCAGGTATCGCTGTCGGAGGTGCTGGACGATCGCCCCGATCTGAGCATGCGCCAGACCGCCATCCTCCTGACCATTTATCTCGACCCGCCGCCCCACACCGTGCGCGGCCTGGCGGCACGGCTTGCCGTCACCAAGCCGGTCATCACGCGCGCGCTCGACACGATGGGGGCGCTCGGGCTCGTCAGCCGGCACCGCGACGACAGTGACAAGCGCAACGTGCTGATCAAGCGTACGGTCGAGGGCGCGCTCTATGTCGAGCGCCTCGGCGACGTGATCATCGAACGGGGACGGGAGCTGCCGCTGTGACGATACTGGACCGCAGGCTGCATGCCTATCGCGAGGATCTCGCCGACACGCGCCTGCAGGGCCGGGTCGCCGCGCCGCGCTTCGTGTCCCCGCGCGTAAGGCGGATCGCAAGCCCTGTTGTCGACCTGCTGGTCGGACCCGACCGCGCTTCGGGGGTCAATTCGCAATTGCTGCGCGGCGCCGATGTCGACCTGTTCGACGAACGCGGCGGGCTCGCCTGGGTCCAGGCGCGCGAGGACGGCTATGTCGGTTATGTCGACGCGAAGGTCCTGGCCGAGCCTGGCCCTGCCGCGACGCATGTCGTCGTCGCGCCGCGCACGTTCGTCTACGGCAAACCCGACATGAAGACGCCGCGCACCGCCGCGCTATCGATGGGAACGCGGCTTTCCGTGACCGGTGAGGCCGAAACCCGCGGTAGCCGCTTCGCGATCACCGCCGACGGCGAGGCCGTCTTTGCCGATCATCTGCGGCCCGTCGGCTGGGGCGCGCCGGACTATGTCGCCGTCGCCGAACAGTTCGAGCACACGCCCTATCTGTGGGGCGGCACGTCCGGTTTCGGTCTTGACTGCTCCGGCCTGGTCCAGCTTGCCATGAAGATGGCCGGCACGGTCGTGCTGCGCGATTCCGACATGCAGGAAAAGATCGGCGCGCCGCTCGATCCGGGGCCGGATTTCCAGGCCGTGCGCCGGGGCGATCTGGTGTTCTGGAAAGGCCATGTCGCGATCGTTACCGCGCCGGGCGAGGTCCTTCACGCCAACGGCAACACGATGACGGTGGCGCGCGAGCCGCTTTCGGCGGCCATCGCCCGCATCGCGCCCCTGTTCGGTGCGCCGACCGTCATACGCCGGCCCTGAGCGCGGTCGCGCGCTCGATACGCCGTCAGCGCCTCGGGCGCGATGCCTGGTCGGTGTCGGCGAACGGCGAGGGCGTTTGCGTGGCGGCGTCGAGCTGGCCGAAAAACGCCGCGAGCGCGACGGCGACCAGCGTAAGCCTGACA
>SWBZ01001003.1_pt1 | contig 15537 bp, 9 predicted proteins | sample 4693031 | NCBI WGS metagenome assembly SWBZ01 (sample SAMN10267274, study PRJNA491770) | bioreactor metagenome | isolation source: DHS bioreactor inoculated with | place: Japan: off Shimokita Peninsula
GATACTGAACGAAGTTTTGGAAGCAAAGACGCCTTCTGATCAAAATAAAAATCATGTGGAGCAGGGTAAGCCTACTCTTATATTGACAACAATCATCAAAAGACCAGAATTGCCTATTCAGGAACCTCATCCACCAGAAACGAAAAAAGTAATTGATCAATTAATGCAACTCAGTAAACAATCGGTTCAAAATTATCTTAACAAAATCACAGAACAAATTACCGGGAATTGCGAAATTCGCATAATGGAAAATAACAGTGTTGTGACAGCCCTGTCAAAAATTGCAGAAGAAGAAAAGGTCGACCTGGTCGTTTTATGTGCACATGGTAGCACTGGACAATTCCAGTGTCCTTATGGGAGTGTATCACGAAGTTTATTGGAAGATGGTAATATGCCCGTGTTGGTGATCCAGGATGTGCCACGCTCACAAGTTCAGCCTACCGCCGCTGAAAAGGCAGCAGAAAAATCCGGGAGAAGATAATTATGCAGGATGAATCCATTAAAGAGGTCCGGGAAAATTCAAAATTTTCCTCACAGAATCAACCTACTACAGACAATGAAGAATTAAACCAAATCCTGACAATATTATTCGATCAATACAAAGCAGTCTATCGATTAAGATCGGGTGAAAAAAAGAATAGCCTCAAGATTAGTGCGCAGGCAGGGCAAGACCTGGAAAATTATAAAAACTGGTTATCAACTGCGCATCAAATTTTTAGAGAAAGCTCCAGAGAAAATGTATCGCTTACTTTCGCCTCAGAATGGGTGCTGGATAATTACTACATTATCCGCCAGACATTGCGGCAAATAGAAGAGGATCTGCCGTCTGGTTTCTATCAGCAGCTTCCGCGATTGAGTGATGGAGTACTGCAGGGCTATCCGCGCATATATGCCCTGGCCCGGACGATTCTATCCAATCAAAACCTGTTAATAAATCCGGAGACTCTACAAACAATTTTGATCCAATTTCAAAAAGGGGCAACATTGACGGTTGGCGAGGTATGGGCATTTCCCATTTTTCTACGATATAGTTTGATCGAATTTTTATCGCAGGCGCTGCTAATCATCATCAGCCCCACCAAAAAACCCAGCCTGCCGAATATTTTGCCACTTCCACCAGGGATACCCAATCCTATCCCGGATATCGTTTCTGATCCCAGAGAAACGACCGTCAGTAACAGCGTAGCCAACATCATTTTAAGTTTACGGACAATTTCTGAACAGAATTGGAAGGATTTCTTTGAAAAAGTCAGTTGTCTGGAAAGAACACTGCGTGCTGAAGCTGCCGGAATTTATGAGCGGATGGATTTTGAAACCCGAGATCAATATCGCAATGAAATTGAAAAGCTTGCTCTAGAAATGCAAATGGATGAGTGTGAGTTGGCCGAAAAACTGGTCAATCTTGCAAAAACCGGAAATCTTTCCAGGAAAGGGACAAGCTTCCTGGATGATAAGAGCAGAGGGAAATTAGATCCTGAAGCTGATTTATTGATTAACAGCAAAGTTAATCTTGTGCACGAAAAAGTAACAATCGAACATATCGGCAGCTACTTATTCGGTGAGCGGCGCGATGAATTCGAAGCCGCCATCGGTTATCAACCCGGGGTAAAGACAAAAATTAAGGATTGGTTCTTCCGGCATGCAGAAAGCATTTTTCTTTCCAGTATCACCCTATTGACAATCGTTATCCTTTTTCTCCTGGCCATGGCAGCCCAGGTCAGCCAGATTCTAACAGGCATTCCTTTGGGTACCTTCATATCCCAATTTAATTCTTCGCAAATTCAAGTAGCGGATCCGATCTTATGGCTGATTGCTGCCCTGATCGGAGTACTGATGGTTGTGCCGGCGTTGACGATTGCCACCAGCCTGGTGAATTGGTTGATCACAATGCTGGTACCTCCGCGTTCTTTACCCAAATTAAATTTCAAAAGCGGGTTACCGGCTGGCTTTGAAGCCCTGGTGGTAATTCCTGCCTTATTAACAAGTGAAGAGGAAATTCAATCTCTGGTAAAACAATTGGAATTGCATTATTTGCGAAACCCCCAACCCGGCTTGCGATTTGCCTTATTAACCGATTTTACAGACGCAGATCAGGAAACGCTGGCAACGGATGACCACCTGGTTAATTATGCTTCCGAAGCAATCTCTCAATTGAATAAAAAATACATCGCTGAGCGAGTATCCAGCAAACCGGTCTATCCAGAAAAGGGATATCAGGGAAAAAATGAAAACCACGAAAACGAAGAACTTTTTTTCCTTCTGCATCGCAAACGGCTCTGGAATCCATCCGAAGGGAAATGGATGGGATGGGAACGCAAACGGGGAAAACTACACGAATTGAATCTTTTGCTGCGTGGAGGTAAAGGATTATCTTTCATTCAGACAATTGATAACAAAGCTGCGCTCCAGGCACTACAGGCAGTGCGATTTGTAATCACACTTGATGCTGATACCATCTTACCGATGGGCGCTGCCAGCAGACTGGCCGGTACACTGGCACACCCCTTGAATCAGCCGGTCATCAATCCGTCCACCGGAAAAGTCATATCTGGCTATACCATACTCCAGCCACGGGTGGAGATTCATCCAAAAAGCGCGAACTTTTCCTGGTTTACCAAACTTTTCGCTGGTGATGCCGGGTTGGATCTATATACCCTAGCAGTTTCCGATGTTTACCAGGACCTTTTTGGTGAAGGTAGTTACGTGGGAAAAGGCATTTATGACATTGATGCATTTGAAAAATGTGTGGATGCGCACATCCCGGAAAATACTGTTCTCAGCCATGACCTTTTAGAAGGAATAATGGGAAGAGCCGGGCTGGTGACAGATATTACCCTGGTGGAAGATTATCCACCCAATTATTTAGCTCAGATTATGCGCCAGCGGCGCTGGATACGTGGTGACTGGCAGTTATTGCCCTGGTTATTCAAGCCTAATAAAAATGGATTGTACTTTTTGAAGATTGACCGTTGGAAAATTTTTGACAACCTCAGACGCTCATTATTAGCACCTGCATTATTGTTTATTTTTGTCCTGGGTCTCATATTTTTGCCCGGGTTATCGGGGTTGTGGACCGCCATTCTCATGATTACACTGGCTATTCCACTTCTAACCGGGCTCACACGCAGCAGCATACAGATTATGGCTGGTGAACCAACCAGCAGTGCACTGCGACCATTAGGGTGGAATTTCCTGCGATGGTTGTTGTCCATCACCTTCCTGGTTTATGAAGCTTATATTGCCCTGGATGCCATTTTGACCACTTTATACCGTCTTTATATCAGCCGGCGTAATTTGCTGCAATGGACAACAGCAGCCCAAACCGCCCATATTTTCGGGTTGCAAAGCCGTCGCAGTGTTGCCTGGCAGAAAATGGGGTTGTCGGTCATCACTGCATTGATTCTGGCCGGTGGTGTACTGCTGATTGCTGAATTAACCGGGAGAGGAGTTGCTCCATCATTAATCATTGCCTCGGTAGTTCTGTTACTCTGGATTCTTGCGCCCATTATCGTTTTCTGGATTAACCGCCCCATTGTTGAACACATTGACCCTTTAAAGGAAGAACAGGTATATCTTTTAAGGCAGGTTATCCGTCGTACCTGGGGCTTCTTCGAGCGCTTCGTTGGCCCCGAAGACCATTGGCTGCCCCCTGACCATTTTCAGGAAACCCCAAACGGCATTGTCGCGCATCGTACTTCTCCAACCAATATCGGACTCTTGCTGACCTCAACCCTGGCTGCCTACGATTTTGGTTACCTGGACCAATATGGACTGGTTACCAGGTTATCCAACACAGTCGACACATTACAAAAACTTGAGCGGCATCGAGGTCATTTTCTTAACTGGTACGATACCATCACCCTGCAGCCATTGCAACCCAGGTATATCTCAACGGTGGATAGTGGTAATTTAGCCGCTTCCTTTATCGTAACAACGCAGGCGTGTCTGGGAATACCGGATGAAACCATTTTTCGATGGTCTCTCTGGCAGGGATATCTGGATACACTCTCGAACCTGGTTGAAATTTCGAACAGCATGGTAAAAACGACTTCGAACAAAGACCTCAATCAACTCATACAATTGATTGTTGCGATGCGGGAAAAAATAAACTCGATTAAAGACTTTCCGGAGCAATGGTATCCACTTTATTTGCAGGTAAGCGGGCCATTCTGGTCTCAACTTTCCCAACTGTTGATGTCATTGGTAAAAGCGACCCCATCCATCTTCAATCAGGAAACGCTGGCTCAACTGGAAGCTGTCTCCACTCAGATTGCACGACATCACAATGCTGTTGAACGTACCATCACAGAATTAGCACCCTGGATTCTATTATTGGAAAAAATACCGGATATCCTGCATGGAGAGAATTATTCCATGCTGTTATCTGCAATTCAAAAAATTCTGGACTATAACCTGACTTTAGGGCAATTACCTATCCGCATCCAGGCGGCTTACCCTTTGATTGAGAACCTGAAAGCTGCCCTGGAAAAGACATTTTCCGAAAGTGATTCCAAACGAAGAGAGGTAGAAAATTCAAGAGGAAAGGAAATAGATGCCGCCCTGGAATGGTTAACAGACCTTAAAAACGTGTTGGGAAAGGCTGAAGAAAATGCTGAAGGTCTGCTGGCACGCTTCCTTTCAATTGCTGCCGAATTGGAAAACTATGTCAATTCAATGGATTTTCAATTTCTATTTAATCGTCAACGGCGTGTATTCCATATTGGATTAAACCTGGATAGCGGTATTCTCGACAACAATTTTTATGATCTATTAGCATCCGAAGCCCGGATTGCATCCATTGTTGCGATTGCCAAAGGAGACGTTTCCCAATCCCATTGGCTGCATCTCAACCGTCCGGTTACACGCTTTAAAGGAGGAAATATCCTCCTCTCCTGGAGTGGAACGATGTTTGAATATTTGATGCCAGCTTTATTTCTGCGCTCCTACCCGGGCACTTTATTAGCCGAGAGCGCAAATGGGGTTGTACTGCGGCAAATAGCATATGGCAAAACAAAATCCATCCCCTGGGGAATTTCAGAATCCGGTTTCTACCGTTTTGACGGAAACCAGAATTACCAGTATCGCGCTTTTGGAGTGCCAGGTTTAGGTTTTAAGCGTGGGTTAGAGGATGATATGGTAATTGCACCTTACGCCTCTCTCATGGCAGTCAATAACGAACCACACGCGGTGGTCAGCAACCTGAAGAAATTAATTCAGCAAAAAATGTTTGGCTTATATGGATTGTTTGAAGCCATCGATTACACGAGTGACCGTTTGTTGCTGGATGAAAAAAATGCTATTGTCGCCGAATATATGGCGCATCATCAAGGGATGATCATGATGGCAATGGTCAATTATTTTCACGATGACATCATGATAGAGCGCATGCATAAAGATGCCCGTATCCAAAGTGTGGAATTATTATTGCAGGAGCAAATCCCTACGCGGGTGGAACCGCAAACGACGTTAACCGACAATGTTGCCGGAACCCAACGCCAACCTGCTGTACCGTCGGATATTTCTCCCTGGAAAGTGCCGGTTCAAAGTTCAATCCCCCAGCTGCACCTGCTTTCCAACGGTCAATACAACGTTCTGATTTCCAATATGGGTGCCGGCTACAGTTCCTGGCGTGGAACTGGTTTGACCCGCTGGCAGCCGGATGTCACCCGTGACAATTGGGGAACCTGGATATATATTCAAGAATTAGATAAGGATGACAGTGCGAACAAGAACCTTTGGTCGGCAGCCTTTCAGCCGATGGGGGGAGTTTCAAAAAACATACAGGTTACCTATCATGCCCACATGGCTGTTTTCCACCGTCATTACAACGGGATTTCTTCCAGTATGGAAGTTACCGTTGCGCCAGATGACCCGCTAGAAATCAGACGCATCAATTTCCTCAACAACGAAGACAGTATTAAACGCTTGCGCTTGACTTCCTACGGGGAGGTAATTCTGGCAGCTCAAACCACAGATGCGCGTCACCCGGCTTTTAATAAACTATTCATTGAAAGTGAGTTTCTCCCCGATTTAAATTTACAAATCTTCAAACGCAGGCCCAGATCAAACGATGAAGCACCCATTTGGATGGGACATATGCTGGTTGCCGAGAAGGTACAAATCAAGGTAAAACATGAAGCAGATCGAAAGAAATTTATCGGCAGGGGGCGCGACCAAAGAAACCCATCCGCATTAAGTTCCCCCGAGTATCTCAGTGGTTCAAGCGGAGCAACCTTGGATCCAATCTTTTCCATCGGCTATGAACTGATCCTGGCTGCGCATGAAAGCACCAATTTTGCTTATATGACCTTCGCTGCCGAGAGCCGCGAAGATTTAGTAAATCTGGCAATCAAATACCAGAGTTGGACAGTCGTTGAGCGCGCATTTCACCAGGCTGATATTTCTGCAACGTCCTGGTTAAGGAAAAGAGAATATACCACTGTAATGCTCAAGCAAACGCTTTATACGCTATCAGCATTAATTAATCCTTTCAAGAAATTGCGTTCACCAACGGAAGTACTTTCCGCCAACCAATTGGGACAAAAAGGCTTATGGCGCTTTGGAATTTCCGGAGACGACCCTATTCTGCTGGTTACCGTGGATAAGCCACAGGAGATTGATCTGGTGCGTGAGGCCGTTCAGGTGTATCGATATCTGCGCACCCGCAGGTTTAAGATCGACTTGGTGATCCTTAATCAACAACAAACCGGATATGGGGAGGAAGTGAATAGTTTACTGAATCGTTTGGTGAGTAAACTGAATGTGGAGGATTTCATCAACCAGCGCGGCGGCATATTCATCTTATACAGTGATCAGATGAATGCTGAGGAGAGAACACTACTAAATACGGCTGGTCGTGTGGTTTTTCGGGGGCGAGATGGATCAATCGCAAAACAGTTGCCCCCTTATCAGGTTCCGATTCAACATCTACCCGCTTTTACTGCCTCCCGTGATACCTATAAAGGGGAAAACGAAGGATGGGGAGAGCAATCTGCCACAGACGCGAAAGACCTCTTATTCTTCAACGGTTATGGTGGTTTCAGCCCGGATGGAAAAGAATATGTTATTCAAGTGACACCACAGAACCCTACGCCAGCACCCTGGGTAAATGTGATCGGATATCCATCCTTTGGGTTTATGGTCAGTGAATCTGGCAGCCAGACCACCTGGGCAGTTAATAGCGGGGAAAATCGCTTGACTCCCTGGTCAAATGACCCCGTTAGGGACCCGAGTGGCGAAGTACTTTATCTCAGGGATGAAGAGAATGGTCAAATTTGGACACCTACCCCAAACCCTGTGGGGGCCAAACAGCACTACCGTGTACGTCATGCAGCAGGATACACAATTTTTGAGCACATTTCGCATGGTTTGAAACAACACCTGCAGGTTTTTGCCAGTCCGCAGGATCCGGTAAAAATTATTCGGCTGAGACTGGAAAATACGTCGGATCGTACACGCCGCATCACTGCAACCCAGTATATCGAATGGGTATTAGGAAACACACGCACAGAGCAATTGCCCTACATCATCCCGGAATATGATCCCACCCAGGAGTGTTTGCTGGCCAGGAATCCATACAATGCTGATTTTGGAGAGAAGGTTGCTTTCTTGATTGCCAGCAAAACGCTTCACGGTCTCACTGCCGACCGCACTGAGTTCCTCGGACGTGCCGGTAACCTGGCGCAACCAGCCGCCTTGAAACGTATCGGATTGGAGACGCGCATCAACCCAGGCGAAGATACCTGCGCAGTACTGCAAATACACATGGATATTGCTCCCTCTGCTGCGGAAGAAATTTATTTTGTTCTTGGGGAGGGTGAGAATAAAGAACATGCACTTTCTCTGGCCAAAAGATATCATCAAGAGCAAGAGGTACAGAAAGCTTTCGATGACACCGTCAGATTCTGGCAGCAGTTACTGGAAAAAGTGCAGGTGAGCACTCCTGACAGAGCTACAGATTTGATCCTGAATCGCTGGATGTTATATCAGGCACTTTCCGGAAGAATCTGGGGACGTACTGGTTTTTATCAATCCAGTGGAGCATTCGGTTTTCGGGACCAGTTGCAGGATGTGCTGGCGTTGTTGCCGGTTGAGCCTGAGATTGCCCGCAAACAGATTCTAAATGCAGCCAGCCACCAGTTTGAGGCGGGAGATGCCATGCACTGGTGGCATCCACCTGCTGGCCGCGGCGTCCGTACAAGAATTTCGGATGATCTCTTATGGCTGCCATATGTCACTGCAGCGTATATTGAAACCAGCGCTGATAGTGATATCCTGAATGAGTTGATTCCTTTTCGGCAGGCTGAACTGCTAAAGGAAAATGAAGAAGAGCGCTATAGTGAATTCCCATTAACGGATAAGCAGTACACGTTAATGGAACATTGTCTGCGTGCTATTGAAAAAGGAAGTACCAGCGGACCTCGCGGATTACCTTTAATCGGAAGTGGGGACTGGAATGATGGGCTCAACCGCGTCGGGGAAAAAGGACTTGGGGAGAGTGTCTGGTTGGGATGGTTTTTGGTTGATGTTTTGAATCGCTTTGCAAAGATTTGTGAAAATTCAGGGGCTGAGGAGACAGCTCAACGATTTCGATCCAGGGCAATTCAATACACAACTGCTATAGAGGAATCAGCCTGGGACGGTGCCTGGTATAAACGCGCATATTACGATGACGGCAGCGCATTAGGATCAGCCGATAATCTTGAAGGGAAAATTGACTCAATCGCTCAATCCTGGGCTGTGCTCAGCCAGGCTGGTGACAAACAACGCAGTCAGCAGGCGATGCAATCCGTTTTGGATTACCTGGTGCGCACTCAGGATCGCCAGATATTACTATTTACACCACCTTTCGATGAGACCCCGCATGACCCCGGTTATATTAAAGGATACTTGCCGGGAATCCGAGAAAATGGCGGGCAATATACGCACGCCGCTATTTGGACAGTCTGGGCATTTGCACAAATGGGTGATGGGGATCAGGCTGGGGAACTCTTCAAGCTCCTCAATCCTGTCCTGCAGTCAGATACATTTCAGAAAGCCAATACCTATGTTGTCGAGCCGTACGTGGTTTGTGCGGATATTTACAGTATCCCCCCGCTGGTTCGGCATGGTGGCTGGACATGGTACACCGGTTCAGCAGCCTGGTTGTACCGGCTGGGAATCGAAGCAACTTTGGGCTTTCAAAAACTTGGGAATTCATTAAAAATTGATCCTGTTATCCCGCAAGCCTGGGAAGGGTTTGAGATCCGATACAAATTTGGTGAAAGCCTGTATCATATCCGGGTGGAAAATGCTGACCATGTTGAACGTGGGATCAGGTCAATTTCCCTGGATGGCAAAGAATTGCAAGAGAATAAAATTCCTCTCCTGGATGGGCAGCGGGAGTATCAGGTGGTTGTCACGATGGGCAAAGAGAGAGATTGACTTCCTTTCAATGTAGGGTGGGGAAAATCCTTATTTTTTTAAGGTTGTCTCCTAATGGTTTGCTTTCTCTGAAAATGGTATAAGTGCCATAGTGGTATTTCTGTTTGAGGAGGATAAAATGCAAAAACAAAATATGGAGAATCACAATGTGCTTCATCATACCCAGAAAGTGAAAGGTATGTTTGATGAATTAATCCAACATCTACGCGAAGACGTAGAAAAAGTTGATGATGCCCGGGCGAAAGCAATGTTCGAAACAAGTGCAGAAGTGATAATCGGGTTGAAGAAAACATTTGAACATTTTGAAGCGGGAGAAGAAAAAGCCTGGCAATAAACAGGCTAACATCCCGAGTAAAAACAAATACGACAGCAATAGAATTTTCAAAACTAAGCGAGTTGTAGAAAGAGAGACAATTTACAATGAAAAAAACATTTCAATTGGGATATAACCTATCCAGTGAAGAACACGCACCAAACGACCTGGTTAAAAACGCTCAACACGCAGAAAAAATTGGCTTTGATTTTGCGATGATATCTGATCATTACCATCCATGGATGGACATTCAAGGTCACTCTTCCTTCGTCTGGAGTGTAATTGGCGCAATATCGCATGCCACCGAGCGCATGCATCTCGCCACCGGCGTAACTTGCCCCATCATGCGCATTCATCCTGCCATCATTGCGCAAGCGGCTGCCACTGCAGCCGATATGATGCCTGGCCGCTTCTCTTTGGGAATTGGCTCCGGTGAGAACTTGAACGAACATATATTAGGGGATCACTGGCCACCCACACCCACCCGCCTGGAAATGATGGAAGAAGCGGTAGCCATTATCCGGAAATTGTGGACAGGCGATGAAATTACGCATTATGGTAAATACTATACTGTGGAAAATGCCCGAATCTACACACTTCCGGAAAAGTTACCTCCCATCTTAATTGCCTCCTCCGCTGAGAATTCTGCAGAGTTGGCCGGGAAGATCGGTGATGGGTTGGTCAGTACTGCACCATTAAAAGAGATCATCGAAAATTTTGAGCAGGGCGGAGGTAAAAATAAGCCGCGTTATGGGAAACTGGATGTTTGCTGGGCTTCCACCGAAAAAAGAAGGTCGCAGAATTGCCTATCAACAATGGGCGAATACGGGTATTGAAGGCCAATTGAACCAGGAAATTGCTACACCGGCATTGATGGAGATGGCAGCAGCGATGGTGTCAGAAGAGGATGTGACCAAACACATTATCTGCGGACCTGATCCGGAGAAACACCTGGCTCAAATTCGCAAATACGAACAGGCAGGTTTTGACCACATCTATATTCACCAGATCGGTCCTGATCAGGGTGGTTTCTTCAAATTTTACGAAAAAGAAATTCTATCCAGGCTTTCATAGGGAAACCCCTTATTACATCCTATGTAATCCCCCATTGTGATGCCTTACAAGAAACGATAACATTTAACAAATCTTATTTTTCTAAAAGGAGGCTACTATGCCAATGAAAATCAATAACCTGGAAGACCTATTAATCGAGGAGTTAAAAGACCTTTACAACGCAGAGAAACAGTTAATCGAAGCATTACCCAAGATGGCACAAGCCGCCGTTTCTCCCCAATTAAAAAAGGGCTTTCAACATCATCTGGAACAGACCAAAAAACAGGCTGCCAGAATTGAAAAAATCTTTGCAAACAAAGAATATAGCCCTCGCGGGAAAAAATGTGTCGGTATGGAGGGGTTGATAAAAGAAGGCGAAGAAATTATCAATTCTGATGTTGACAAATCCGTATTAGATGCTGCTCTTATCGCTGCTGCCCAGCGTGTTGAACACTACGAAATTTCTGCTTATGGTACCGCTCGTGCCTATGCCGAAATGTTGGGTGATGCTGAAACGGTGAGACTTCTCAATGAATCCATTCAGGAAGAAGGCGACACGGATAAAAAATTGACGATGATGGCTGAGGACTTTGCGAATCAAAAAGCATTGAGTTAATTTCACCGAACACAAACATTAATCAAAGCGGAACTGCGAAATATCAATTTTCGCAGTTCCGTTTTATGTTGAGACATCAAAAATCTGGTCAGAACCTTCAAGTTCATTATCACCTACAAGATCAGTAACGATCTTGAGCAGGTTCTCCTGAGTTTCTCAAATTAGTGACTTGAATTCAGATGATTTGAGCGTGAAAGCCCCCCACTTTTAGAAAATGAGATCTTAAGGTGCCAGACTCAAACCGGATACAGCCAGTTCCAATCTGAACCTGTTTGAACAGGTTTGAATCCGACAGCCTGTGGGTTTCAACCACAGGCGACATAGCCATGAATTACCATCTCCATAGTTACAAGATAAGGTTTGGGTCCAACCCCGCCACAGGTTAAAACCTGTGTCTGCCAGACTCAAACCGGATAAAGCCGGTTCCAATCCGAACCTGTTTGAACAGGTTTGAATCTGACAGCCGGTGGGTTTCAACCACAGGCGACATAGCCATGAATTACCATCTCCATAGTTACAAGATAAGGTTTGGGTCCAACCCCGCCACAGGTTAAAACCTGTGTCTGCCAGACTCAAACCGGATAAAGCCGGTTCCAATCCGAACCTGTTTGAACAGGTTTGATTCTGACAGCCTGTGGGTTTCAACCACAGGCGGCATTGTCACAAAAAACCTCCTGAGTTTCTCAAATTAGTGACCTGAATTCAGGTGATTTGAGCGTGAAATTACCCCTTTATTAGAAAATTGAGAAACTCAGTTATTAAATTTCCCTGCTTAAATCAAAAACCTGCTCAAGATCGTTACTGATCCTGAGCAGGTTCTATAATTTGTTAATTTTTTTTACCGTCGGAATAAACCGATCAGGAACAAAAGGACCACAGCCCCACCTATGGCAACCAGCAGGCTATATAGATTAAAGCCTGTAAAACCTGCGCCACCAACCGAATTCATAATGAATCCACCAATTAAGGCTCCCACAATACCTACCACAATATTGGCAACTGCACCCATTTGTGCATCTCTGCCCATAATTTTACTGGCAATCCAGCCAGCCAACGCCCCCACAATGATCCATACCAGGATGTTTATCATAATTTTCTCCTCCATTTAAATTTTTGTTGGTTCTTATTACTAGATTAAGGATAACAGCAACGAAGGAGGGTTGAAATGGGGTGATTACCCTGGGTATATGGGGAATTACACTAGCTCTGAATCGAAATCCATTTACAAAAGCATGCAATCTTGTTTAAACTCGCAATACTCCACGAAATCCCCGGGAAGCATAATAGGAGTCCGCCCCGTTATGATAAATGAAGACTGTGTTATAGCGGCGATCTCCAAAGATAGCTCCACCAAGCTTCCGAATATCTGCCGGCGTTTTTAACCAGCTCGACGTTTTTGTATCAAATTGTCCAAGTTTTTGCAAAGCCCGATATTGCTCCTCAGTTAATAGCTCGATACCCATGGCAGCAGCCATATTCATGGCACTTTCCTCGGGTGGAAATTTTTTCCTGGCTTCGAGTGCTTTCCGATCATAACAAACGTTTCTGCGGCCATCCGGGCTTTGCGCTGAACAATCAAAAAAAATGTACTCGCCTGACGCCTGGTCATAATCAACGACATCCGGTTCACCACCTGTTCTTTCCATTTCATTCAGTGACCAAAGTTTCTCAAGATTGGTTTCCAGTTTTGCCTGTACTTGGTCCCATTTGAGATCCTGATGACGATGTATGTTTTTCTCAAATCGGTTTTTCAATACCTTGAGAATTTCTTCCTGATTTTCAGAGGTTAAATTATTGTCTTTTCCCATCATTTCTTACCTTTCTGCTCTGGCTTTAACAATTGAACGCCCGGCTCTCTTGAGGATCCATGTTTCGCTTCACAACCCTTTTCAACCAGAATTACCTGCTCACAGGCTTTGCCAGCGTGTCTCTTCATTATAATAAATCGACATCGACAGTAAACATTCCGTATAACCAACTTTACAGGAACTGTTGCAACCCGCCGATTCGACTACATCCATTAAACAATAGCCGGATCGTACTCACCCAATCAACCGAAGTGTGCAGAACAAATACGCAATTCAGTGGTTCTTTTTTTGGGTTAGCTGCTGTATAGTGGTGTTATAGGACAAAATTGTCATTTATTTATCCAGGAGGTTATCTTGTGATGGTCGCAAAGGAAGGACACCAAAAGGAGGTATCATCAAAATCATAGTTCCAGTCGATGGTTCTGAGGTGGCAGAAGCTGCCTTTTCATTAGCCTGCTCTCTTGCAAATTTCAGTGAAGCTGAAATTGTTTTGCTGCGTGTTGTGGAATATCCATTTGAAATATATTCTTGTGGCATGAACGACAGTTTCTTTCAAAATCCTCTCACAGATCCAAAGCGGGCCAAAAAGATCCACGCGAAAAAAGATACAATTTATAGAGGCGTCGCAAATTATTTAAAACATCTGGTGGCAAAGGAAGTAACTAATCACCAAAAAGTTACTTTCGAAATTCGGGAGGGACCCGTCGTTGATGCGATTTTAGATGTAATTGAGAAACGGGTTGTCAATTTGATCGTTATTTCATCCACTGGCCAAGATCAGAACCCTTATATGATGGGCTCTGTTGCCAGCCGCATCTTGCGTGAAGCACAGGTGCCAGTCATTTTAATTCGCGATGAGTCTGGAAACCAAATTCAATATAAGTCCTCCGGACAGAGGTTCCCATTGGAAAAAACGATCAACAAAAATTATGGGGTCATGGTGACTTAACTTCCTGAAGGCTGGATGGCGACCAGGTAAATGAAACCTATTGGCTATTAGGTTTCTTTTAAAATATCCATCCGGGAATGAAAGGAGAGGTATTTATAATGGAAAGCGAAAATGTTAATGGGCAACGCATCAACTATTCCAAAATTGCACCCGAAGGCGTTGCGATTTTAGGTAAGTTAGAAGCTTACATCCGCAGTACTGGCTTGGAAGCAGGGTTGATTGAACTCGTGAAATTACGCGCATCCCAGATCAATGGCTGTGCATATTGTATCGATATGCACACCAAAGACGCACGCAACCAGGGGGAGAGTGAACAACGTCTTTATGGGTTGAATGCCTGGAGAGAAACACCTTTCTACAGCGAGCGGGAACGAGCCGCTCTCATCTGGACTGAATCTGTTACCAAAATTGGTAAGAACCATGTTCCCGATGAAATCTACCATCAAGCCAGGAAATATTTTTCTGAAAAAGAATTGGTGGATCTGACACTGGCAGTGATCGCCATCAATTCCTGGAACCGGCTAGCGATCAGCTTTCGCACCCCACCTGGATCTTACCTGCCACATCACCCGGTAAGCCAGACAACCATCCAATAAAAAGCACTTTTGGTCCAGATTCTGGTCACTAGAGTTTAGATTCTGAGGATAGAGATGGCATCATACTCATTCACGCTTGAACCAATAGCGCCTTTCCGGCTTGATCTGACAGTCTGGGTTCTTCGTCGCCGCCCTGATAACCAGATTGACCGCTGGGATGGGCAAACGTATGAGCGCATTTTGGTAATAGATGGTGAGCCATTATTCGTTTCTGTCACTCAAATTGGAACCCCGGAAAATTCACATCTGGAAGTTGTCGTAATCGCAGAGAAAGCCAATTCAGATACTGAGCTCCAGGTGAGAACATCTCTGGAACGGTTGCTGGGCGTTCGGGTTGACCTACAGCATTTCTATCAATTTTCTGAGGGTCACGCGGATCTCAATATCCTGGTGAAAAAATTTCAGGGTGTAAAGCCCCCCCGCTTTCCAACCCTTTTCGAACCACTGGTCAATGCAATCGCCTGCCAGCAGCTTTCCCTGGATGTTGGAATAAAATTGCTCAATCGATTATCCCAAAACTTTGGCCTTGCTTTTCAAACCGAAGCTGGTGTTTTTCATGCTTTTCCCCGTCCAGAAGACCTGGTAGACGCTGATCTGGAAGAATTTCGCAGGATGGGATTTAGCTACCGTAAAGGCGAGTATGTGCTCAATGTGGCCAGATTAATAGGTGATAGACAGCTCAACCTGGACGAGATGGAAACCCTCACGGATAGATCAGCTATTGAGCAATTATGTCTACTAAAAGGGGTGGGACGCTGGACATCTGAATATTTTCTGTT
>SWBZ01001589.1_pt1 | contig 15526 bp, 15 predicted proteins | sample 4693031 | NCBI WGS metagenome assembly SWBZ01 (sample SAMN10267274, study PRJNA491770) | bioreactor metagenome | isolation source: DHS bioreactor inoculated with | place: Japan: off Shimokita Peninsula
TCGGCATAGGGCACGCCACGGAAACGGCAGACCGCCTGGCGGCGCGAGCCGGCGATGCGCCCCAGGGGAGTGTCGGCAAACACGGTTTCGGTCGGCTGGTGCATGGGCGTTCCTTCTTCGCGGAGCGAGAAGCTAGCGCCAAAATCGACCGGGCGGCTTGCGCGAGAGCGCATTGGCGTTTGCGCGCGGATGCGGGCCAAGCTGTTTGCGCGCGGCGACAAGCGGGGCTGCGCTGTCGCGCAAGCAGAAATCCGCAACCCGTGCGATGCTGGGCGCAATGATGATCCAAGCGCAGGAGACCGCCATGAAGGGCGATATCGATTCAGTGAACCATCTGGGGATTGCGGTGCGCGACATGGAGGCCGCTTGCGCGCTCTATGAACGCCTCGGTTTTCAACTGACGCCGCTTTCGGTGCATTCGGGATCGAGCAATCCGGACGAGCCGGTTCAGCCGATGGCGACGGGAAATCGCTGCGCGGTATTTCCGAACAACTATATCGAGGTGCTGGGCATCGTGAACCCGGGCGCGCTCGACTGGGGCTGGGATCGCTTCATCGACCGGTTCGAAGGCGCCCATATCATCTGCTTCGGCTGCAAGGACGCCGACACGGTCGCGGCGCGTTTGTCGGCCTCCGAAGTCGCCAATTCGGGCGTGATCGCCCTGCAACGCGATATCGGCACGCCCGAGGGCACGCGCACGGCCAAATTCGACTGTGTCCATTTCGATCGCGCCGCAACCCCGGAGGGCCTGATACAGGCCGCGCGGCACCGCAATCCCGAATATGTGCATCAACCGCGCTACCTCACGCACGACAACGGCGCCACCAGCCTATCGAGCCTGCTGATCGTTTCGGAGGATCCCGTGGCGACCGCAGAGCGTTACGCGGTGCTGACAGGTCAGCCGCTCGGCCAGATCGACGGGCTTGCCGGCATCAGCCTGCCGCTGGTGACGACGCTGCGTTTCACGAGCCCGCAGGACGCGGGGCAACGCCTATCGGGAACATTGCTGTCGCCGACGCCTTCGATCGTAGCCGCGACTTTCACCGTCGCCGATCTGGCGGCGGCGCGCGCTCTGATCGCCGACGCCGGCTTCCCGATCGTCGAGGGTGACAACCGCTTCCACGTGCCGGCCGAGCATGCGCTTGGGGTCGTGCACGAATTCGTGCCGGACGGGCGCTGAAGGCGAGTCCCGGGGACGGGCCCCATATCTGAAAACGGCATTCAAACGAGAAAACAGACCGGGACGGCGAACCGAGCGATCGCTGTCACGGTCTAACACCTGACCCGGCCGGCGCGACGGCGCGACGGACCTTGGGCGGAACGACCTCGTCAGGCGAGTTCCAGCCGCACGGCCTTCGCGCGTGCATCACGCGGAGCCATCCCGAAGCGGGCCCGGAACTGACGACTGAAATGCGGGATATCGTTGAACCCCTGCCGCATGGCGATCTCGGTCACGGTGAGATGAGCGTAACGTGGATCGACCAGCAGCGAGCGGGCCCGCATCAGACGCTCCTCGCGAACCCACGCGCCGAACGTCGTGCCGCTGTTGGAAAACAGCTTGTGCAGGTAGCGTTTCGACAGGCCGAACGTTTCAGCGGCCTTGGCCGGCGTCAGGTCCGGGTCTTCCAGCGCGCAATGCAGATGCGCCTTGACCCGCGACAGCAGCATATGGCCGCCGCCGCCGACATTCCTTTCCAAATCGTCCTCGCCAGGTCCATCCCCGGACTTGAAGGCAAGCGCGATCAAGTCGAGCCAGATTTCGATGGCATGCGTTTGGTTGGCGCTCCCGAGCTGGTGACCTTCCCTGATGAGAAATTGCAGGTGGTCACGCGCCAGACGGCCGATCCCACGTTCGGTGTCGGGCGTGACGGGTAGGTAGCGGGTCGGGTCGATCAGCCTGCTTTCCAGCAGCCGGCGCGGAACCGATATCAGCACGCGATCGGAGGCGTCGGCAAACGTCGCATGGTAGGGCATCGCCTTGTCGAGCAGGAATAGGCTTCCGGCCGTGATCGCCGCCCGGCGATGATCGTGGTCGACGTTGGTCTTGCCCGAAAGGTTGAACCCGATGATGTATTGCGCCTGATTGTCGGCATCAATGCAGTTGACCGAGCGGTTCAGTTCGAGCGGATCGGACTGGATGCGTGAAATGTGCAGCGGGCCGAGGCGGATTTCGGAGGTTTGATAGGCAAAGCGACCCGCCTTTGCCGGCCGCACCTCGACACGGGCAACGCAGCGGCTGACGATGGAGACGTACTGACCGATCTTCTCACCACGGGAGAAGTTGCCGCGCGAGAAAGCAAACCCGCCATGGGAAGCGCCGACTGTGCCGCCGATTTCAATCATGCCCTTCTCCTCTCACTTTTTTCCGCTGCTGACGCCATCCGTACCGAGCGTTTCGACCAAGCGCTCGGTCAGGACCCGCACGAGATGGGCGCGATAGGCGCCGCCCGCATGGATGTCGCTCAGCATCTGCCGCGAATCGAGTTCCAGGCCGGCGACTGCGTCTCGGGCGAAACTCCTCTCCAAGGCGGCCTCGGCCTCCGTCCAGCGGAAGACACCGGCTGAGCCCGCGCCGGTGACCGCGACCCGCACGCCATGCCGGTGGCGCGCGACAAACACCCCGACGATGGCAAAGCGCGACGCCGGCTGGCGGAATTTCACGTAGCCGCAGGTCCGGCATGGCCGGAAAACCACTTCGCGGATCACTTCGCCCGGCTCGAGCGCGGTCTCAAACAGGTCGACGAAAAACGCGTCCGCGCCGATCTCGCGGCGGTCGGTCCTGATCGTCGCATCGAGTGCGAGCAGGGCTGCCGGATAGTCGGCGGCGGGATCATTGTTGGCGACGGAACCGCCGATCGTGCCCCGGTTGCGCACCTGGGCATCGCCGATCATGGCGGCGAGGTCGGCGAGCCCCGGGATATTGTCGCGCACGACGGGCGACGCGGCGACCGCGGCATGCCGGCACATCGCGCCGACACGCACCTCGTCGCCGGATACGGCCAGCTCCATCAGCTCCGATACGGCATTGAGATCGATCAGCAGGTCCGGCGCGGCCAGCCCCTGCTTCATGGTCGGCACCAGCGTCTGCCCGCCGGCAAGCAGCATCGGCTCGTCGCGCTCATGCAGAAGGCCGAGCGTCTCGGCCAGCGATGTGGGGCACGCATAGTCGAACTTGTTCATGGCCGCATCGTCTCCGCCGCATCCAGGATCGCCTTGACGATGTTTTCGTACCCGGTGCAGCGGCAGATATTGCCCTCAAGCTCCTCGCGCACCGTGTGTTCGTCGAGATCGCCTTCATGGCGCGCCACCATGTCGAGCGCCGACATGATCATGCCGGGCGTGCAGAACCCGCATTGAAGCGCGTGATGTTCGTGGAAGGCCTGCTGCATGGGATGCAGCGTCCCGCCCTCGGCCAAGCCCTCGATCGTGGTGACCTTGCGGCCCTGGGACTGGAGCGCGAGCAGCGCGCAGGATTTGACCGCGACGCCGTCGAGATGAACGACACAGGCGCCGCATTGGCTGGTATCGCAACCGACATGCGTGCCGGTGAGCCGGCATTGATCGCGCAGAAACTCCACCAGCAACGTGCGCGGCTCGACCTCGGCCACGACCGGCTTGCCGTTGATTTCCGTTTCCAGCCGCATCCACTCATCTCCAATGTCAAGTTGCCTCGCCCGCCGCATCCTCGCTCCGATGCGGCCCCGACCTCCACCGCGCTAACGCACCAGCGCGCGAACGCGGTTCTCCAGAAGCCGCACCAGGCTGAGCGCCGTCATTTCGGACGATTTCGGGTTCGTCGCGAGGGGTTCGTTCTCGATCGACACATCGAGGCGCCCGAACGCCCCTTCCGCCGCGATCCGGTGGCCGTTGCGCGAAACCGACGGGTCGGCGCACAAGGCGACGCGCGTGCGATCCAGACCGATGCCGGCCAGCGCGGAAATCACCGCGACATTGGCGTTTTGCGGAAAACGGTCGGCCGCCTCGCGCGCCGTGCCGGAAAAGAAGATCGTCGCGCCATCAAGGTCGTCGAGATCGGTCAGCGTTTCGGCCGCGGTTCCGCGCCAGGCCGCGGGCGGCTTGACGATGGTGTGCTCAACCGTTTCGAGATCAAGCGTCGCCGCGGCGGCGAGCGCGTCGATGCCCCCCATCGCACCGGGCGGAACGACGATTTGCGCGCCGGTGCGTTCGGCACTCGCGACCAGGCGCGCCAGAAGCGCGTCGTCGCAGAAGGCGGAGGTGGAGGAGACGACGAAATCGCGCCCGGCCGAAAGCGCTGCCTGGCCCCAGGGTTCGACGCTCGGCCGACCGGCCGCTTCCACGACAAGATCGATATCCAGCCCGGTCAACTCGCCCGGCTCTGCAATCAACCGGGCTGAGGCTGGCAGATCGGGCCTGGGCGCCGCCGTGTCGCGGACGGCGACCGCGACGAAGGCGATTTCGCCCCTGCCCCGTTCGGCCAGCAGCGCGGCGACGCGTCTTGCGATCGCCCCCCAACCGACGATGGCGACACGCAGTCTGCGCCGCGATACTTGACTAGAGTCCGACATAAGACTGCACCCTTTCAGTGTCGCGCTCGAGGTCCGCGCCATCGCCCGACCACACGGTCCGTCCCTTTTCAAGCACGAAATGCCGGTTGGCCAGGCGTTTAAGGACATGAATGTTCTTGTCGATCAACAGGATCGACTGGCCTTCGGCCTTGAGGCGCTCGACACAGGCCCAGATCTCGGCGCGAATGACCGGCGCCAACCCTTCGGTCGCCTCGTCGAGAATCAGAAGGCGCGGATTGGTCATCAGCGCGCGGCCGATGACCAACATTTGCTGCTCGCCGCCTGACAGGGTGACGGCGGATTGCCCGGCGCGCTCGCGCAGGCGCGGAAACAGCGCATAGACCCGCTCCAACGTCCAGGGGGCGGCGCGCCGCAGACGGTTCGACGCGGTGGCGACCAGATTCTCGCGCACGCTGAGCGTGGGAAAGACCTGCCGGCCCTCAGGCACCAGCCCGACCCCGAGGCGGGCGACGGCCTCCGGCGCAGCGCCGAAGACGGAGCGGCCGTCGATCTGCACCTCACCGGCCATGGGCGGCAAAAGCCCCATGATCGCGCGCACGGTGGTGGTCTTGCCCATGCCGTTGCGTCCCAGCAGGGTGACCACCTCGCCCTCGGCGATTTCGAACGCGACGTCGAACAGAACCTGGCTGGCGCCATAGGCGGCCTGCAGGGCGCTGACCTTCAGCATGCCTCGTCTCCTTCGCCGAGATAGGCCTTGCGGACTTCCGCGTGAGCGCGGATCTCGTCCGGGCTTCCCGTGGCGATCACCCGGCCGTAGACGAGCACCGAGATACGGTCGGCCAGCTTGAAGACGGCGTCCATGTCGTGCTCGACCAGAAGCATGGCGACGGTCTGCTTGAGACCGCGCAGCATCGCGATCATCTGCTGGCTTTCGGCATGGCCAAGGCCGGCCATCGGCTCGTCGAGCAGCAGCAGGCGCGGCCGGTTGGCAAGCGCGACGACGAGTTCGAGCTGCTTGCGTTCGCCATGCGACAGGTTGGCCACGATCTCGTCGGCGCGCCCGGCAAGCCCGGCATCGGCCAGCAGCGCGTCGGCTTCGGCGCGCAACTGCCGGTCGGCGCGCACATTGGCCAGGAAGCGAAAACTGTGGCCCTGGCGCACCTGGACGGCGATCGCCACATTGTCGCGGACGGAATAGTCCGACAGCAGGCAGGTGATCTGGAACGAGCGCGCAAGCCCGCGCGAAACCCGCTCGGCGGTTGCAAGCCCGTTGATCCCCTTGCCGTCGAGCTCGATCGTGCCGCCATCGGGACGCAACTCGCCGAAAAGCTGCGAGATCAACGTCGTCTTGCCGGCGCCGTTGGGGCCGATGAGCGCGTGAATTTCGCCGGCGCGCACGTCGAGATCGACCGCGTCGGTGGCCAGCAGGCCTCCGAAACGCTTGACGAGGCCGCGAACGGCCAGAATGGGGGCCGTCATGCGCGCCTCCCGGCAAGGCGCAGCGCCAGGGCCTGCACCCCGCCATGCGTGTAAAGCACGACGAACAGCAGGACCGCGCCGACGCCGAGCTGCCAATATTCGGTCCACGCGGCGAGGACGGTCTCCAGAATGATGAAGACGGCGGCGCCCGCGAGCGGGCCGAACAAGGTGCCGACACCGCCGAGAATGACCATGACCATCAGTTCGCCGGATTTGGTCCAGTGCAGCATGTCGGGGCTGGTGAAGCGCATGAAATTGGCCATGAGCGCGCCGGCGAGCCCCGCTCCCATACCGGAAATGACGAAGGCGGCGAGCTTGTAGCGATAGACCGGCAGCCCGATCGCGGCCATACGCCGCTCGCTCTGGCGCAGCCCTACCAGCACATTGCCGAAGCGCGAATTGACTACCCGCCACAACAGGACGAAAAAGACTACGGCCGCCGTCAGGCAGACATAATAGACGGTCTGCTTGTCGCGCATGTTGAGGCCGGGCACTTCATTGGCACGACGGATGATCAGCCCGTCGTCGCCGCCATAGGCCTTCAGCGAGACAAACAAGAAAAACAGCATCTGGGCGAAGGCGAGCGTGATCATGATGAACTGCACGCCGCTGGTGCGCAGCGACAGCGCGCCGATCAGCGCGGCGAACGCGCCGCTGACCAGGATCGCGGCCGGCAGCGTGACCAGAAGCTGGTTGCTGCCGGGAATGAAGCCGAACAGCGGCTCGCCGGCAGCGTAGTGCTGGTAGAGAATGCCGACGACGTAGCCGCCGATCCCGAAAAAGGCGGCGTGACCGAAAGACACCATGCCGCCGTAACCGAGCACCAGGTTGAGGCTCGCCGCCGCGATACCGTAGATCAGGATGCGGGTCGCCAGCGAGGTCAGCGCCGGCTGGCCGGTGGCGTCGGCGAACACCGGCAACGCAACGAGCGCGACCAGCACGACCAGACAGAGCACGGGCCTGAAAGTGGATGAAGCGTTCATGAGAATGCTCACGAATCGGCCGCAAACAGGCCTTTCGGCCTGACAAGAAGAACGAGTGCCATCAACAGATAGATCCCCATGGAGGAAATGCCGGCGCCAAGCGCATCGGCCTCGGATCCGACCATGACGTGGCGCAGCAGGCCCGGCAGATAGGCCCGCAACAAGGTGTCGACCACGCCGATGATCAGGCTGGCGAAAAAGGCGCCGCGGATCGAGCCGACGCCGCCGATGACGACCACGACGAAGGTGGTAATCAAAATTTGCTCGCCCATGCCGACCTGGACAGCCAGAATCGGCCCGGCCATCAACCCGGCAAGACCGGCCAGCAGCGCGCCAAGCCCGAACACCACGGTGTAGAGCATGCGAATGTCGACACCGAGCGCGCGCACCATGTCGCGATTGGTCGAGCCGGCGCGCACCAGCATGCCGATGCGCGTGCGGTTGATCAGAAGATAAAGCCCGGCGGCGACAAGAAGTCCGACCACGATGATGGAAAGCCGGTAGACGGGATAGACCAGGCCCGGCAAAAGCTCGACCGAGCCGGCAAGCAGCGGCGGCATCGGCACGAACAAGGGCTGGCGGCCGAACAGGATGGTAACGAGCTGGTTGAGGATCAGGATGATGGCGAAGGTCGCAAGCACCTGATCGAGATGGTCGCGTCGGTAAAGCCGGCGGATGACCACCATCTCCATGACAACGCCGGTGACGGCGGCCGCGCCCAGGGCACCGGCGATGCCGAGCAGGAAGGAGCCGGTCTGGCCGATGACGAGCGTGCCGGCATAGGCGCCGACCATGTAGATCGAGCCGTGGGCGAGATTGATGATGCCCATGATACCGAAGATCAGGGTCAGGCCCGCCGCCATCAGAAAGAGCATGACGCCGAGCTGAAGTCCGTTGAGCATCTGTTCGAGGAACAAGGTCATCGTAGCTGCCGAAACCCGAAAGGATTGGGGAAAGGAGGCCCCGCGCGACGCTTCGTGCGCGCGGGGCGGCGGCGCATCACAGCGCGCAATCGCTTGCGTAGGCGTCGCTATGGTCTTCCAGGATACGCGCGCCGGTCTTCAAGACCGGCTTGCCGTCCTCGCCGGCAACGACCTTGAGCGCGTACCAGTCCTGCACGGGGTGCTGGTTGGGACCAAAGGCGAATTTGCCGCGCACCGACTGGAAATCGGCCTTGCGCAGAGCGTCGCGAAACGCGCCGATATCCTCGATATCTCCGTCGGTGGCCTTGAGTGCGGAGGCGATGGCGCGCGCGGCGTCGTAGCCCTGGCTGGCATAATAGGTCAGCGGACGGTCGTAAGCCTTTTGCCAGGCGGCCACGAAAGCCTTGTTGGCCTCATTGTCGAAATCGGAGTTCCAGTGGCTCGACACGTTGACGCCGATCGCGGCCTCGCCGACCGCTTTCAGGATGACGCCATCCATCGACGGTTCGGCGACCACCATCGGCACGGCATCGAGAAGCCCCGCCTGCTGGTACTGGCGCATGAAGGTGATGCCCAGTCCGCCGGGATGGAACTGGAACACGACCTCCGGCTTGGCGTCGCGGATCTGCGCCATCTCGGCGGCGAAGTCGGTCTGATCGAGGCGGGTATAGACCTCGCCGACGATCTCGCCCTTGAAGAAGCGCTTGAAGCCCGAAATCGCGTCCTTGCCGGCCTGGTAATTGGGTGCCAGCACGAAGGCGCTCTTGTAGCCGAGATTGGTTGCGTTCTGGCCAGCGCTTTCGTGAAGGCTGTCATTTTGCCAGGAGACGACAAAATAGTTCTCGTGACATCCCTTGCCGGCCATGTTGGACGGGGCGGCGTTCGGGCTGACATAAATCGCATCGCCATCGAGAATGTCGGGCACGGTGGCGCCGGCGACGTTGGAAAAGACGATACCGGTGAACAGTTTCACGCCTTCATTGTTGAGAAAGCGATCGGCGATCTGGCGGCCATTGCCGGGCTTCAGCCCGTCATCTTCCACCATCAGCGTCACCGGCGCGCCGCCGAGCTTGCCGCCCTCGGCGTCGATGGCGAGCTGGAAGCCGTCGCGAATATCCTGGCCGAGATATCCGGCCGGACCCGACAGCGTCGTGATCATGCCGATCTTGACGGGCTCCTGCGCCCAGCCCGTCACGGCCATGGCCGCGGATGTTGCCGCGGTCAGCAATACGGTTTTCATTCTCATGCTGAACTCTCCCATTGATGCCATTGTTATTGCGTTTTTATCCGGCGGCGCCCATCTTCTCGCACCGCCGGGTTTCGGTAGGAATCGCCGCCCGGATCAGAGCGTGACCCAGCCCTCCGGCGGCACTTTGCCGGGATGCACGGTGCCGCAATTCGGGCAGGTGCGGGCCTTCTCGTCGGCATAAAAGGCCTGATAGATCGGCGGCAGGTCGCGCACGATGCTCTTCAGGGACACTTCGACCCGCTTGACCAGCGCCTGGCACTCGAAACAGTACCATTCGAAAGCGTCGAGCTGGTCGGGCTGGCGCTTCGGCTCGACGACGAGCCCGATCGAGCCTTCCTGCGGGCGCTGCGGCGAATGGCGCACATGCGGCGGCAGGAGAAAGATGTCGCCCTCCCGGATCGGCACATCGTAGAAATTGCCGTTGTCGACCAGTTTGAGGACCATGTCGCCCTTGAGCTGGTAGAAGAACTCCTCCACCGGATCGTCGTGATAATCGGTACGCTTGTTGGGGCCGCCAACCACCGTCACCATCATGTCCGCGTCTTCCCATATCTGCTGGTTGCCGACCGGCGGTTTCAGCAGATGCTGGTGTTCATCGATCCACTTGGAAAAGCTGAACGCCGAAAGCCGTCTCTCCGTCATGTCATCCTCCTTCACCTGTTCGTCTATTCGCCGTCTCTGCGCCGAAGCGCCCGGGATCCGTGTTCGCAGGCCATGCCCGAGGCCCGGCCGTCGAAATGAGCTAGAGCTTTAGTCCGCACGCCGCGAAAGCCGCGCGCGTGGCCGCCTTCTCCTCTTCCGTCAGTTCCAGCAGCGGCGGGCGCACGGAGCCGCCAGCCTGACCGAGCAGGTCCTGCCAATATTTCTGGTGGGCATGCGGCTTTTCGGCCGGCCGGGTCTCGCGCAACGCCTTGCGAACCGGGTCGAGGCTGTCGCGCACCGCGCGCGCCTTGTCGGCCTCGCCAGCAAAGGCGAGATCGGTATAGTCGCGCATGCGCCGGTCGGCCTTGGTCTGGATCAGATAAGGCGGCGAGGAGCACAGATAGAGCTGCCAGCCGAGTTCCAGAACGTTGTCCAGCCATTCCTCCTCGGAGGCGGTGGAAACCTGGATGCGGTCGCCGGCGAGCCGCGTCAGCTCGGCATACATCGGACGCGGCACCGAATATTTGATTGCCACCACCGTCTCGATATCGGCAAGCCGATTGCAAAGCTGCGGGCTCATCAGATAGCCGCTGTCGGGATGGCTCCAAAGTGCGATGCCGATATCGACCTTTTCGGCGATGGCGCTGTAATAGTTGAGCAGCGTTTCGTCCTGCTCCTTGAAGAAATGCAGGATCGGCGCATGGACGACGATATAGTCCGCACCGCACTTCTGGGCATGGCGGGCGAGGTCGATGACGACATCCATGTTCTGGTCCGAGCACGACATGATCGTCTGGGCCCGGCCGTCGCAGGCCTCGACCGCAAGGTCAAAGCAGCGTTTGCGCTCGTCGAGCGACATGGAGAAGAACTCGCCCTGCTTGCCGGCGATAAAAAAGCCGTCAATGCCGAGATCCTCGATCCAGTGATCGATATTGCTGCGAAACCCGTCCTCGTCCAGGGACAGCGAGGGGGTGAACGGCATCAGCGCGGCGGCCCAGATGCCCTTCATATGCGTCTTGGCGTGGGCTTTGGCGTCTTTTCTGGAATATTTCATGGTTGTCCCGATCGATTGCGGAGCGCACCGGCCTCGTGCAGGGCGCACCACAGTTTTTCACTGGTGAAAGGCATTTGCGGCAGCGTGGCGCCGGACGCGGCGAGCGCGTCGCCGACCGCGTTGGCGATCGCGGCGGGAATGCCGATGCAGCCGGCCTCCCCGACCCCTTTGGCGCCGAGCGCGTTGACCGGCGAGGGCGTCTCCAGCTTGTCGATATCGACAAGCGGCACATCGGCGGCCCGCGGCACGGCGTAATCCATCAAGGAACCGGTGACCAACTGGCCGTCCTCGTCGTAGACGATGCGCTCCATCAGCGCTTCGCCGACCCCCTGGGCCATGCCGCCGACGAGCTGGCCGCGCACCAGCAAAGGATTGACGACGGTGCCGGCATCATCGACCCAGGCCAGTTTTTCGAATTCGAGCCTGCCGCTGTCCGGATCGATGGCAACCATGGCCAGGCAGCAGCCGCTGCTCCAGGCCTCGTTGTCGGCGTGATAGATCACCTGGCTGGTCAGCACCGGTTCGGCCGGATCGCCGGCTTCGCCACCGACATGGCGCGCAAAATCCGGCCAGGAAACGGCCTTGGATCCGGCGGTCGACAAACCTTCGGACGACAGTGCGACATCGGCGGCGGCGCAGTTGAGCCTCTCCCCGCCCGCTTCGACGATTTGCGCGCGCAACCCCTCACAGGCGCGCAGCACGGCGCTGCCGCCGATGGCGGTGCTGCGGCTGGCGAGCGCGCCGATGCCGCCCGGCAGATCGGCGGTGTCGCCGTAGCCCACGCCGACCTGGGACGGATCCAGGTCGAGCGCGTCGGCGACGATCTGCGAAAAGGCGGTCTGACGCCCCTGCCCCTGGGCGCTGGCGCCGGTGGCGACCTGGATCGCGCCGTCGCGGCACAGCGACACGCTGGCGCTTTCCCACCCCTGCCCGCACGGCTCCACGTAAAGCGCGACGCCGAGGCCAACGACCTGACCCGTCGCGCGCCGTTTTTCGCACGCGGCACGCAGCGCCTGATAATCCGACAGGCGCGCCATGCGGTCGAGCAAGGCTGGATAGTCGCCCGAATCGAGCGTGTCGCCGGCCGGCATCGGCCAGGGAAAATCGGCCGGACCGACCAGGTTGCGCCGGCGGATCTCGACCGGGTCGATCGACAGGCGCCGCGCCGCCTCGTCCATCAGCCGCTCCATCAGCATCGCCGCCTCGGGCCGCCCGGCGCCGCGATAGATGCCGACGCCGGCGTGATTGCCGTCCAAGGCCTTCAGGCTGACGGCAACGGCGCCGACCTTGTAGGGCCCGGGCAGGATGCGGCCGGCATTGCGGACCGGAATGGCCGCGCTGTAGGGCATCCAGTGGCCGAGCGGAAAAGCGAGCCTGGCCTTCAGGCCGAGCAGCCTGCCGTCGGCGTCAAGCGCCAGGGCGCCTTCGGTGCGCGCGCCGCGGCCGTGGCTCGCCGCGATCAGGTCCTCGCCGCGCGTGGCACACCATTTGACCGGACGGGCAAGTTTGCGCGCGGCCCACGCGACCACCAGTTCCTCGGGATAGATCGAGGATTTGCCGCCGAAAGCACCACCGACATCCGGCGCGATCACCCGCACCTGCCCCATCGTCAGACCGAGAACGCGCGCCAGATCCTCGCGCGCCCGATAGGGCGACTGGGTCGAGAGCCAGGCCGTGAGCGCGCCATCGTTCCAGTCCGCCAGCGCGGCGCGCGGTTCGAGCGCGGTCGGCGCGACGAGGGCGTGCTCGACGATCGCCTCGACCACCACCGCCGCGCGCGAAAACGCGTCATCAATATCGCCCAGAACGCGGTCGGCAGCGACCCGCTCCACGCCTTCGCGCGGCGGCGTCACCGCAAGCGGCTCCACATCGAAGGCGACCAACGCGGCCGCGTCGCGCGCCGCCGCCCGGGAGGTCGCGACCACCGCGGCGACGGCCTCGCCAGCGGCCTCGACCGCCTCGCCGGCAAGCAGGCGAAGCGGTCGCGCGGTCATGTCCGGGAGGACGATGTTGACGGCAGTTTGACCAAGCTCGCCGAGATCGGCGGCGCAAAACACGGCGACGACGCCCTCGGCGGAGCGCGCCTCTTCCAACTCAAGCGGGCCGAGTCGGCCATGCGGATAGGGACTGCGGACAAATTCCAGATGCAGGCACCCGTCGGGCAGGTGATCGTCGACATAGGCCCCCGCGCCGGTAACGAGACGACGGTCCTCGACGCGGGGCAGGCTCCGCCCGAGCCAGCGCGGTCGCGCCTGACCGATATCGCCGCTTGCATTCAAGATCGTCTCTCCCCCGACATCACGGAACGGTCGTTGGAGATCAGCAAACACGCCGCGAACCTATATGACAATCGTGATTTATCGTATTAATTAATCGGAAATTCCGATATGTAGCGCCGATGAAGGTGACCATCAGACAGATCGAGAGTTTTCTGGGCGTGGCCGAGGCCGGCAATTTCTCGCGCGCCTCGCGCCGTCTCGGCATCGCGCAGCCGGCGCTGTCGCAGGCGGTCAAGGATCTCGAAGCCGAGCTCGGCGTCAGGCTCTTCGACCGCACGACGCGGCGTGTCGAACTGACGGAGGCCGGACGGGAGTTCTGGAGTTCGGCCGGCAAGGCGCTGGAGGACCTGCAGCTTGCCGTCGGCCGCACGCGCGACCTGGCCGAACGGCGACGCGGGCGCATTCGGGTCGCGGCGCCGCCGCTGCTGGCGGCCGTGGTCCTGCCCTATGCGATCGCCGCGTTCCGCGCGCGCCATCCCGGCATCACCGTCGAGCTGGTCGATGTCGGCACCGAGCAGATCGTCGAGGCGGTGATGTCGGGCCGCGCCGATTGCGGTCTGGGGACCTTTCCGCCCGGTGAGGACGGTATCGAGCGGGTGACGCTGATGCGTGACACGTTGATGCTGTTTTGCGGCTATCAAAGCCCGTTCTATGCGGCCACGACCGTGCGCTGGCGCGAACTCGGCGGCCATCCCCTGATCACGCTGACCCGCGACAGCGGCATCCGGCTTCTGGTCGAGGTCGGCTTCGAGACCGTGCAACTGCCGATGAAACCCGCCTACGAGGTCACCCATATCACGACGGCGCTGGCGCTGGCGGAGGCCGGGCTCGGGATCTCGGTGCTGCCGACCTACGCGCTGGTGGCCGCCCGCCACCACAAGGTCGCCGGCAAGCTTCTGGTCGAGCCCGGCATTGCGCGCGAGGTGGTGCTGATCCATGCCAGCGGGCGCTCGGTGTCGCCGGCGGTGTCGGCCTTCAGCACGGTGCTGCGCCGTTATGCGCAAAAACTCACGCCGCGCGAGACGAACTGAGCGGTTCTAGCCGCCGGCGATCAGGCTGCGCAGGGTATGCGACAAGGCGCTGTCGTCGTCGGCGAGATCGAGCACGACGTCGAAATGATTGCGGTCCGGCACCTCCACCAGGCTCGATACGGACCCCGACGCCTGCCACAGCGCATGATAGGCGCGCGACTGGCGGCCAAAACCGTCCGGTTCGCCCGCGGCAAACGCAACGACGATCGGACAGCCGGCGCGCGGCACATGCTCGGCCGGGCTGAGCGCGACGACGTCTTCCGGCGAAAGCTGGATCCATTCCTGCACGAAGGATCGGGCTATCGGCGCCAGATGAAACAGGCCGCTGATCGGCAAGGCGCCCTTGATAACCTGCGGCGGCAGGGCTAGGCGCTCCTGCCAGCCATCGGCGAGCACGGCGCCGGTCAGATGTCCGCCGGCCGAACTGCCGCCGACGTAAATCCGTTGCGGGTCGATGCCGAAATTCGCTCCGCGCCGCCACAGGAAGGCGACCGCCGCGCGCACCTCGCGCACGATCTCGGCCAGCGATACCGCGGGCGCCAGCCGATAGTCGAGAACGGCGGTGGCGATCTCGTGGCGCCCGAGCATCGGCGCCATAAAGGCCGAATCCGCCTTGGACAGGGCCCGCCAGTACCCGCCATGAATGAACAGGAAGACCGGCCGCAACCGCTCGCCGGGCGCAGCCGCGCCGAAAATGTCGAGAGATTGGCCGCTTTCTTCGTCATAAACCAGGTCGAGCGCCGTACCTTGCATGGCGCGCGCGGGCTCCGACAGGGCGCGATAGCGCTGCATTTCGCGCTCGAAACGCTCCGGCGAGACGCTCGCGCGGGCATTGTAGTCGCCGTCAAGACGCGCGCGCGCCAAACCGGCTTCGGCGCGCAGCGCCTCCAGCAGCGAGGCCGCCTGCCCGTTCATGCGAGAAAGGCGCGGACCGTGTCCGCGACGGCGCGCGGTTGTTCAAGCGTGGGGAAGTGGGTCTTGCCCTCAAGCTTGTTGGGCACGAACCAAGGGTGGTTCGCCGCGAAATCGCGTTGCGCCCGCAGATAGTCCTCTTCGAAGGGCTGCGAGAAAATATGCGTGATCGGGCGGGTCTGCGCCAGCGCGTTCATCCGCGACATCGGGTTGCCCCATTTGCGATAGGCTTTCGCGATCTCGCGACCCGAGCGCGCCCACATCTCGTAGTCGAACCCCGCCATCTCGTCGTTGACGTGGTCGATAATGTCCTGATTGTCGGTGTCGCCGATCCAGTGGTTGAAGAAATCCTTGCGACCGCTTTCCCAGTTCTGCCGATCCTGGATGTCATCGATCTTGGTGAAGAAGGACTCGTCCGGGCTGACCATGATCCAGTCGATCACCACGCTGCGCGGCACGCGCTCGG
>SWBZ01001485.1_pt1 | contig 15432 bp, 19 predicted proteins | sample 4693031 | NCBI WGS metagenome assembly SWBZ01 (sample SAMN10267274, study PRJNA491770) | bioreactor metagenome | isolation source: DHS bioreactor inoculated with | place: Japan: off Shimokita Peninsula
CTGAACCTGCTAATCAACGCCATCGTCTACTGGAACACACTCTATCTGGGGTCAGGACAAGAGCAGTTCAAAATCCTGCGTTAAGCTCGAACGAACTGAGAACGTCATGCCGCTCGCAGGAATTGGCCAGGGATGCGCAGAGATCTGAAGCCTTCCGGCATCTGCTGTTCGGTGTCCCAGGAATAGATGCCAGTGAGATTTATGTGCTCCCAACTGAGCGGCGAGATGTGCTTGAGCAGATCGTCAGGAATATGCCGGCCCTGTTGCCGCAGATGGGCAGCGGCACGGCTGAGATAGACGGTGTTCCAGTGGACGATGGCGCTGACGACCAGATTGAGGCCGGAGGCCCGGAATGCCTGGCTGTCAAAGGAGCGGTCGCGGATTTCGCCGCGCTCGTGGAAGAAGACGGCGCGCTTGAGCTTGTGGGCGGCTTCGCCCTTGTTGAGACCGGCCTGACAGCGCCGGCGCAACGCCGGGCTCGAATACCACTCAATCATGAACAGGGTTCGCTCGATACGACCGACCTCGCGAAGCGCTTTGGCCAGATCGCTGGATTTCGATGAGGCGGACAACCTTTTGAGGATCGTCGATGGTGCAACGGTACGGGTCATAATCGAGGCGGCCAGACGCAAGAGATCGTCCCAATGCTCCAGGATGAGTGCCGTGTTGATCGGTGCGCCGATATGGTTGGCCAGCGCCGGATAGGCATCGGCCTTCTCGAAGGTGTGGAATTTCCGGTCCTTGATATTGCGCAGACGGGGCGCGAAGCGCTTGCCGATCAGGGCAAACAGCGCAAAGACATGGTCACTGGAGCCACCGGTATCGGTAAACAATTCTTCGATCTCCAGAATCGTGTCGTGATCGAACAGGCCGTCGAGGACATAGACGGCCTCGCTCTCGGTCGGACTGATCGGCAGAATGCTGAAGTAGCCATATTGGTCCGAGAGTCCGCTGTAGAATTTCGTGCCAGGCTCGTTGCTGTAATGGAGATTGATGTCACCCCGCTTGGCAGCCCGATCGCTAGCCCGGAAGAACTGCCCGTCGGATGAAGCGGTTGTTCCATCACCCCATAGTCGCGAATGCGGATGGCGCGTATGAGCGTCGGTGACACAGGCCTGTGCGGCGCGATAGGTTTCGGAGCGGGCATGGAAGCTGCGCATCCAGCCGATCTGATGTGCGCTGATGCCTTTCGAGGCCCCCGCCATGCGTTTCGGGCCGAGATTGGTGCCATCGGCAAGCACGCCGGCCAGCATGGCGGCAATATTCTGTGGTGCATCTCCCGTCCGGACATGGGTGAACTGGTCGGCGAATCCCGTCCATTCATGCACTTCCCGCAACAGATCGGGTACCTCGACCAGAGGATACATGTCGGTGATTTCGGCATAGAGGGTTTCCGCCGCGGCTGGCACAGCGCTTCTGTGCGGCGTCACGATCAGGGTTCCATTCTCCATTCTCACGCCCTCAAGCTTTCCATAGCGGGCGCGCCAGGCCAGCCGCTTCAGGTTGAAGTCCATCATTTGCTGGGTTTCCGCCAGCCATGCCGTGCCGTCGGCCTGGACGCCGAGACCAAGCTTGTCTTCCTCCTTCAGGGCAACAAAGGCCGGCTTCGGCATCAGATGTTCATCAATCGGCCGGAACGAGCGGCTGCCTTCGACCCACACATCCCTTGAGTGCAGCCGGTCACGCAAATGCGTGAGTGTCGCAAGCTCGTAAAGCCGCCGATCCGGCTTGCCATTTTCGAAGATCAGTTCGCGCTCCGATTTTGTCAGATGCCCGACCGGAACACGATCGGGCAACACGCGGCGGCCTTCCGCGTAGAGCTCTTTGATGGTGGCGACGGCGGAAAGCAACGGATCGTGCCGTCGCTGCGAGCGGAAGGTGAACGTCTGGAGAAAATCGCCGGCATATTTGCGGACGGTCGCATGTTGTTCGGCCGCCATTACCAGAGGCGACACATCACTGTTCTCCACCATGGCCTCGAGACCGGGTTTGACCTGAAGCAGCCGATGCCATCCTACGCGCCGATCCAGGATCGTCATGGGATCTGCATACATGTCGTTGGCCGTCTGCAGGGCGACGATCGTGTCCAGAAACAGCCGTAGTGCCTTCGATGTTTCCAGGCGTGCGCTCATATGGCGCTGCTTTTTGCGGTTGTTAACCTGGGAGAACAACCGGCCCATGAGTTTGATAAACATCATCACCGCATCGTCGGTGAGTTTCTGGCCAAGCTTGATGATCTGCGCGACGATCGTCGCACGCCGGCGACTGGCATTGAAGTCGCTGGCCAGCCATGCCGGAGTGGCGTCACCCTCGCGGATCATCTGATCCCACCGCCCGGAAGGGACACGGGTCTGCAAACGGGGATCGATCCCAAGCATCCTCAGGAATGCGATCCGTTCGGTCAGGCCCACCAAGTTTCCCGCGCCTGGTGCCTCCGGCGCTGACCGCAGCCAATGATAGCGCGTCTGGCCAATTGCCGGATCGACGGCCAGCAGTCCATCGAGGGTTCCCAGCGTTTCCGGATCAAGGTCCGTGATCAAAGCGGCTTCGGCTTGACGACGAGCGATGGCACGGGCAGCCAGTCCCATCCGTTCGATCATGTTCGCTGCAGGCAGCAGAACCCGGCGTTCGCGGAAGGTGGTGATGATCGCAGTCGCGATCGTTGCTCCCTTGTCCGTCGCGGCCGCAGCTTCGATTGCCGCCAGCAGCGCAGCACGCCGATCCTCGGCTGTCGGCCCCCTCATCCCCAGATAATCGAGCAGGTGAGCGACATGATTCATGCGCGTCTCTTCACGGCGAGCATAAAGTCCGAATGAAGCGGGATCGGCGCCGATTTGCTCGGCGACATAATTGAGCATCGCTCTGGGTGGCGTCTCGTTGGCCAGGAGCGGACGGCCGGGATAACGCATCAGGCAGAGCTGCACCGCAAAGCCGAGCCGGTTATGCTCGCGTCGCCGAACCTCAATCTCAAGCCGGTCGGCAGACGACAAGAAATAACGGCGGATCAGGCTATCCTCGTCGGTCGGAATGTCGAACAGCGCATGCCGATCCTGAATTTTGAGAAGTTTCCGCTTGGCCATTTGCTACTCCTTACATTTGCGCGCCAATGACCTTGCCCTGTACGGAAAGGTTCGGTTTCGTACAGGGGCGAAACAACCTGTCCACAAATTAGATTGACACAGTAATGAACAGGAGAAATATTCCGGACAGCCTATTCGGACGAAATTAAACCCATGCCACGCACCTTCGCCTATGTCCGCGTCTCCACGACCGGCCAGACCACCGAAAACCAGATTCAGGAAATCGAGGCCGCTGGTTTCCACGTCGAGCCACGCCGCATCATCACTGAGACGATTTCCGGCAGCACAGCCATCGCCCAACGGCGGGGCTTCACCCGGCTTATGGATCGGCTGGAATCAGGGGATGTGCTGATCGTGACAAAGCTCGATCGCCTCGGTCGAGACGCCATAGATGTCAGCACCACGGTCAAGGCGCTGGCCGAAATCGGCGTCCGGGTTCATTGCCTCGCTCTCGGCGGTGTCGATCTCACCAGCTCGGCCGGCACAATGACTATGAACGTCCTCAACGCCGTCGCACAGTTCGAACGGGACTTGCTGATCGAGCGGACGCAATCCGGCCTCAAGCGCGCCAAGTCAGAAGGAAAGACCCTCGGCCGCCCCTCCACCCTGAGCGAAAAACAGAAACAGGAAGTGCGCGAGGATCTCGCGACAGGGATGAGCGTTTCCGCTCTCGCCAGAAAATTCGACACCAGCCGCCAGACCATCATGCGCGTCAGGGATGAAGTGCCCGCTTCGTCCAAGCCACAACTTGAGCACGCACCCGTTTCCCTTTCGCCGTTACCCCGCGCAGCAGGATAGTTTTTTCACGTCCCTGTCGAAGGTCTGAGCCGCAAGCTTCAAGCCTTCGACGGTCGTCAGGTACGGGAAGATCGCCTCCGACAGATCGTCGATCGTCAGGCCGCCGCGGATAGCCAGCGCCGCCGTCTGAATGCTGTCAGCTCCTTCCGGCGCAAGAATATGCGCGCCCAGGAGCTTCCGGCTTGCCCCGTCGGCAACCAGCTTGATCAGGCCGCGTGTATCGCGTGCCGCCAGCGCCCGCGGGACATTGTCGAGGGAAAGAACGGACGTGCGAACCGAATGCCCCGCAACACGCGCCTGCGCCTCGGTCATGCCGACGCTCGCCACCTGTGGGTCTGTGAACACGACAGCAGGCATCGCGGAATTGTCATAGCGCAGGCCATCGCCGTTCAACGCGTTCTTGGCGGCGAGCTTGGCGCCATAGGCGGCCATGTAAACGAACTGATCTTTTCCTGTCACGTCTCCGGCGGCATAGACGCCGGTCTTTGAGGTGCGCATGCGGTCATCGACAATGATGGCGCCGGCCGGCGTTGCGGCAATACCCGCCTCAGCCAAGCCAAGGGTTTCGGTGTTCGGGCGGCGTCCCGTTGCCACGAGAATCCGTTCGGCCGTCAGGATTTCCGGCCGACCGTCCCGCGCGATGGTGAGCGCCACACCGCCGTCATCGGTCTTGCGGATGGATTCGTAGGCGATCCCGCTGACGATCCTGATGCCCTCATCGGCCAGGTAGGTTGCAAGCGCCGATCCGATTTCGGGTTCAGCCTCCGGCAGAAGCCGGCTGCGGAATACGAGCGTCACCGCGACGCCGGCCCGCGCGAACGTCTGGGCAAGCTCCGCACCGATATAGCCGCCGCCAAGCACGATCATCGAGCGCGGCAGTTCGGCCAGGGCCAGCGCCGTCGTGCTGTCGAGCGGCGACACGTCGACGATCCCCGGAATTCCCGGCAGGCCTGGGCGCGCGCCCGTCGCGATGATGATCCGTTCGGAGGCGAGGCGCTGGCCCGCGACCTCGACGCCGCCGTCAACGAGGCGGGCCTGCCCTTCGCGATAGACCACATTGTTATACTCCGGCAGCAGATCAGCGTATTTCGCCTGCCGAAGACCCGCAACCAGGGCGTCTTTCTGGGCAATCTGAGCGGCCCAATCGACGACGCGCGCGCCGCTTTCAATGCCATCGAAGCGGGCTTCCGCATCATTGGCGTGACGCACGGCTTCCGTGGCCCGGATCAGGGCTTTCGAGGGCACACAACCGATATTGACGCAGGTGCCGCCAATCGTGCCGTGCCCGACAAGGGCCACTTGCGCGCCTTGTTCGGCGGCCGTGATCGCGGCAGAGAATCCGGCCGAGCCAGCCCCGACGACTACAAGATCGTAACGGCCGTTGCCTTTGCTGGAACTGGGAGCATCACAAGCTTCGCACATCTAACTTATCCCTGTCGTTTGTCATTGATTGAGCAGCAATCGGCATCAGCCGATGGGCCGGAACGGCGGCGCCGATAAAGGTAAAATGCCGCCAGCCCAATAGCAGCGAGTGCGATCGGGATCAGCACATAGCCGGCTGCAGCGAGCCATGCGGAAACCCCGAAGGAGCCCGCAGCGACCAAAAGAAATGGGGCGGCACAACAAATGACGGCGAGAAGCCCGACACCGCCCATGCCGATGAACTTTCCATCCGTCATGCTGAGCCTCCCTACTGCGAAACCTTGGAGGGATAGCCGGCGTTGGTGGTTGCGGTGATCAACGCAGCGACATTTGTCTTGCCGTCGTCAAACCGCACTTTGGCGATCGCCCCATCTGTCGCCTCCGACACGTCAACCGCGAGCACCCCTGACACGTTGCTGAGCGCCCGCTTCACGATCGGGCCGCAAAGTTCGCAGGTGGCATTGGCGACATTCAGCGTGACGGTCTGCTCGGCGGCAAAAGCGGCGCCACTCGCCAGCAGGGACGCGGTGAGAGCGATAAGGTGTAAAGTTTTCATCAGGAACTCCTTGAGGTTAGGCGGTGAGGAAGAACCGCGCTGCATAGGGAAAGCCCACGGCGACGATGATCAGAATCGTTGCGATCCAAAGGCCCATCTTGGCGTTGCGATGGGACGACGGACGCGCGCAGTAGGAGCCCTCGATGCACTCAGCCGCCCTCGGCTTGCGATAGACGAGATAGAAGCCGTAGCCGAGGCAGGCGAGCGCGATCGTGACGAACACGGGCTGATAGGGCTCGAACGCGGTCAGATTGCCGATCCACGCGCCGCTGATGCCGGCAAAGAACAAGACAAAGGGCACCACGCAGCAGGTTGCCGCGCCCAGTGCCGCCACGATGCCGCCAACCGAGAGCAGCGCTGCCTGATCAAAACCCTTTTCGACGGGCTCCAGGGCCGTATCTGCCAGTGGCCGCGCTTCGTTCTGCATCATCGTTCACATGCTCCCGCAATTGATCTATGGTGACCCTAATGCCTGTAGTAACTACAGGGTCAAGCGGGAAAGTTTCACGGTGTTGTGCGAGCTATGTGATGAAACAGGCTGATGAATTTTCGATCGGCGTCCTGTCCGAACGCAGCGGCGTCAACATCGAGACGATTCGCTATTACGAGAAGATCGGCGTCATGCCGAAACCAGCGCGCAGCGCGGGCGGGTATCGCGTCTACGGCAACGATCACGCAAGGCGGTTGCATTTCGTGCGGCGCGGCCGTGAGCTCGGCTTCAGCCTCGACGAACTGCGTGGACTGCTTCGCCTGGTCGACGGGCATAGCTATACCTGCCGTGAGGTTCATGACCTCACCATCGAACACCTGAAAGATATCCGTCAGAAAATCGCCGATCTACGACGTCTGGAGCGGGCAATGTCGGATATGGCCGCGCAATGCACCGGCAACCAGGTTCCGGAATGCCCGATCATTGATGCTCTATTCGAGATGCGCCCAGTGGGCCGTTCCCGCTCCGTTCGACCTTAGCGCAGGATTTTGAACTGCTCTTGTTCCGACCCCAGCTTCACACACTATCGCACCGGCGAGACGGCGAACGACGAGCCGGCGCTGATGGCCGCTATCCTTGCCGACGCCACCAACGCCGGTGCTGAACGCATGGCGGAAAGCTCACGCGGCGTCACGATCCACCAGATGATGCTGATGGTAGATAGGCATCTGCGCTCGGAAACCTATGCTACGGCGACCGCCGTGCTGGTCGATGCGCAGCAGGCTCATCCCTTCGCCGCGGTCTGGGGCGACGGTCATATCTCCTCCTCGGACGGGCAGTTCTTTCCGGCAGGCGGGCGCGGTGAAGCCAGCCTCGAATACAATGCAAAATACGGCAAAAGACCAGGTGCTTCGGTCTATGGCTTCCTGTCCAATCGTTTCGCCTCCTTCTTCTCCCGGATGATCCAGGCGTCCGAGAGCGAAGCGCCCTACGTGCTCGACGGCCTCCTTCACAACGAAAGCTCCGTCGAAATCCATGAGCATGCAACCGATACCGCCGGCGCGACCGAAACGACATTCGCTATGTTCCATGGCTTCGGCTATAGGCTCATTCCTCGTATCCGCAATCTCGGCAATCGCAGGCTCTTCGTCATCGATCCCGACGCGGCGTACGAGCCGCTCGGGGCGCTGATCTCGGGAGCCGTCAACATGGATGTCATCGAGCAGCACTGGGATGAGGTCTTGCGGCTGAAGTCATCGATTGGCGCGGGCCTCGTGCCGCCGTCCGTCATCCTCAAGAAGCTTGCCGCATCGCCTCGGCAAAATCGGCTCAATCAGGCGCTACGCGAAATGGGCCGGATTGAACGCTCGATCTTCATCTGCGACTGGTTGCTCGACACCAAGCTCCGGCGCAGATCGCATGCCATCCTCAACAAGGGTGAAAGCCGTCACGCCCTTGCCCGGGCGGTCTTCCTCCACCAGCTTGGCGAGCTGCGCAACCGCGTGGCGGAAACCATGGCCTATCGGGCGTCAGGTCTCAACCTCGTCGTCAACGCCATTATCCTGTGGAACACCGTCTATCTCAGCCGCGCTGTCGATTATGTCCGCACCCAGGGCATCGATATTCCCGCCGAGCTGCTCTCCCAAGTCGCACCACTTCCCTGGGCTCATATCGCACTCACCGGCGACTATCTCTGGAACGAAATTGACCGACCCCTCGAACGCTTCAGGCCGATCCGCGCTAACCGTTTCAATCCAAACAACTTCGCTTTCCCTTAGCGGGTATTATTGCAGAAATGCCCACGGAGCCCCATCTTCGAGGAAAAGGCATCCGGGGCGAAGCGGGACCGGCCCGAGCTGGCGCGGATGCTCGACCATCTGCGCGCCGGCGACGTGGTGACGATCACCAGGCTAGACCGCCTCGCCCGATCGACCGGCGACCTTCTGGCGATAGCGGAACGGATCAAGGCGGCCGGCGCTGGCCTGCGATCGCTGGCCGAGCCGTGGGCCGACACCACGACGCCGGCGGGACGCATGGTGTTGACCGTGTTCGCCGGCATCGCGGATTTCGAGCGCAGCTTGATCGTGGAGCGCACGAGCGCCGGCCGGATCGCGGCGAAAGCCCGAGGCGTGAGGTTCGGCCCCTCCCCTGCCCTGTCGGCCGAGCAGATCGCGCATGCCCGTCAGCTCATCCATGACGACAAGAAGCCGGTGGCGGAAGTCGCGCAGCTCTTGGGCGTTCATCGCGCCACGATCTACCGGGCGCTAGGAGGCCCGGCGGCCGAGGGCTGATTCTGTATCGTACGAAACAAACCGGCGTGATTTACTGGTTTCGGGGGTTGGCGCGACTTCGGATCGCCCCTCAATGCCCCCGCCGATCACACGATATAGCGCCCAATTCGCCCTCAAATCCCGCATCTTGAAGATTGGGGCTTGCAGAATCGTGGGAATCGGTCGCTTAGTTGTAAGTATGAGGCAAAGCGCGGAAAAGATTCGGAAGGACGTGGCCGCCCACAGGGCGCGGCAGATCGCGGCCGGCCGGGTGGCGTTGAATACCTATGTTCCGGGTGAGCTTGTCGAGGCGATCGACAGGATCAAGGAGCAGCGGGGCGTGTCAGCACGCGCGCCGATCATTGAGGAAGCATTGAGGTTCTATATCGAGCAGCAGCAAGGGACATAACGGCAAAACGCCCAACCGTTCGCAGCGGTCGGGCGTTTTATAGGCCGTCAGACACACCGTAGAGCCGGGGCCAAACAAGTCTCCCCTTATCTACGCTAGAGCACTCCAATCCGCAAGATTGATTCTTGCGGAAACGGGAGCGTCGTGCCTGCCGTCCACAGTCGTCATGTCCTCCGAATGGAAGGACGGAAGGCATATGTTGAGGACGCAAATCGCGGCCGCGATCGGCTGCGCGCGCGGGAACGCGCTTGACGAGATCATGCGGGAAGTCTGGACGCGCTACGGTGCCGGCCAGCTCTCCGACGACGAGGCCGGCGAGCTTATGACGCTTGCCGAGGGCCGCCGGGCGGCGTGGCGGGGATCGGGACAGGTCGGGCTTGGCCTGGTCATGCCCCCTCCCCCCGAGCGATGCCCGACGCCGGTTCGCCGGCATAGTCATATCCGGGGGCGATCGGAGGGCCGCATATGGCGGCCGACGACGCGCAGGGACGTTCAGGCGATCTTGAAGGCGGCCGAAATCTACAACGAGGCCGGCTTGCACGAGAAGGGCGAGCGCAGCGGCCCGCTAGGATCGGTCGCGCTCGACGTGCTGCGGCTGTTCGTCAATCTGATAGACTTCCGCACCGGCCGGCTAGAGCCGTCAATCACCACGATCATGGATCGGCTCGGCCGGTCGCGCGATACGATCGTGCGGGCGCTGAAGAACCTGCGGGCGCATGGTTTCATCGACTGGCTGCGGCGCTACGAGCCGACCGGCAATGAGGGGCGCGGCCCACAGGTCCAGCAGGCCAGCAACGCCTATCGTCTGTCCCTGCCCGAGAAGGCCCGACAATTCCTCGGCCGGTTCGGGAAGGCCCCTCCCCCGCCCGACGACCACAGCGCCGCCCAGGAAGCCCGCGCGGCCGAGCTGGACGCCTACAGGAAGGCCCGGCCCCTCGATGAGCTGGCGCTGTCCGAGGCCGGCGACAACCCGCTAGGCCGGGCGCTGGCGGCCCTTGGGAAAGCTATCCAGAAACGTGAGTCCGATAACCAGACTGAATCCCCATCTAATCTATATCTAAAAGGCGAAACATAAGCGGTCGCCGCTGTTCGGGCTGCTTTCGCAGCCCTGCGGCGGTTCCGATCCGCTTATAGGGCGGATCGGGAAGCGGATACCTTACAGCAAAAACACCACCGCCGCGCCGGCGGCAACCGTCGCATGGGCTGTCGAGAGGACGAGGGGCAAGGGCGGCGCTTTTCTTTTGCTGTATTGCTGGCAATAAGGCATTTAAGCAAAATTTCTTGCCGTCAATTCGTTTTGCTGCTATGCCAGCAAAATGAAAACGATCGCCATTGTCAGCCAAAAGGGCGGGGCCGGGAAAACCACCCTCGCCTTGCACGTCGCCACGGCCGCCGAGGCGGCCGGGCTTCCCGCCGCGATTATCGACCTCGACCCCCAGGCGAGCGCCGCCGGATGGGGCGACAGCCGCCAGGGCGAGGCTCCGGTTGTCGTGGCCCTTCCCCATACCCGGTTGCCGCAAGGTTTGCAGGCCGCAACCGATGGCGGGGCCGAGCTGGTCGTGATCGACACAGCGCCGCACTCCGAAGCGGCCGCAATGGCGGCAACGCGATCCGCCGACCTGGTGTTGATCCCCTGCCGCGCCGGAATCCTCGATCTTCGCGCGATCGGAAGCACGGCCGAGCTGGTGAAACTCGCCCAAAAGCCGGCCTTTGTCGTTTTGAACGCCGTGCCGCCGCGCGCCACGCAGCTCTTGGCCGACGCGCGCGAGGCCGTTCAGGTTCACGGGTTGGAGGTTGCCCCCGTCGCCTTCCAACAGCGGGCGGCTTTCGGACATGCGCTCACGGCCGGAAAAACCGCGCCAGAGTATGAGCCGGCCGGCAAAGCCAGCGAGGAAGTGTCCGAATTGCTGACCTGGCTTAGAGGCCAATTGCAGATTTGACGGCAAGCTGTATTGCCAGCAATTAGGCATAATGATATTGCTGGCAAACTGGCAGTTTGATGGGATAAAGCCATGTCGAAAAGACCGAGTTTAGCCGCGAGCATGAAGGCCGTGGGCGCGCAGACCCCGCCGCCCGCCGCGCCTGTCGTGGAATCCGCCCCCACGCCGGCCCCGGATCGCGCCGAGGGCAAGCGTTACCATGCCGCCACGCGGGCCGGAATGAAGCGGGTGACGGTCGTGGTCGAGCCAGAGGAACATCGCCGGGTTAAGCGGCTATCAGCCGACGCCGACCGCTCCATTGAAGACCTTATGCGCGAGGCACTTGCCGATTTGCTGGCAAAGCATAATGCCTAATTGCTGGCAAAGAGGCGATGCAGTAAGGGCCTTGAAGTGTAACGCTAAGTGTCATACATTTGGAGGCGAGGAAGTCGCGTGAGGGTTTTCAAAAACAGCCGGTTTCACAAGTTTGCCCGAAAGGAGAAAATCTCTGACGCGATGCTTTGTGAGGCTGTAGAGCGCGCCGAGCGCGGCCAGATCGACGCCGATCTAGGGGCGGGCCTCATCAAGCAGCGGGTCGCGCGGCCTGGCGCTGGAAAGTCTGGCGGCTTCCGAACGCTGGTTTTCTTCCGCGCGGAGACGAGGGCGGTTTTCGCGTTCGGGTTTGCCAAGAACGATATGGCGAACCTTGATGATGCGGAAGAAGCCTACTTGAAGAAGGCCGCAAAGCTGGTCTTGGGGTTTGCAGATGCGCAGATGGACGCGGAAGTTGCTGCGGGTAGAATGTTCGAGGTGAATTGCGATGAGCAAGACTTACAAGAGTGAAGCTCTGGCGGCCGTCCATGAGATGATGGAAGGCTTCTATGAGTCCGGCGCGATCGACAAGCAGACGATGCGCGAATTTGACGAGGGGTGTCTGACAACGGTTGAGCCGCTGACCCCCGAGGAAATCCGTTCTATTCGTGAGCGTGAGCGTATCTCGCAGCCTGTCTTTGCCCGTTATCTCAACGTGAGTAAGGGGCTGGTGTCAGATTGGGAACGTGGGGTGAAGAAGCCCGGCGGGCCGGCGCTGCGGCTGCTGACCGTTATTCAGAAAAGGGGCCTTGAGGCGATTGCCTGATTGCTGGCAAGTCGGCAAACAAGCAATTTGGCAAGTTGTCTGCCTGCATCCCGCCCCCGGCCGTCCCTACGGCCCTAGATGATGAGAGCGGGCCGGCCGGGGGCTACCGTCGCGGGTGCGGCCAGGTTGAGCGATGCCGGCGAGCAGCCGGCCCAGGCCCGGAGGGAACGCGCTCCCCCACATAGCGCCGAAGTGACCGGAGGGCCGCAAGAGAGAAGCCCCGGTGCGTCAGCGCCGGGACCGCTTTTCCCATCTGGCCGGTTCCTGCCGAGGTTCTTTGCGCAGCTCGCGCAAGTGCTTCATCACTTCTTCGGCCGGGATGCCTGGGCGTGGATCGTCGACCGCTGCCTGTATGCGGCGCTTGAACAGCTCGCGGCGCAGATCGGCATGGGGTTCCAGTTCCTCATGCTCGCCCAGGATCACGAACACGGCTTCGGACGGATCGAGGTATTTGCCGCGTTCGATCCTGTCGAGCAGCCACAGGGCCAGCGACGGCGGCAAATAGGCTTCAAACCGCAAGCCGCCCTTGGCGGCCTGGTCGCGGAGCTGCTTGGCCTGTTCGACGGCATGGGCTTCGTCGGCGGGATCGGGCCATTCGGGCGCATCGGTGTCGGTCATGGTTTCATCCTTCATGCCTGGTCGAACAGGCCGCTAAACTCGGGATCGGCGTAATAGGCGAGCTTTCCGGCGAGGATCGGCCTTTGCCCGGCGAGGAACAGCAGTTCGATGTTTTGCGGCATGTTGCGGACCTCATCCGGGGTCAGCAGCGGGCGGCCGGAATGGTGTTCGCCGTAGGATATGCCGGATTTCTCGGAATCGAGCGCCTGGCCCATCGTCTTGAACACGGCGGTTTCCTGTCCGAGCAGATCGGAGACGAGGCGGGCGCTTTCGTGATCGTTGACGCCGAACACCTGCAAGACGCCGGCGTTTGACAGGAAGGTGCCGGCGCGTGTGCCGTATGTGGCGCGGAGCTGGTGAACGTCTTGCAGGATCGGCCAGAGCTGGACGCCGTAGCCGGCCATGAGGCCCATAGCGCGCTCGACGGGGGCGAGGTGGCCGAGGGCGGCGAACTCATCCAGCAGATAGAGGACCGGCCCGGCCGATGGGGCAGGGGAGGCGCTGGCGGCCCTTGCCATGTCGGTGAGGCTTTGGGTGACGAGCAGGCGCAGCCATCGGGAATAGATGGCGAGGCGATCGGGCGGCAGGACGAGGAACACGGTGGCGGTCCTGGCCTTGAGATCGGCAAAGCGGAAATCGGATCGGCCGAGGACGGCGACCATGCGGGGGCTGTCGAGGAAATGGGTATGGCGCTGCGCGGCCGAGAGGACGCCGGCCGCTTCCCGGTCGGATTTGCCCAGGTGGCGGTTCGCGGCGCGGGCGATCAGGCCGGCGGCGGCCGTTGACGCCTGCATGTCCTTCAGGAGCGCCGCGAAGGCTTCAGGGGCGAGGGTGAGGGCTTCGCGCAGGGTGGCGAGGTTTCGCCTGTCGCGCGGCTCGTTGGCCGCAATATGGAGGATCAGGCCGGCAATGAGCGCCTTGGCTTCCTCGTTCCAATGGGCTTCGCCGGTCATGCCCGGTTCATCGAACACGAGGGCGTCGGCCAAGGTGCTGGCATCTTCCGCGACATCGAGGCCGGCCGGGTCGAGCTGGTCGAGGGGATTGAAGGCGGCCGAGGGCTGGCCGGTGACGCCGAAGGGGTCGAGGACGTGGACGGGGCCGAACTTCTGGCGGGCGCGGCCGGCGATCCTGGTATTTTCGCCCTTGGGGTCAATGCAGATCACGGAGCGGTCGGCGGTGAGCAGATTCGGGATGATGGTGCCGACACCTTTGCCGGTTCTGGTCGGGGCCATCGTCAGCAGATGGGCCGGGCCGTCATAGCGCAGGAGCTTTTTCGACTTCGGATCGCGGCCGATCAGGAGGCCCGAGCTGGCGCGGGTGAGGGGGCGGGCTTCCTTGTTGGTTGCGAAGCGGGCCGAGCCGTGGGTGTCGGCGTCCATGTCTCCGAAATGCCGGATCAGGGGCAGGGAGGCGAGGCGGAACACGAACAGGACGAGGAAGGCGGTGAAGGCGATGTTGCCGACATACCAGAGCACATCGCCGCGCTGGATGCCGGCCCATTGCATGAGGGCCATGAGGCCGCCGCCGACGACGAGCAGGACGAGGAAGAACAGCGCGCCCATCCTGGCGACGTAGCCGATGGCGCGGAATGGGCCGGTGACGAGCGCGACGAAGGCCCATAGGGGATCGCGGGCGGCCGCGCGCAGCATGTTCTTGAGGGCGGCCCATGCCTGGCTGAAAGTGTTCATGGGTCCGGCGCTCCGGTCGCCGGCGGCGTGAGCAGATCGGCGAACAGCTCTTTATCGCCGTCGCGCGTGAGGAAGCCGGGCAGCTCGCGGCGCAGCCAGTCGGGCAGGGAACGGGAGATTTCATCGCGGCCGTGTTCGAGGCGGTGCAGCACCAGAGCGCCGAGCAGCACCTTGCGGCGGGTATCGTTGGCGCGTTCCTGTTTGCCGAGCCTGGCCTTGAGGGTGGCGCGCTGCGCGTCCAGCTCGGCCAATCGCTGTTCGATCGTCTTGCGCGCCATGTGCCGTTTCCTCCTATTTGACGGGGCGAGGGGCTGGCCCGCCCTTGAGGCGAACCATGATGATTTTCGGGTTGTCGCCAATGCGCTCGACCTCGACTATGCCGGACGCCTCGACCAGATCGGAGAGGCGGGGAAAGCCATAGTTGCGGGCGTCGAAATCCGGTGACTGTTTCGCCAGGTGCGCGCCGACGCGGGCGAGATTGGCGCGGCCGTCTTCGTCGGCCGAGGCGGTGACAGCTTTCGCCAGCATGTCGAGCGCCGCACGATCGAGCGCCACTTTCGCGGGTGCCGGCTTGGCGGGGGCGGCCTTGGGTGTGGCGACGGCTTCGGCTTCCTTGTGCTCCCCGGCCGTGTTGAGCACGTCGAAATAGACGAACTTGTCGCAAGCGGTGATGAAGGGGCGGGGTGTCTTGCGCTCCCCGAAGCCATAGACGGTGACGCCTTGCTCACGGATGCGCGCGGCGAGGCGGGCGAAATCGCTATCGCTTGAGACGATGCAGAAACCGGAGAAGCGGCCGGTATAGAGCAGGTCCATCGCGTCGATAATCATCGCGCCGTCCGTTGCGTTCTTCCCGGTCGTATAGGCGAATTGCTGGACCGGCTGAATCGAGTGTTCCAGCAGACACTCTTTCCAGCCGTTGAGGTTCGGCTTGGTCCAATCGCCATAGATGCGCTTGACGCTGGCGGTGCCATAGTCGGCAATCTCAGCCAGCAGGCCGGCTATGATTTTCGGCGTGGCGTTGTCGCCGTCTATCAGCAACGCAAGTGTCCCGGCGCTGTCTATTGCCATCGGTCTGCACTCCCAATTCGAGCCGCAGTCTATCCG